>Ga0182024_10011800_pt1 | contig 17443 bp, 13 predicted proteins | sample P32metaG_FD_120480 | JGI IMG/M metagenome (GOLD analysis project Ga0182024, IMG submission 120480) | Permafrost microbial communities from Stordalen Mire, Sweden - P3-2 metaG (Illumina Assembly) | ecosystem: Environmental > Terrestrial > Soil > Wetlands > Permafrost | place: Sweden: Stordalen... | reverse complement strand
GGGCCCGATGGCGATCGGTACGGAGCTGATCGCAACGATCGTCGTTCCGACGCTCTTCCTGGTGGTGGTTCTGCTGCTTCCGTGGCTGGATCGCAGCCGAACGCGCAGTTTCGCCGCGCGTTCCGGCATCTTGTGGACGACCACGCTCGTCGTTTGCGTGATCGTGGCATTGTCGATCTACGCGCAAGTCACGACCATGGCAAAACAAGCCGCAGCGCCTGCGTCACCGCCGGAGTCGGTAGTGCTGGGCGCGGCGGAGGCTTCGACCGTATCGAGTGCGGCCGCACCCGCGGCAGCCACCGCAACCAACGCCAATGGCGCCAAAGTCTTCGCTTCCAACTGCGCGAGCTGCCATGGAGCGCAGGGTCAGGGCGCGCCGGGCGCATTTCCCCCGCTTGCCAACAATCCGGTCGTCACCGGCGATCCGAATAAGGTCATTGGAATCGTGACCAGCGGCCTGCACGGACAGATATCCGTCGCAGGAATGAGCTACAACGGACAGATGCCGGCGTGGAAAGGTCAGCTTTCCACTAAGGACATCGCCGACGTCGTTACGTACATTCGCGCGGGACTCGGAAGCAATCACGCATCGGCCGTTACCGAAGCGCAAGTGGCAGGTTATAAGCCCTAGCGGCAGCGGGGGCCTTCGTAAAGCAATAGCGCTGCTTTACGGTCGACGGTAACGAGGCGCAGCCTGCGACCGTACGCGGGATCGGTGGCCACGCTCGAAGCCGGAACGATCACCCATGCGCGCGATGCCGCGCAGAGAATCGTTCTTGGGTCGGCAGCGTCGCCTTGTGGATCTCCGTCGCTCGGCGATGCCAGCACGCGGACGACCGGATGCGTGTAAAAGAGCAGCGCATTGCCGCCCGAAACATTTTGGATCGCCACGACGTCACCCGGCCGCTGCTCTCGCTCGATGGCCGCGGCCAATCGCGGCACCGGTTTGAACGCCTCGGCGTGCGGCAAGACCGTCACTGCGAGCACGTCGGTGGCGACGACCGCGGCAAATGCCAACGCGTACGGAGCGGCGCGCACGGTGCTGCGCCGCGCGACCAGCAGCGCCGTCAACAACGAGCCGGCGAAGATCGCCACCGCCATCCCCAGCAAGGGCGGAACCGCGATCGCGATTTCGGACGTCAGGCGATTGTTGCTCATGAAAAGCGCGATCGCAATGGCCAATGCCCCGATCGTCACCGGAACGGTCGCCGCGGAGAAGACCGCCGACCGCGTGCCGCCGCGGCGCACCACCGCTTCGAAATACAGCGCGGTAATCAACGCGAGGGCGGGAAACTCCAATGCGATATAGTTCGGAAGCTTCGTGCGAGCGAAGCTGAAAAAGAGCAGCGGCATGACGATCCAGGAAAACGCGAGCCGCACTAAACGCGAAGATCCCGGATCTTGCGACGCGGCGGCGCGCAGCCGTCGAATGCCGTAGGCAACAGCCATCGGGAGGAACGCAATCCAGGGAAAGAATCCCAAAATGACGACCGGCACGTAATACCAAAACGGCCCGGCCTGATTCTCGACGACGGCGGTGTAACGCCCGATCGTGTACTCTCCAATGAGCTTTTGAAGCGGAAAGAAGTGATAGTGCAGCACCAAGGCGATCGGCCACGGAGCGGCGATCGCAAAGAAAGCCAGAAGCCCGACGATCCAGGCTCGCGCCGACGGCGCCTGCGTCGGTTCGCACGGCCGATTCCAAAAGAAAAACGGCACGACGACCAACAACGCAACGACCGGCGCAACCAGTCCCTTGGCCAAGAATCCGAAGCCCGCGGCAATCCAGCCAAAAATCGTGTACCGGTCGCGCCCGCTCTCGAGACCGCGAAACCACCAGAAGATCGTCATGGCGACGGCCAGGTCGAGCAGCGCGTCCATGATCGCCAGCCGGCCGATCACTGCCTGCATCAAGCACGTCGAAAGAATGACGGCGGCGTAGATGCCGACGCGCGCTCCCGCCTGCCGTGCGACCGCATAGCCGGTGAAGGCGGATAAGACAATGGTCGCAAGCGCCGAAGGCAGTCGCATCGCCAGCGGCGTTGGGCCTGCCAGCAGCGAGAAGAACGCGCCTAACCAAAAATACAACGGCGGTTGGACGAAGTACGGCACGTTGTTGAGGTGCATCACCACCCAGTCATGCGTGAGCAGAATTTCTTTGGCAACCTCGCCGTACGCCGTTTCGCTGTTGTCCCAGAGCGTGCCGACACCCAAACCCGGAAGGGTGATGAGCGCTGCGACGACCGCACCCACGGCGGCGGCTCGAACGGCTCCGTCCGCGGTTCTCTTCATGCCGAAAGGCGGTTTTTGGCTGCCGGACGCTGAAGCCTTTTATGTTTCCATGTTGACCATCTCATTGCGGCCCAACGGCCGCCGAGCGGTTATAATCGGCGGAGGAACCGTCGCGGGTCGAAAGGCCGAATCGCTTGCCGAGGCCGGCTTTCAAGTTTCGGTCGTCGCGGATCGAATCGGCGATCGTTTGCGCGATTTTTTACGCGCACATGCGGGAACGTGCACGCAGCGCGGCTACGAACCCGGCGATCTCACCGGGGCGGCGCTCGTGGTCGCTGCGACCGACGACGATGCAATCAACGCTCGCGTGGTTGCCGATGCCCGCGCGGCGCGGATACTGGTTTGCGATGCCTCCAATCCGGATCGAGCAGACTTTACGATGCCGGCGACGTTTCGCGTCGGCGATCTGACGATCAGCGCCGATTCCGCCGGAGGCTCGCCGGCTTTTTCAAAACGCATCGTGCGCGAGCTATCCGAGCAGTTCGGATCGGAGTACGGCGATGCGCTGTTGTCGCTGCGGCGCATGCGCGCGCATATCAAAAAGGCCTTCCCGCGAGAGGAAGGTGCCGTCATCTTACGCGCGCTCGCGGAGCGGCCGGTCTCCGAGCTTGCGGCAATGTCAGACGTGAGCGTCGTCTGCGCTTCGCGGCGCAGCCCGCTGGCGATGATTCAAAGCCGCACGATTGCGGCGCGTTTGGCCGAGCGCGGCATTGCGACGACGATACTCGGGGTCACGACGAGCGGCGATCGCGACCAGGGGAGTGCTATCGATCGGCTCGGCAGCGTCAACGTCTTCATCACGGAACTGGAGAACGCGCTGCGCGAGCGGCGCGCCGACTACGCGGTTCACTCTTGTAAAGATCTCCCCAGCACGCTTCCCAACGATTTGCAGATCGCCGCGATCTCCCGCCGGCAAGATGCGCGCGACGCTTTCTGCAGCGAGCGATATCCCGATTTCGAAAGCCTCCCGGAAGGATCGGTCGTTGGAACCTCCAGCCCGAGGCGGCGCGCGCAGCTCGCGGCGATTCGCCCCGACCTGCGATACGAAACGCTGCGGGGTAACGTCGGTACCCGGCTTGCGAAGTTACGCGACGGCGGCTACGATGCAATCGTGCTGGCGATGGCGGGCTTGAATCGATTGGGCGTGCGTGCCACGCATCTCGTGCCCTTTGAAGTCGAACGCATCGTTCCCGCAGTCGGTCAAGGTGCGCTCGCCGTCGAAACTCGTGCCGGCGGCGATTGGCTGACCGGCCTCCTGCGATCGGCCGCCAACGACTGCGTCAGCGAACTCTGCGTCGCCTGCGAGCGTGCCGCGCTTGCGGCGATGCACGCGGGCTGTAGTGCACCGATCGGCATCCACGCGCGTCTCGACGCCGGGGAGATGGTGGTCGAGGCCGCAGTGGAGACGCAGCCGCAGGTTCTTCTGCGCCATCGCTTGCAACCCGCCGTGGCGACGGTAGATGAAGCGGAGGCCCTGGGAACCGCGCTTGCCTCCGAGATGAGCGCGCGCAGTGTCGCTGGCACGTGAGCCTTTCATGATCGTGTTGCGTCCCCGGCGCCTGCGCCGCAACCAGGTCATGCGCGAGCTGGTCGCGGAGCATCGCGTCGGAGTCGAGCATCTCGTGCAACCGCTCTTCGTTGTGGAGCGCGACGAAGACGCGGGCCCAATCGAGTCGATGCCGGGAATCTCGCGGTACTCGCTGAGCGCTGCGGTAAACGAAGCGCGCGAGCTTTTCGCGCTCGGCATCAAGAGCGTGCTCCTCTTCGGGATTCCGGCATCCAAAGACGCCGTCGCCTCGAGCAGTTACGACAAAAATGGAATCGTCCAGCGGACGATTGCCGCCATCAAGTCGGCCCTGCCGGAGATGCTGGTGATGGCCGACCTCTGCGCGTGTGAGTACACCGACCACGGCCACTGCGGGCTTCTGGACTCGGAGGGCGAGGTCGACAACGATGCGACGTTGGAACTGCTCTGCCGCATCGCACTTACGTACGCCGATGCGGGAGCCGACGTCATCGCTCCGTCGGATATGATGGACGGCCGCGTCAAAGCGATTCGTTGCGCGCTCGATGCGCACGGCTCTACGAGCGTCGCCATCATGGCGTATAGCGCAAAGTATGCCTCGGCGTTCTACGGACCGTTTCGCGATGCGGCCGGTTCGGCGCCGCAGCAAGGCGATCGCCGCGGCTACCAGATGGACGCACCCAACGCGCGCGAAGCGTTGCGAGAGATCGCGCTGGACATCGCCGAGGGCGCCGACATCGTGATGGTCAAGCCGGGCCTACCCTATCTCGACATTGTGCGCGCCGCACGCGACCGGTTCGACGTGCCGATTGCCGTTTACAACGTCAGCGGCGAGTACGCGATGCTCCAAGCCGCAATCAGCAACGGTTGGCTCGACGGTGACCGCGCCATCGACGAGACCTTGACGTCGTTCGTACGCGCCGGCGCCGACATCGTCATCACGTATTTCGCCAAGACGTACGCGCAGCGCCATGGCTGATGCGATCCTGCTCCTGGCCGGCGGCTCGGCGACGCGCTTTCCAGGAAAACTCGAGCATGACATCGAGGGTCAGCCAATGATCGTGAGAGTCTTTGAGAAGTTGGCCCGCGGCCAATGGCCGGTCTATGTGGCCGGCAAGGGGAGCTTCGCCCCGGAAGTCGACGCGGCACTTCGCGCGCCGCTGTTGATCGACCGTTGGACCCCGCGCGGTCCGCTGCACGCGCTGCTCTCCGCTGCTCCGTTCATCGCGGCCGATCGCATCTTTGCCGTCGCGACGGATCAGCCGCAACTCGAGCCGGGCGTGCTCGAACGTTTGGCTGCAGCATGGAGCCCGGGCGACGAAGCCGTCGTGCCCGAGCATGAGGGAATCGTCGAACCGCTTGCCGCTCTCTACGACCGCTTCGCGCTTCTCCGGGAGGGTCTGCGCCTGTGCCGGGCAGGGCATACGGCAATGCGCGATCTGATCGCCGCCGTTGCAACGCGTTTCGTGCCGATGGAGAGCCGGTACTTTCGCAATATAAATACGCGCTCCGATCTCGGACGCAGACGGGAACCAACGTGAAGCTGGAACGTTCGATCGCCGCATTTGCGCGCGCCCGCAAGGTGATTGCCGGCGGCGTGAACTCGCCGGTCCGCGCGCTGGGCTCCGTCGGCCTCTCTCCGATCTTCATGAAAAGCGGCGCCAGAGCGATGCTCTATGATTTGGACGGTCACGAGTATCTCGATTACCTCATGTCGTGGGGTGCGTTACTGCTGGGTCACGCCCATCCCGCCGTTACGCGCGCGATTGCCAACGCTGCTGCGAGCGGAACTTCGTTTGGAACGCCGACCGAGTTGGAGAGCCAGCTCGCAGAGCTGATCGTTTCGATGATGCCGTCGATCGAACGCCTTCGCTTCGTTTCGAGCGGCACCGAAGCGACGATGAGCGCCGTCCGGCTGGCGCGCGGTTACACCGGACGTTCGAAGATCGTCAAGTTTGCGGGCTGCTATCACGGCCACGGCGACTCGTTCCTGATTGAAGCCGGATCGGGCGCGCTGACCGCGGGGGTACCGAACTCGCCCGGCGTTACCGAGGGTGTCGCTGCGGATACGATCGTGTTGCCGTTTAACGACGTCGCGGCCGTCGAAGAGGCATTCGAAGCGAACCCCGGAGCGATTGCAGCGCTGATCGTCGAGCCGTATCCGGGGAACATGGGGCTGATTTTGCCGCGACCGGGCTATCTCGCCGAGCTTCGCGAGCTATGCAGTCAGCACGGCACGGTCTTGATCTTCGACGAAGTGATGACCGGCTTTCGCGTGGCGCGCGGCGGAGCACAAGCACGCGAAGGCGTTCGGCCCGACTTAACGACCCTTGGCAAGGTCATTGGAGGCGGTTTGCCGGCCGCAGCATTTGGCGGCAGAGCCGAGATCATGGCCGAGCTTGCTCCGGACGGGCCCGTCTACCAAGCGGGAACGCTCTCGGGCAATCCGATCGCGATGGCCGCCGGAATCGCGACGCTGGGAGTAGTCGCGCAGGACGAGACGCTCTATCAGCGCCTTGAAGCGCTCGGGCTTCGGCTGACGCAAGGTCTCAAGGCCGGCTTCGACCGGCACGGCGTTCCAAGCTTCGTCAACTGCGCGGGGGCCAATTTTTCCATCTTCTTCACGCCCGACGAGGTGCACGACTTGCGCGGAGCCCAAGCCACCGACCGGCGTCTCTTCGCCAAATATTTTGGCTCCATGCTCGAACGCGGCGTCTACTTCGCACCCTCGCCATTCGAGTCGAACTTTCTTTGCGCGGCCCACACCCCCGCAGAGATCGACCGCACGGTTGCGGCCTCGGACTCGGCGCTGACCGACCTTCGAGAGAAGGCATGAGCCCCGGGTGCGAGCGATGCACTTGTCGAGCGGCTCGTTTGGGCCGTAGGATTGCCTCATGCCCCTGACCTGCATCGGCCTTTCGCACCATACGGCGCCAGTCGAAGTCCGGGAGCGCCACGCCTTTCCGGCGTCGCGGATGGCCGAAGCCTTGGTGGCCTTGCGCGACTACGAGGCCGTTACCGAAGCCGTCATGCTGCAAACCTGCGGGCGCCTGGAGATCTACGCCGAGCTTTCCGACTACGAAAGCGGCGTCGCTCAGATCAAATCGTTCTTGACCAACTTCCGTCACGGCACGACCGGCTACGACATCGAGTCGTATCTCTATACTCGGCTCGGTCACCAGGCCGTCGAGCACCTTTTCCGGGTCTGCACCGGTCTGGACTCGATGCTGATCGGCGAAGCTGAAATTCTCGGGCAAGTCAAAGAAGCGTACGTCGCCGCGACGCAAGCCGGCTCTCTTGGCAGAACGCTGCACCGTCTCTTCCGCGAGGCGATCGCGGCCGGTAAAATCGCTCGTGCAAAGACGCACATAGGCAGCGAGTCGGTCTCAATCGCCACCGCGGCGGTCGAAGCGGCGCGCATTCGTTTGGGCACGTTGGAGGGAAGGTCCGTTCTCGTCGTCGGCGCCGGCAAAATGGGGCGCGCAGCGCTCAAGCGATTGCGCCAAGAAGGCGCGGCACGAGTGATCGTTACGAACCGGACGATGGCGCGCTCTCGCGAGCTGATCGAGGAGGCCGGCTTCGGTGAAGCGCTCGAGCTGCCCGAACTCTCCGACGCGCTTGCCATCGCCGACGTCGTCGTTGCTTCAACCGGCGCATCGGATTTCGTGCTCGACGAAAAGCGCGTGGCCGATGCAATGGCGCTTCGTCCGCGGCGCCCGCTCTTCATCGTGGATATCGCCGTTCCGCGCGACGTGGATCCAGCGGTAGCGCAGGTCAAGAACGTCGCACTCGTCGACGTCGACGGCCTCAAATCGGTCGTGAACGAACGGCTCGAGTCGCGGCGTGAGGCGATCCCGGCCGTCGAGAAGATCGTCGGCGAACACGTCGAGCGCTTCGAAAGCTGGTACCGTTCGCGCGCGACGTTGCCCGTAATCGCGCGGCTGACACAAAAGGCCGAAGCGGTTCGCGCGAAAGAGGTCGAGCGGCTTTTGGCACGCTGCCCTCAGTTGAGCGAACGGGAACGCATGCTCGTGGTCGGCATGAGCATGACGATCGTATCGAAGCTACTGCACTCGGTGATTCTGAAGATTCGCAACAAGGCGATCGTCGATCGAGCCGAGGCGCTCTCTCACGCGCGCGTGCTCGACGAACTTTTCGAGCTGAATATCGCCGGTGACATCGCCGACTCGCTGGTTGCGATGACTCCCGATGGGCACTAGCGGCCGGGGACGAGTGTTCTTAGTCGGCGCAGGCCCGGGCGATCCGGGCCTGCTGACTTTGCGGGCTGCCGAGGTGCTCGAGTCGGCGGAGGTATTACTCTACGACGCGCTGGCAAGCGATGCGATCGTGGCCTTCGCACCGGCGACCTGCGAGCGAATCTATGTCGGAAAGCGCGCGGGAGATCACGCGATGCCGCAAGACGAAATCGAGCGGCTCGCGATCGAGCGGGCGCGAGCGGGATCGCGCGTCGTGCGTCTCAAGGGCGGCGATCCATTTATCTTCGGACGAGGCGGGGAAGAGGCGCAAGCGCTTGCGGCGGCGGGCGTGCCGTTTGAGATCGTTCCCGGCGTAAGTTCGGCGTATGCGGCGCCAGCGTACGCGGGAATTCCGCTAACGCATCGCGAGTATGCCGCCTCGTTCACCGTCGCCACCGGACACGAAGATCCGGGCAAAGCCGTCTCGAGCCTGGATTGGTCGAAGCTCGCCGATCCGCAGCGTACGCTCGTGCTTTTGATGGCTACCGCGAACTTGCGCGAAATCGCAAACGAGTTGATCGCACATGGATTGGCGCCGCAGACGCCCGTGGCCGTTGTGCAGGACGGGACGCGCCCCAGCCAGCGAACCGTGCTCGGCCGGATCGACTCGATTGCCGACGACGTCGCGGCTGCAAAGATCGGCGCCCCGGCCGTCGTGGTCATTGGGGGCGTTGCCGCGCTGAGGACGCAACTGCGTTGGTTCGATAACGGCGCGCTCTTCGGCAAGCGCGTCTTGATCACGCGAGCCGGCGAACAGTCGGGTGAGTTTGCACGCGCGCTGCTCGCGCGAGGTGCCCAACCGGTCGTTGCGCCGACGATTGCCATCGTGCCGGTCGACGACACCAGCGATGCCGATCGTGCGATCGACGATCTCGCATCGTATGCGTGGCTGATCTTTACCTCACAAAACGGGGTCGACGCATTCTTTGCCCGGCTCGCCGCGAAAAAGTGTGACGCCCGATCGATTGGGGCGACGAAGGTCGCCGCAATAGGCGAACGCACGGCGGCGCGCTTACGCACGCATGGCGTGATCGCCGATCTCGTGCCGGCGGAGTTTATCAGCGAGGAGATCGCACCGGAGGTCATCGCACGAAGCTCTCCGGGGAACGGCGTGCTGCTGTACCGTGCGCAAGACGCGCGCGACGTGCTGCCGCAAATGTTGCAAGATGCCGGACTGATCATCACGATCGTTCCCGCGTATTCGACCGTCATTCCGCCGGACGCGCAGTTCGCGCAAAAGGTTTCCGAGGCCGACGTCCTCACGTTCACCAGCGCAAGCACGATTCGCGGCTTCGTCGCGCTCCTCGGCGACATCCCGGCCTCGCACGCGGCGAGCGGCAAGTGCGTCGCGTGCATCGGGCCGATCACCGCGAACGCCGCCGCGCAAGCCGGATTAACCGTCGACGTCGTGGCGCCAGTTCACACGACCGTCGGATTGCTCGACGCGCTCGAACTCTACTACGCGACCAGGACGTGATACGGCTCGCAATTGGTGCGGCACTTGCCGCAGTCGTCGCGCTGGCGGCTTATCGTGCGCGTGCGCTCTCGCGCGACGGCGCGATCGCCGCGTTTGTTATCGGCGCGATCGTCGTTGACGCCGGAGGCTTGAACAGCGCGGCAGTTCTGCTGGCGTTCTTCGTCCCGTCGTCGCTCTTGACGCGAATGGGACGCGAGCGAAAGCGCTTGCTGCGCGGCACGCAAGAGCCGACGCCTCGCAATGCGTGGCAGGTGCTCGCAAACGGCGGCGTCGCCGCGCTCTGCGCGACTGCGGCACTCGTTGCGAGCACTCCATTTAGCGCCGCCTTCGCAGGAGCGTTTGCCGCCGCGTCGGCGGATACGTGGGGCACGGAGATCGGTACGCTCGCGCGGCGCCGGCCGGTTTCGATTCTGACCTTTCGCCCCATGGAAGCGGGGCTGTCCGGTGGTGTGTCGCTGCTCGGAACCGTCGCGACGATCGCCGGCGCGCTCTGCGTCGCCGTCGTAGCCGCGTTGTTGCACGTCGCGCCTCTTTGGCCCGTTGCGGTCGCCGGCGTCGTGGGCGCGCTGCTCGACTCGATTATCGGTGCAAGCCTTCAGGCCCGTCTGTGGTGCCCGGCCTGCGCGTGCGAATGCGAAACGCCGCGGCATCTTTGCGGAACGCCGACGACGCTGCGGCTGGGCGTGCGCTGGATTCAAAACGACGCGGTCAACCTGATGGCGACGCTTTGCGGCGGGCTCGTGGCGGCGGCGCTGGTCGTGCGATGACGTAGCTAGTCGCCCATGCCTCTCCCCGTCAACTGAGACTTACACCGCCTTAAGCGGAATACCAAGCCGACGGTCGTAACTGGTGGGGGAGGAATCCGTCGGTGGTCTTTAGACCTTCGACAATCGCCAACACTCGTCGCGGCCTTCGCCTTCTCGGGGCATTGCTGCTTTGTGCCATTACCGTTGCTGGATGCTCACGCGAAGGTGAGTCGTCGCTTCCTCCAGCCGGGCTGCCGACGGCCTCGTTGCTGAGCGCTGAACAGCCACAGCGATCAGGAATACAACGGGTACGAAACCGGGATTTATCAGGCAACCGAAGATGCGTCGGGCAACCTTACGAAGGTTGGGCAGACCGCTTTGACCGACAACTGCAATGGTGATGAAGCCGACGTCTTTCAGCCTTTCATCGTTGGAACAAAAAACACACCGAGCAACAAAACTCAAGGAAAGGTGGTCGTCGGCGGAAATCTCTGGTGCACAAACCGCTTCGATTACTGGACCTACCCCGCTGGCGGCAATCCGGAGTCGTCCCTCAAAGCTGCACCAACCGAGCCGCACGGCCAGTCCGTAAGCATCGCCAAGTAGCCTCTCCCGATGCCCCGCGCGCGGCCGGCAACCGTTCCGCTGCGTACGCTCTAGCGCAGCCGAGCGCCTACACCATCACGACAAGTCTTCACGGACTGGGTTTTAGAGCATCCCCCACAGCATAGAACATTTTGGGATGAGCTGACTCTCCTAATTTACATCCAGCCGGTCTAGGCGTGGCCTGATTTGCGCAGCTTGGAAACCAAAATACGCCCCGGCTTGAGAATATGGTCATTCAGGAGCGAGCATGCTTCTTCTATTTTTTTTCGTTTGACGAGGTCGAGCAATCTATGGTGTTCGCGTTGTGACTCCGCAAAGTTATTCGTTACCTTGACTTCCTGATAAAGATACCGCTCGACGCTCCGCTGCAACGAAAGAATCTCGGCGAGCAGTCGCGGTCGCTCTGCGGCCTTGTAGAGAATAGTGTGCACCGCCGTATTTAGCGCGACCCATCGCTCTGGCTGGAGATCGATACGATCCAGCACTTGGGCGGCCCTCTGCAAGTCGCCGGCAGTAAGCTTCGGTATTGCGGCGCGCAGTGCACAACATTCCAAGGCCGCGCGCATCTCGTTAAGCTCCTCGAGCTTAGCTGCAGAAAGCGCCGCGACGATTGCGCCGCGACGTGGTCGAATCTCCACAAGTCGTTCGGCTTCGAGTCTTAGAAAGGCTTCACGAATCGGAACGTGGCTCACCCCGAACGATCGGGCAATCTCATCCTGACGCAAGGGCTCACCAGGCGCGAGCCGCCCGCTCACGATGTCATCACGCAATCGTCCGACGACGAGATCAGGAGTTGACACAAGAAGTTTCATATGGATAATATATTATCTATAATAAGCAGATTTTAAACCAGGAGTCAAGATTGGAACCCAACGTAACCGAACCATGAAGCCGGAATGTTTGTTTGCTACCGCGAGCTTAGCGGTGCTACTCTCCATCGCGCCGCAGGTCTCACACGCCGATGGCGATCCGCGAGTTGGAAAGCTCATAAGCGAATCAGGAGTCGCTCTCCACGTCGATGCGCTGCGTTCGACCGAGGTCATCCGTGCGGTGGGCAGCGTCGTAGCTTCCGGTCTCTCCGGCAGTGGCGATGACTGGAACGAAATGGGCGGCGTGCGGGAGGCATCGCTTTTTTCAACGCCGCCTCTTGGCGGGGGCAGCGGATGGGACGGCAGCGAGAACTGGAATCTCGACCAAACAGGATTAGTGATCGTCGACGGGAGCGTACTCGGGCGCTCGAGCGCCATCAATCAGGCATACCTCGGTAACTACGACCTCTGGACGCCCGGCTATGGCGGCGCGGCTGTCGCGTGGGGCGGTTCAAAGAGTGAGACGGGGAATAGCTACGACGTGCTCACCGTGACGCCGCCGAAGTCCAGCTTGCCGATCGACGTCTGGTTCGATCGTGCAACGCATCTGCCGGTCAAAGCGGTGCAGACGGCGGGGCCGATGGTCACGACCATGACGATGGCGGATTTTAAGCCGGTAGCCGGCCTCATGATTCCCTATCGCGTGGACACGTCGACGAACACGGGCGATAGTACCTCGTTTACGGCGACCAGTGTCGAGGCGAATCCATCTGGGGGTGCCTCGCATTTCGCCGTTCCGAAATCCTCGCCGCATGATTTCTCGATTGCAAGCGGCGCGACGCAGGCTTCCGTCCCGATCCAGGTTTCCGAGAATCACGTGTATCTCGACGTCATGCTCAACGGGAAGGGGCCGTTCCACTTCGAGCTCGACACCGGCGGGGCGAACGTCATCGATCCGGCGGTCACCAAGAAGCTCGGGGTGGCCAGCGGCGGATCGACCCAGGTTACCGGCGTGGGCAGTGCGAGCTCAGCCTCGAGTTTCGCAGTGATCAAAACGCTTCAAGCCGGGAACGCAGTGGTCACCAACCAGGTCTTTGTCGTGCTTCCGATCGCAAAGAGCTTAGGCATGGCCCACGGAATGCCAATGGATGGCGTGATCGGCTACGAAGTGCTCTCGCGCTTCGTGACGACCTTCGATTACGGGAATGAGAAGGTCGTGTTTCATATGCCGGGCTCGTATACGCTTCCGCCCGATGCGACCGTCGTACCGATTGTGCAGTACGGCACGCAGCCGCAATTTGCGTGCAGCATCGACAGCGTGGCGACGACGTGCACGCTCGATACTGGTGCACGCAACTCGGTCTCGCTCTTTACGCCGTTCGTCGAAGCCCATGCGAGCGTTGTACCAACGAAGCTCACTGCACCGGGAGTCGATGGATTCGGCGTTGGCGGCTCCAATATTGGGAGGCTCGGTCGCCTGCAGACGCTTTCCTTCGGCGGCCTGACGCTTCACGATCTCGTTGGCGACTACACGACGCAGATGGGAGGAGGGCTTGCGATGCCCTTCATCGGCGCAAATGTGGGCGGCGCAGTCTGGAAGCGCTTCACGATGACGCTGGACTATCGCGGCCTCATCATGGCCCTAACGCCGAATGCGGATTTCTCGGTGCGAGAGCACTGGGATCGCAGCGGGCTCTTCCTCATCAATAACGGCTCAATCACGATCATCGATGTGCGACCCGGTACGCCGGCGGCGAAGGCCGGACTAAAAAAGGGCGACGTCATCGTGTCACTCAACGGCTCGTCAAATCTTTCTCTGCGCGAACTCCGCAGCGCGTTCCTGGCAGCTCCCGGTACAGTAGAGCATCTCGTCATCAAGAGCAAAAACGCCGACACGCGCAACATCCACCTCACGCTCGCCGATTACGTGTAGTTGGAATACTAAAGGTCCTCATCGGCTATGCATTCGGTGGCAACAACACACCAGCGGCGTGATCGCGAGCTTTGCGCATCGCGCCCGGCGCTCCGATCGGCGGCTGCATGTCATCCTGAGCCTGCCCAAGAGCCACACGAGCGCCGGCATACTTGAATAAACCAGTGCCCTTTATTTGTGGCTCCTCTGCCTAGACAGGGAACGCAGCTTATTTCTCTACGGCCACCGCGCCGATCGGCAGGTCGAAATTGCCCCGTAAAGACCGGAATCGCTGAACCGCCGGGCCTCCTTACGCGTGAACATTCGACTTTCTCGGTCAGAGGCGGTAATCGTCTCGCTATGATCGTGTTCACGCCGGCTTCTCCGGTCGACGCTCAGGCGATAGCCGCGCTTTTATCGGGCAAGCCGCTAGCCGCGTAAAAGCAGCGTCGGATCGCCATGTCATACGCCGGCGCTGTGGACGGCGGGTCACCCCAAAGCACTTGGCTAGCGATAGGTCCACCCTAAGCCTGCGGTCCGGGTCGAAAACGCCGACGACGAGCGCGCCATGACGGCATTCCGGATTGCGAATCCGTTGTAGGCTAAGCGGCCTGATTCATTCTTCGATCGGAGAACATCACGAGGCATCTGCCCCGAAAGAATAGTATATAATCTTTCGGAGATGCCAAAGCTTGTCACCACTCCTTAAGCAACTTTTTGGCGCCAGGAAGGTGCTCTGCTAAAACATGATCGCGCGAGAGCTTTCAGCTAAGAATGCCGAGCAACTCAGGCGCCTTGCGCGGCGGTCGGCCGCTACGCCGCACGCACTTCTTCCTCCGCTTCCGAATGCGCGGTACGACGTCGTGTATTTGGATCCACCGTGGTACTACTATGGCAGCCCTATCAAGGATGCTGCCGCAGGAAAGCACTATCCACTGATGACGGTGGACCAACTCGCAAGCATAGACGTGCGGAGCATCCTAAACAAAAGCGCTGCCGTCTTCATGTGGGCGACGTGCCCACGGCTCGACTTCGCATTGAAGTTGATCGAAGCGTGGGGCCTTACATATCGCGGCGTGGCCTACGTGTGGGTAAAGATCAACCGCCGCGGTGAAATAATCTCCGGTCAAGGTGTGCCGCCGACATTCACCAAGCCCACTACCGAGCTCGTGCTTGCCGCCACGACAAAGTCGACCGGACGTCCTTTCCCTATCCTAGATCTCGCGCAGGGGCAGGTCGTTCTTCATTCAAGAGGTTCGCACAGCGAAAAGCCAGCAATTTTTCGCCAGCGAATCGAGCAGCTATGTGGCGATCGCCCCCGTATCGAACTCTTCGCACGATCCAGCGCACCGGGCTGGGACAGTTGGGGCGCAGAGCTAGGTAAGCTCGACAGAGCAAGGGGTCACGAAGGCGGCCCGGTGAGCGTTGGAGGCAAGGGACAATAACGAAATGACTGCGGCATTCGGCGCTCGGATACGAATGGAGCGGGCGACGCTCGGCTCGCTGGCGATCCATGTGCTTGCCGCGATTTCGATTCCGGCGTTGGCCTGGACTGCGTCCGGGGCGCCCGTAGAAACCGTAAGCTTCACCCACATTCTTCGAATCCAGATCGTTCATCCGCGAGCGGCACTCCCACGCCCCCGCGCGGCGGCGCCGCGATACAACGTCTCGCCTTCGATGAACTTCGCGCACCGCGTCGTGGTTGTAAAGCTCACGCAGCGACGGCAGGCGACACGGGCTCCGATCGCGACCAACGCGCCCGCAGCTCCGGCAATCTCGGCCGTCGCCGAAGCAGGCGATTCAAACTCGAACGGCGATGCTGGTCCGGCATCGAGCCCAACGCCCGCCATCCGTGCGGTTGCGAGCGTCAACACGAACCACGCCGGCGGATATCTACCGTTTGGCGCCGAGCAACCGGTTCCGGTTCTCGATCCCGCGGTTCGCAAGGAGCTCGACGGCCTCGGCGTTCACGTGACCCTAATCGTTACCGTCGGCGACGACGGCCGCACGACGGAGGTGGTCTTTCAGCCGCCGCTCGATCCGCAAAATGAAAATCGTATCCGCTCGCTGCTCGCCGATGCGAGCTGGGATCCTGCCGTTTGCGGCGGCGGCGTCTCTTGTGAAGCGCAAGCCACGATAAGGCTTTAGATCTCCCTACAAAATCGACTTTCCTAGCGCCGAGCAAATCAAACCGACCGCCAGCGCCGCGGTTTGATTGCGGTCGTCGAAGATCGGATTGATCTCCACCATCTCGATCGAGCCAAGCTGCCCGCTATCGTAGAGCATCTCCATGATGAGATGGGCTTCGCGATAGCTTAAGCCGCCTTTGACCGGCGTTCCGGTTCCGGGCGCTTCACTCGGGTCGATCGCATCCATGTCGAACGAGACGTGAATTGGCCGGCCTTGCGCGCCCGCGATGCTTCGCGCTTCGTTCATGACGTGCACCATGCCGAGCTTGTCGACGTCGGTCATGGTGAACGCCTTGACGCCGAACTCGCGTAGCAGTCGCTTCTCGTCGGGGTCGACGTCGCGTAAGCCGATCTGAACCGAGCGTTCCGGTACCGCGAGCCCCTTGCGCAGCGCAAAGTAGAGCGGCATGCCGTGCACGTTGCCGGTCGCGGAACTGTCGGGGCTGTTGATATCGGCATGCGCGTCGATCCAGACCAGCCCGGGCGCCTCGCCGTAGGCTCGTGTGAGCCCGTCGAGCGTACCCATTGCAATCGAATGGTCCCCGCCCAGGACGATCGGCAAGCCGCCGGCATCAATCGCCGCTTTGATCAAGACGGCAAGATCGTCGCAAACCTCGGTAATGACGTCGAAGAACCTCACCGCGGCGTCCTGGGAGTCGGCCGATTCGCGGATAGGCACCTGCAGGTTTCCGTGATCTACGATTTCGGAGATGCCCAGCGTTCTCAACTTCTCGTGGAGCTTGGCATAGCGGATTGCCGAAGGACCCATGTCAACTCCGCGACGGCTTGCGCCGAGGTCCATCGGGACCCCCACGATATCGACTCGCCGGACGGGAGAAAGAATCGGACTCACGACATTGCCTTTCACCGTGCCCTCGATTCAGCCTCGTAGCGAGCGCCCGGAAGGAATGGCGTCGCACGGCAGGCCAATTGAGCATTATGCTCGGCCGTGCGGTGTTGCCTTGCGCTTTTGTTCTCTTTGCCTTGTGCGCCTCGGCAGCCCCAGCGCTCGCATATCTTCCGCCGCCGCTCGCGGGCCTCAATCACGACGTTCGCACCTTGGCGCGTCACGTACCGGGCGCAATCGCCCTCGACGTCCTCGACCTCGATACCGGACTTAATGCCGGCTTCAATGCGCGCAAGAGCATGCCCGCGGCCTCGACGATCAAGCTTCCGGTCATGGTTGCGGTCTTCGAGCAACTTGCAATGGGCCGCTTCGACTTATACCGGCGCGTGACGCTGGAGGCAGAAGACAAGGATGCGGGATCGGGAGACCTCTGCGATGCGCCCGACGGCAGCGCTTATCCGGTCTCCGAACTGCTCGACAAGATGATCGACGTCAGCGACAACACCGCCACCAACATGCTGATCCGGCTCGTAGGGCGGCGCCGAATCAACCTTGAGATGGAGCGGCTCGGTTTAGTGACGACTCATCTGTCGGGCGACGTGCGCACCGACGCATGGTCGATTCGCGCGACGCTGCGGACCTCGCCGGCCGATCTCGTGCGCCTTCTCTCGCTGATGGCAAGAGGTGAGCTGGTGGATCAATGGTCGTCAAACGAGATGATCGCCATCTTGGAGGCCGATCAGTACAACACGCTGCTGCCGCAACCGCTTCCTGCGGACGTTCC
>Ga0182024_10011799_pt1 | contig 17443 bp, 14 predicted proteins | sample P32metaG_FD_120480 | JGI IMG/M metagenome (GOLD analysis project Ga0182024, IMG submission 120480) | Permafrost microbial communities from Stordalen Mire, Sweden - P3-2 metaG (Illumina Assembly) | ecosystem: Environmental > Terrestrial > Soil > Wetlands > Permafrost | place: Sweden: Stordalen... | reverse complement strand
CGGGTCCCACAAAAAAAGGAGATAAAAAGTACCGGCCGTCAATACCCACCAGACGCCATTGAACAGCAGGCTGGTTACGGCCGCTACCCAACTGGCGTTGATATCAAGGTAGGCTCGCCCGAGCGGCGAAAGGTGAGGCACCGCGCCAAGCGATCTGAGCGCCTGAAATTTGGCGTTCGATTCCAGCACCATCTCACCGAAATAGAGGAGCATCCCGACCAGATAGGCGACAAAGGCAAACATCTTCAGGGCAAGCCTGGCGCGACTCAAGAAATAATAGATGCCCACGACCATCGCGAAATTGATCGCGATGACCTGATCAAACCAGTTGACCTCATTCGCGTTTGCAGAGCGGGCAAGGTTCAGAAGATCCAGCTCATTCATCCCGCGGCTCGTCTGCCCGACCAATTCCTCAACTGTCCACACTCTATCCGAAGCCCAGCCGCCACGTCAGGGCTGCCCGCCGGGAGTTGGCCAACCAGCCGAGCCAGAAAGAATCTCATTCGCTCCCGGAATGCTTCTTGTTCGTCGTCGAGTATCTGACCGGGGTGGCCCGCTCTCGGCGCGCCATGACAATTTGGGAGCAGAAGAAACAAAGTCCCGCCGATCGACGGGAGCGCCGCGCCGATATTCACGTTCACTGACCCTTCCTCTCACGCCCCTTCTTGTCATGGCCCGCCGAGAGCGGGCCAACCAGCCGCGCCAGAAAGAACCCCATTCGCTCCCGGGAATGCTTCTTGTTGGTCTTCGAGCACCTGCCGCTTCCACCTGGGTGGCCCGCTCTCGGCGGGCCATGACAGTTTGAGGAGGGGAGAAGCGAAACTCAGCCGCTCGAGGGGGGAGCGGGGCGCGGATTCCGTTTCATGGACGGCTCCAAGTGTTGCTCTCGGTCATACCCAAAACGGTTGACAAACAGTCCGATGTGGTTGTATGGAGGGGACTCGTCGAGCGGCGGAGTCTCGGATGTCCTACGGGGTCGGGTATGGCAGGCCGCCGGTTCAGGGGCGGTTTCAGAAGGGAAAGTCCGGCAATCCGGGCGGGAGGCCGGGTCCCCGGCGCGCCATGGAGAAGCGCATCCTGGTTTTTCTGGAAGCGGGGGTGAGGGCGCGGCCCGAGGATCTGGTGGCAAGCCGGCCCAAGACCGTTCTCGAACTTATGGCGAAGCAACTGCTGTGCCGGGCCGCGCAGGCGGACCTCAACGCGATCAGGTTCGTCCTCTCTTTCTGGCGAAGGCCGGGCAACGGGGTGCGGCGGCGGCGTCTCTCCGCAGGCGTGAAGCGGACCCTGATATACGGGCACGCGGAAGAGACGTGGATGGCACAGGCGAAACAAGCCGGCACCGGAGTTTCTCAGGGGGATTTGCAACAGACGCGTGAGGATAGCCCGCTCCCTTCTCTGGCGCAGTCCGGGCCACCTCCACCGCAAGCTGAGCCGCGCGCCGGACAGGCGCGGATCCCGGTGAGTTTGGAGAACGATGCGCGCACAGAACCCGATTCTCAGGGAATTATAGAAAAAGTGACTTGCGCGAACTGGCCAGGATCTACAACCACACCGTGCAAAAAGGGCTTCCGGGCAAGGGCGGGTCCCTGAGGCGAATGCGTTACGGCGGCGCTTCAACGGCCGCGTTCAACCTATGTGCAACCCTCCGGCGATGCGGAGTCACTCGGCCGCGCTGACGCGCGGCAGCGGGATGGCCGGCTCGGAGGCCGGCCATGGTGAAATGGCAGGTATGGCTTGCGTCAAATCCTTCCGAAGGACTCACAGGCTCGGCGGCGGAATCTGGCCTTGCGGCGGATAGGCGGGGAGGGGCTGCGGAGGCGGCGGCAATCCGCCCGGATTTTTCTGCAGCGCCTTCATCAGATACTGGACCCCGGCTTCAAGCTGCGAATCGCGATCGGCCAGCAGCTGTCCGGGATCGGTGTCCACCGTCATGTCCGGATCGACGCCGTGATTCTCGATCACCCATTCCGAACGGAGTCCGTAAAGGCTGTCTTCGGGCACGGTGATGTAGCCGCCGTCGAGGAGAGCCCAGTCGCCGCGGATGCCGCGCACGCCGCCCCAGGTCCGGGTGCCGATCAGGGGACCCAGACCGTATCTCCGGAAGTAATAGGGAAAGATGTCGCCGTCCGAAGCCGAATAGTTGTTGATCAGACACACTTTCGGTCCGTAGAGCAGCTGCTGCGGAATCGGCACCGCCGCGCCTTCGCGATTGGTCGAGAGACCGACCAGAATGCGCCGGAGGCGTTCCAGGATGATCTGGTCGATATTGCCGCCGCCGTTGAAACGGTCGTCGAGAATCAGCGCGCGCTTGTCCATCTGCGCGTAGAACTGACGGACAAACTGTTCCATGCCGAGCCCTTCCATGTCGGACATGTAGACATAGGCGATCTTTCCGCCGGACAGCCGGTCGACGATCGCGCGGTTGTGGTCGATCCAGTCCTGCTCCCGCAGGGAGAGTTCGTTCTTGACCGGCTTCACGGTCACGTCGCGGGACCTGCCGCCGCTCGAAACCGTCAGCGTGACCGGCTGGTCGTCGAGACCGACAAACAGACTGTAGGGATCGGCGGGCGCCTTGAGATCGCGTCCGTTGACCGCAAGCAGAAGATCGCCCGGGTGCACGTCTATTCCGGGCTCGGTGAGAGGACTGCGATATTTGTCCCGCGTGTTGTCGCCGGGATAGATTTTCGCAAAGCTGTAGCGGCCGGACGCGGTGACGCCGAAATCGACGCCGAGCAGCGCGGTCGGCACCGCATCGGCGGGGTTGTCCTCGTCGCCGCCGCCGACATAGGTGTGCGAGTTGCCGAGCTCTCCCTGCACTTCGCCGATCAAATAGGTGAGATCCTGGCGCGAGCCGGCGAGCGGCAAGAGCTTCGCATAGGCGTCGTGCACGGCCTGCCACCCGACGCCGTTCATTTTGGGATTGATGAAGAGGTCGCGCTCAAGCCGCCAGGCGTTGTTGAACATTTCCGCCCATTCCTGCCTCGGTTCGATGCGCGCGCGCATATGGGAGACGTCGAGCCCCTTGGGGTCGGGCTTCTTGCCGTCCTCCGGCATTTTGGCATCGACGAGGAAATAACCCCGGGTCTTGTCGTCGTCGTCGCCACTCTTTTTGTAGAGCACCTTTCCGCCGTCGGCCGACACGGTGTAGCTGTCCACGCCCTCGACCAGGGTGGCGTTCTTGCGGTCGCCGAAATCGTAGACGTGCAGCGTCGACTTGGCGCCGGGCAACGGACCGTCGATCATCTGCGGCTGGTTGGTCAGGTAATAGATCCTGCCGTCGCGCGCATCGATCTGCGCGATGTCGGCGGCCGGAATCGGCACCGGAACCGCGCGCGCCATCAAGCCGTCGAAATCGATGTCGACCGCTCCCGACGCGCCGGGCTTCCAGGGCGCGGGTTTCGCATCCTTCGCAGGCTCGAAGGTGCCTTCGTCGGAGCGCGGCGCGAACGCGGACGGTTCGTTCCTGCGCAAAGTCGCCACATAGATGCCGTCCATCTCCAGCGTGGCGACATTGAACTCGCTTTCGCTGAGCGTCGGGTTCTCGTGGCGGGTCGAGACGAAATAGAGATATTTGCCGTCGGGCGAGAACGCCGGGTTGGTGTCGTTGGCAAGCGGTCCCGACACGCGCACGGCTTTGCCGCTGCCGATATTGTCGATCCAGATGCCCTTCTGCTGATTGCCCGCCGTGATGCTGTAGGCAAGCCAGCGTCCGTCCGGCGAGAAGCTTTGATCGTGGATTTCCGAAAACGTGTCCTGCGCGACCTGGACCGTGTCTCCGCTGGCGGTGTCGACCAGCCACAGCCGGTGATTGCCGTCGCCCACGGCGAGATGCCTGCCGTCGGGCGACCATATGGGCTGGTAGTAGAAGCCGCCCTTGAAATGGGTGAGAATCTTTTCCGCGCCGCCCGCCGCCGGCCGGAGCGCGATCTGATGCTCGCCGCTCACGTCGGTGGTGTAGGCAATGGTCTTGCCGTCTGGCGACCAGGTCGGATGGTCCTCGTCGGCGTTGCTGGTATTGGTGAGGTCGCGCGTCGCGCCGTGTTCGGCCGGCACGGTGAAGAGATCTCCCCGCGCGGAAAACACCGCACGCTTGCCGTTCGGCGCCAGCGCGTAATCGGTGTCCTGGGCGGTGTCCTGGTCGCGGATGGTTGCGCTCGCGTCGGCATAGCGCGTGCCGGTGCGGGTGCCGTCGTCGGGAACGTCGACACCCAGGCGGTGAAGTTTCTCGCCCGGAAGATCGATCACCCAGAGCGCGCCGGCCTGCTGGAAAACGATGCCGTCGCCGCCTTTGCCGCCCAGGCCGAGGCTCGGAAAGTCGATATCGTAGTTGGTGAAGTGGGTGATTTCGCGCAGCTGTTTCGAGTCGAGATCGTAGACCCAGATGTTCTCGCGGCGTTTGGCATCGCGATCCGACAGGAAGTAGATGCGCCGGCCGTACCACATCGGCGCCGTGTCGGTGCCAAGGCCGCCGGTGATCTGGACCAGTTTCTTCGCACCGAAATCCCAAGTGTAAACCTTCTGCGCGAGGCCGCCATTGTAGCGCTTCCAGGTGCGGAAATTGCGGAAGATGCGGTTGTAGGCAATCGATTTGCCGTCCGGACTGAAGCTCATCAATCCGCCGCGGTCGAGCGGCAGGACCTGCGCGAGGCCGCCCCCGACCGGCACTTCGAACAGACGGCCATACCAGCTCGTCCACGCCATCCGGCGCGACAGGAACACGATGTTCTTCGAATCCGGCGTCCAGGTCACCACCATGTTGTCCGGCCCCCAGCGCGTGGGCGCGCTTTCGACCACATCGGAGTGATAGGTGAGCCGCCGCGCCGCGCCGCCGCCGGCCGGCATGACATAGACGTCCTCGTTGCCCTGATAGGCGCCGGTAAAGGCGAGCCATTTGCCGTCGGGCGAGAAGCGCGGCATGAGATCGTAGCCGGGATCGGCGGTCAGCCGGCTCGCCTTGCCCCCCCAGCGGCCGACCTGCCACAGATTGCCATGGGCCTCGAAGACGATGGTCCCGCCGTGCAGAGTCGGAAATCGCATGAACGTCCAGTCGGCAGGTCCGGCACCTGCCGGCGACCATCCCACCAGTGCCGCCGCAAGCAGCACCGCCCAGACCCGGATCTTCATGCGCATATCCTTGTGATGTCGTGGCCCTCGAAGCGCGGGCACGTTTTGGTCATCTTAGCAAATCCTGCCCCGCCACGTCTGGCAAGGGGCGATCACGACCGCATGATCGGGTCCGGGATTATTCCTGACGGATGTCGTTGCAGCTGCCCCTGTTTGCCTTGAAAGAGATCGACCCTGGCCCGCCGACCGACCTTCCTGCGCCTCGCGTTTTTTGCGGCAGTAGTCGTGAAAGGCGTCGACGGTCTGGTGGAGACGGTCGCCGGTGCATTCGTCGGCATCGCCGGTACGCAGGGTCTCTACGCCTTCATCATCCGTATCACTGCGCCCGAACTGGACTATCATCCCGGCAGTCATGTGATCCAACTGATCCGCCGCGGCGCGTCGGGCCTCGCGCATTCGTCCCACCGGTTCGTCGTCGTCTGGCTGCTGGTTCACGGCATTCTCAAACTGGTTCTGGCCGTGGAACTGCTGCGCGGGAAATCCTGGATATTCCCGTTTGCCTGCGCAATCCTCGCAGGATTCGTCGCCTATATGACCTATCGGCTGGCGCACCATTGGTCTTCGTGGATGTTTGCATTTGCCCTTTTCGACGTCATGACTCTTGCACTCGTCGCAAACGAATGGCGGGCGCATCGCGCCCGCTAGCCACGCCAATGCTCACGGCTTTGCCAGTTCGAGCGCGAGGTCCGTGCTGCGCGGCGCGGCAAGACCGCCGATGAGTGTCTCGACGGAAAGATTGACCGGCTGCTCTCTCAGTTTCATTCCCGAGCGCGCCAACAGCACGGGCAGCCGAGCCGCGGTCAGCGGCGTAAGCATTCGCCTCGCAAGCTCGGCATTGCCGGAAAGCGAGGAGTACTCCGTGAACGTAACGTCGCTCAAGGTCCCCGGCGTTACGCCTTGCGCAAATCCCGGAAGGGTGAGGAACCCTGTGAAGGCGACCGCCAGAATGCACGCAAGGAGGCAAGGAATCGCCGTGAGGCGAGGCGCGGACGCGGGCGCGATGCGATGAAATGCCGGACTTGCGGAGCGCGCGTACATCGTTGTCCCTGGGAATCCCCAAGGCTGGGCAAGCACTGCAGGCCGGTCAAGCGTGCCACGTCATTCGCCGGAATGCGGGCGTTTCACACTCTCGTGAACCGGGCCGCGCAGGGCATGCCTATTCCTTCCCAGGCGTCGTGACGACCGTGCTGTATACGTTGCTGCTGAACGCATTGTTGCTCTCGGCGTCCCCGATACACCATATTTGCGTTTGTCCGTTTCCGATAGTCTGATCCGCGCAGCTGCCGACCTCGTCGCCCGTGGTAACGTCAAGCGCCCAGGTTTTTCCCCCATCGGCGGAATAGTAGATGCCTCCCACGCCGGAATAGATATTCCCTCCGGCGGCCCAGCCGACTTTCTTGCTGAGGAATTCGATTTCCCGGATCGGCCAGTGCGTGTTGAGCACCCGTCCGCTCCACGTCGTGCCGCCGTCGGTCGTGCGGTGCAGCCAACCCTCGACGTTCGGAGAAATCTCGCCGCCGCCGGTCCACCCGATCCGGTCGCTGACGAATTCGGTGGGACCGTCGAACACCGAGTCTGCCGGCGGAGCGCAGGTCCAGGTCGCGCCGGTGTCTGCGCTCTTGCAATACTGGATGCCAGACGCGTAGGCGGTCTGGTTCTTCAAGAGCGTGAACTGGTAGCCGAACCAGCCGCCGCTCGGGTCGGGCGTGTCCTGAGCCCACTTGTTCGGCTTGATCGTCCACCAGGCCGCGTTGGGATTGGCCAATCCTTCACCGCTCATGGCGAGGCCGTGTTCCACTCCGTGCGTGAAGCGCACACGTCCCGCCCAGGCGTTGGTGCTGAGCACCTTGTCTGACGACCATGTCTGGGCGCCGTCCCTGCTCTCCGAAAGGATGGCCTCGCTGTTGCTGTCATCGAAGCCGGACGCGACGACCTTCTGGCCGGTCGCGTATATGCCATAGTAGTAATAAGGAAATCCGCGATTGAGGATTTCCGTCCAGCTCGCGCCGCCGTTGGTCGTCTTCCAGACTTGACCCAATTCCGCGGCCGCATAGCCGACCGTCGGGCTGGTGAAGGAAACGTCATGCACCGTGGCCCCCGGCAGGCTTGCAAGCTTCGACCAATTGTTCGCCGGATGCCCCGCCGGGGTCATCGCATCTTTGCGCGGTGCCAGTGCGACCGGACGAAAAGCGCCGATTTCCACCCCGCTTCCGACGAAGGGCATCCGCGCGCTCACATATCTGGTCGTCGCCGCATCGCCATGGGCGAGACTCGTCGCGCCGAGCAGCATGGCTGCGCAGAGGGCAGACTCTTTGAAGGCGCGTCCTACCAAACGGATTGTCTGCATCTGGTGGTCTCCCGCTATTTTTCCGGTTCACCTGAGCCCCTTTTTCGTCGCGTGACAAGCGGCGAGCGCAGGCAGCCCCTTTCGCTTTGAACACACCGAAGGTGTTCGTCATGATCGGGGATCGCAAACCCGATCATGACGCACTTGACCTTCCCACACAACCCGCCATCGCTTTGCTCACGAAATTGCAAGCGCACCCTGCGTTCCTGTTTGATCCCCGAAACGCGCTGGATCGCTCGTCACGACGTTGCCGCGAAGTGCGAGCGCGGCGAGGCCCGAACATGCCGCTGCAACAATCATGGGAATGAGGCCGAGCAGTGGTGCGCCGATGGTTGTGAGCAATGCCGTCAGGAACCCCGCGGTCACCCCGGGGCGAAAATCAAGTAGTATGGAAAGGATCACTCCCGCCTGATCGCAACAGACATAGACAAGCGCCGCGGTTTCGATCGAAAGGAAGGAGGCGGATACGGTTGCGGCGATCATGAACGCCAGCGCCGCGCGCGACCGGGTCCTGGGCATCACCACAAGCGACAATGCCGCCAGTGCAACCGGCGCCAGTATCCAGATGAAAATTCTCGGGAGCCATTCCAGGAGCGCGAGCGCAAATTGCAGCATTGTTTTTCAATCCAGCGAAATTTGGTCACGAGCCGAAAACCGGGCGACGCCGACGCGAGGGAGGAACAACTAAAAGCACCTGCGGCGGAGAGGGGCGGGGCTCAATCTTCTCCGAACTTCGCTTGCGCCAGCGCCACGATCGCGGCAAGCGCCGCATCGGAATCGGGCCCCTCGGCCTCGATCGCGATCTCCGCACCCAGGCTCGCAGCCAGCATCATCAATCCCATGATGGAACGCGCATCGACGGACTGTCCGTCCCTCGAGATGGTGATCCGCGACTGGAAGCGTGCCGCGGCCTCGACAATTTTTGCCGAGGCGCGCGCGTGCAGTCCTTTCTGATTGGCGATCCTGACGATCGCGCGACGCCGATTTTCCATCGGGCATCACCCTTCGGTCAGGTCCGCGGAGCCTGCGCGCATGTATTTCCGTCCCGCTTCGATCGCCTGGGCGACGGCCTGGTCGAGCGGCAGCCGGCCGCGAACATCGATCAGCTTGACGAGACTGGGCAGATTGGCGCCGGCCAGGACTTCCACGCGGCCACGTTCCAGGCAGGTGAGTGCCAGGTTGCACGGCGTGCCCCCATACATGTCGGTCGCGACTACGACGCCCTGGCCATGGTCAACAGATTTGACTGCCGCCACGATCTCACGCCGGCGGCGCTCGATATCGTCCTCGGGGCCGATGCTCACGGCTCGCAGGTGCGGCTGCGGTCCCACCATGTGCTCCATGGCGACGATGGTTTCCTGCGCCAGGCGGCCATGGGTGACGATCACGATGCCGATCATGAGAAGGCGTCGAATCCCGAAAGGGCGCAACGATAGCGATCGGTGCGGACAAGGGAAGCCTTCATGCGGGGTCGATCTCCTCGCGAAACCGGTCCCGCGCAAATGCAGAAGCGGCGGCGACGATCTTTTCGGGCGCCGAGACCTCGAAGGGCGCGATCGCGATTTCCGGAGGCCAAACGCGTCGGGGCGCTGCCAATATCTCGGGCGGTCGATACCAAGCGGGTTCGGGCAGTCGTGCCACCGCCCCGGGTGGGACAAGACGCGCGGCGAGTGCGATGCGCGCCTCGGCTGCGTAGGGAAACGCGACGATGCCGACTCCTCGAATTTCAATCAGGCCTGCGAGTTGCGGGGGCGGCCGCGCCTGGAGCATATGACCAGCGAGGAATAACTCGCACCGGTCGTCGCACACGAGAACCGCGCCGCGCGCAATCAGCCGCAGCGCCAGATCGGATTTGCCGGCGCCGCTGTTGCCGAGCAGAAGGATACCTGCGTCGCAAGGCGCGCCAAATGCGTCGGCTGCCTTTCCCAGCGCGACGCAACTCGCATGGATGTTCGCGCTAAGTGGGATCATCCGCGAACAATCCGCTCATCATTTTCTCCCCCGTGAGAGGGCGCGACTTCGCCGCATTTCATCCCTTTCCGAGGAGCGGGAGCTCGACGACGAAGCGGGCCCCGGGACGCCCGTCGGTGGCAAGCCGGTTCTCTGCCCAGATGCGGCCGCCGAGTCGTTCCGCAATCTGTCGCGCGATAGAGAGGCCGAGACCGGAGTTTGTGCCGAAGCCGTGTTCGCTGGGACGTTCCGTATAGAAGCGATTGAAGATGGCCTCGAGATTTCCCGGAGGAATTCCCGGCCCTTCGTCCTCGACGCGTATTTGAGCGCGTCCGCCGTGATTCTCGGCGCGAATCGACACCGTCCCGCCTTCCGGGCTGAAGGATGCGGCGTTATCGATCAGGTTGCGAAAGATTTGCCCGATCCGTTCATCCTGACCGAGCACGAACGCAGGCTGGGGAAGAGAAAGGGCAAGCTCAAGCCCTACGCCGTGCGGCGGCGGCACCAGCTGATAAACCTCGACGACGGTAGCAAGAAGACGCGTGAGATCGACCGGATGAGCCTGTTCGCGACTCAGTTCCGCATCGAGACGCGACGCGCCGGAAATGTCAGTGATCAGTCGGTCGATCCGCGCGAGGTCGCTGCCGACGATCGCCATCAGACGCTCGCGCGACTGTTCGCTGGCCGCCCGGTCCAGCATCTCGATCGCACTCTTGAGCGAGGTGAGCGGATTCTTGAGTTCATGGGCGACGTCGACGGCAAAGCGTTCGATTGCATCAATGCGTGCATGCAGGGCACGGGTCATTGCTGCAAGGCTCTCGGCGAGGTCGCCGATTTCGTCGTTGCGCTCCGACATGGGCGGAATCGTTTCGCGCCCCAGTCTGCCGCTGCGGACGCGATCGGCTGCCGCCGCCAGCTGGCGCACCGGCCGCGCAATCGTACCGGAAAGATAGAGTGAGGACAGGACCATCACTACGAAGGCAACGAGCGAGATTCCGATGAGGCTCGCGCGCTCCTCGCGCAGGATGTTGTCGATGTCTCCGCCTTCGGTCGTGACCATCAGCGCGCCGTAAACGGTGCGGAAGCGCTCTACGGGCACGGCGACAGAAAGAACAAGCTTGTTCCGCGAGTCGAGGCGGCGCGCGGAAGCCGATTCCCCCTCCAGCGCCCGCCGCACCTCCCCGTAGACCCGGCCGTTTCCACCGGCGTCGAAATCGGACGCCATCCTGGCAAAGGGGCGCACGCCCATGAGACCGTCATAAAACCGCAACAGCATCGCCTCCGTGCGGTGGCGGAAATCGAGAGGCGGCAGCTCGACCGTTTCCACCACGTTGCGCGCAAGGAGGTTGCGCGTGTCGACTTCCAGCCGGCCATCGGCAGCGTAAAGCCGGGCGCGCAGGGTCGTCGGAGCAATGAGCTGTCGCAGAAGCGGCTCGGCCTCTCGCACCGAAATCGATCGGGTGTTTTCGCGCGTCGCATATTCGGCGAGTGTGCTCGCCACGATGAACGCTTCCTGCCGGATGCCGGCAATGCGCTCGTCCACGAGACCCTTCCGGCTCGACTGGACAAGCAGAGTGCCTGCTATCAAGATCGCAAGCGCCCCCGCGTTGAATAGAATGATCCGCCACGACAGTGCGGAGCCCCGACGCCGGCGCGTTCCCGCCGCTCTGCGGAAAAGTGTCATGTCTCCCTTCGTGTCAGGCTTCCCGAAAACGGTAGCCGACGCCGTAGAGGGTCTCGATGGCGTCGAAATCGTCGTCGACCGCCTTGAATTTCTTGCGCAGCCTCTTGATGTGGCTGTCGATGGTACGGTCGTCCACATAAACCTGGTCGTCATAGGCCGCATCCATGAGATTGTCGCGGCTCTTCACGAACCCGGGGCGCTGGGCCAAACATTGCAGAATCAGGAACTCGGTGACCGTGAGGCGCACCGGTTTGCCGTCCCAGGCGCAGTCGTGCCGTTGCGGATCCAGACCGAGCTTTCCGCGCACCAGCACATCGTGCCGCACTTCGCCTGTGCTCCGGCCGTTCTTGCGCGCGTCGGCACGGCGCAATACCGCTCTCACCCGTTCGAGCAGAAGGCGATGGGAGAATGGCTTTCGGATGTAATCGTCTGCGCCGGCGTTCAGACCCATCAACTCGTCGATTTCCTCGTCTTTCGAGGTAAGAAAGATAACAGGCAGATCCGCGCCGTGTCGCAGGCGCCTCAACAGTTCCAGGCCGTCCATGCGAGGCATCTTGATGTCGAGGATGGCGAGATCCGGGGGCGTGGCCTGAAACGCTGTCAAGGCCGACGCACCATCCGCATAAGTGCGGACGTGATAACCTTCCTGCTCGAGGAGCATTCCGACGGAGGTCAGAATGTTCCTGTCATCGTCGACCAGCGCAATCGTTGCCATCGCCATTGTCCGCCTCGAGGTGCCCCTGCCCACTGTAATGTCCGCAGAGGGTTGGTGACATTTTTTTGTTGTCATCGCCCGGTTTCAAAACCCGGAGATGAGGGCGATGGGATGGCAAGCCGGCTCCGGATTCGCGAACACCCGAGCCCTGAGACGATCCAGCCGGAATGTGATCCGCGGCGTTCAAGAGCCGGCGTGCCCCTTTTATGGCCGTTTTCGGCAGGGCGATCTTTCCGCATTGATCGAGCGAATCGCGGAAAGCGTGCGGGTGAATCCAGGCGATTTCCTGATAGGCCCTGGTACCGGACCCGGTCTTCAGCCTACACGAATTCGACCTTCAGGATCTGATAGGATCGGGGGCCCCCCGGTGCGGCGACTTCCACGAAATCCCCTTTGGTTTTTCCAATCAGCGCGCGCGAAATGGGAGAGGAGATGGAGATTCGGCCGTTCTTCGCATTTGCTTCGAAATCGCCGACAATCTGATACTTTTTCTTGGCCCTCGTATCTTCGTCCACGAGCGTCACGGTGGCGCCGAACGTAACCGCAGTGCCCGAGAGCCGGGAGATATCGATCACATCGGCGCGGCCGAGTTTGTCCTCAAGCTCCACCATGCGGCCTTCGATGAAAGCCTGGCGTTCCTTCGCTGCGTGGTATTCGGCGTTTTCCGACAGGTCGCCATGGGCGCGCGCCTCCTCGATCAACCGGGTGGTCGCGGGCCGTTCGACCGTTTTCAGGTGATTGATCTCGTCTTCCAGAGCTTTGTAGCCCGTGGCCGTCATGGGTATGCGTTCCATGGCTCCTAGTCCCGCCATCGGCAAATAAACTCCTCTTGGCCTGCCGGGGCGGCCCGGCCAATCTGGAGTGCTGCGAGTTCTGCATTAAATGCGTGTCACCGCTCGACGATCCCGTCCCTCGGGCTGTCGGGCGCGCCTCAAGTTAAGGCTGCCGGGGGGCGACTTCAAGGTCGAAGCGCTATCCGGTTGCCCCATAGTTCTGAAGCGGGCACACCTCCAGAACGCCTTCCCGGAGCGCTGCAATAGCCGCTACCGCCGCGGAAGCTCCAGCCATGGTCGTATAATAGGGAACTTTCATTTGCAGCGCGGTGCGCCGAATGGACAAGGAATCTGCGAGAGCCTGCGTGCCCTCGGTTGTGTTAAAAACGAGCTGCACTTCGCCGTTTTTGAGCGCGTCGACTATGTGTGGGCGTCCCTCCAGCACTTTGTTGACCACGCGCACAGGAAGGCCCGCCTCCTCGAGGTATCTGGCCGTTCCGCGCGTCGCGATCACATCGAAGCCCATGCCGATAAGTTGACGGGCTGGTTCGATGGCGAAGGGCTTGTCCGCTTCCTTAACGGAGAAAAATGCAATGCCGCTGAAGGGAAGCTTCGCTCCGGCCCCGATCTGGCTCTTGGCAAATGCCCGCCCAAAATTTGTGTCCAGACCCATGACCTCTCCCGTCGAGCGCATCTCGGGGCCAAGCACCGTATCGACGCCAGGGAAGCGCGCGAAGGGCATGACGGCCTCCTTGACCGCAACGTGGCGGAGCGGCTTTTTTGTGAGCGCGAAAGATGCCAGGGGTTCGCCCGCCATGACTCTCGCGGCGATCGCCGCGACCGGCAGCCCTATCGCCTTGGCGACGAAAGGCACGGTGCGGCTCGCGCGCGGATTGACTTCGAGCACGTAAATCTCGCCGTCCTGCACCGCGTATTGCACGTTCATGAGACCGCACACCTTAAGTGCACCAGCCAGGGCGACCGTCTGCCGCTCGACTTCGGCGAGGGTCTCCGGCCTCAGAGAATGGGGCGGAATGGCACAGGCCGAATCGCCGGAATGCACGCCCGCTTCTTCGATGTGTTCCATGATCCCGACCACGAAGACCGCGCCGGTGTCGTCGGCGATCGCATCGACGTCGATTTCCGTCGCATGCTGAAGAAAGCCGTCGATGAGTACCGGATTGTCGCCCGAAATTCGGAAAAGCTCTCCGGATTGCAGCACCGAATGGAGCTGCGCCTCATCGACCACGACCACCATGCCTCTGCCGCCAAGTACGTAGGAAGGCCGGAGAATAACCGGAAAGCCGATTTCGCGCGCTGCGGCGACAGCCTGTTCTGCGGTCATGGCAGTCGCATTTCGGGGTTGTCTTAGACCGAGCTCGTGCAGAAGAGCCTGGAAGCGCTGGCGGTCCTCGGCCAGATCGATCGCGTCTGCGCTCGTGCCCAAAATCGGTATGCCCTCCTCGACGAGCGTGCGTGCGAGTTTGAGCGGGGTCTGTCCACCGAACTGCACGATCACGCCCGCAAGCACGCCTCTGGAACTTTCGACGTGTACGAGCTCGAGCAAATCTTCCGCGGTGAGCGGTTCGAAGTAGAGACGATCGGACGTGTCATAATCCGTCGACACGGTTTCGGGATTGCAATTGACCATGATGGTTTCGAAACCGCGCGCCGAAAGCGCGTAGGCTGCATGGCAGCAGCAGTAATCGAACTCGATTCCCTGGCCGATGCGGTTCGGACCGCCGCCCAGGATAATTACCTTACGCGCATCGGTGGGTTTGCTCTCGCACTCGGCGGCTGCGCCGACCGGACGCTCATAAGTGCTGTACATATAGGGCGTGAGAGCCAGGAACTCCGCAGCGCAGCTGTCGATGCGCTTGAATACCGGCCGCACCCCGGCCGCGATCCGGGCGCTGCGAACCTCTTTTTCCGCTGCGTCGCAGAGTGACGCGAGCCGGGCATCCGAAAATCCCATGGATTTCGCGCCGCGCCAGCCCTCGGCGTCCGCGGGCAATCCTTCCTCGCGGAGGCATGCCTCGGCTTTGAGAATGGCTTCAATCTGGTGGAGAAACCAGCGGTCGTAATGCGTGATCGCGGCGACCTCCTCGACGGAAAAACCCAAGCGCATTGCCTGGGCTGCGACCCGTATCCGGTCGGGACTCGTGCGGGCGAGAGCGGCGCGCACGGCGTTGGGATCTGCGGGCAACTCAACCTCGTCCAGCCCCTCCAGGCCCGTCTCGAGTGAACGCAGCGCCTTCTGAAACGATTCGGCAAAGGTGCGTCCGATGGCCATCGCTTCGCCCACGGACTTCATGGAGGTTGTGAGGACGGTCTCCGCGCCGGGAAATTTCTCGAACGCAAAGCGCGGAATCTTCGTCACGACGTAGTCGATCGTAGGCTCAAAGGAGGCAGGTGTTGCGCCGGTGATATCGTTCTGCAATTCGTCGAGCGTGTAGCCTACGGAAAGCTTTGCGGCGATCTTGGCGATAGGAAACCCCGTCGCCTTGGAAGCGAGCGCAGAGGAGCGCGAAACGCGGGGGTTCATCTCGATGACGACCATGCGGCCATCCTTCGGGTCCACGGCGAACTGCACGTTTGATCCGCCCGTCTCCACGCCAATCTCGCGCAGAACTGCGATCGCGGCGCTGCGCATGCGCTGAAATTCCTTGTCGGTCAGCGTAAGCGCGGGCGCAACCGTGATGGAGTCGCCCGTGTGCACCCCCATAGCATCGATGTTTTCGATGGAGCACACGATGATGGCGTTGTCCGCGCAGTCGCGCACGACCTCCATCTCGTATTCTTTCCAGCCGAGAACCGACTCCTCGATCAGAACCTCATTGGTGGGCGAGGCATCCAGTCCCAGTTCCACGATCTCGAAGAATTCTTCGCGGTTGTAGGCGATTCCGCCGCCTGTGCCTCCCAGCGTGAAGGAGGGGCGCACCACCGCCGGTAGCCCAACATCCTCGAGCGTCTGCAAGGCATGGGCGAATGCTTCCGGCGAGAGCTCCATGAGCGGGTTGTTCTGCCCATCGTAGAGAAAATTGCCGCGCTCATCCTTCTTGTGGCGCAGGTAGCCCTTGAGTGTTTGTCCGCGCGGCACTTCGAGGCCGATCTTCATCATTGCGCGGCGGAACAGCTCGCGGTCTTCCGCCTTGTCGATCGCCTCGGCGCTCGCGCCGATCAGCTCAACGCTGTATTTGTCAAGTACACCGCGTTTGCGCAAGGACAATGCCGTGTTGAGCGCCGTCTGTCCGCCCATGGTCGGCAGGAGTGCAAACACCCGTCCGGCCGGTACATTGGACTTCTCGCGTGCAATGATCTTCTCGACGAATTCCGGCGTGATCGGCTCGATGTAAGTTGCATCCGCGAGTTGCGGATCGGTCATGATCGTCGCGGGATTGGAATTGACGAGTACGACCCGGTAACCCTCGGCGCGCAACGCCTTGCAGGCTTGGACTCCCGAATAGTCGAACTCGCAGGCTTGACCTATCACGATCGGCCCGGCGCCGATGATCAGGACGGTGTGGATATCGTTGCGCTTGGGCATGCGGAGGTCAGCTTCGCCATCTTAGCGTCGTTGCAGGCACCGGGTTGACGAAGGTCCGACCGCTGGCGACCGATTCCGTCCATGCCTTCCTGAGCCGCTGATACCACATTGCCGGCACGTCGGCGTCCTGAATGAGCATCAGGCGGGGATCGAACCCGTGGTTCTGCCGCTGAAGTTCAACCATCGCACGGTCCTGCCGGAGGAACGTCCTGACGAATGGGCGAAAAAATGGCTTCACCAGATTTAGCCGCGCCCGGTTCCAGTAAAACGTCTGCGTCACTTCTGTCGTCTCCACATCTATCGGAGTGCAGGTGGTGAGACCGACAATTTCGCCCGCGCCGGCTCTGATGTGTTCGAAACGCGTGCCCGGCAATTCGAATCGTATCTCGGTCGAAACGTTTCCGCCCAGAATGCGATACGCAAAGGAATTGGAAGACGGCGCGTGTGCGAGCATGGTGAAGCCCCGCACGGAAGGTTCGAACCTTTTGGTCTTGGCATGGATCGATTTGCGCGAACGCCAATACCAGGCCTGGTGTACGAAGGGGCCGTGCGCCGGATCCATGAGTCCGACCACGGCGTGATCCATCGTGCAGCGGAACCGCTGGGTTTCGACAAGGCGCGGAATCGCGGCGCCTTTCAGAGGTACCTTGGGCGGATCGAGAACGGGCAACGCATCCGTACTCTTGGCGGCGCCCATGAAGATCCAGATGAGTCCATCCTGTTCGCGCAGGGGATAAGCACGCACCTGAATTCGCGAGGGATCGATGTCCTGGCCGTCGACAAGGGAAGGGATGGCCGTGCACGTGCCTTCCGGCCGGAAGCGCCAGCCATGATAGGCGCATTCGACCGTATTTTCTACGAGCATTCGGCCCGCCGAGAGAGGTACGCCGCGATGCGGGCAGATGTCGCGCAGAGCGAAGGAGCGGCCGTCATGCGCGCGGCCCAACAGAACCGGCTCGCCCAGAAGAATGCGACGGCGCAGCTGTCCCCGGCGAATGGAATCCGCACCTGCCGCCCGGTACCAAAGATTGCGAAGGAAGCCGGGCGCGGGGTCCGACTCCGCGGTGCCCGTGCCGTTCATCTCGCGGGCGTCGCGGGAGCCGGTTTTGTTGGCAACGGTTTCAGAAGGCTCTCGAGCGTGGTCATGACTTGCTGGCCCTTGTAGGGGGGCAGCTTATACGCCCATCCTGAGGCGCGCGCGTCGATCTCTCGTGACTGTCGCTGGGCTTCGGGCTTGCCGGGGGCACCTTCCGCGGAAATTGTCGCCCAATAGTCCTGGCCCTGCTTGATCGTTTGCACCGTT
>Ga0182024_10011797_pt1 | contig 17448 bp, 18 predicted proteins | sample P32metaG_FD_120480 | JGI IMG/M metagenome (GOLD analysis project Ga0182024, IMG submission 120480) | Permafrost microbial communities from Stordalen Mire, Sweden - P3-2 metaG (Illumina Assembly) | ecosystem: Environmental > Terrestrial > Soil > Wetlands > Permafrost | place: Sweden: Stordalen... | reverse complement strand
CCACCGCCCCGCCAGACTCTCCCCCTCCGTAGCCGAAGCCATCGCCACCACTCCCCACTCCGATCCCCCCGCCCTCATCACCGGCTCCCTCTTCCTAATGGCCGAAGCCCTGATCGCCCTGACCCTCGCCGAACCCACCCACGAAATCACCACCCAATAACCCATAACCAGCCTCTCGCTCGATCCAAGGAGAGCGGTTTAAATGAACCCGTAGCCATTCTTTCCTTCTCGAATCCTCTGATTGATGAACCCGAAGGGTTCAAAGTGCGGTAGCCGGGGGTTGAGCGAAAGCAATACCCCGCCTCGGCAGAGTCCCGTGAGGGACGACGGAAATATTCGATCTTTTTAAGCAACTCACCCCTTGGGGGAATCCCCCCCCCACGCGAACTCACTCTTTTCGAGTTTCGGATTTCGGATTTGCCGCAGCTACGCCCCGGCCCCCCCCCGCAGCCCCGCAATCGCCTCCTCCATCCGCTCCGCGCGAAACACCGACGTCCCCGCCACCAGCGTATCCGCCCCCCGCCCAATCGCCTCCGGCGCCGTCTCCGCATTGATCCCCCCGTCCACCTCGATCCGGTATCGGAGCCCCCGCTCCGCGCGCAGCCGCGCCGCCTCCTCGATCTTCGCCAGCGTCTCCGGCATGAACTCCTGCCCTCCGAATCCCGGCTCCACCGTCATCACCAGCAGCAGGTCGATCTGATCCAGAAACGGCACCGCCCCCTCCAGCGGCGTCACCGGCCGGATCGCCAGCCCCGCCGTGCATCCCGCCGCCCGGATGCCCGCCAGCGTCTTGCCGACATCATGCTCCGCCTCCAGGTGCGCCGTGATGTTGTGCGCATTCTCCACGAACCGCGGAAAAAAATGATCCGGCCTGCTCACCATCAAGTGCACATCGATCGGCCGCGTCGCACACTTCCGCGCCGCCGCCACAAACGCCGGCCCGAACGAGATATTGTCCACGAAGTGCCCATCCATGATGTCCATGTGCAGCCAATCCGCCCCCGCCTTCTCCGCGCGCGCGATCTCCTCCCCCAGCCGGCGGAAATCGCTCGCCAGGATGGAAGGTGCGACAATGAGCGGGTTCACAGCCATGCGTTCTGCCTCTCCACGTTCAGAGAGACCCTAATGGAAATCAACGATCTCCGCTAATCCCCTCCCCTATCAAGTCAGCAACTCCGGGTAATGCGCCCGCGCCACCGCCTCGCAACGCTCCAGAATCAGCGCCGCGCTGTCCATGTTGATGATCTCCTCCACCAGCCTCAGGCAATCCCCCACGTCCAGGCTCTGCACCGCCCGCTTCACCCGCGGCACCAGCGCCGCCCCCGTCGACAGCTCATCCACCCCCAGCCCTATCAGCAGCGGCGTCAGCGCGATCTCCCCCGCCATCTCCCCGCAGATGCCCACCCACAGGTCGTGCGCGTGCCCCGCGTCGATCACGTTCTTGATCAGCCGGATGATCGCCGGATGCGTCGGCTCATACAGGTGCGCGATCCGCTCGTTCACCCGGTCCACCGCGATCGAGTACTGGATCAGATCGTTCGTTCCAATGGAGAAAAAATCGACCTCGTGCGCCAGCAGGTCCGCCGTCACCGCCGCACTCGGGATCTCAATCATCGCACCCACCTCCATCTCCTCGTGGAAGGGGATGCCCTCCGCCCTCAGCTCCGCCTTGCACTCCTCCAGCACCGCGTTCGCCCGCCGCAGCTCATCCACGCCAGAGATCATCGGGTACATCATCCTCACGTTCCCCCCGATGCTCGCCCGCAGGATCGCCCTCAGTTGCACCTTGAATATCTCCGGCCGCTCCAGGCAAAACCGGATCGCACGCCACCCGAGGAACGGGTTCAGCTCCTCCGGCAGGTCCAGCGCACTCATGAACTTATCCCCGCCCAGGTCCAGCGTCCGGATGATCACGCTAAAGGGCAGCACGTCGTCCGCCACCCGCTTGTAATTCACATACTGCTCCTCCTCGTTCGGCAGCTCCGTCTTGTTAATGTAGAAAAACTCCGTCCGGTACAGCCCGATCCCCTCCGCCCCGTTCTTCTTCACAACGGTCACCTCCTCCGGCAGCTCGATATTCGCCGAGAGCACCACATGCCGCCCATCCAGCGTGGTGGATGTCGTTTCCCGCAGCTCGGTCAGCTTCTCCTCGACCCGCGTCTTCTTGATCTCCAGCTCCCCGTACTCCCACAGCGTCTGGTCGTTGGGATTCAGGATCAGCAGCCCGTTGTACCCGTCCAGCAGCACATGCTGCCCGCTCTCCAGCACCTCGCTCACATTGTGCAGCCCCACCACCGCCGGGATGTTCATCGACCGCGCCATGATCGCCGTATGCGATGTCTTGCTCCCCACGTCGGTCGCAAACCCCAGCACCAGTTGCCGGTTCAGTTGCGCCGTATCCGATGGCGTCAGGTTGTGCGCCACCAGCACATGCGCGCTGTCGATCGACGAGAGCGGCCGCGTCTGCTTCCCCATCAAATTGTGCAGCACACGCCGCGCGACATCGTGGATATCCAGCGCACGCTCCCGCAGGTACGGGTCGTCGATCTCGCTCAGCGTCTTCGAGTACCGGTTCGCCACCAGTTGAAACACATGCTCGATGTTGCTCCGGTCCCGCGTCAGCGTCCGCAGCACCTCGTCGATCAATGTCCGGTCCTCCACCACCAGCAGGTGCGCGTCGAATATCCCCGCATCCTTCGCCCCAATCGCCTCCGCAATCCGCTCCTGCATCTCCAGGATCTGCGCCCGCGTCTGGATCAGCGCCGCCTCAAAGCGCGCAATCTCCCCCGGGATCTCCGACTCCGGGATCCGCCGCACCGGCGGCTCCTCGTCATCGTCCGTCCGATGCACAAATACGGTCCCCCGGGCGATGCCCGGTGAGACACCCACTCCATGGAAGCGCTTTTCTGTTCCGGCGTCGGCCTCGCTCATGGGTAAGCGGCTGGGCGGCGGCTGGTGAACGAAAGCACTGGCGGCGATGCCGGCACGAACCTCCTGCCCGTACGCCGGGCTCGGCTATGGGAGATCACGGGGGTCGCGGTGGGGCGCTCAATCCTCATCGAAACGCCGCTGGATGAGTTCCTCGATCTCCTGGAGCGCGGTCTCCGCATCCGACCCCTCGCAGCTTATCCGCAGCTTCGATCCCTGGCCCGCTGCCAGCATCATCAGTCCCATGATGCTCTTCCCGTTCACCTGCTCCCCGTCCCGCTCTACCCAGATATCGCACTTGTGCCGGTTGCACACCTTCACGAACATCGCCGACGGACGAGCGTGCAAACCGAGCCGATTCAGGACAGTGAGTTCCTTGGACACCTTCTGGGTGGAAGCGGAGGAGGGTTTGCGGCTCAGGATGCTCATTTAATCGGTACTTTGTTTCTGCATTTTTCTCAGCAGGCGTTCGTTGAATTCCAGGGCGCTGTTTTGCCCCATGCTTTTGAGCTTTTGATCCAGCGCCGCCACTTCTATCAGGCGGGCCAGGTCTCGGCCGGTACGCACGGGGATCGTCACATGGGGTACGGGAATCCCAAGTATCTCATGGTGCTCCCGCTCCAAGCCTATCCTATCCACTTCTTCCAGCTCCTGCCAATCCTTTAATGTGACGATCAGGTCAAGCCGCTTTTCCAGCCGCGTCGCCGAGATCCCAAAGATCGACGTCACATTGATGATCCCCAGCCCGCGCACCTCCATGTGGTGCCGCGTCAGCTCCGGCGCCGTCCCTAGCAGGTCTCGCCCCTCGATTGCCTTGAACCGCGTCATATCGTCGCTCACAAGGCTGTATCCCCGCTCTATCAGCCCCAGCACGCACTCACTCTTCCCGATCCCGCTCGCCCCACGAATCATGACCCCGATCCCGAGGATATCCACCATGCTCCCGTACTCCGTGCTCGTCGGCGCAAAATCCGACTCCAGCAGGATCGTCGCCGCGTTGATAAACCGCATCGTGATCATCGGCGTCCGGAATACCGCCACCCCCGCCTCCGCCGCCGCCACCAGCACCGCCGGCGGCGGCTTCGCCGCCCGCGAGATCACCAGGCACGGCAGCGGCCGCGAGAACAGCTCCCGCGCCCGCGCCTGCACCTCCACCCGCGGCAGGCTCTTCAGGTAGGAGAGCTCCGCGCTCCCCAGCACCTGGATCCGCTTGACCGCAAAGTACGCAAAGAACCCCGACAGCGCCAGCCCCGGCCGGTTGATCGTCGGCTCCCGGATCAGCCGGTCAAACCCCACAGCCGGCCCCAGCAGCCGCAGTTGAAGCGCCTCCGAGTGGCGCGTGTACCACTCCCCTACCGTCAGCGGAGCGGAGATGCCCTTCGGGGCATTCAAAACCTTGTGGATCCGGTGGCTCTCATGGCTCTCATGGCTCTTGCGGCTCTCATGGCTCTTGCGGCTTCCCCCCCAGGCCCCCAGCGCCTACGGGAACGCCGGCTCGATCACCCCAAAGTTCCCCTGCTTGCGCCGGTACAGCACGTTGATCTTCTCGGACTTCGCATTCAGGAACACGACAAACTGCTGCGACGTATTCATCTGCAATTGCAGCACCGCCTCGTCCACGAACATCGGCTTCACAGGGTATCCCTCCGTCCGCACCACCAGCGGCTCCGCCCCGTTCTCCTCCTCCGCCACGTCGTCCGGCAGCACCTGCTCCTCGATCAGCCGCACCTGCCCCCGCCGCGGCCGGTATTGCCTCATGATCTTCGTCTTATGCTTGCGCATCTGCTGCGCGATCTTCCCCACCGCCTCGTCGATCGACGCATACAGGTCGCTCGTCTCCGCGCTCGCGTCGATCGTGATGTGGTTGCTGCAATGCAGCACCACCTCCGCGATGTGCCGGTATTTCTCCACGTCCAGGATCACCTGCGCGTCGATGATCCGCGGGTAATCAAGGTGCAGGCTCTCCACCTTTTTCCTCGCGTAATCGACTATGGCATCGGTGACGGCCACATGGCGGCCGGTGACTTTGATTTCGGGATTTGCGTTTGCGACTTGCATGATTCCTCCGGTTTACATTTTAAAGCGTTCGCCCAGGTAAAGCTGCCTGCTGATCGGATCGTTCACCAGGAAGTCCTTGGTCCCCTGGCTCTCCACTCGCCCCTCGAATATCAGGTACGCTCGGTCCACGATCGCCAGCGTCTCCCGCACATTGTGGTCCGTAATCAATATCGCCAGCCCCGTGTCCCGCAGGTTCGCGATGATCTGCTGCACGTCGTACACCGCGATCGGGTCCACCCCGCTGAATGGCTCGTCCAGCATCAGCATGCTCGGCTTCGTCACCAGCGACCGCGCAATCGTCAGCCGCCGCTTCTCCCCACCGGAGAGCGTCAGCGCCTGCTGCCGCCCCACGTGCTCGATCCCGAATTGCGTCAACAGCTCCTCGCACCGCTCCTTGCGCTCCTTCTTCGTCATCTTCACGGTCTCCAGGATCGCCATGATGTTCTCCTCCACCGTCAGCTTCCGGAAGATCGATTCCTCCTGCGGCAGGTACCCCATCCCCATCCGCGCCCTCTTGTACATCGGGTAATCAGTCACATCGTTCCCCTCAAAGATTACCTTCCCCCCGTTCGGCCGCACCAGCCCCACTATCATGTAAAAGCTCGTCGTCTTCCCCGCTCCGTTCGGCCCCAGCAATCCCACGATCTCACCCCGCTTCAGCCCGATATCCACCCCGTTTACCACGGCGCGCCCGCCGTATATCTTCACCAGCTTCTCAGTTTGGAGGATGCGGCCCGATGTATCTACGGGGGCTGGTTTCGGGGTGGGAGTTTCCAGGGTCACTGTGTTAGGGGGCTGGAGTTGGCGCCGGAGTTTCGTCCGTGCTCCCGGCATCGCTGCCGCTCTTCTTCGGCTGCGCCTGCTCCTGGATGATGCTCCTGCTCGAGCCGCGCGTCGTCATGGTATGGCCATCTTTATTCATCGTCATGACTGTGTTTTTCGAGGTGGCGATCTGCGTGTTGATCCCCTGGGATACACGCGGCCAGCCTGTCAGGATGACATCGCCTGTGTCCGCATTGTAATCGGCTTTTTCCGCGATGCCAACATTGTGCTGCGCCTCGTCTCCATTTGCCGCCGGCTTGTCCTGCACGATCACCACCGGCCGATCCGCCGATCCCTCCGCGATCGCACGCTGCAACCCGTTCCCCTTCGGCGCCGCCGCGTCCGCCCCGCCCGGTTTCGCCGCTGGCGCCGGTGTCGCCTTCGCCACCGCCGCCCCCTTGCCCTTCACGCCCGCCGCCCCTCCCGCACCGCCCGCCACCTTCCGCATATAAGCCGTCAATTTATCGCAATTTACCGTAAACTGTGGGTCCTTCAGAAATACACCATAATCCTCCCCCGTGAACACCGCCACCCGCGTCTTCTCATCGTAATCCATGTTCTGCGAGTCGATCACCGTCGGTCCCGCCGGCGCCGTGTTCGCATCGCCCTTCTTCTTCTCCGGCGCCGGCGTCGGCGATGCCGCCCCGTCGAATAATCCCGCTCCCGATCCCGGCCCGCCGCCGTTGCCGCCAGAGATCGTCTGTCCGGTGGCCCCGCCAATCAAAAGCAGGTTGAGAAAGAGGCCGGTAAAAAATGGCTTCATCGATTTAATGGGTGGGCTGTGGGGTCGCGGATGGGCTGCCCGCCGCCGCTCTGCCCGGGGCAGGCGACGGCGATGGCGTGGATGGGGACATAGTCGCCCGATTATAGATGACCATTCTCACGTGGCCAGTCATCCGTCCGGCGCGCGTCTGTGTGTTGAAGACCATCTTCTGGCCAACGATCTGGAAATCCGAGCGCCGCACGGTTACCGGCACATCACTTGTCACGATCCGCGTATTCAAGTCCAGCACGCAGCGCGTCATGAACACATTCGCGTCCGGCGCCGCCTTCTCGTCATACGTCTGCATGTACGCGTTCTTCATCTCCAAGTGATCCATGTCCACCCGGTAGGCCTTCGCGATATTGAAGAACATCTGCAGCCTCCCCCGCTCGTCAAAATACGGCAGTTGCACCTTCAGCGCCCCGTGCCCCGGCGGGATCGGCACATTGAACTTCGGCGCCGCCGGCGATCCGCTTGCCCCCGGCGAGGGCGACACATCCGCCGCCCCCTTCTTCTTCCCGTCGTTTCCCGAGGCAATTCCCCCCAATGCCAGCAGCACCGCCACCGCCACCCCGGCGCCACCGCGCACCCGCGCCCGGTTCTTCCGGTTCCCTGGCGATTTCCTAGCGAACAGCTTCATGCAACTTGCGCAATATTCTCAAAAGCCCAGGCAGTTTTGCCAATGGAATCTGATTCGGCCCGTCCGAAAGCGCCTTCGCCGGGTCCTCGTGCGTCTCGATGAACACCCCGTCGCACCCCGCCGCCACCGCCGCACGCGCCAGCACCGGCGCCAGGATGCCATCCCCCGAGGTGGTGCTCCCCGCCCCCCCCGGCCGCTGCACGGAGTGCGTCGCATCGAACACCACATGATGCCCCGCCTCCCGGATCCAATACAACGACCGCATATCCGCCACCAGGTTGTTGTACCCGAACGTCACCCCCCGCTCCGTGAAAAAATAACGCTTGTTCCCAGACGCCTCGATCTTCTCCGCGATATTCCCCAGGTCCCACGGCGCCAGGAATTGCCCCTTCTTCACATTCACCACCCTCCCCGTCCCCGCCGCAGCCAGGATCAAATCCGTCTGCCGGCACAGGAACGCCGGGATTTGCAAAATATCGATATACTTCCCCGCGATCTCCGCATCCTCCGGCGAGTGCACATCCGTCGTCACCGGCACCCCCAGCTCCGCCCCCACCGCCGCCAGCAGCGCGCACCCCTCCTCCACCCCCGGCCCGCGGAATGACTTCACCGAAGTCCTGTTCGCCTTGTCATACGAAGCCTTGAACACGAACTGCACCCCCGTCTCCCCCGCGATCCTCTTGATCTTCCGCCCGATCCGCCACAGGAACGCCTCCGACTCGATCACGCAAGGCCCCAGGATAAACAGCGGCTCCCGCCCGCCGAGCGTGCAAGATTGGATTTTAAGCGGCTTCCGCTTCACAACAAAAAAGAAGAAGGAAAAATTCGGATTTCGAAATCAGAAACTAAAAAAAATGAATGCCGTAAGTGCAGGTCACGGGTGAGAACGTGCGACATCGGTTAAAGCCCGCCATTCACACATCTAATATTTCGAATTTCTGATTTCGAATTTCTCAAGCTCCGTAGCTCTTGCTGAATTTCTTCCGCGAAGCCTCTTCCGCCGGCGCAGTCTCCGCCGCGGCAGGCGCCGCCCCAGCCTCCGCACTCGCCGCCGCCTCGCCCCCCGCGGGCACATCCCCCTTCTCCTCGATATCCCTCGCGGCCTCATGCCCGCCGGTCACCCCCTGCGACACCTCCACAAACACCATCTGCAAATTCGAGATCGCGTTATTCAAGATCGCCAGCTCCTCGTTGCTCAGGTTTCCCCGCGTCTTCTCCCGCAGCACGATCAATTGATCGATAAACAGCCGCGCGAGCTCGATGTTCACCGGCGCCTCGCCCGTCTCCGGGTGCGGGATTTGCCCCAGCGCGTACGCCGCGTTCTGCGCCTGCATCATCACCAGTTCTATGAATTGCTGGGCCATCTGGCCCGACTCCGTGGAGGTCTGCACTTCTGCCATATTCTCTTGGTCCTTGTTTGGTTGCTTACTTTGCGGGGGTGGGAGTGGCTGAGCCCGAGACCCCGGCCGCCGGCGCCGGGCTCCCCATCCCCGTGGGAATGACGACACGCTCCAATCCCGGCGTGGGCACCGGCGCGCCCCCCACCGGAGGCGTCGTCGGCGTCGGCGATACCGCCGGCAGCGCCGCCGCCTCGTTCATCGGCGCAGGCGTCGCCCGCGCCTCCGGCGCCACAATCGCGATCACCCGCGGCTTGTCCAAAAAGTATTTCTGCCCCACCGCCTTCGCCTGCTCCAGCGTCACCGCCTCCAGTTGCGCCCGCTCGCTCTGGTAATAATTGTACCCCACCCCGTACAGCTCATCCAGCGCGCACGAGTACGCCAGCGCATCCTCACTCTGGTTGCGGATGTCCTGCTGCCCGATCGCCTTCTCCTTCGCCCGCGCCAGCTCCGCCGGCGTCAGCCCATCCTTCGCCAGTTGCCCGATCTCGTCCAGCAGCTCCGCCTCCACCGCCTCCAGCTTCTGCGGCGATGTCCCCAGGTAAAACGCGAACGGCCCAGGCACCAGCCCCAGCAACTGGCTCGACCCCACGAAGTACGCCAGCCCCATCTTCTCCCGTATCCGGATGAAAAACCGCGACCCCAGGTCGCTGCAAGCCTCGTCGATCAACTCCAGCGCCGGCCGGTCCGCGCTGAACATGTCCGACCCCCGGTACGCCACCATCAGGATCGCCTGCGCCTTGTTCCGGTGCTCCTCCACCGTCTTCGACTCGGGCAGCGGCGCCGGCTCCTGCGGCTTCGTCAGCCCTTCCTCCCCCGCAGGCATCTTCGCGAACAGCCGCTCCACAAGCGCCTTCACCTCCGCCGCCTTCACATCGCCGAACACCGATATCACCCCGTTCCTCGCCACCGCGTACTGGTGGTAAAAATCGACGATCTGCTCCCGGGTCAATCTCGACACCGTCTCCGGCGTCCCGTTCAGCCGCAGCGCGTACGGATGCCCCGGGTAAAGCGTCGCACGCATCAGGTTGCGCGCCGTGCTCGTCACCTCCTCGTCCTCCGCCTTCAGCGATGCCAGTTGGAATTGCTTCTCGACCGCAATCTCCTTCTCGGGGAATGACGGGTGCAGCAGCACGTCGGAGAGCAGCTCCAGCCCCGTCGCAATATCCGGTTTCATCACCCGCACCGCCACGCTCAGCGAGTTGTTCCCCGAGTCCGACCCGATGCTCCCCCCCAGCGATTCAATCTCGTTGACGATCTGCTCCGCTGTCCGCGTCTTGGTCCCCTTCGGCAGCACCCGCGCGCACAGCTTCGTGATCCCGTTATTCCCCGGATTCTCCGCCAATATCCCCGCCTTGAACGCCATCAGCGTCGACACCAGCGGCAGGCTCGGGTCCTCACGCACCAGCAGCCGCAGCCCGTTCGGCAGCGTGAATTTCTGGATCTCCCCCGGCGCCGGCTTCGCCCTCTCCGCCGCCGCCTTCTTCAGCGACCCAAGCGGATTCAGCGACGACACCGTCAGATTTTCATCGGTAAAGTAACTATCCAGCACCCGCTGCACATCCCCCGCCGTCACCCGCCGCACCGCATCCAGGTATTCGTTCGAGAAATTCAAGTTCCGCGTCAGCAGCCAATTCGACCCCAAGTCCCCCGCCTTCCCCCGCATCGTCGTCAGCGAGCTCAGGTGCACCCCCAGCGCACGCCGCTTCGCCTTCTCCAGCTCCGCCCCCGTCACCCCGTGCCCCTTCGCATCCGCGATCACCTCGCCAATCGCCTTCTCCGCCGCCTCCCGGTTCCCCGGGTCCAGATTCGCGTCGATCCCGAACAACCCCGGGTCCCCCGGGCTGTAACAATACGCCGAGATCGCGTTCACCAGCCGCAGTTGCTCCCGCAGCCGTTGGTTCAGCCGCGAGCTCGCCCCATCGCCCAGGATCGTCGAGAGCACATCCAGCGCAGGGATATCCGCGCTCGTCAGCGACGGGATGTGCCACGCCATGTTCAGCCGCGTCAGCTCCGTCGGGAACTCCGTGTCCACCCGCCGTTTCCCCAGTTGCTGCGGCTCCTGCGGGATGTAAACCGGCGGCAGACTCTTCCGCGGGTAATTGGCAAAAAATCCCTCCAGTTGCGCGTGCACCTTCTCCGCGTCCACATCCCCCACGATCACGAAGAACAGGTTGTTCGGCACATACCGCAGCTTGTAATAAGCCATCACGTCGTCCCGCTTCAGTTGGTTGTATATCTCGATGTGCCCGATCACCGGGATCCGGTACGGATGCCGCTGGTACGCCGTCGCCATCAATTGGTAGCTCGCCATCCGGTCCGGGTCGTCGTACCCCATCGCGAACTCCCGCCGGATCACCTCCTGCTCCTTCCGGTACTCCAGCGGCGGCAGCGTGGAGTTCATCATCGCATCCGACAGCGCATCCAGCGCCGTCGTGACCCCCTTCGACGGGATATCGATCCAGAACACCGTCCGGTCGTACGACGTATACGCATTGATGTACCCACCCTGGTCCTGGATCCTCAGCGCAAACTCGCTCGTGCTCCGGTTCTCCGTCCCCTTGAAGAGCATATGCTCAAGGATATGCGAGAGCCCCGCCCCCAGGTGCTGATCCTCGTCGATGCTCCCCGTCTGGCACCACGCCTGCAAGCTCGCCACCGGCGCCGAGTGATCCTCCTCCACGATCAGCGTCAGCCCATTCTGCAACGTCCACACCCGCGCGTTCACCGGCGGCACCGGGATCTCCACCGCCGATTTGTCCCCACTCGGCAGCGCATCCCCTCCATCCGCTGGATGGTGGCTGCTGGTCTTGGCGGGTGAACTCGATATGAGCATGAATAAAAGGGCTGCTGCGGACGCGAAAAATACCCGCTTCATGTCCCGGTCTCAGCGGGAAGGGATGCCGGCTTCTCCTTCGCCTCCCCATTCCCAGCCGGAGGCACGAACGGCGCCACGAACGCCTCGTGAAAATCATACCCGTCCCGGAACTGCTCAATCGTATCCGTCTCGTTCTTCCCCAGGATTTCCTTCCGGATCATATTGAACACGATATGCCCCAGGTCCTCGCACGACCGCACATCCCAATACCCGAACACCGTCGGCACCATCGGCCCGAACTCCTTCAGCGCGAACTGCCGGATCCCATCCAGCAACTGCCCCGGCGTCACATGCCGCGACACACCCTCCTTGTTCTTCTTCTGCTGCTTCACCGTATAGTCCAGCGCATCCCGCACAAAACCGTACACGTCCCGGTGGTAACGTGGGTCTTCCGCCAGGATCCGTTCAACTGCCTCCGCGAAGCCAATTTTTTGCATGCTGTGGTGGGTAAAGGAGTAAGCCCTGTGAACCTAGGCGGGACGGGGGGGACCGTCAACTGCGCCGCGCCCCCCCCACCACGTTCTCCACGTACCATGCGTAAGTCATCCCGATCCCCTCCCGAAGCGGGATCCGCGCCTTCCACCCCAGCCCGTTGATCCGCCTCACATCCAGCAGCTTCCGCGGCGTCCCGTCCGGCTTGGTCGCATCAAACACCAGCCCCCCCTTGTACCCGATCACCTCGCAGATCATCTCCGCCAGCTCCCGGATGGTGACATCCTCCCCTACCCCGATATTCACGATCTCCGGCGACTCATACTCCTCCAGCAGGAACCGGCACGCCCTCGCAAGGTCCTCCACGTGCAAAAACTCCCGCCTCGGCGTCCCCGTCCCCCAGATCACCACGTCCCGCGCCCCCGCCTCCTTCGCATCGTGCACCTTCCGGATCAGCGCCGGCAGCACATGCGAGCTCCGCAGGTCGAAGTTATCCCCCGGCCCGTACAAATTCGTCGGCATCGCCGAGATAAACCGGTCCCCGTACTCCCGCGCATACGCCTGGCATAGCTTGATCCCCGCGATCTTCGCCAGCGCGTACGGCTCATTCGTCGGCTCCAGCTCCCCCGTCAGCAGCGCCGTCTCCGGGATCGGCTGCGGCGCGAACTTCGGGTAAATGCACGAGCTCCCCAGGAACAGCAGCTTCCTCACCTTCGCCTCGTGCGCCGCCTCGATCAGGTTGTTCTGGATCTTCAGGTTCTCCAGCAGGAACTCCACCGGGTAATCCGCATTCGCCTTGATCCCTCCCACCTTCGCCGCCGCCACCACCACCCACTCCGGCCGTTCCTGCGCAAAAAACCCACGCACCGTCCCCCCGTCCGTCAGGTCCAGCTCCGCCCGCGTCCGCGTCACGATTTCCCCATACCCCGCCTCCCGCAGCTCCCTTACCACCGCCCCCCCCACGAGCCCGCGATGCCCCGCCACGAATACCGGTTTCGAAGTCATTGTGCGCGGAAACTACCACGGACCCCGCAGCCGATGCACGGGAAGAAAATGCTTTCAAATGAACCCCGACAGCGTACACGAGACCCCGGCAGTCCCGCAGGCCACCCGAAAACACGCGATGCGATCCATCCTCATCGTCCTCGATTCACTCGGCATCGGCGCCGCGCCCGATGCCGACCGCTACGGCGATTGGGGCGCCGATACCCTCGGCCACGTCTTCGCCCAATCCCCCGATCTCGCCCTCCCAGCCCTCTTCTCCCTCGGCCTCGGCGAGGTCCTTGCTGGCTCCGCCGGCCGCGACAAGGTCATCCGCGCCACCCACGGCCGCATCCGCACCGCCTCCCCCGGCAAGGACTCCGTCTCCGCCCATTGGGAAATGTCCGGCGTCATCCTCAAACACCCCTTCACCGTCTACGAAAAACTCCCCCCTCAGCTCGTCGAAGCCATCGAAGCCGAGGCGAACGTCACCTTCCTCGGCACCGATGGCATCGACACCGCGAAAGATCTCCGCAAAGCCCACGCCGCCTCTGGCCGCCCCATCCTTCACCTCCCGCCCGGCGAGTCCGCCATCGAGATCTCCGCCCACGAGTCCATCGTCCCCAAGTCCCGCCTCTACGAGATCGCCCGCGTCGCCCGCCGCCATGCCGATTCCCACCGCATCGCCCGCATCATCGCCCAGCCCCTCGCCGGCACCCCCTCCTCCTCCACCGGCACCAGGGGCCGCCACGAGTACCCCATGGTCCCACCCCGCACCGTCCTCAACGCCATCTCCGAGGCCGGCCTCGTCGTCGAAGGCATCGGCAAGGTCGCGCAGATCTTCGCCCGCGGCGGCGTCACCCACAGCCACCCCGCAACCTCCAACCCCGAAGCCCTCGACATCATCGACCGCCTCTGGGACCGCATGCACGACGGCCTCCTCTTCGCCAACATCGGCGACTTCGACCCCCTCGGCCACGCCCGCGACCTCCCCGCCTACGCCCGCGCCCTCGCCGCCTTCGATACCTGGCTCGCCGCCTTCCTCCCAAAAGTCGCCCCCGACGATCTCCTCATCATCACCGCCGATCACGGCAACGACCCCGCCTTCCGCGGCAACGCCCACACCCGCGAAGAGCTCCCCCTCCTCGTCCGCTTCGGCAACGCCACCGGCCCCCTCCCCACCCGCGACACCCTGGCCGATATCGCCGCCACCCTGGCCGAGTTCTTCCGCCTAAAGGAAAAATGGCCCACCGGCCGCCCCTTCCTCGACCTCAAACTCCCCAAACCCAAAAGCGGCCGCCTAAAAACCCGCAACCCCGCCTGACCCCTCCTCCCCCCTTTGCGACCTTTGCGTCCTTCTATTAACCTCCCCCTTTGTTTCCCTAGTTCAAATCCCCCCTCAACGTGTTGGCGCGAGGCATTTCCGGTCACCCCCCCCCGCCACCCCTTCGATTTTCTGATTTCGAATTTCCCGCCCGCCCCCTACCCCTCCGTCTCCTCACTCCCCCCCTCCGCCATCTTCCGCAGGATATCCGACATATCCTCCACCTCGTCCCACACCTCACGGCTCACATACAACGGCGCCTTCTGCGCCGTCGCCAGCGCTATGCAATCGCTCGGCCGCGCATCCAGCTCGATGATCTTCCGCTGCTGCAGCTCATTCTCCGCCACGATGATCAGCCGCGCAAAATACGTCGAGCTCTTCAAGTCATTGATGATCACCCGCTCCACGTGCGCCCCCAGCGCCGTCATCAGGTGCCCCATCAGGTCATGCGTCAGCGGCCGCTCCTTCGGCGTGCTGCTCATGAACATCCCTATCGCCGCCCCCACGCTCTCATCCACATAGATCACGAATATCTTCTCCTCGTTCCCGATAAACACGGCCCTCCCCGCACTGGTGGGCAGCACCGCCTTAACCTGTACTTCCACAACGGGTTTGCTCATTTCCGCCAAGGCTAGATTGTGTTTTGAGGTTTGGGAAACAGGATTCGCGTTCCGCTTTCGTCACGATTGCTGCGCCGTCGCGTCCGGCAGCGCCGCCTTCTCATCCCGGGGGCTCGGGAATAGCCGCGCAAACACCCGCTTCGGCAGGCTCTGCCCAGCCTCCTCCCCCTGGATCTCCAGCAGCGCGTCATGCTTCGCACTCTCCCATGGCCCCGCAAATCCGGGCACCCCCACCACCATCCGCTTCTCGGCGCGCGCATAAATCTCCAGGTCCCGCTCCAGCCGCCGTTCGGGGAAATCGCTCAGGCTCGCCACCTTCATCCGCAAGTTCTCGTTCTCTTTCTTGAGCCGCTCCAGCTCCGTGCTCTTCTTTTGCACCGCCTCCGCCTCGATCTCCATCCGGTCGCTCAGGTGCCGCTTGTACCGCCGTATCTCCCCCTTCAGCCGCACGATGCGGTACAGCCCCATCGCCGCGAAAATCAGCCCCAGCATCAGCCCCCAGGTAAAATGGTTCTCCAGGATTTGTTGGATCGTATTATTCACAGCATCGCCCCCATTTGATCGCCTCCCACACTCCTATCACGCCCTCGCCAAACAGGCATCCCCGAATTTTCCATTCTTCGCATAACGCTACCCCACCACCTTCAAATCCGGCGCCCCCGGATCGCACCGCACCACATGGTTTTGCTCATCCAGCACCACCACCCGCGGCTTGTGCCCCTCCGCCTCCTCCTCCGGGTACGATGCAAAATTCATGATCGTCAGCCGGTCCCCGATCTTCCCCAGGTGCGCCGTCGCCCCATTCAGTTGCACCTGCCCCGTCCCCGCCTCCCCATAGATCACATAAGTCTCAAACCGCTCCCCATTCCCCATATTCCCCACCAATATCTTCTCATACGGGAACAACCCAGCCAGTTGCGCCAGATCCTCGGAGATCGTCATACTCCCCTCATAATGCAGGCTCGCCCCGGTCACGGTTGCGCGGTGGAGTTTCGATTTGAGCAGGGTAAGTTCCATTGGATACAGCTACGCGCACAATGTTACCGCCCCGCCACAAAAAGCAAGACACCCGATTGGCATCCCCCTTTTTGCCCCTCCCCGCCCAAGGCCGAAGGCCGTTTCGCCTCTCTTCCGCCAAGGGCCAACGGCCCGAGATAAGCCAGGGGTGGTTCCTGGGGCGACACTTCGAGCAACCTGGCAGCGGCCGCCCGCGGCGAAGTCCCATCGTCCCTCGCGGGCAACGTTCTCGGGTTCCGCGTGGCAGCTATCCCCGAACCCAACTCGCTTTTGCTTACGATCGCCGGAGCCTTTGCCTTGGCCCTGATGCGACGCAAATCCCTCAAGCTTCCCCCATCCTGTTCAGTTCCGTTAAACCGCCCCTTCCCCCCTCACCCCCGCGACAAATACGACGGGCGGTAAATCCGCCCCTTCCACTCCACCCCCGGCCCGCTCGTCTTGATCCAGCTCCGGATCGCAATCGCCATCGCCAGGCACTGCCCCACCGGGTGCAGCGCGCACCCCGCCCACGACGTCCGCATCCGCGCCGTCAGGATCATCCGGATCGCGTAAATCAGCCCCACCTCCACAGCCGCCAGGCGCCATTGCGAAGGCGTCGCCAACAGCAGAAACGGCAAAAAAAACGCCGTAAACTGCACCCCCCCCACCACACACCAGGTCGCCAGGCTCCCCTCAAACGCCGCCCGCGCATTCTTCGTAAACCCGTCGCACACCTCCCGGAACGACCGGTACATCCTGCAATCCACCATCCGCGACCCATCACAATTCACCAGCCGCATCCCCTCCGCGATCCGCCGCGCCACCTCCCGCCCCAGCGCCACATCCTCCACAATGTGATCCCGCACCCCCGCATGCCCCCCGATCCTCCCGTATCCCTCCCGCCGGAAGAGCATCAACTGCCCATTCGCCCCCCCCCACGCCCGCAGCAACCTCGCGGGCATCCGCCGCGCCAGCCCCGGCCGCTCCTGGATCAACCGCAGCAAAGTGATTGGAAACCACCCCAGCGCCATAATGTGCAGCACCGGGATCACCACCTTCTCCCCCAGCGTCACCGTAATCAGCCGCGGCCATGCCGAGAAAAGATCCGCCCGCGTCCCCACCGCCATCCCCACCGCCGCCGAGACCGCCCCTGCCCCGTGCACCGTATCCGCATCCGTAAACAGCAGCCACTCCCCTGTCGCCACCTGCGAGAGCTGATGGCACGCCCAATTCTTCCCCGTCCAGCCCTCCGGCAGCCCCTCCCCCGTGATCAGCCGATGCCGCGCATCCGCCCCCATCAACCCCCTTACAATCCCCGCCGTCCCATCATTCGAAGCGTCATCCAGCACCAGCACCTCAAAATCCGGATAATCCTGCCCTAGCAACGAAGCGACGCACTCCCCGATCGACCGCTCCTCATCCCGCGCCGGCACCAGAATCGAAACCCTTCCATACCCCCTCGGCTCACCCACGGCTTTCAGCGACCCAAACGAAATCAAATTCACCCCCACCCCAAAAAGGCTCCCCAAAAGCACCAAAAAAATAACCCCATGAATCCAAATCATCCCCCCACGTTACAACCCCGCCCCCTCCCAACACCCTCCCAATT
>Ga0182024_10011796_pt1 | contig 17449 bp, 13 predicted proteins | sample P32metaG_FD_120480 | JGI IMG/M metagenome (GOLD analysis project Ga0182024, IMG submission 120480) | Permafrost microbial communities from Stordalen Mire, Sweden - P3-2 metaG (Illumina Assembly) | ecosystem: Environmental > Terrestrial > Soil > Wetlands > Permafrost | place: Sweden: Stordalen... | reverse complement strand
GGTGCCCGAGATGACGCCGGTATGGGCATCGATGCTGAGGCCGGTCGGCAGCGCGGCGGAGAAGGTCAGGGCATCGCCGGCGGCGGGAGCGGCGAAGTGGCTGGAGACGTTGAGCGAGAAGGCGTGGCCTTCATAGGCGCTCTGGTCCGAGATGGCAGTGGCGGTCGGCCTGCTGTCACCGACGGCCAGGTGGAAACTCTCGCTGATGGCCTGGCCTTCATGGGATGCCTCTTCGGCAGGAACTGCAATGGATCCAGATTTGGTAACAACTTGCAGGCTCGGTGCATAATTAGCTTCTGCACCGTGGTGAAGATTCGGATTCGTCAGATCGTATCCGCTTTCATCCCCTTGGTTGCTGCGCGCGGGTTCGACGACGGCCTCTGCTTTCCGAACGGCCTTGTCCGTACGGACGAGCAAATCGTCTAAAATGTCGTTGTTTGGCATGTATCACCTGCAAACGAGTTCCGTTCGAAAGAACGCGCTCAGGTAACTCTACTGGCAATTAATTAAATCAGTGCCAATTGATCAAATGTAGCTCGGGGCGTGGCCTTAACGATTTGAGAACGATACTTGCGCCCACATGCGTGTGCCCGAGTGATCCAAGTTTACCTTAACGGGACGCTAAGCAAATCCCGTCCATATTAGCTTGATTTCAAATGCAATGGCGTACCAGTTGTGTTTCTTAAGCGTTTCATCGCCGTCTCCAATTCGGAAGCAATGACGCGGTCTTCAAGCCGTCGGTCGGCTCGCGCGGCGCGCAGGAGCCCGGTCAGCTTCGTATCGTTAGGCGGAAGCCTCATTCAGGAGCCAACGGTTCCGGTAGTAGTTTATGTTGCCTCCCTTGTCATAAATCTGTTGGCCTTATCGCTACCGCTTTCGATCATGCAGGTATACGACCGCGTTATTCCAAACCGGTCGTTTTCGACGCTTGCATGGCTCTTCTTTGGTCTCGCGTTAGCGCTGGCTATTGACTTCGTTCTGAAAACTTTAAGATCAGTTCTGTTGTCTTGGCAGGCGACGCGTTTTGCTAGAAGTGTAGAAAATGAAGGAGTCTCTCGTTTCCTTCGGGCGACTAATGGAGAGTTCGAGCGCGAACCTGCCGCCGTGCACGTGAACCGCTATGCCGCGGCAGCGGCACTGGCTGACTATCACAGCGGCCAGGCACGGTTGGTCTTAATCGATCTGCCATTTGTGGGTATCGCCCTTTTAGTGATGGCAATCGTTGGCGGCGCAATAGTGCTTGTACCCGCAAGCTTGTTTTTCGGATTTGCTGCGCTTGCCATAGGTCGCGCCCGCAAATTCCGTAGAATACTCGATGCGCGCACGACGCAGGACAATCGGAAATATGACTTTATCGCCGAGGTGCTGACCGGGATTCACACGGTCAAGGTTATGGCGATGGAGCCGCAGATGCAGCGACGCTTTGAACGGTTGCAGGAAGCGGTGGCCAGAACGACGATGGCTTCCATCTCGACTGGGCAAGCGAACCAAACCGCGGCACTGCTTTACGGAAGCGTCTCACAGCTGATCGTGGTTGCGATAGGAGGTTGCCAGGTCATCAACGACCAACTCACCATGGGGGCTCTCGCAGCTTGCACGATGCTGTCGGGTCAAATTCTGCAGCCCCTTCTGCGGGCTATCTCTCTCTGGACGGAGAAAGAAACGGTCGACCATCGTCGAGCCGAAGTTAAATCGCTCCTCAATCTGCCTTCAGCCGAACCTGCTCCGGAAATGCTTTTGCCTGTCAAGGGCAATATTCGACTTGAAAACGTCATTTACAAGCATCCAGGCGATCTCAATGACATCTTGGCAGTGCGGGACATTTCGATCGAAGCCGGCGCAATGATCGGTGTGAAGGGAAAGGAGAGTTCCGGGCGGACCACGCTGCTCAAATTAATGCTGGGGGAGATTAATCCAACTGCCGGTCGCGTCACGGTCGACGGCGTATCGACGTTAGTCCCGCAATTTGTGGCGATACGCCGACAGATCGCGTACGTCGGAGCTGTACCCGCCATATTTTCCGGCACGATCATGGAGAATCTTACCATGTTCGGTCCGGAGAAGCGCGAGTTCGCGCGCAAGATGGCGCAGCTCCTAGGCCTCGAAGCAACCATCAATCTCCTCCCCGATGGCTACGAGACGAAGCTAGGAGAAGGAATCGGTGATGATCTGCCGATGTCGATTGCGCAGCAGGTGAACATCGTGCGTGCGCTGACAAATCGTCCCCGCGTGCTTGCGCTGGATGAAGCCAATATGCTTTTGGACGCAATTGCCGAGCCCGCGCTTATTAAAGCACTAGATGCTCTCCGCGGCAGCTTAACCGTAATTATTGTGACGCACCGTCCGTCGCTGTTGGCCTTGTGCGACCATCAGATCGTTCTTGAAGATGGTTGTGCCAATTGGTCTCCCCACCTCAGCGTTTCGCGAAAGGTGGCGACGTGACCACTCACAGTGACACAGATCCGCGTCGCATTGGCGCAAATCAAACACCGGTGCCAGAGGCGGTTGATAATCCGGTTCACGCAACTTTGGCACGGCTTGCCGCCGAATTTACCAATGTTTCAGATGACTTGTCGTGCTCCCCAGAAGAATCTCTCATCTCTACAATTAACAGTATCGTTCATCCCGAGACCGCCGCGGAAGCCTGTCTCGCTCCGACGCTCGCTTTGTTCGGCTGGGCCGGCGAGGGACGGCTGATTCAAGAATCGCTGCCGCATTTCGATCGCATCGACAATATTGAGGCGCTGCGTCGCGTTCTCTCTTTGTTGGGTTACGGAACGACCCGAAGATTTCTAAAGCAATCAAAGATCAAGTCCCATTCTATACCCTGTTTATTTACGCGAGACGGCACAGACATCATCCTGATCGTGGATCGCGAGCCAGACGGAACCCTCTTGGCTTTCGATGGCAAGTCCGCTTCCTGGACGAAAATCGAGCCCGCCAAACTAGGTGGCTGGACCTATTCTATTTCGGACCTGGCGGTTAAGACTGAAGCCGTTGAACAAGGAGCATCCTGGCTATTTTCTGCGATTAAACAATTCAAGCCGACAATCGTGGCGACGCTTGGATTTAGTCTGTTGGGAAACCTCGCAGCCCTTGCGCTGCCAATCTTTGTCATTTGCGTGTATGATTTAGGAATCGGGACGAAGTCGATAAATACCGTGGTTATGTTGGCAATCGGCGCAGGCATTGTCATCGCCACAAATTTGGCGTTACGCAGCGTTCGCGCGCGCGCGATGGCCTATTTTGGTGCCCGGATCGATGCGCTAATTGGCATGAAGGCGTTCGAGGTGATCCTCAACATGCCGATTTCAATGGTCGAGGCCGCTCCGGTCGGCACGCAAATTTCGCGACTGAAGCAGTTCGAGAGTATGCGAGATTTCTTCACCGGAACTTTGGCCTCATCAATTGTCGATATCCCATTCATCTTCATTTTTCTGATTGCGATCGCGCTGTGGGGCGGAAATCTTGTCTGGGTGCCGGTGGCGCTCATCATGGTTTATGTTGCGCTGTCGGCGATAACGATTCCGGTAACCCGCAACTATGTTCGTGCCATCAGTTTCGCCAAGCAGCGTCGTAACATCCTGCTTCACGAGATCTTCACCAAGCGTCGCGCGATCCGTTCGCTGAGCGCCGAACACATTTGGATCGCGCGGCACCGAGGGCTCGTCGAATTGATTTCAGACCAGACCCATCGCGCACATAGGTTCAATAACACGGTACAAAACTTGGGCGAGCTGCTGGTCAGCATTGCCGGCATCGCGACGCTTGGTCTTGGTGCGCTCGGCGTGAGCAAGGGTTTGATGACCTCGGGCGCGCTGATTGGCACCATGGCGCTGGTGTGGAGGGTACTGTCTCCGCTTCAATCGACCTACCTTTCCCTGCCTCGGCTGGAACAGGCACTGCAGACCTTCAAGCAAATTGACAGGCTCATGAAGATACGGAGCGAACGAGATGCACGGGCTCCACGGTCCTTTTTCCGGCAGTTCAGCGGAAAGGTATCCGTGCAGCGTCTTGCCTTTCGTTACGCACAACGCCAAGAGGCAGTCCTTCGTGGCGTGCAACTCGAGATCAGGCCGGGCGAGATGATCGCCATCACGGGAGCGAGTGGCGTTGGCAAAACAACGCTACTCAGACTTATAGCGGGGCTTTATCCGCCTTCGCTTGGCGCGGTCCTGGTCGACGATATGGATTTGCGGCAAATTGATCCAACCGAGTGGCGCTCTCAGATAAGTTTTCTGCCAGAATCCACGAATTTCTTTTATGGCACCTTGGCACAAAATATTCGGCTTTCCCGACCAGATGCAAGTGACATAGAGGTTATGAGGGTTCTGAGAGAAATGGGACTTGAAAGTGATGAACAGTTGATGGGTGAGGGCATCGATCGGCGGTTGACGGCTGCGGATATTGAGAGTTTCTCGGACGCCTTGAAGCAACGGCTGGCGCTGGCTCGCTGCTTCATCAAGGATGCGCCTATCTATTTGCTAGACAACCCGGCGGGCTCCCTCGACACGGAGTCAGAATTGCATTTGCTCAACAAGCTTACGGCGCTGAAGGGCCGTGCGACGGTTCTATTTACGACTTTTCGCCCAAGCCATATGCGGCTGGCCGACCGCGTCATCCTGCTGAAGGACGGACAAGTAGTGCTGGACGGCCCGCCGGACAGGGTCCTGGAGCGCATATCCGCGGCAGCCTAATATCTTATTAATGCGAACTACCTATAATTTGCCAGTCGTATATCAGTCCATTTTGAGGCTCGAATAGCTTGCTGCCAATACTCACCCGGCGGACCGAAATCGCGCGACGTCTTACCCAGCCCCTCGTGTTGGAAGATGGCCGGCCGCCTCGTGTGTTGGTGGCGACCCTGATTACTATTTCTGGTTTCGTTATCGCAACGATCGTTTGGGCGTCCATGACGCGAGTTCGGGAAGTTACTATCGCTCAGGGACAAATCGTACCACGCGGACAAGTCCAAACGGTTCAGCATCTAGAAGGTGGAATTGTCGCCGAGATTTATGTCAAAGAGGGATCGAAGGTAACGGCCCAGCAGCCCCTTATTCGGCTGCGCCCCGAATCATCAGTCGGTGAACGGAATCAATTTGAAGCCCGACGCGCAGCTCTAAAACTTCAGCTTATTCGCCTCGAGGCACAGAGTAGCGATGCGACGCCGGACTTTGACGATTTGGCCAAACAATTCCCAGATCTGGCAACAGAACAGGAAAAACTCTATGTCAGCGCTGTTATTCAGCGGCGGCAGGAAAAGGCCACCCTGGCCGCCAAAGTTGCACAGAAACGCGGCGAAATAGCTACGCTAACATCTGGGCTGGAATCTGCGAGTGCGCAGGCGGATGTCCAGCAAGAGCTGGTCGATATGCAAGAAAGCCTGAAAAATTTGGGAACTGGATCGCGAAAGAGCTGGCTCGAAGCAAAATCTGCTTTCCAACGCAGCGAGGGTGATCGGCTCAACCTCCAGGGTAAGCTCGATACAGCGAAAGAGGCCTTGATTGAAGCGGAAAGCAGTTTGTGGGAAGCCGACGCCAAGGCGCAGCAAAAACTAAGCGAGGAAAGGGTCAAGGCGGGAACTGATCTGGCCGAAACCGAACAGCAATTGGTCAAACTCGCCGATCGCTCCGAGCGGCTGTTGGTCCGGGCCCCCTCGGATGGGATCGTCCAGGAGCTCGCACCGAAATCGATCGGAGAAGTCGTTCGACCTGGCGACCTTGTGGCCCGAATAGTGCCTACAGAACGTGAGTTGGTTGCCGAGGTGCACATCGATCCGAAGGATTCCGGCCATATACGTGCGGATGCTGATGCGGAGATCCGGCTCTTGACGTATGACAGCGCAATCTTCGGTCCTGTTCGCGGCAAGGTCGAATATCTGTCGGCTACGACATTTTCACCTCCGCCAGGTCAACAATCCGTGCCGGGGCAGAATGCTTCCGAGCCCTATTACAAGGCAACGATACGACTTCTGCAGGACCACGTGCGTTCCGGCACCACCAACTATCCGATTACGCCAGGAATGGTCCTTCAAGCCCATATTCAGACTGGCTCAAAATCAATCATTCGATATATGTTCAAGCCGGTCTTCAATTCCTTGGATGTCGCGTTTACCGAGCGATGAAACAGCGTCTCTTATTTGATTACCTTTGCCAACCGGCGACGGCCGTCGAACCGCGCGCCCAATCCTGGCCAAGGCGACCGGTACTAGGCGGCGTGGGCCCGTTGTTTTCGCGGGACGCCGATCAAATCGCATGCGCGGTCAGCCAACATCGGTCGCCCAATCAGGTATCCCTGAACTTTATTGCAGCTAACCGCGAGATTGGCGCGTATGGACGATCCGTCCACCCGATGTACACGGCAGGTCACATTCCCTCGGAGCAATGGATCGTGTCCCGTGTCGTGGTGTCGCTGGCGGTGGGTCACCGCGACTGCCGGTCGGTCCGGGCAGGTCAGCTGGCTAATGCCGGGAGACTGACGGCGGGATCATCGCCGATTGGCGCGATGGTTTCCAGCGACATGTAGCGGGCGCGCTGCACCGCCCATTCGTCATTCTGTTCGAGCAGGATGGCGCCGACGAGACGGATGATGGCGTCCTCGTTGGGGAAGATGCCGACCACCTCGGTCCGCCGTTTGATCTCGCCGTTGAGGCGTTCGATCGGGTTGGTGGAGTGCAGTTTGGTGCGATGGGCCGGCAGGAAACTCATATAGGCGAGAACGTCAGCCTCGGCTTCGTCGAGGAAGTTGGCGAGCCTGGGAAATTTTGGACGGAGTTGATCGGCGACCCAGCGCCATTGGATGCGAGCGGCCCCGGCGTCGTCCTGCGCGAAGGCGGTGGCGATGAAGGCGGAGACGACACGGCGTCCGCTCTTGCCAGCGTGCGCGAACACGTTGCGCATGAAGTGGACGCGGCAGCATTGCTAGGTGGCGTTCAGCACCTTGGCGACGATGGTTTCGCGCAGCCGCGAAAACTGAGCTTCCCGATCGACGATAACTGCCTCTCGGTCTGCGGCAGAGCTCGTCGCCAAAAATACAGCCGCGCGTCAGCGGCATTGAAATTCTGCGTAACGCCAAAACGTAGGGGTCAATACCCGAACTGCACTTGACCTGAACCTACACTTTGGCCTAGCTCTTTCCTGAGACGTTGCTTGTTGGCAACGGCGCCAAGATTTACATGTGTTAGCCTCCGATTTCCTACGAAAACCACGTTAGCTGAGGCGTTATGCCTAAGATCACGAGGACTACTCAGAACGGCATGGTCGAACACCTCAACAGGGTCCTGGCACTCGACGACCCAATGAGCTTTCAAAAAACGCTTTTGAGTTACGCCCGCGGCCGCCATGAGTTGGCGCTGGTTGCCGAACAAGCAGGGGTGCGACGCGAGACCATCTGGAGATATGAAACCGGGGCGACCGCAGCGCCGCTTGAAGTGCTTGTTAAGATCATTGCTGCGATCGGCGCAAAGCTCGTCATCATCCCTGATGAAGCGCCCTAGCTAGTTGCCGTCCCTATCCACAGAGCTCATCTTGTCTATCATCTGAGCTACGCCGACGTTTTGTACGACCTCATCGTCGATCATCGTTTCGGCCCCTAGCAGGCCGTTGAAAAAGGCCTCGCCGTGAACGACGGGATCGCGATTGAAGAAGTCGATCGCGGCCATGATGTGATTCCTGAGCTCTTGTTTGGACGAGACGCGGATATGGCGCAGCACGGAGCGGGCCAGGCGATGGACCTAAGAAAAGCGATTGGCGTTGGGATTTTTCAGGGGCTGAGGACTTGTCATTAGTCCCGGCGTGCTCAATGATCTATTTTTTCGGGAGGTCAATCAACGGGCAATCCCGAAGTCGCGGCTGTCTCCTACTTTCTTGCCGTTGGAGTCTTTCTCATAGTTGTGTTTCACTGATTGTCTAAGCTGATGATCACGGCTAGCTTCCCGGTCGTGACGCCCGCTGCAGATCTGAAATGAGATTGAGACCGATCACACGATTCGCCGCCTGGTCGAGATCGGGCTGAAAGCGGAGAAATGAACTTGCGATGACGGACCGATCAGACTCGCCGTTGGCCAGTTTTAGTCAAGACACGGCGATACATCTCCGCTGGGTGTTGCGCGATATCAAAGGCAAGCGTACCGAATTTATGGGTGTCAGTCCTGACGACCTCGGGACCTTGACGAAATTGGGGTTGATCGAAATGCGCGATGAAGTCCCCGTGCTCACCAACGAAGGTGAACGCGCGCTCGATTGGAGTTGAAGGCCAAGAAATGAGCGACCGCGCTGGCGGCGATAACACTCAATCGTCGCTGTCGGAGAACGACAAATACGCCTCTCATGAACAAGCTTAGTCCCGAATTGCATCAGTGCATCCAGGCTCTTGCGGCGTCGTCGTTCGCTCGCTCGACCCGTCCTCGTTCCTATTCCTTTTGGAACTCTCGCTATGCTGGTCGCGATAGGATAGCTAAAACTGCTTGAATTCGCTCTACAATTCGGTAGCGTTAGGACCTGTGTATTTGACGCGAGCATAATACGTGATGGGATGAATCCTACGCAGTTTTCGATGGAGCGGATGACAAACTCGCCAAGTTTTCAATTCGACGACTTCCCGGTTCTCAGAATTTTAACTTGCGGTTCGGTGGACGACGGGAAGTCAACACTTATAGGCCGCCTCTTATACGAGCAGGGGCTAGTGCCCGAAGATGAATTAGCGTCTCTTGATCGTGATACTCGAAAGTATCGGGCCAATCAGGAAATTGACTACGCCCTTCTCTTAGACGGCCTTGAGGCAGAGCGGCAGCAAGGTATCACGATCGACGTCGCCTATCGTTATTTCAAGGCTAAGGGCCGCTCTTTTATTGTTGCCGATACGCCGGGCCACGATCAATACACTCGCAACATGATCTCAGGTGCGTCAAATTCGGATCTCGCAATCCTGCTTGTGGACTTACAAAAGGGGCTTAGTGCTCAGACTTACCGGCACGCGCACGTCGTTTCACTTATGGGAATAAGGCACGTTGTGCTTGCCGTGAACAAAATAGACCTCGTCCATTTCGGTTCGCAGACGTTTGAAAAAATTTGCGAGGACTTTCAACGGCTGGTCGAGCCTCTGCGATTTTCTCTTGTCATCACAATTCCAATCTCCGCTCGCTTTGGAGACAATGTTTCGTCGCGCAGCTCTCGCACTCCCTGGTATAAAGGGCCGTCGTTGCTGGAATTCCTTTCGGAAGTTCAGATAGCCGATCGCTCGCTGGCTGGGTTCCGAATGCCGGTACAGCTCGTTACAAGGTCAGATGGAGGCTTTCGGGGCATTGCTGGAACGATAGCTTCCGGCAATATGAAGGCGGGCGAGGAAGTCATGATACTTCCCTCACGACGCATCACGTCTATTAAAGAAATTCTGATAAATGGAAAGACGATTAATGAAGCGAAGGCGCGAGAAGCCGTAACGATAACCTTGACTGACCAAGTCGATGTGGCCCGCGGGGATGTCGTTGCAGTTCGCTCGAACCAACCGCATGTTGCGCTTCAATTCGTTGCGCACATCATTTGGCTGGGGGATGAGCCGCTGCTGCCGGGACGCTCCTATCTCTTGAAGCAAGCGACGCGAACTGTCGGCGCGTCGATTACGGCGATCAAATATCGTGTGGATGTTTGTACGCTGATTCACGAGGCGGCGAAGGACCTCAAGGGAAACGAGATCGGGGTTTGCAACGTGGCGGTTTCCCACCCACTCGCTTTCGATAACTATGCTGACAACGCCACAATGGGCGGTTTTATCCTGATAGACCGCACCAACGACATGACCGTGGCCGCTGGAATGATACTTCATCCGCTCACCAGAGCTACCACAATACGCCCTCAGGCGCTTTCCATCGCCAAGGAAGCCCGCGCCCACCTTAAGGGCCAGAATCCCGTGCTGCTTTGGCTGACTGGCCTTTCCGGTGCCGGAAAGTCCGCAATCGCGAACGCAGCCGAGGCTCGCTTGCACGCCTTGGGCGTCCACACTGTGCTACTCGATGGCGACAACCTGCGCGGCGGTATCAATAAGGATCTTGGATTTACCGAGACTGATCGCGTCGAAAATGTTCGCAGGGCTGGCGAGATCGCGAAGCTCATGCTTGAAGCAGGTCTTGTGGTCCTTTGCTCATTTATCTCGCCGTTTGCTGCTGATCGGCGAATGGTGCGAGAATTGGTAGCCAGAGATGAATTTATTGAAGTCTTCGTCGACACGCCTCTTGCGACTTGTATTGAACGCGATCCAAAGGGTCTCTACAAACGCGCGATGAGTGGTGAAATCAAAAATTTCACGGGGGTCGGGCAGGCTTACGAACCGCCGCAGAACGCCGAGGTCATCCTGAGGACCGTTGAGACCACGGTCGACGAATCGGTCGACCGCTTGCTGGCCGAACTTATTAAGCGAGGTATTATTAATTTTGATTCTCCATTTAGCTCACCACCAAAGCAATGAACCGCCATCTTCGCGAGCTTGAAGCCGAGTCAATTTTCATTATGAGAGAGGTTGCGGCAGAATTCCGCAATCCGGTGATGCTCTATTCGATCGGCAAGGACTCGAGCGTATTGCTAAACCTAGCAATCAAAGCCTTCGCTCCTCGTCGCATGCCCTTTCGGCTACTCCATGTCGATACCCGTTGGAAATTTAAGGAAATGATCGCGTTTCGCGACGAGATCGTTAGTAAGCTGGATTTGGATCTGATCGTTTACGTAAACGAGGATGGGCTAAGGCGAAACATATCTCCCGTAACGTCAGGATCGGCAGTCCACACGCAGATCATGAAAACGGAAGCGCTTCGGCAGGCGCTTGATAAGCACGGGTTCGACGCCGCAATCGGCGGCGCACGTCGTGATGAAGAGAAAAGCCGCGCAAAGGAGCGGATCTTTTCGCATCGTTTGGTGGGTCACATATGGGACCCTCGATATCAACGCCCCGAACTTTGGCGTCTTTTCAATACACGCTTAAAGCCGGGCGAATCCATGCGCATTTTCCCGTTATCGAATTGGACCGAGCTGGATATCTGGGAATACATAGCGGCCGAAGATATTCCGGTCGTGCCTCTCTATTTTGCGGCGCCGCGTTTGGTGGTGGAACGTCAAGGCGAACTCATCATGATGGACGACGAGCGGCTTCCATTGCTTACTGGTGAAGAGCCGCGCACAGAGTCAGTGCGCTTTCGAACCCTAGGATGCTATCCGTTAACGGGGGCGGTTCGCTCGCAGGCGACGACCATCCAAGAGATCATCGAAGAAACCAAAAGTTCGGTTTTTTCGGAACGCCAGGGACGCCTGATCGATAAGGATGATTTGGGTTCGATGGAGAAGAAAAAGCGCGAAGGCTATTTCTAAATCAGAACACGCGAACTGAAAATATCAGCAAGAGAGTTCACTTCGATCGTCACATGCCAGATTGCCGGTGTTTATCACAGGACAGCTATACTGTTAGGGCGTCCTTCGATGCTTCGCTTCGACGATAGCGAAAGAAGCCCAGAGTCGCGAAACCTAGAAGAAGCAATATCCAAGTCGTCGGTTCTGGTACAGCTGAGATCGAGGAGACCGAAAAGTTATCCAATCCATCGAAAGAATTGTCGTTCCTAAATCCAACCGCAAAAGTGTCGAGCCCGGTGGCGGAGGCCGTGAAAACATATTGTGTCCAAATTTGATCTGGCACCGGGTTCACAGAGCCCACCACTGCTCCGTTAAACAGGAATTGAACGTCGCTTGGGCTGGACCCATCGCCGGTAACCCAACCTGAGATGCTCAATGTCTGTCCAGCGGTATCGGCGAAGGTCTGAGACAGGAAAGCGTCGGCGCCTACCGGGCCTTCAATAACGAAATTGTTTCCGTCTTGGGCGCCTTGCGGGACGCCTCCTCCAGTGTAAGTAAATGGGTTAGACACGACGAATACAGTTGATTGGTCTCCCGTGGCAGTCCATCCCGTGACGTCCCCACTCTCGAAGCTTCCATTCGTCAAATACTGTGCAGCACATGCGGGTACTGCGCTGCCGGTCGCAACCATAGCTAAGCCGATAAAGAGGGATTTAAATGACACGGTACAGCTCCAACAAGCAATTTAATTAAATTTGAGTTCGAACTATAGCGCATTCTCGGAGCTTTACAAGATCGATATCGCGATTAATTGTGGCTCCCTAGCGAGGGCATTTAATTCGCGTTTCTATCGTTCGCGCAGGCTTTCGTGCTTGTAACGTAGCAGCGGCGATAAAAGATAGCTCATTACCGAACGCGAGCCGGTTTTGATTTCGACCGTCACTGCCATGCCAGGCGAAAGATTAACGAGACGATCCTCAACTTGCATATTCGTCTGGTCGAGCGAAATTCTTGCCTGAAAGAGAAATTCCTGGCCCTTGGGCTCACTCGTCGTAGCAGGAGCGCCTTGTGTCGGGTCGTTGGATTTGTCAGCCGGGTTGTCGCGGGTTATCGCGTCTTGTGAAATGCTCTGAACTTTGCCGTGAATAAGTCCATACCGGGTGAAGTTGAAGGTATCGATCTTGATCTCGACCTCGTCGCCGACTTTGATAAAGCCAATATCTCGATTCGATATGAGTGCTTCGATCTCAAGGTGACTTTCGGCCGGCACGACAACGAGTAAAGCTTGCGCGGGCGTAACAACGCCACCCAGGGTGTGAATCGCAAGCTGTTGCACCGCGCCGTCCACGGGGGAGGTCAGCACCTGAAGATGCGTCCGTTGCGTTGCTTTTATCAAGTCTTCGCTTAAACCTGTTGCTTTGCGCTGAGCCTCTACCAATTCACCAGACAAAGTCCGTCCAAACTCGGCTGCAGTCTGCGCCCGCGCTTCGCCAATTGCGGCCACCGCGGCTTCGGCCTCTCGGGAACGACTTTGCTGAACCAAAAGCTCGTGCTGGGTCTCGATCTGTGCTTGAAGAATCTCCAGGTAATTGACCTTGGAACCGATCTCCTTATTGTAGAGTGATTGCTTAATATCCACCCGTTGTTGCAAAATCGGTAGAGTTGCCTCAAGCTTTTCAACCGTGGCCAATAGGGTATTTAATTCAGCCTCTTTCTGAGCTTTTTGGCTGTCTTGAGCGGCAAGTTTGGCGCGATGTTCTTCAACCTGTTGTCTCAGGAATTCACGCTGGGTGGAAATGAGCGACGCGCTCGCTCCGGTTGGAGGCTTAAAGTTGGCGGCGGGATCAATACTTAGAGCTGCTGTTAACCGGGCAACGTCAAGATTTGCCGCCATCAGGTCGCTCTGAAGATGATTGCGCTCAGCCTCATTTATTGTCGGATCTAGCTCAATCAAAACATCCCCAGCTTTGACGTTCTGTCCATCCCGCACCCTGATCGCCCGAACAACGCCGGTTTCAAAGGGCTGAATTACCTTTGTCCGTCCGCTAGGAATGATTTTGCCCGATGCCGAGGCAACGATATCAATCTTACCAAACGACGCCCAGGCGAGTGCTACGCAAAACAGCGCTATAATTACGGCCCCAACTGCGCCGGCCAAGGGCGGGGCGGGCGTTTCGATGATCTCCAAAGCGGCTGGCAAAAAGGCGCGTTCGTTCTTCCCGCGAAACGTCCCTACGCGAAAAAATGGCAACGTGGTCTCAGCGAACTTCATGAATGCCCGCCTGCAGACGATGCAGCGACGCATAGCGCCCGCCGGAATTAATTAGTTCATCATGCGTGCCGTCTTCGACCAGACGGCCGCGGTCAATTGTAATGATGCGGTCTGATCGCCGCACTGTGGAGAGCCGGTGCGCAATAATGAAAACGGTGCGCCCGCGCGCAATTACAGGCATGTTCTGCTGGATTACTCGCTCGCTCTCGTAATCAAGCGAACTTGTCGCTTCATCGAAAATCAGAATGCGCGGGCTCATGACGAGCGCACGTGCAATGGCGATACGCTGCCGCTGGCCACCTGAAAGGCTGCTGCCACGTTCGCCCAATACAGTGTCGTAGCCATTTGGGAGCTCGAGGACGAATTCATGGGCACCGGCCATTTGCGCGGCCGCAATAACGCGTTCGATTGGCATCGACAGGTCCGCTAGCGCGATGTTGTCACGCACAGAACAATTAAAGAGAACATTCTCCTGCAGCACCACGCCAATCTGGCGTCGCAACCAGGAGGGATCGACTACGCTTAGATCGATGCCGTCAACTAGAACTCGCCCGCTTTCCGGTACGTATAGCCGCTGGATCAATTTGGCGAGCGTGCTCTTGCCGGATCCCGAGGGACCGACAACGCCGACCACCTGTCCAGAGGGCACTACCAAGCTGATGTCATGAAGCACTTCAGGGCCGTCAACTCGATAACGGAAAGTCGCATGCTCGAACGTGATTTCGCCATGCACGGCGGGCAATGCAGTCTGGCCGGGATTATAAGTCGGCTCCGGGGTCGTGTTGAGAATGTCACCCAACCGAGCCACGGAAAGCCTTGCCTGGTGAAAGTCCTGCCAGATTTGCGCGAGTCGTAGCACTGGCGAGCTCACTCGACCGGCCATGATGTTGAATGCAACCAGTTCGCCGATTGATAAGCTGCCATCAATCACCAGCCTTGCGCCAAAATAGAGCACGGCCGCAGTCACGAGCTTGTTGATGAATTGAACCAGTTGGCTTGCGGTATTGCCGAGACTGAGCACGCGGAAACTTGCGCTAACGTATCCCGCAAGTTGTTCTTCCCATCTACGCTGCATCTGCGGCTCGACGGCCATGGATTTCAATGTTTCCACGCCGTTGACGCTTTCGACCAAAAACGACTGATTTTCGGCGCCTCGCTCAAACTTCTCGCTGAGACGGCGCCGAAACAAGGGGGTCACTACTGCTGAAATCGCGATGTAGAATGGAAAGGAGCCTATTACAACGAAGGTCAAGAACGATGAGTAGACAAACATTATTGCGAGAAACACGAAGGTAAAAAATAGATCGATAACCAGCGTGAGCGCCGAACTTGTGAGAAAATTCCGAATGTTTTCGAGCTCCCGAACCCTGGCCACGGAATCGCCTACTCGGCGCGCCTGAAAATAAGCGATCGGCAACGCCAGCAAATGGCGAAAAAGCCTGGCGCCCAATTCGACATCGATGCGGTTGGTGGTGTGAGCGAAAATATAGGTTCGCAATATCCCGAGAATGGTCTCGAACAGAGAGATCGCGACCAGGCCAATTACGAGAACGTCAAGAGTTCCAAGGCTGCGGTGCACAAGAACCTTGTCGATCACGACTTGAAAGAACAGTGGCGAGACAAGTGCAAAGAGTTGAAGAAAAAAAGATGCGACAAGGACTTGAGTGAAAATGTGTCTATACTTATGGAGCGCGCCGACGAACCAGGTTATGTCGAACCTGCGCGAAAGGTCGGAAAGACCAGCGCGGCGGGTCATCAAAATCAATTGACCGTCCCAAATGCTTTCGAGATCGGTCCTGCTCATCAAGGTCGGGCGCGAGGATGAAGGGGACTGAACCAGGGCCTTGTCACCGGCGAGCTTGGCAAGAATTAGATATTTGCCGTCCCTAAGAACTGCGATGCCGGGGAGGGGGGTCGTCGCAAGCTTGTCCCATTTCGTTTTGTAGCAACGGGCTTTGAGACCAAGCTCTTTGGCGCATAGCAGCATCTGCTCAACACCAATCGCTTGTCGAGCAAACCGATGACTGAGTTGTTCCGGGTCAGCGCCAACGCCGTGAAAACGCAGCAATATTACGAAGGCCGTCAAGCCCGGGTCGGGTTCAAAATTTGCGGCATTGCCCTGAACGTTCATGCTCAAAATCGCTTTTTGACGCAGCGCACGCTCTCGTACAACGCACCACAGCTTCCATCACGGCGCGTCGTTGTCATTAAATCGGGTATAAAAAACTGATGCCTCAACTACTATGTCTCAGCGAAAAGAGGTCCTAACAAAACGCCAAAGCCGATTTAACGGCAACTATCGGATGCTTGCAAGCGAAGTTTGCGGGCCAGTGAGTGGTTTTGCTTTCGGCAGCGCCAATTGTGAATTTTTTGCTTGGGCCAGTTTTTTACCTTGCCAGAACGATGGTTAACATGTTTTAATTTTTGGGAGAGCAGTTTTAAGATTTTAAAACACCGGGCGGGAGACGGCGTATTTTTGTCGACCCCGTTGTTTTCGCGATTTTTTTGCCAATGCTGTTGGGTGTTATTTTGAAACAAGCGGGCGCGACATTCTCAATTCTGAGCGCATCGCCCATCGTGGCCGTTTTCTGCGCGCGTTGTAAAGACGTTTTCGCCTTCTCTCTCTGTCGTGAAGTCCCCATCGCTTTCTGAAACCAGAGCTTACCGCATTTGGGAGTTTAGCCATGTCCGACACCAATTTGACAGGTACCGCAGGCGCTCCGGGCACGAACGGTTCTGGCGCGGGATCAAATGGCGGCATTGGTGGCGCAGGCGGCAACCAAACGACAACAAATAATGGCGTCGTCGATACGACCAATACAGCAGAGGCGACCGGAGGTGCCGGCGGAATTGGTGGCGCCGGCGGCAATGGTGGCGGTAGTCCCGGTGGTAATGCCGGCGCCGGAGGCAACGGCGGCAACGCCACGGCGATCGCATCCACGACGGTAAACGCCGGTGCTATCAGCAGCACCGCGACCGCCGCGGGCGGGGCCGGGGGCAATGCCGGCTTACCGGGCACGGGCACTCCGGCGGGGCAAGGGGCTGCCGGTGGAGCTGGAGGCACCGCCACGGCCGCCGCTACTTCGACCAATACGACCGGTACGTCGAGCGCAACGGCCAATGCGACTGGCGGTGTCGGCGGAAACTCCAATGGCACAGCCGGCTCGTCCGGCGCGGGCGGCAACGCCAGTGGAAGCACCGCGACGGCCTCAGGCACATCAGCCACAGCAACCATCACTCAAACCGGCGGGGCGGGTGGCTTCGGCGTTACCGGCGCCAGCGGCGGCGCGGGCGGTAGCAGCACGCTCACCAACGGGGCGAGCGGTTCGACGACCGGAGGCACACTCGCGCTAAATCAAACGGCGGCGGGTGGGCTGGGCGGACAGAGTACCGGTGGAACAGCGGGACAGGGTGGCGCAGCGACATCGAACCTCGCCTTCAATGACGTGACGACGAACACCACGCATGCCACGTACTTCACGAGCAATAGCACGGCCAATGGTGGCGCCGGCGGCTACGGGTTGGGCTCAAGCAATGGTGCAGTGGGCGGCGCGGCATCGTCGACGATCAATAACACGGGTGCGCATCGCGTTTACGCGACAGACGCTGCCACCGGCGGCGCCGGCGGCAATGGCCGCGGCACCGGAACCGGCGGCGCCGGCGGCACTGCAAGTGGGACCGCGGCGGCGACCAGCACGACGGTGGGTGCCGAGAATATTAATGGCCGCGTCTATGTGACCGGCGGTGCCGGGGGTAGGGGCTACAGCAACAACGGTGGGGCTGGCGGCGCGGCCACCGGAGCAAGCGCTGCGGCTACGAGTCTGACCGCGACCGGCGGCAGAGC
>Ga0182024_10011795_pt1 | contig 17449 bp, 15 predicted proteins | sample P32metaG_FD_120480 | JGI IMG/M metagenome (GOLD analysis project Ga0182024, IMG submission 120480) | Permafrost microbial communities from Stordalen Mire, Sweden - P3-2 metaG (Illumina Assembly) | ecosystem: Environmental > Terrestrial > Soil > Wetlands > Permafrost | place: Sweden: Stordalen... | reverse complement strand
TTTGTCAATAGGCTTCAGGATTTTCAGTTTCCGTCCTTCCTGCTATTCAAGCTACGGGGCTTAGACTTTTACCCCGGTGGGGCTTACTCCCACTGATCATGCCAGCCTTCGCTGGACGCACACTTCACGTTCCTAATCGGCCACGCCGGCCAGAACGCCGTATCTCGGGCGTTGGCTTGGCTGGAGCGCGTCCGCAGGAATAATCGGGTGCGCTATTGACGCCCTACGAAAACTCCTTTAAGTCAAACAACCATCACAATAAGGACCATGCGTCAGGTGTTTTCCGACCGAGTCTACACGGAAGTTCACAGCAAATTTGCTTTTGTAGTCACGGAGGGGTTTGGCCGGGGCCGCCCAAATCATCTCCGTCGGAGCACTCCCGGCCAAGTCTAATGAAATCTCAGAAGCTTTCGCGGCACCGCGGGTGCAAACGCTAGAACTTCACCATTACCCCGATGGAGGTCTTCACTTCGCTGCGTCGAAGATCAGGGAACCAAACTGATCCCGGTCCGCCGCAAGCTGTGTAGGCAGCCCCGAGATTGGCTGTTCCCGCCGATACGCCAGACATACAGGTATAGTATTGGGGTAGACCATTGTCGCCCCCGGGAGGCGTGACCCCGCCTCGACCGGCGAAGTACGGCACGTCGGAGTGGCGGTAGCCGACTTCGGCCCACCACGTGATGTACTGTCGCGGCATGTACTGGAAGTTGATCGTGCTGTCCCACATGTGAGCCTTTTCTCCGGGATTTTCCGTGAAGTAAGGTGTACCGGACGCAGCCCACGCCCCATCGATCGGTGGCAGCAGTGTCAGATACCTGCCGGTGTTGTTCATCTGACCGCCGCCCAGGGTCACGGCGAATAAATCCTTGTGAAACCACATTCTGTGGTAGGTCATCCACCCGAGGAATGACGATTTCGGCCCGCCGTGGCCGGTACAAGAGATGCCGCCGCCATACTGGCATCCCGCATCAACGGTCAACGAAAACGCGACTTTCGAAAGGCCAGTGCTCTCGGGCTGATTAAACCAGCGCACCTCAATGCTATCGTCGGTGTGAATGCGTTGTGTCTTCGGCAGTCCCAGATTGTCCTCTCCAAAGCCGTATTGATTCGCGACCAGCTTGAACCATTCTTTGGGCATCCAGAGAAGCTGACCTCCCAGGCCTGGATGGCCGTTGTATTTGGCGTAGGACTGCCATCCGTTAACAAACCATGGTTCGATCTTCAATTTGTTGGTGGGAAACCACTGAGCACGGAATCCGTTGAAGAACCAGGGGGTGTTCGAGGAGACGTACGACGGCTGATAGGTCCAATTATCAAAATTGTAATAACTGAATAGACCGACGTACGATACGAAGATTCCCGCGTCCACGTTGAGGCCATGATTGACGTTAAAATGATAGCCGCCGTAGGCTTCCGACACATACTTGTAGGCATCCTGCAGGTTCCACTGGCCGACTCCGCCAGTATTTCCGGGGTACGAGCCTGTTGCCGAGCTCGCGTCGTTACGCGACGTGGTTGTCGCAAAAAGCCCTTGCATGAACAGGATTCGGCCGCGAACGTTCTGCCAGTGGAAGTCACCGCCTACGCTGGCCTGCTCGATCTGTACTTCGCCGGATCGGAATGACTCCGTGGATCCAACGATGGTGTGGTCGATCGGCTGGTTATAATCCTCCATGTAGTGCGTGTCAAACCTTACTTCCGCCGTGAAAAATTTAGTATCCAGCACGGTGTCTTTGTTTCGGGATGAGCCATTCAGCCAAGTAAAATCGCCGTAAGCGAACGGCGTAAAATTGTCGACTGCCGGGGCAGGTTCAGGAGATTGAACAGCCTGTGGAATATTGGGCGCCGCCGGTGTGGCCGCGTTGGCGGTTGGAGGCGGGGAGCCAGCGGCTGGAGTCGAATTCAGAGGCGCTTGCGGTGTTGAGACCTGAGCTGGCGTCGCTGCAGCAATAGCAGTCAACGAGGCGACTAGAGTGGGTTCTGGATGGATGGTGGCGGGCGCCGCGGACGCTTCCGAACTCGTACCGGTCTCTGTCGCCGGCTTCTCCTTGGTTTCCATCGCAACGAGGCGCGCTTCCAGACGCTCGATCCGATCGAGCAGTTGTTTTTCGCGATCCGTGAGCTGGGCGTCCGCTGACTTCGCGCTTGTAGCGTTGGGGTCCGCCGTCAAAGTAAGCCTCGTCTGCACTGTCTGACTACGACCGATTTCGATAGTTGCCGGAACGGAAGTTACGAACCCCTCCTTGTAAGCAGTCACTCGATAAGATCCGGGTATCAACGCGTCGAGAGAGAACACCCCGTTGCTATCGCTCTGTAACCGGTGGTCCGGCGCTCCATCCATGCTATGAATGACGATAGTTGCCGTACCTAAAGAGACGCCGTCAGAATTCGTTGTTACGCCGACAAGCGAACCTGAGCCCACCTTCAACGCGGGTACGGAAACCCCGGCACTAACCGCAGCCTCTCCTAGATTTTGTGGTGGCGCGCCTGCGGCTGACAACGGCCGCAATAGAGTGCCCACACAGGTGAACATGATGAGCAAACCCAAAGTAGTGCGCGTTTGTAATTGTATGGTCATCGATTTTCTCCTAAGGCAACTAATGGTTCTCCGGGCGGCCCGATCCAAATCTCAGAGTTCGAGACTCCTTCTTCACCGAGGACCGGGCTCTCGAATTGCGTGTGGAGGGCGGAAGGAGTAAGCGTCCAAGCGGAGGCACTCAAGATCAGCGGGACGGCGGTCGATCGAGCGGGTCACGCGCGAGCATGGCGACGCTGCGTTTGGCAGCACAACGATTGGGTACGTCTGTGAGGGGAACGAAAATTTCGTATAGGGTGCCGGTGGAAGATCCATTACCCATGTTGCGGGCCGGCGAAGGTGCGCTGCTCATTCTGTTAAACCTATAAAGCAGCCTACACGCTCAGGCCTAAGAAAGTCCTTTAAACGCCCTAATGTTTCCCTAAAATCTAGTCTTTCCTGCTGGGCATTTGGAAGCAGTAGCCCACCCGAGATTCGGTGAGAATATACCTCGGCCGGTTCGGTTCTGGCTCGATCTTCTTGCGGATCTGATTAATGATCACGTGCAGGTACTCAACTTCGTCGCCGTAATCGGGACCCCAAATCGCCTGGATGATTTTGCCGTGAGGGATAACTACGTTCGGATTCGTGATCAGGTACTGAAGAACGTCGAATTCTTTCGGACGAAGGTGCACGTCGTGTCCGCTGACCAACACGCGGCGGCTCCCCAAATTAACCTCGATCTCGTCACAACGGATCGTGCGCGGCCCCTCCTTCGGCGACAGCGGTATGCGCCGCAGATTTGCTCGGATTCGGGCGAGGAGTTCCGGCATGCTGAAGGGTTTCGTAACGTAATCGTCGGCGCCGGCATCCAACGCCTCTATTTTTTCACCTTCCTTTTTGCGGACCGTCAACATGATGATCGCAACATCCGAAGCGGACCGAATCTGATGACAGGCTTCGAGCCCGCCCATTCCAGGCATGTTGCGATCGAGAAGGATCAGGTCATACCGGTCTTGACGTATTCTCTGCAGTGCCTCCTCGCCGCTGCGCGCGTCTCCTACAAAATAGTTCTGCTTGGTCAAAGCGGATTTCATGACGCGACGAATCTGCGGCTCATCGTCCACAACTAGGATTTTGGCAGTGGTCATCGATACTCCTCCTCGAATGTTGCCGTGACGATTGGCAGCGTGAAGACAAATTCTGTACCTTTGTCCGGCCTGTTAGTTGCCCAGATGCGTCCACCGTGAGCGTTGATGATGTCCCGGGCAATGCTTAAGCCCATTCCCGTCCCGGGCACAGATTCGTGAGTCCGACTGCCGCGGTAATAGCGCTCGAAGATGGCGTCGAACTCATCGGGTGAAATTCCGGGGCCTTCGTCACCTACCGCGACGGTAACGATCCGCTCTGATGCCGTGCTTGTAATGTCAATCCTGGATCCGGGAGGCGAGTACTTTACTGCGTTGCTGATTAATTGGCGCAGAGCAAGGCTCACGAGCTCGGGGTCTACGTTCAACAGCGGTATGTCGGATTTCAGATCAACGTGGATGGGCCGTCCATCGAGCAGGCTCGACATGCGATCGAGGCAAGCCTGGACTAGATCGGAGACCGGTAACGGCCGGCGTCTGATTTGGAAGCGACCGCTCTCGATGCGTGCCGTATCGATGGTTTCGTCGACCATTCCGTTGAGTTTATCCGCCTCTTCCTCGACTACCGCCAGCAGGTCGTCCTCATCGGGCTCATGGACATATCCGGAACGAACAGCCGTGATGGCGCCTTTGATGGCAGTGAGAGGTGTCACGAAGTCATGAGCCAGGGCGTCGAGCAGTAGACTCTTGAGGAACTCGCTCAACCGCCCAGCCTCAATACGGCTTGCGACGGCTTGACTCCGCAAGCGCTCAACGGTGATGCCAGCCAGGTTGGCAACAGCCTGCCATGCGGGCTCCGATATCGGCTGCCCCACGGCGCCGAGGCTTCCGAGGAGCTTACCCCCCAAGGTTACAGCTGCGGTCAAACTTTCGTCGCCCCCGTCGGACCTATCGCGCCAAACGAATTGGCAATGTTCATGGGATGCGATATCGCGGAGCAGGCTCGCGTCAGGTTGCCCATTGGGCGTTCCGGCATAATCGATCCGCCCGTCCAGGCCATTGCAGAAAGCAACCGCCCGGAACCCAAAGTTCTGTTTCACGAGCTGCGCAATCTGTGCGCCGACTTCTTCCGGACCTGACATCATCATCAACGAACGGCTAAGGGTGTAGAGCCGCTCGACCTCAGTTTGGCGAGTCTGAGCTTCCAACGCTTGCTGGCGAGCGCGAGTCGAAAGTTGACTCGCCGTAATTCCGGTCGCCATAAAAACAAACAACGCCACCCAGTTCTGTGGATCAGCGATCGTGAGCGTGAGGATGGGCGGAAGAAAATAGAAATTCAGACAAAGCATCGCCGCAACGGAAGTTGCGGTCGACTCCAGTAAACCCCACTTGGCGGCAACTACCAGCACCAGCAAGAGGTAGGCGAAACCCGCAACCAGAGCGTTTACCCGAAGAATGGAAAAGCAAAGGTACGTGACCGCGCTAACCAGGATGACGCAGGCGACGACTTTCGCGGCATCTCGCCAGATTCGGCGAACTGCTATGAACTCCAGGATTCCACGGCTCGTTTTCACTTTCCACCCTCGGTATCAGCATAGCGGAAGAGATCAGGCCCGCCACGGGGGACAGCCTACGGCGGGACTACGGCGGGATTACTCCCCACAAACGCCCCAGGCTCCAGCGATCGACTTTGACGTAATGTCGCCATACCGCTAGATGACCGCTCGAAACTCCCGGCCCTCGGTGATCGGCGATCCGTGGAGACGATGACGTTGCGTCCTAAGTTAACGCTTATGGGGGTCCGCCCCGGGGTCCGCCCTACCGGCGTTACAGTGAGCATCATTCGACCTAATGCTTCGCGCCGCCGGGACCGGAGCTACGCCGCGGTCGGGCCAAATCGTCGTGCGGTTCCAGTTCTGATCGCCGGCGAATCGGTTATCGGTCAACCTACATCACTGCCACGGGTCGCTCCAGCGCGGATCGTGGAGCAACTCGTCGTCGGTGAGCGATCTAAGGAACTCGCCCAGATCGCGCTTTTCGCTATCGGTCAGTCGAAACGGCCGCAGGATATGCGATTTGTTGGGGTGATCCACTCTGCCGCCGCTGGCGTAGTGATCGATCACGTCTTCGAGTGTGGCCAAGCTGCCATCGTGCATGTATGGCCCGGTAACGGCGATGTTGCGGAGGGTGGGCGCTCGAAACTTTCCAAGGTCCGCGGCTCTTCCGGTGCTTTCATAGACGCCGCGATTCGGCGGCAAATAGGCCGATACGCCCGTATTGAAGAAGCCGCCTCGCGGGTCGCCTTCGCCTTCTCGATCCCGGCTTCCTTCGAATCGGATCGAGGTGAAGTTCCAACCTCCGTGGCACTGAAAGCATCCGCCTCGCTCGCTGGACATGAATATGAGTTCACCGCGCTTGGCGGAATCCGAAATCGCTGACGGCTCGCCGCCCCACCGGTATCGATCGTAGGGCGATCGCATGGAGATAATCGTGCGTTCAAACGCTGCAATCGATTTCGTGACGTTGGGCAGCGTGTAAACATCGCCACCTTCGGGGAACGCCGCGGGGAACAGACTCTGATAGAGCGGGTCGCGCCGCAGCGTGTTCAAAAACTCCTGCTCATGTCCCTTCAAGCCGAGTTCGATGGGCTCCTCGCCGAGCATTGGGGTGAGCGCCTGCTCTTCCAGCGAATCGAGCGCCGGATTGGCCCACGTCAACGAGGGCGCATAGGCAACGTTGACCAGGCTCATGCTGCTGCGCGGATGGAGCTGTCCGGTCGTACCCTCAGCGCGGGCTCGTCCGTCGGTGAAGGCCAATTCCTGCCGGTGGCAACTGGCGCAGGATTCTTTGCCGTTCACCGACATGCGTTTGTCGTAGAACAAATGCCGGCCAAGTTCCGCCTTGGCGACGCTCATTGGATTGCCGGACGGAACGGCGGGCTGAGGGAAACCCGCGGGAAGATTCCAATGGAAGTCGGCGCCGAAAAGGCCGGTTACGATCATGCCGGCCAATGCGATTCGCTTAAACAAGGAGTGTCCCCGTCTGCGAAGTATCGTAGCCGGCCAGCACTTCCAGCTTGCGCCGCAGCGTGGCCCGCTGCAATACATCCAGGAAGGCCTTCACAGCGGGCAGATCCACGGTTCGCTTGCGCATCACCAGGTCGTAGCGTTCGCTGTGTAGCGGAAAAAAATCCAGCCCGAAGGTCTGGGCGGCCGAACGGGTTGCCAAGCACGCGTCGGCATCCTGGGAAACCACGCAGTAGGCGGCCGCCAGGTGGCCGTAGGCGATCCGATCGTATCCCTTTACTACATGGGCACCCATGCCGGCATTTTCCAGAAGTTTATCCAGCAACGCACGGCTTCCGGAGCCGGGCTCCCGATTCACGAACCGGACGTTCTTGCGGGCCAGGTCCTCAATCTTGCGCACGCTCTTCGGATTTCCGGGTGCGAGGACCAAGCCTTCCTCCCACCGCGCGAACGTGACGACGCTGAAGTCTTCGTTCGGAAACTGTTTGCGGATGAACGGCAGGTTGAATTCTCCGGTTTTCGGATCTTCCAGATGCGAACCCGCTATGTGCACCTTTCCCTGGCTCAGCCAGGTGAGTGCGAGCTTGCTGGAAGCCGCGGCCGAGACCACCTCTACACCGCTGATCTTTTCCACCATACGCGAGAGGAGGCCGGTGGCGGGGTCGCATCCCGCCAGCACGAGCCGTTTCTGCGCCGCTTCTTCCTTCGCAAACACGACCAAATCCGCACGGCCATTCGTTCGTTTGGTTCCCTTGATGATGCCATCGGCTTCGGGCATGAGATACGGAGATGCGCTGACCGGCACGCTGACCCAGCGCGATCCGATCTGGCAGATGCGCACCGGTTGCCCCTTCACCGGCACGGATCCGCTGAGCACCTCTGCGGCGAGAGACCCGGGCGATTTCGGGGAACCGTCCTGGAGGGAAAACAATTCGTCGACCGTCACCTCCAGCTCGCGGGCAAGATTCAGCGCAACTTCGGTATTAGGAACGTACGTCCCGGCTTCGATGGCGTAAATCGTCTGGCGGGTCACGTGTACACGGCGCGCCAGGTCGGAGGCGCCCACGCCCCGGCTCTTTCGAATCAGTGCCAGCCGGCTCCGGACGTGCGTCTTCTCCACGGTTATTTCCTCACCTGAACCACTTCGAGCTTGGTCAACATTCGCACCGAGCGTGCGCCGGGTTTGTCCTTGGGCACAACCAGGCGGAAGCGGCCCTGAGCGCCGAACAGGGGCTTACCGTTAGCGGTATCCGCCAGAAGAATCTCATTGTCGATAAAAGCGGGATCCAGTTCGGCCAGCGAAAACACAACCTGGTAGCCGTCCTGAGCCTCGGCGAGCACGTAACTGGCGAGCGCTTTGCCGCGGAGTTCGGCGCCTTGTGGCACGCCGGCCTGTTTCAAAACGTCATGGAGCCACACGCCCTCGTAGACCGTTTCCATTCCGTTGTTCGTGGTGCGGACGGAGGCGCGCGGCATCTTCGCGAGATCGTCGGCAGATAGTGTGAGCGGCTGCTTGACCGCGCCTGTCACCTGGATGGACTGTACTTCCTGCGCCGAGCAAAGCGCGGCAGCCAGGATTCCCAAAATGAACCAGTGTCGTGTAAACATGACACCTTCGATTGTAACGCCAGCTAACCTCCGCTCCCTGACGGTCGCGGCTCGGTAACGCGAGGACCTCAGCCGAAGGTAAACGCGAACGCCTGCGCGCCCGGATCGAGAAACTCGATCTCAAAGGTGCGATCGTCAACCGCGCTCTTCTGGCGAATGAGTTGGTAGAGACGGTGTTCCGTAATTTTCCCGACTCCTTGCGCATCGGTATCGACACCGTGATTCTCCCCCGGTGCGTGACCGTCGATCCTAACCCGGAAGCGGACCGGCTTTCCGTTGGGCGCCGGCCCGAGCACAAGATGCAGGTCGCGCGCGTGGAAACGGTAGACGATGCCTCCGGGCGCAGAGTCCAGGCTGGCAACCTGAGCTCGATCCGTCCAGTTTCCGGAGAGTCCCCATTGATTGAGCTCCAGATGTTTCGGGACGGAGTAAGCGTGAGGCGCATCCTGGCGGAAACCTCCCGGAGAAAGGAAGCTATCGGCGCGTTCGTAACCGATGTAGGTCTCGGGCGACTGGACATCGGTGTCGGGCGCAGCCTCCGCGCCGGTAGCGGCGACCTTCACGAGTCCGGTGGTTGCCAACTGCCCGTTGCGTTCCTTGAGCAGCGCCTGTATCTGCTGCTCCGATTCGTCATACTTTCCTTCTCCGAAGTGGTGGTGGCGAATGCGGCCGGTGCCATCCACCAGATAGTCGGCGGGCCAGTATGAGTTGCTGAATGCCTTCCAGATTTTGTAGTCATTATCGAGCGCCACGGGATAAGTGATGTGCAACTCGCTCACGGCACGCCGCACATTATCCAGATCTTTCTCGAAGGCAAACTCCGGCGTATGCACTCCGATGACAACCAGTCCGCTGTCCTTATATCTTTCCGCCCACGCGCGAATGTAGGGCAAAGTACGCAGGCAATTGATGCAGGAATACGTCCAGAAATCGATCAGAACGACTTTTCCGCGCAGCTCGTCGCGGGTTAACGGTGGCGAATTGAGCCAGGTCACGGCGCCCGAGAGATCGGGCAGCGTCTGTGGTCCGGCAGCGGCGCCCGCGGCCGTGGAAGCCATCATCATCATGCCAGTCTTTTTGGGCTGCAAGCGGTCGATGAGAGATTGTTCCACCCCCGATGTGCTGGCCAGCGAAAGTTGCGTCAAGACTCCCCGGTCGAGACCCAACGCTATGGCCGCCACCCCTGCCAACACAGCAATTCCCAGGATCCGGCGTATCCAGACTTCCGCTCCCAAGGAACGCTTCAGGGCTGTGAACACACGTCCACCGGCCAATAATGCCACGGCCAGCGAAGTGGCGGCGCCCGCTGCGTAAGCCAGCAGCAGCAACGTGGTGCCAACGCTTGCGCCTTCCAGCGCCGCGCCGGTCAGGACCAAACCGAGGATCGGCCCGGCGCAGGGAGCCCACAGCAATCCGGTAGCAATCCCGAGCAAAAAGGATCGAAGTGCGCTTGGACTAGAGCCGGGATTCGATGATTGCGCCAGGCGGTCGCCTAGTCGAACCAGAGGCCGGGAGAGCCGATCGCCCAATGCCGGCCAGAGAAGCGTCAATGCGAAAAGCGCCAGCACCACCAGCGAAGCGACGCGCCCATACTGATTGGCGTGCACGGCCCAACCACCGCCGACCGTGGCCAGGGTAGCGAACGCCGCAAAGGTGATCGACATTCCGGCCAGTAAGGGCAGCCCGCTCTTTCGAAAGGGTTGATCCGCCTTCGCGAACACAAACGGGAGAACCGGCAGAATGCACGGGCTGATGATCGTAAGAATGCCGCCCAAAAACGCCAGAATGACGAGTGCCATGCCTTCTCACCTTTGTCTTGTATAATGGACGAAAGTCCAGTATATACAACGTTCGACGTGCACCGAGGAGTAACGTAATGCCAAGATCGACGGTCCCATTCAATCAGAGCTTTCTCAGAGCTGCCGTAGTCAGCTTGATCGCCGGCTCCAGCTTCGTCCTAAGCGCAGCCACTCTGCCGAATCCCCCGGTGGATGAAAATCGGGACAAGAAATCCGAAACGGTCGTTTTAGCGGGCGGCTGCTTTTGGGGCGTGGAAGCCGTCTTTGACTCCGTAAAAGGTGTGTCGGACGCTGTTTCCGGATACGCGGGAGGCAACAAGACAACCGCACACTACGATATCGTGAGCACCGGCACCACGGGCCACGCCGAGTCCGTTCAGATCACCTACGATCCATCGCAAATCTCCTTTGGACAACTGCTGAAGATCTATTTTTCGGTGGTTCACGATCCGACGGAGCTGAATCGTCAGGGTCCGGATGAAGGGACCCAATATCGGTCGGAAATCTTTTACACCAGCGAAGAGCAAAAGCATATCGCGGAGGCATACATTCAGCAGTTGAGCGCGGCCAAGTCGTTCTCCAGGCCTATTGTCACGAAGGTGGCTCCGCTGCAAGGGTTTTATGCGGCGGAAGACTACCATCAGGATTTCGTGTTAAAGAACCCCCACCAGCCCTACGTCGCCCGGAACGATGTGCCCAAGGTGGCGAGACTGCATCAGGAGTTCCCGGAACTCGTGAAAGGTGGCAAGCAGTGACCACGCATCGGCGGTTGTTTCTAAAGCTGATTGCCGGCAGCGTTCCCGCCGCGATGGTTCTCGGGACCCGATCTGCGCTCGCGACGGGAAACAAGCAACTGGTCCGTATCGTCGAGTTTGACGCATCCGGTACACGGACCGGAGTAGTCGAAGTGGAAAAAATTCAAAAGCCCTTGGCCGAATGGAAGAAGCAGTTGACGGCCATACAGTTCGGGGTTACGCGCCAGGCCGGCACCGAGCGGCCGGGTACGGGCATATATGCCGAGAACCACGCCGACGGGTTATACCATTGCATCTGCTGCGGTACCGTTCTCTTCGATTCGAAGACTAAGTTCGAGTCGGGGACTGGCTGGCCCAGCTTTTGGACACCCATCGCGAAAGAAAATGTCGCGGTGCAGACCGATAATTCACATGGGATGCAGCGCGATGAGGTGCTGTGCACCCGGTGCGACGGTCATCTCGGGCACGTTTTTGACGACGGCCCGCCTCCCACGCATTTGCGCTATTGCATGAACTCGGCCTCTTTGAACTTTGTTCCTCGGGGCAAGCGGTAGATCGAAGAACGCCGGCCGCTACATCCGCAGGAACCGTATAGCGCCGTTGGAAGTGCTCAGGTCGAGTAGCGGCCCGCCGTTACCCATGACCCCTTCCATGTGATTCTTATTCACTTCACCCTCCACGCGCACTTCGAAATCCGAGGATACCGAGGCGTTGGAGGTCCGCGCCGCAATCCTCGCGTTCACCGGGCCGGGCATGTGCAGCGTGATTCCGGAGTTGCTGGTGCTGGCGCGAACGCCGCTCACGATATCGGCGGGCAGTGTGAGGTCGATGCCTCCATTAGAGGTTTCCAACCGTATCGGCCGTATATCTCGATTGGGCGCCACGATCGCCGTGATGCTGCCGTTGGAAGTCCCGGCTTGAAGCCCACCCCGCACGTTGTCCAGGCGGATGCGGCCATTAGAGGTATGCGCGGTCACTTCGCCCGCAACGTCGGTTACGTCGATCGAACCGTTGGACGTTCGTAAGTCCACGTCGCCATCTACCGCTTCCACGCGGATTGCCCCGTTGGATGTTCGCAGCCGCGCCGGGCCCGCACCGCCGAAGATCTGGATGGCGCCGTTACTGGTGCTGATCTCATCCAGGACGGTCTTCCGCGGCACCTTGACCCGAAACCGGGCTCCCCGGCCGCCGCGAAAATCCGAGGGCCGCGTCACGCGGATGGAGATGGAGGCGGGAGTGTCGGCAACGTCTATCCGCAGAGCGTCAGCGGCCGACTGGCTCGGACCATACTTCGTGCCGCTCACATCCACCGTGTCCTGGTCCCAGGTGGACACCTCCACCGCTCCGTTGAAGGTCTCCAGAGTCAGGCGGCCGCCCGCTTTGAGCGGATAACTGTAATGGAAATCCTGGTTATATCGGGGGCCTCCGAAATCCTCCAGGTCGCAGCCGGTCAGGCCGAGCAGAGCGGGTACCACCGCCAAGGCGGCGAATTTTGCGCGCATAGCTTTCCTCGCTGAAACAAATACGGAACAAGCACGCATTTTGTTCCGTACTGATACCGGAGTACAATCCTGTGATATGTCCCCTGATGTGGCCCCTCCGTTGGAAACCGAACCGAAGCCGATGAACGAATTTTCCCGGATTCTGGGAATCTTCTTCGAGCCTCAGAAGACATTTGCCGATATTGCCGAGCGGCCCCGCTGGCTGGTACCGCTGTTGCTGGTGATCCTGTCCGGGATCGCCTACATTTACGCATTCGGTGCGCATGTGGGCTGGGCCGCGTACCTGCACCGGTTGCTGGACAACAATCCGAGCATGCAACGGATCCCGGCCGAGCAGCGCCAGCGCATATTCGACATGCAGGTGCGGTTCGCCTCCGTGGGCGGCGTGGTGAACGTCGCGATCGGGACAGTGTTGATGTTTCTCGTCGGCGGTGGGATCGCCATGGGAATCATCAAGGGATTATTGGGCGTGCCGATTCGCTTTAAGCAGGCTTTCTGCGTGTTCTGCTATGCGGCCCTGCCTCTCCTGATTTATCGAGCCCTCTCCATCGCGGTGGTGTTCCTGAAAAACCCGGAAGACGTCGATCCAATCAACCCATTCATGTCCAACTTTGGTGCGTTGATGGATCCGGACAAATCCTCGAAGTTCCTTTCCAGTTTTGCTACCTCGCTGGACTTGTTCAGCCTCTGGGTATTGCTGCTGGCGGCGACCGGTTTGAAGGCTGCCGGCGGGAAGAGACTCTCGTTCGGTGGGGCGCTCTTTGCGGTCGCGCTGCCGTGGGCGGTTTGGGTTCTGCTACGAGGCGCGCTGTCATCGTTGGGAATGATGGGTTAGCGTCGCAGGCCTGTTACGCTCGGCGGGCGATGATCCGTGCCGTTCGGCGGCTGTGGCCCGGCTGAATGGCTTCGGAGTAGAACAGAATCTTCCAGGCCGAAAACTGGTGCCGCAACTCGCCCGGTTCCAGTACGAATTCCGGGCTGCGGGGGCCGTCTGTTGCCAGGTCGTCGCGCAAGTGAATTTCGGCTACGAAGACTCCGCCGGGCCGTACTCCCTCCCGGATCTGCGGGAACAGGTCGCGGTGGAGATATAAGAAGTCGCAGATGAGATCGTAGCCGGATGGTTCGATGGCGAACTCTCCCGTCTCGAGATTGGCCGCGCGGGCTTCCACGGCCAGCTGCGCCGCAGCCGAGCGCTCCCGCAGAATCTGAATGGCCGCCCGGGAGTTGTCGACCGCAACCACATTCCAACCGAGCCCGGCCAGATATAGTGCGTTGCGGCCGTGCCCGCTGGCGAGATCGAGAGCCCGGCCGAGCCCCGACATTTCGGCTGCTTCAATCAAAAGGGGAGACGGCGTGAAATCCAGTGTCTCGGCGTGCGCGTAGCGCTCTTCCCAATCGCGGGGCATGTCAACTAAGTGGGGCAGCGCCATGCGCTGCCGCGGGCCTGCCCCACGGTATCATGTTCGCTGATGCGGATCGTAGTGCTGGTGGGTTTGCCAGGCTCGGGAAAATCCACGTACCTGCAAAACATGGGCGCGACGGGGCTCTCTTCCGATGCCATTCGCAAGCTTCTGGCCGACGACGAAACCGACCAGACTATCCACGATCGGGTTTTCCAGACACTGCGTTACCTGCTGCGCCACCGCCTCGCATTGCGCCGTCCCGTCACCTACATCGATGCCACCAACCTCACTCCGGAAGAGAGGCGGCCGTACATCGGCATCGGCAAATCGTATGGCTGCGAGGTGGAGGCCGTATTCTTTGAAGCGCCACTCGAAATCTGCCGGGAGCGCAATGCGCGCCGCGATCGCGTAGTGCCCAGCGAGGTGCTCGCCAAAATGGCGGAAAAGCTGGTTGCGCCGTCGGTGGCTGAAGGCTTCGACCGCGTGACCGTGATTAGCGCACGGCGTCCTTAAAGGAAAACAACGGCTCGACATCCACGGGCACGTCCTTGACAGCGGCGACCGCTGCGGTAAGCTCGGTGGGCATCTTGTCGTACTTGGCGAACCATGCCTCGGCCCGCGCGCGGTCGCCGGCGGCCTCGATCGCCAGCAGCTCTTTGGTGAGTTGCGCCAGCACCGCGGGCATGCGCGTGTAATCGATCACGTACCTGCCGCTGGCGTGAGAGAGCGCGCGGTTTTCCACCAGGTAGTTGAACTCCATCATCTCCGCGCGCCCATGGGCTTCGCCGGTGCCAAAGCGCAGCGTGCGAAAAATGCCCGCTACATACGATGCGTAGTATTCCTCGATGCGGTTCCTTGGCAGGGCATCGTGGTCCACCAGCCACTCTAAGCCGAACATCCCGGTCACGTCGGCCTTGGCCTCCTCCAGACCCGAGAAGGCGGGTCCGATGGCCTCATTGATACTCACCTGTTTGCCCTTCTGTCGAGCATAGGTAGGGCCCAAGCCGTGCGAAATCTCGTGCATTACCGTGAAAGCCATATAGCCGTCACTGCTAGCCTTCGCGGCCTGGTCCGCCCGCATTAGTTTTTGAGCGATGGGAAGAATCACGTACTGCACCCGCGCATCCATAAAGTTCTTGAAGAAGATTCTCTTCGTGCCCTTTTTCTCAATGATGCGCGGATCGTCGGGCAGGTCGTCGGCCACGGCCTGGTAGCCGTGACGCAGGTCGCCCGCGCGATACGGCGCGTCCATCACCTCCATCGGGGCGACTTGGTCGCGCTTGGAAGGACGGTCGGCGGCGTCCAGAGGCAGCGCATCCTGAATCTCAGGCACTAACCGCTGGTACAGCGCCAGCTTGCGGCTTTCCTCCTCATTGCGTATGAGAACGGAGCCGCTGTAGGAAGACTTCACGCCCAGCAGGTCGTCGAGGTACGTATCGTAGGGCCCGAAGATGACGTCGAATTTGGGGTCTCTCAGATCGAGCCAGACGAGGTCGCTTTTGTAGAGATCGTCAACCAGAAGATCATTGGCGCGTAGGCGTAGGAAGTTCGCAAAGGCCGGGTCGTCGCTGAGCGCGGCAGCGTCGCGAAGCGCCTGGGCCATTGGCTGAATGAACTGCTGGTAGGCCTGATGGTAAGGCACGCCGACGAGCCGGGCGTTCTGCCGTTGGACTACGGTGTACCCGTTGTAGATGGCATCCCTGTCGGCGGGATGCTGCGCGGTGTACTGTTCGATTTTGGCGCGTGTAAGATCGTGGGGATAGAGGTCATGGCCGGGCGGCATGGGCGTATCGCCGGTGAATGGCCGGTTCTCGTCAAGCAGGTCCCAGCGGCTCCCCATGATCAGGAGCAACCGTTTGAGGTTGGCATCGGCGGTGGTCTTGTACAATTCCAAACCGGCTTGGTCGCTCTGACGCAAATACACATCGTCGAGGAGGCGGCAGGCCTCGACCAGCTTTTCCACCATCTGGCGTTCCCTGGCAGTGAGACCTTCTGCGTGAAAGGGCATCTCCACACGTTTCCACCGTGCGAGGCGTTCCGGCGGGGTGAATGGGCGCCCGGAGTTGTTTTGCGCGATGCCGATGGTAGCGCCCGCCGCCAGCGCCAGGAGAGCGGAGAACCTCTTCATGCGCCTATCGTAGCGCGGGAGCTACGTTATAATTCGGATTGAGTTCGCCTTCAATCGTGCGGATGTGGCGAAATTGGCAGACGCGCTGGATTTAGGTTCCAGTTCCCGCAAGGGAGTGTAGGTTCAAGTCCTATCATCCGCACCAGATTTCCCATTTAAGAATCAATGGATTACGCTGCCCTTTTCTTCGCGTGCCGCATACGTGCCAGGATAAACGGCTTGGAACAGTTTCGTAATCCGTTGCTGCCGCGCGTCCGACCACTTCGCGTAGTGCTTACGCACAATCGCTGCGCTGATACCGAGGATGTCTGCTGCGTCTTGATCCGTCCCGCCGCGCGCCAGGATCTCGGTCGCCAGTGTATGTCTGAAACGGTGCGCATGGGCACCCTCGACTTTAGACTTCGCGAACACCGCAGAGAGCGTACGTTGCGCGATGCCGATGACGGCCCTCCGCGAAGTGACCGCGTTCCAAAAGTAGTGCCTCGGTTCGCCGACTGTGCCGCGAGGTACCGGCAACGAATCAAGGGCTGACTGAAGCTCTTGTGGGATGGGAAGGAACACTGCGCCGCCAGTCTTCTGTGTGTGAAGCAGGATTTGGCCTCCTTGAAGGCGATCACGCTCTAGGGTCGCAACGTCGGAAATCCGCAATCCAGTGAACCGAAGCAGCAAAATTGTGGCGCGCGCCCGCAATCGCTCGTATGATCCGCGTCCGATCTCATCGCACGCGGCTAGCATCTTGGCGACTTCAGTCTTAGTGAACGGAACGACCTGTTCAGGACGAATGTTGCGTGGCGGCTTGATCTTCTTCGCCGGATTCTCCTCGATCCACCGTCGATCTTGGCAGAACCCGAAGAACTGGCGAAGCGTGCCGAGTTCCCTTAGACACGTAGTTGGCGCGAGATTACGGCTGGCGCGATACGCGTCCAGGTCCTCAACGCCCACTTGCATGATATCGCGCAGGCCCGCGCCCTCGCAGTAAGTTCGGAACTTGACCAAAACGTTTTTGTATTCGCGGCGGGTCGAGTCTTCCAACGAAAGGATGTGATTCTGGAATGCGGTGATTGCTTCGGCGAGCGGCTTCACCCGTGGCGCTTTCGGATCTTCACGCGCAGCCATTTTTCGTATGGCTCGCTGCCAGTCTCGCGTCTTCAGCGATTCGCGCACTCGTCTGCCGTCGAGTTCACCATCACACCAGATGGGACACGAGCACTTTGTATAGGGCCTGCCCTTCGTGCGATGCGGGCAGGATTTCAGATGGCGACGCCAGAGATTCAGCATTCTGAGATTCCTCTTTTCTTGTCGGGTGAGGCGCGAAACGCGTGATGGTCGATAGAATGTTTCAAGGCCATTTCGCCGTTCACTCGGCGTCTGGTTTAGGGTCGGTGCGAAGTTTGCCGCTTCACATCGGCCCGATTGAATGATACGCTCTCCGCCGCGCCGTTGCAAACCGAACGCCGTTTCCAGAGGCTCGGGGCCTCGCCATTGCCCCGCCGGGCGACTTCCCTATGCAACACACCTGGAAGGGAACGGAGGCGCACTGCGGATCGGCAGAGTTTTTCACCGAGGCAGGCCTCGGCGGCGTCACGAGTTGACGCCCCTCGCAATCGGCGGCGTCACGAGTTGAC
>Ga0182024_10011793_pt1 | contig 17452 bp, 5 predicted proteins | sample P32metaG_FD_120480 | JGI IMG/M metagenome (GOLD analysis project Ga0182024, IMG submission 120480) | Permafrost microbial communities from Stordalen Mire, Sweden - P3-2 metaG (Illumina Assembly) | ecosystem: Environmental > Terrestrial > Soil > Wetlands > Permafrost | place: Sweden: Stordalen... | reverse complement strand
CTTAATTGCTTTAAACCATTGATTATGACCATTACACGATTGCTTAAGAGGCTTTCTGTCCTCTTCTTATGTGTAACATTTACACAGTTAGCATTCTCCCAAACAAAAGTTATTACTGGAACCATTAACGATGACAAAGGTATACCAATTCAAGGGGCATCTGTTACCGTAAAGGGATCCAGGACAGGTACAACCACCGATGCGAACGGGGCTTTCAGTTTAACTGCTCCTGCTTCCGCGACTACCCTGGTAATCAGTTCGGTTGGATTTACCCAGCAGGAAATTGCTGCTTCAGACCAGCCGATAACAGTAGCACTGGTTTCAACTTCACAATCATTAAATGATGTAGTGGTTGTTGGTTACGGAAGTCCTCAGCGGCTAAGAGACATTACAGGATCTGTTACTTCCGTACAGGCCAAAGATTTTAACCAGGGCGTCATTACCTCTCCGGACCAGTTGTTGCAAAACAAAGTTTCCGGTTTGGAAATTGTAAATAACAGCGGACAGCCCGGATCCGCAACCACAATTAAAATAAGAGGAAATAACTCAATCCGAGGAGCCGGAAATCCCCTTTATGTTATTGACGGAGTTCCCCTGGATGGCAGAAATGCCAGACCGAGTGTCAATTTAGGAACGGGAGGATTTGGCACAACGCCAGACGAAGATCCGTTGCTTTATATAAATCAATATGATATTCAGAATATCACGGTATTGAAAGATGCGTCCGCCACTGCGATCTACGGATCACGCGGTGCCAATGGCGTTATTGAAATCACAACCAAGAAAGGTTCATCCGGAGCAACCAGACTGGAATTCAATACTTCTATCGGAGCGAATGTAGGATACATGAAAAAATATGATGTTCTTACAGCAAGCCAGTTCAGAAGTGCGCTTCATAAATACAGCCTGGATACACTCACCAACACTCTTGATCACGGCAGCAGCGTGGATGCATTAAATGCCATCACACAGCACAAAGCGATTCAGACTTATTCCCTGGCTTTAAGCGGTGGAAATGAAACCGGAAAATTCCGCGGATCATTCCTTGCATCAAGAACACCAGGATTTGTTAAATCAAATAATCTGGACAGGTATATCGGAAACTTTGGTGGTTCATATAAATTCTTTGATAAGAAATTGAGCCTGGATTTCGACCTGACTGCTGGTCATTCCACTGAAATTCCGGTGCTGATTTCAAATACGGCAGGTTCCCAGGGTAACCTCATTAGTTCTGCATTGCAATGGAATCCTACGCAGGCTTTCACAGATAATACAGGTACCTACATTTATCCCGCAAATGGTTCGGGAAATCCCCTGGCCCTCATAGCAGGATATAATGATATTGACAATGTCAATACCTATCTGGGCAGTATCTCTGCCGCATATAAGATCCTCGATAATTTAGAATATAAGTTTTTATATTCCATTAATCAGAGTGATGGTAACCGTGCTACCAATGTCGACGGGTTCATGCCCGGGCTTTCTCCCATTTCGGGCCAAGGGTTAGGAATTAATTCTTACGCTAGCCTTACTTCCCAGGTTTTCCAGCATACGCTGGATTTCAAAACCACATTTGGCCAGGACCTGAGTCTTGATGCGTTGGCCGGATTTGAGTACTGGAAAGCAAATTACTCTAACTCCAGTTATTCCGCCCAGGGTTTCAATACCAACCTTACGCAGAATTCCGTGGTTAGTATTCCATATACGAGCATTCTGCAGGATGGAAAAACACAAAACCTCCCCGGTATATTTGTTGACCTGACTACAGAGTTGCAATCCTATTTTGCAAGAGTACAATTAAATTATAAAGAGAAATATTACCTCACCGCTACCATCAGAGATGATGGATCCAGCAAATTCGGATCAAATAACCGTTACGGTGTGTTTCCTTCCGCAGGTATCAGATGGGTAATATCCAACGAAGACTTCCTGAAGGATAGCAGGACATTTTCAAACCTTGACCTTCGCGCCACCTGGGGCATTACCGGTAGCTCTGAGTTTCCTGCTGGGTCTTCACAAGAACAATTTTACTTTGGTTCCTATAATAATGCAGGACAGAGCAACGTTGCCAACCCCAACCTAAAATGGGAACAGACTACCCAATATGATTTCGGTTTAGATTTTGCATTCCTGAACAACAGGTTGTTTGGATCAATTGATTATTATAACAAGAACACGACAAATATCCTGTTCCAGAGTACGGCCATCCAGCCGGCTCCGGCATCCACTTACTGGATCAATCTTCCCGGAAACCTGATCAACAACGGGGTAGAATTCTCGGTTGGTGCTGACATTGTCCGTCACCAGGATTTCAGCTGGGATCTGAGTTTTAATATTGCCTATAATAACAACGTCATCCGGAAATTCTATTCACCCGGTTCAAAAACAGTACTCAGCATTCTTACGGGTCAGATCAACGGTCAGGGCGTGTCCGGAACACTTGGTCAGATCATTACAAACAACGAACCTGTTGATGAGTTTTGGCTGAAACCATTCGGTGGTTTTGACAAGAATGGCAATCAGATCATCGGTGCGAACCCAGCATTCGCCGGCAATCCTAACCCCAAATTATTATTCGGAGGATCCACAACCCTGAAGTATAAAAAATTAACGCTGGTAATTAACGGCGGTGGTTCCGCAGATTTTGTTATCTATAATAATACAGCGACAGCAGTAACTAATATTTCCGGTATTGTAGGCGGCAGAAATATCGATTTCAAAGCATATAATTCTGCTGAACTTGTCGGAAGCGGCGTTGGAGCATCCTCCAGATTCCTCGAAAACGGCAACTACTTCAAGTTGAGAAATGCATCTTTAAGTTATGCGTTCGGGAACCTTGGATCTTTCAAGAATGTGAATTTGTTTGTCTCCGGAACAAACCTTTTTGTGATCACGAAATTCTCAGGATTTGATCCGGAAGTGAATATCGATAAAAGTAATGCCGGTTATCCGTCAAGATCCATTGAATATATTCCATATCCGACCGCACGGGCTTTTACCGTAGGCTTAAATTTTGCTCTCTAATTAATATAAAAATTGTTACGTATGAGAACGTTTAAATATAAAATATCAGCCCTATTGCTTGTTGCTGGTATTGGTATTGCGGGTTGTACCAAGCTTCATGAATCTCTGAACAATACGTTCACGGCAGCCCAAACTACTGCAGGCCTCGGAGCTGCGGGAACTGGTTTACTGCTTTCGGCCGCGTATGTCGATCTGGGCACCCCCTTTACGGGCCAGGACGAGGTATTTTCCCTCGAGGAAAATACAACGGATGAATCGCTTGTTCCTACACGTGGTGGTGACTGGGACGATAACGGGGTCTGGAGGGTATTGCACAACCATACCTGGAATGCAGACCATGGTCAGATCCTTCAGGTATTCAACAACCTGAATAAACTCAATTTTGACGCCACCAACGTCCTGGGCTTTGGTCCTTCAAAAGGCCAGGCGGCAGAAGCCAGATTCCTCAGAGCATTGTCATTGTATTATTTGCTGGACTTATACGGCCAGTATCCTTTCAGGAATCCAGGGGATAACCTGTTGAATGCACCGAATGTACTCACGGGAGATAGTGCGACGCAGTTTATAATCAGCGAACTGACAACCATTTTGCCGGATATGCCGACCACTACCCTGGCTAGTCAGGCGAATCTGAATGCCGCCAAGACCCTGCTGATGAAATTGTATCTGAATCGCGGCGCCTTTAAAAATCGTGCAGCTCCAACCTTTGACGATGCAGATATGCAACAGGTCCTCACGCTCGGTAATCAAATTATGACCAGTGGCGCCTATACATATTCAGCTAATTATTTTGATAACTTTAGCGCAACCAATGCTAGTTCAAAAGAATTAATCTTCGCCTATCCGAACGCTTCCGGTGTGTCTGTAAATAACAGCGGTCCCGACGCCCGCTGGATGATGGGCAACCACTATAACGAATTTGATGCTCAGGCGCCAAATGCAGGATGGAATGGTTTCTCTACAATCAGTGACTTCTACAGTACATTTAATGTTACCGGAGCACCTATAACCTTTACAACAGCAGATACCACTTGGGATCCGCGCCTCGGAGGCAGGTATTATCCGGCTGTTACGCCTTATTCTGGTATTCGCCCGGGATTTATGGCTGGACAGCAATTTGATCAAAACGGGGTTGCACTTAAAGACAGAAAAGGAAATCCATTAAATTTTAATCCGGTTATCGCAGCGAATATGATTGAAACCGGTAGTAATCTGGAGGTAACAGGTATCCGCGTTGATAAATATCCTCCTGATTTTACTGATCATGGTGGTGCATTTTATTCTGCCAACTCTGGTAACTGGCTGGTGATCTTCCGTTACCCCGATGTGGTTCTGATGGTTGCTGAAGCAAAGCTCAGGGCAGCGTCTCCTGATCCGGCCGGTGCATTGGCCCTGGTTAATCAGATCAGGACAGCAAGAGGAACATCTGCTTTGGGTTCTATGGCCCTTGTAAATACAAGTAATGTTGATGATCCTGGTACCTTGCTTGCCGAAAGAGGCAGGGAACTATATTTTGAAAGTGTAAGAAGGACCGACCTGATTCGTTTTGGAGTATTTGGTGTACTCTGGCAATACAAACCTTCAGATGCTCCGCAATACCTTGTATTCCCTGTGCCTAATCAGGCATTGGCAGCCAATCCGAATCTGATACAAAATCCGGGGTATTAAGTTACTTACGTTATTTATTTTATAATATTAGTTTGTCTAAAGGCCATTGCAAAATGGCCTTTAGTTTTTTAAGCCATAGAATCCTATCTTGGTTTTAATTTAGAAGCATGAAGGGTCTTCTTCGAATCTTACCGGTTGCCTGCATAGTTTTTCTGTTCTCCTGCAAAAAAAAAGCTGAAAAAACACTGTTTGAATTGATGGATCACACAGGTGTTGATTTCAATAATAAAGTGAAGGATGACAAAGTGGAAAACAGCTTTCTATTCAGAAACTTTTATAATGGAGGCGGGGTAGCCATCGGTGATTTGAATAACGACGGCCTCGCTGATATTTTTCTCACCTCCAATATGGGGGAGAATAAAATCTACCTCAATAAAGGAAATTTTAAGTTCGAAGATATAACGGCAAAATCCGGAATTGAGCAAGACAGTATGTGGAGCACAGGCGTGGTGTTTGTTGATATCAATAATGATGGCTGGCTGGATATTTATGTTTGCAATTCGGGCCATATGGGCACCGGCCACCGGAAAAATAAATTGTATATCAATAACCATGACCTGACATTTACCGAATCTGCTGCCCAGTATGGCTTGGATATTTCTGCCTACACCACACAGGTTTCCTTCTTCGATTATGATAACGACGGTGACCTGGATTGTTTCATGATCGATAACAGCCCAATTCCTGTTAATACCCTCAACAATTCCAACCGGCGCGATCTGCCGGATAAAGACTGGCCAGTCGAACCTTTTTTAAAAGGAGGTGGCGACCATCTATACAGGAATGATAACGGCCATTTTACAGAAGTGACCAGGGAAGCCGGGATCCATGGAAGCCTGATCAGCTTTGGATTAGGTGTTTCCGTAGGAGACATTAACGGTGATGGCTGGCCTGATGTTTTCGTTTCCAATGATTCTTATGAACGGGATTATTTATACATCAACCAAAAGGATGGAACTTTTAAAGACGAATTGGAAGATTGGTTCGGACATACCAGTTTTTCTTCCATGGGCGCCGATCTTGCCGATATAAATAATGACGGATATCCGGAGATCTTTACAACAGATATGCTTCCGGAGGATGATTACCGTTTGAAAACACTGGGCGCTTTCGACAATATCGATTTGTATAACGCTAAAGTAAAAGCAGGCTTCTATCACCAGTACGTAAAGAACTGCCTTCAGCTGAACAATAAGACCGGGAAATTTCTGGATATTGCCGATTATGCAGGCGTCTCAGCCAGTGACTGGAGCTGGGGCGCATTACTTTTTGACATGGACAATGACGGGTATAATGACATATACATTTGTAATGGAGTAAATAAAGACGTTACCAACCTGGACTTTATGGATTTTTTCGCCAATGATGTTTTCCAGAAGATGGTGCTCAGTGGCAAGAAAAAAGAATCGGAAGAAATCCTGAAGAATGTGCCCATCCATCCGATGCTGCATAAGGCATTCCGAAACGACCATAACCTTCACTTTGATGATATGGGAAAATCCTGGGGATTTACCCAGGCTTCTTTTTCAAACGGAGCAGCTTACGGAGACCTTGATAATGACGGTGATCTTGACCTTGTGATCAATAACGAAAATGGACCAGCATTTATTTATAAAAACAATTCGAGGGAAATAAATAAGAATAATTATTTAGGGATATTTCTGAAAGGGATTGGAAAAAACACTTTCGCCATTGGCAGCAAAATAAAAGTGTATAAAGGTCCACAGGTATTTTACCGGGAAGTAGTTCCAAGCAGGGGATTTCAGTCTTCCGTGGATTATAAACAGATTATCGGCCTTGGCAAATTAGATCAGGTTGACTCAATGATAATTACATGGCCAAACCGCACTACCACCAAATTTGATCATCCGGCGATTAATCAGGTTTATACGGTTCAGGAAGCCGCGGTAAAAACCGAACCAGCTTCGGTTCCAATAAAGAGCATAGATACGCCTTTACTCAAATTGGTAAAAAGCAATTTCGAAAAACACGTTGAGGACAATAATATTGATTTTTATTACGAGCACAACGTTCCTAAATTACTTTCAAGGGAAGGACCCAAAGCCGCTGTGGGCGACGTAAACGGAGATGGGCTCGAAGACGTTTACATCGGAGGTACAGCAGGTCACCCGGGCCAACTCTATCTCCAGACGGCTGACGGCAAGTTTGTAAAAAAAGATGAGCCGGCTTTTGCGCAGTTCAATGATTTTGAAGACGAGGCAGTATTATTTTTCGATGCCGATCACGACGGCGATCTCGATCTTTTTATCGGACCTGGTGGAAACAATAACCGGCCTTTCAGCAGGCAAATGCAAAACAGGCTTTTCAAAAATGACGGACACGGGAATTTCACAATTGACCCAGCCGCCTTCCCAGCCAATCTGAATGGCGTAAATACCGCTGTGGCCATAGCCTGTGATTTTAACCACGACGGATTTATGGATCTGTTTGTTGGCGGCAGAAGCGTGCCCAGGCAATATGGAACTCCCCCATCCAGCTTTCTTTATGTGAATGATGGCAATGGGCATTTCACGGATATCGCTGCAACGAAAAATCCAGATATCGCACATATCGGAATGGTGACCGGAGCCTGCTGGGCAGATATGACCGGAGACGGAGAAAAGGATCTGATCATAGCAGGTGAGTGGATGGCGCCGAGAATTTTCTCATTCAGGAAGGACCATTTTGAAGAAATTAAAACAAATCTGGAGAACCTATTCGGATGGTGGGAACAGGTGGCCGTTGCTGATTTGAACGGCGATGGTAAATTGGATTTAATACTGGGAAATATCGGAGAGAATTTCTACCTGCGCCCCGATTCCAGCCATCCTGTAAAGCTATGGGTGAACGATTATGATCTAAATGGTAACATTGATAACATACTAACCAGGACGATTGACGGAAAAGACATGCCGGTCTTTCTGAAGCATGACATGGAATTGCAGATTCCCTCGTTGAAAAAAAAGAACCTAAAGCATGCTGAGTATGCCAAAAAAACAATACAGGATTTATTTCCGAAGGCCATGCTGGATGCGTCACTGGTAAAGAAATTTAATTATTGCCCTTCCATAGTTGCTTTCAATGAAGGCAATGGCCGGTTTACCATCCGGGAGTTGCCGCCGATGGTACAGTTTTCTTCCGTAAATGCGATCCAATGCGCTGATGTAAATCAGGACGGGATCCCCGATTTGATTTTGGGTGGTAACGAATTCGGTTTTCTTCCCCAGTTTGGAAGATTGGATGCGGGTTTTGGAGATGTATTAATCAATGACGGAAAGGGAAATCTGACCTGGCTGGGCAAGGATCAGTCAGGCGTTGAAGTGTCTGGCCAAACAAGAGACATCGCAAAGATCAATGGCACCGGTAGAACAAGCTTTCTGTTTCTTGTCAATGATGAGTACCCTGTTTTGTATCAAATCAGCAAGAAGCGAAAAAAATTAAGACATTAAAATTAATATGCTTCGGACCCTGAAGGAATTTATTTATTTTTTGCTGGCCGGCAGTTCGATTGCTCTCTTTTCCGGCTGTCATTCTTCGTCTGTGAAGCAACCGGTGTTGTTTGAAACGCTGGAGAATACCAGGACCGGTTTGGATTTTTCCAATACGCTGACGCCCACGCAGGAGTTCAATGTTTTCAAATACATGTATTTCTATAATGGCGGTGGCGTTGGTGCGGGAGATTTTAACAACGATGGGAAAATCGATCTTTTTTTTGCCGGGAACCAGGTGCCTGACAGACTTTACCTGAATGAAGGAAATCTTCATTTCAAAGATGTAACAGCAGAGGCAAAAATTCCTGATGATGGCGGCTGGTCCACTGGCGTTTCAGTCGTAGATATTAATAATGACGGGCTGCTTGACATATATATTTGCCGTGTAGGAAATCATGAAACACTTCATAGTCATAATCTCCTGCTCATTTGCCAGGGAATCGACGAACATGGTGTTCCTTATTATAAAGATGAAGCAAAGGAATATGGCCTTGACTTTTCCGGTTTTAGCACCCAGGCTGTGTTTTTTGATTACGATATGGATGGGGACCTGGACATGTACCTCTTAAATCATTCCATCCACCAGAATGGAACCTTTGGTCCGCGCAATGAAAAACTGGCTTCGTTTAATCCGCTTTCCGGCGACCGGTTATACCGGAATGATGGAAACAATAAGTTTACAGATGTAACCAAAGAAGCCGGCATACACAGTTCAGTAATAGGATACGGATTGGGGGTCAGCGCGTCTGATATTGATCTCGATGGATATCCCGACTTGTATGTCGGTAATGATTTTCATGAAAACGATTATCTGTATATCAATCAGCACAACGGAAGTTTTAAGGAAGAACTGAATGACCACCTGATGCATACCAGCCAGTTTACCATGGGTGTTGATGTGGCCGATTTAAATAATGACGGCTATCCTGAGATTATATCCATGGATATGCTGCCTTCTGATCCGTATATCCTCAAACGATCGGAAGGCGAAGATGATTATGAAACCTTCAATCTTAAAATCGGTTACGGATACAATTATCAGTATACACGGAATAATCTTCAATTAAACCGTCGCAATGGAATGTTTAGCGAGATAGGTCTTTATTCGGGCGTATATGCATCCGACTGGTCCTGGTCGCCACTGTTCTTTGATTTTGATAACGATGGGAAAAAGGATCTTTTCATCTCCGATGGAATTCCGAAACGGCTCAATGATATTGACTATATCAATTTCATTTCCAATGTGGACCTCCAGGAAAAGATGCGTTCAACCGGCCTTGATAAGAAAGACATGAAGCTGATTGACCGGTTCCCGCAAATAAAGATTCCAAATAAATTTTTCAGGAATGGCGAGGACCTTCAGTTCACAGATATGGCTGATCATATCGCGAATAATAAAAACAGGTATTCCAATGGAGCAGTGTATGCCGACTTTGACAATGACGGCGACCTGGATGTGGTTGTAAATAATATTGATGACCCGGTATTGTTTTATGAGAACAAAAGCAACGACAAAAAAGACAAAGCTTTTGTGGAAATCAAGCTGAATGGTCCTTCTAAAAACGTCAATGCGATAGGCTCGAAGATCATACTGTTTGATAGCGGCGGGATCCGTACTTACGAAAAATATCCCGTTCACGGGTTCTTATCGAGTATGGAAACGCCGGTCCATATCGGGTTGGATAAATCAAGGATCGATTCAGCATTTTTGATTTGGCCAGACAATACCTGGCAGCAGATTAAACTGGAGCCGGTCAATACCCTGATCACATTCAGTTACGTGAAAGGCCTGCCTAAATATGATTATTCCATTATCAGGAATCATTGGAAAAACCCAACCCGGCCCGTTAAGGATATCACAAGCGAAACAAATATTTTATATAAGCACAAAGAGAACCCCTTTCATGAGTTTGAACGCGAACCGTTGATACCTCATATGTTGTCTACTGAAGGCCCCGCGCTTATGGTGGCGGATTTCAATAAGGATGGATTGGAAGATGTATTCATTGGATCCTCGAGGGATGGAAAAAGTGCTGTGTTCCTTCAGCAGAAATCGGGCAAATTCATTAGATCTGTTCAACCAGATCTGGAAAATGACAGTACTTACGAAGATGTTGCATCCTGTGTGGCGGATGTAAACCAGGATGGTTTTCCTGATCTCATTATTGCAAATGGTGGTAACGAATTTTTTGGCCCCGACCAACACCTCACGCCGAGGATCTATCTCAATGACGGGAAAGGGATTTTTAAGCGTCAGTTGAATTCATTCGACAGCCTTTTTATCAACGCATCATCCGTTGTTGCATGCGATTTTAATGGTGATGGCTATCCGGATTTATTTATTGGCGGGAGATCGGTTCCCTATAATTATGGTCAGATCCCCAGATCCTATTTGCTGGAAAATGACGGGAAAGGCAGGTTCAAAGATGTAACAGAAAAATACGCTCCGGGTCTTTCCCATGTAGGATTTGTTACTGATGCTTTGTGGTTTGATTTAAACCAGGACGGTAAACAGGACTTAATTCTTTCCCTCGAATGGGGAGGAATCGTTGCTTTTATCAATCATAATGGAGTTTTTGAAAAGAAGGAGCTCACTGACAAAAAAGGATGGTGGAATTTTATCTTGCCAGTGGACCTGAATCATGATGGGCAGATCGACCTGGTAGCCGGGAACCTCGGGCTGAACAGCCGGTTAAAAGCCTCCGATAAGGAACCTGTAAGGTTGTACTATTATGATTTTGATAAGAATGGGAAAAAGGACCAGGTCTTGTCTTACTTCCTGAACGGCCGTGAATTGCCGTTTGCCAATAAAGAAGAATTGGAGAAACAGATGCCCGCTCTGAAGAAAAAATTCCTGTACGCAGAAGATTTTGCAAAGGCCTCTTTCACCGATATTTTTCCAAGGGAAAAATTAAAAGAAGCGGATATACTCGTCGCAAATTATTTTTCAAATGCAATATTGCTTAATCGCGGCAATTTAAAATTTGATCTTATTGCTATGCCCTGGCAGGCCCAGTTATCGTCTTACCGCGATGCCGTGGTCGTAGATGCAAACCGCGACAGTCTGCCTGATATCCTTCTCGTTGGAAATTACTATGAGAATAACATTCAGATGGGCCGGTACGATGCTGATTTCGGGACCCTGTTGCTGAACCAGGGAAATGGAAAATTTTCAGTGGAAAGTCTTAATGGCCTTGAAATAAAGGGTCAGGTGAGGCATATACGAGGAATCCATATCGCAGGGAAAGAAGCATTTGTACTCGCGAGGAATAACGACAGTACTATGGTCATTCAGTTTAATGGGAAATAACCATTCGGTCATTTTGATCCCGCAACTTCAAAAGTCGACACCGCAGCTCCGGGAAGACCATCCGGAGAAATTCCCTGAATTACAACAGCAAATTTTCCAACCAGATCAGAGGTAAAAAAGGATAACTGCGTTTTGCCGCTCTTGCCGGTCACCACCTGTGGAGACCATGACAATACATTACGGAAATCAGGTATTGGACTGTTCTCCTGGTCCTTGTTCGTGTAAGCCGGAGAATAGAATTCACGTTGTTGCTGCAGTCCGTCGTATTCAAAAAGAATTGCATTCGGATCCAATTGCGATGCGCCAAGCTCACCCGAATATGATTTAACGTTTACAATGCCATCGACGACTGAAGGTCCTGTAAAAAATCTCCGCGATACAACCTCTATATTATTTATTTTTAAGGGATCAAGTGCGATGATCTTACTGGCGTCAAAGACGGGTAAGCCATCCAGAAGGATTAAAGGGCCATCATCAAAATAAATATTGAAAAGAATATTTCTAACCCTGAACCTGAATTTATCATCCTCCTTACGAATGCGAACATCTTCCACAAATTCCCTCATCACTTCTTCCATCGTTACAAAACGGGTATAATCGTCTAGATGGTATAGCCTGTCCGGCCTTCCATAAAACGGTATTGAATCCGATACAGATCCGGGCAAATAGGAATGCTTGATTTCAAAGTTATACGTATTTTCCACCTGTGCATTGATGCTGCGTTTCAGAAGCCCGGCCTCCCATTTTTTTGATAAACTTAGCGGAGCCGGAACCGTAGTGGAAAATTTATCAGCGTATGCATTGGAAATATCCAGGCGGAAGTTTGAATCTTTTTGATTTGCAGCCTGAAGAACAATGATATTGCTTTTGTAAATATTTTTAAATGTAAACCGGATTGAGCCATCTCCTTTGCTGGTTGCACTGCTGAATCCAAAATTTATTCCGGGGACGCTCAGATAAAAAGGAATACCCTTCCCGGCTGCTCCTGTATTTTTATCTTCAACCCTGCCATTCACAACCGGGCCCTCAATTTCCGGAAGGAATTCAAAAGCCGGCTGCCTGTAATTAAAAAGATCTTCCCATTTGAACCTCCTCCAACCCTGGGTTAAAAGCAAATTATCTATCGCCTGATCGGATTCCGCATCGGTATGCCCGATATAATAATCGGGCGACTCTATAATTCCTTTGAGGTCGGAAGTTAAAAAGAGATAGCTGACAATATTTTCTTTGGGTAGGTCCTGAAGCGAATCGAGCATGAAGACCGACATGGACATGTTTGCAGAACAGGATGGATGCAGGTTATCACCGGTGGCAATTTCCACGGTCACTTCCTTCCGGGGTGCGTATACCGGCTTATCCGTTTTTGTCTGGATCAGCATTTGTTCCCCTGGTCGTTTGTAAAACAACCGTTCGCAAACAGGTTGCCGGGAAGCGTTGAAAAGCGTAAATGTGGAAATTCCATCCCCGAGTGCTGATTTGCCTACATAAAAAACGGCTTCTCCGTTCCTGATCTGATTTACCTGAACATTTTTTATTGAATGGCTACTATGTACAAATAAGTATACATCGGTATTCAAAAACGTACTCGTCGCGCCCACGTTTACTTTTATTTTTTCCGGATCTGATGTTGAAAGGTTAAGGGTAAATCCCTGTTCATAAGGTTCGGTGAGTTTTTGAATGAACGTGGAATCTTCAAGTTTTACAACAGCGTAATAAGTGTCGTCTTTTTTCGGTACAAGCTGAAATGTTCCCATTCCGTTGTGAAACGAATGGAAACGGGTGATGGTATCTTTTTTCTGATTAATGATTGCCCCCTCGCAGTTAAGACCACGGCCGGATTCCCCCGTTGCTTTAAAAGCAATTTTAGAAGGCAGGCCGTCAACCAGATTTCCTCCTTCGGGAAAAAACTGAATGGCTGCCATGGATGCAGCGGGTGATTCGTCTGATGCTTTCCCTTTCAGTGTATTGACAATACTGATGGACTGTTCATAAAAATAATCTGCCGGAAAGTTTTTCATCCAGCTTGTGTATGCGCGAAGAAGATAATTTCCTGAACCCAGGGATCCCGGAATTGAAATCGAACCATTACCAGTTCCTGCTTTCATAGAGATTTTCGCGTGCAGTACCGGTTTCATTTCCCTGCTGATGAGTTCAATATAAGCCACCCTGCTAAGGTCGAGCGGCTTATGAAAACTTTCATCAACGGCATATATCTTAAACCAAATTGTTTCTCCTGCCAGGTAAAATGTTTTATCCGTGTGAACGAATAATTTCTCCTGCAGAGCATTCGACTGGTAGTTATAAAATTGTTGCTTCAGGTTATCCGCCAGCTGGTCCTGTGCAAAAAGAAAATGGCTGCTCAGTATTAAAAAAATCAAACCAAAACATCTTTTCATTAGAGGTAGTTTATGGCCAGTAGGAAGGTTTAACATCAACCCCTCCCTGTTCCGTGCAATAGAGACATACTTTTGGAGCTACGACCAATGAAATAATAAAGTCGCCTTCAAAGTGATATGGAGCATAGGATGTATCCGGATATGTATAATTAAGCAGATTCAACTGATCTAACGAAACATTTACCAGGGGGCATGAATATTCCGGATTTGATTGCCAGCCGGGCAAGGATTTGTTGCTGATAAATATCCTTTGTTCCTGGACCGATGAAGCTGATATGTAGCCTAACACGGGGTCCTTTGGATCGGTTACTCCGTGGATATTTCCTGTAACCTGCGAAGGCTGCAGATCAAAAAGGCCGCCCAGGGACTGGGAGTTTTTCTGAACTGTCGACCAATAATTATAACCGTCGAGGGTCAGTGGATATTGTCGGACCAGGATACTATATTCAATATCCATTCTCGCATCGTTTTGCGGAAAATTTGCTAACTGGGCATGGCTGATCACATCATTACTTAACGCAACGGAAGATCCGAGAAGAATGTCATCGGAATGACCGGTGGTCCAGCAGGTATGCGTACTTACACCGGTCGGCAGCGGATAGATTAGGCCATTGCTTACTCCCCAGGGCGAATCAAAAACTGAAACATGTTCATAGGTTTCCAAATAATCCCAGCGGTAATAATGCGTGTTGTTGGTTGGATCATGTCCACTGACGTAAATTCTGACTGCCTGTGCCCCGGTGGTCGGGTCATCCAATAATAATTCCCAGGTAACGCTGTCGATCGGTGGTGCGATCTTAGGTGTTACAAAATCCGATAAATATTTATTGCCGTCAGATGTGGTAACTGCAAGTTGATAATTCTGTGTTATATCCAGATTGAGGAGCGGGCTAACATACACCCCATCGGAGCCTGTATCAATTAAGGCGTAACTATTTCCATTGGCACTCTGGATATTCACCTGCGCATTTAATTCCGGGATATTTGTCACCGTGTCGGTAAGATTGCGCGAACGTGATAGCGTAAAACTGGAAGACGCATCACTGCCTGTATTGATGAAGCCGTCGATGGCCAGATAGTGATTACTCGCTTTTATGGCCGGCGGATTGTAGGCTTTTCTGCAGGTGAGTGTGTTCATCAGCATGCATAATAATAAAATGTATTTCATTCTCACTTTGACCATAAACCCTAGAATTTAATATTATAGGTTATGAATGGAATCAGGGTTCCGAAAATGGATAGCTGATAACCTTGCACTTTTCCATTTTGCTGCACGAAATAAACAGAATACGCGTTCTGGCGTCCGGTTAAATTGTAAACCCCGAGTGACCAGGAATTATGGGTGAGCTTGTTCACCTTTTGGTTGTCTTCCATGGTAACGGATAGATCCGTTCTGAAATAATCCGGAATGCGGTATTGATTCCTGTCAGAATAATACAATGTGGAAGATCCGCCGACATCGTATACAGCCAATGGCAGTGTGATGGGTCTTCCGGTGCTGTAAATAACATTTACAGAGAGACTGTAGCGATGGGAAAACCGGTAATTCCCGATAAAATTTAAATTGTGTGGCTTATCAAAACTGGCAGGATAATAGTTTCCTCCGTTTATTGTTTGGCCGGCAAGGGGATCGTCCTCTTTCAGGAAAGTTCTGGAATATGTATAGCTGATCCATCCATTTATTTTTCCTGTATTCTTTTTCAGCAAAAATTCGATTCCATAAGCTTTCCCTTTTGTTTCAAAAACATCTGTTTCCAAATGATGATTCAGCAAAAGGCTCGCACCGCTTTTGTAATCAAGGTAATCCTGCGTTTGTTTGTAATACACTTCGAGCGAGGTTTCAATACTGTTGGACCTGAAATTTCTATAAAGACCCAGCGAAAGCTGTCGTCCCTGCTGCGGCTTGATATTCGGATCGCTTAATTTCCATATATCTGTTGGGGAAATGTTTGTGGTATTTGAAATGACATGAATATATTGCTGCATGGTATTGAAACTTATTTTCAATGAGGTATTGTCTGTTAGGGAATACCGTGCAGAAAGCCTGATTTCCGGTGCGCTGTATGTTTTGATTATTTTACCGCTTTTATAGGACACCGTATCCATCAGCGTAGCCAGTTCCCGGGGCAAGCCAGGAACGTATTGATAAATATCATGCGGTCCCAGGTAATTAAACATCGAGTACCGGATGCCGGCGTTGATCGAGAGGTCGGGCGTAATAGCATATTGGTCGCCCAGATATAACGCGGATTCTAAAGCCTGCTCTGCCGGAACGGTGTTGTTTACGACCAGGGACTGACCGCCCACTGGTTTATAAGTGCCAGGAAACAGTTTATAATAAATGGAATTCAATCCATATGTGATCAGGTGTTTATTGTTGGGCGCGTAGGTAAAATCAGCACGCAGATAGGTCTGATTAATATCAAAACCAAGATTAAAACCATTTATAGGGACCTGGGTGCTTGAAACAGAATACTGGTAATGGTCGAGGCCCGCAGTAAAGACGGCAAAGGACTTGTTATTGAAGTTGTGTTTCCATTTAATGTTCGCGTTGCGGTTGCTGTATTTATAAGTGGTATCGTTATTCAGGTTGAACTTGTCACTGCTTACATAACCCATGAGGTACAAGGTATTTTTCCCATTAATGATATGGCTGATATGCACATTGGCATCATAAAAACTAGCCTTGCTGTTACTGTAAACAGAATTTGGGATCAGGCCGAGCAGCCAGTTTGAATACGTTGTTCTGACACCCGCAATAATCGAGGTCTTTTCCTGTTTGATCGGACCTTCAATAGTGAACTTGCTGGTGAGTGGTCCGATGCCTCCGGTACCGGACCATTTTTTATTGTTTCCGTCTTTGGCAGTGACATCCAGAACAGACGACAACCTTCCTCCGTATTTTTCAGGGATGGCACTTTTGTATAATTCTATTCCCTTAACAATATCCGGATCGAATGCAGAGAAAAAGCCAAAGAGGTGACTGGGGTTATAAATTGTTGCGTCGTTGAAAAGGATCAGGTTTTGATCAGCAGAACCTCCTCTTACGTTAAATCCATTACTGGCTTCTCCAACAGAAGTGACGCCCGGAAGCGTTAGCACTACCTTGAGAATATCCGTTTCTCCAAAAACAACCGGCACCTGTTTGATCGTTTGAATATTCAACTTACTTACGCCCATTTGAACGCTTCTGGTGTTTGATGCTCTTTCTGCAGAAACAATCACGGCCTTGAGACTCGCGACATATTCCTCCAGATCTATATTGAGCTTGCCGTCGCTGTGCAGTAAAATTTGCCGCCTGGTATCTTTCATTCCAACGCTGCTGATCTTAACCAGGTGGTGCCCTTTTGTCAGGGTGAGTGAATAATACCCGAATTGATCGGTATTCAATATGGTCGCCGGAGAGTCGACTGACAAGGTTGCGCCGATGATGGGCTCACCGGTTTTTATATCGCGTATATACCCCGCTACCGTTACCTTCCCGGATGTTGTTTTTGCATAACGGTTTCCGATTTCAAATAATTTGTTATCGACCGAGACCTTTAGATTGGTTTTTTCTGCGT
>Ga0182024_10011792_pt1 | contig 17453 bp, 18 predicted proteins | sample P32metaG_FD_120480 | JGI IMG/M metagenome (GOLD analysis project Ga0182024, IMG submission 120480) | Permafrost microbial communities from Stordalen Mire, Sweden - P3-2 metaG (Illumina Assembly) | ecosystem: Environmental > Terrestrial > Soil > Wetlands > Permafrost | place: Sweden: Stordalen... | reverse complement strand
AGTTCTCAGTTCTCAGTTCTCAGTTCTCAGTTCTCGGTTCTCAATTTTTTCCAAACTTAAGAGAATGATTAAGCTCCGTTAGCCGAGCAGCTTATCCAGTTCGTCTTCATCAATCACGGTCACCGCCAGGTCTTTCGCCTTATCCAGTTTCGATCCCGCATCCGCTCCCGCCACGACGTAATCGGTTTTCTTGCTCACCGATCCTGAGACCCGTCCGCCCGCGTCCTCGATCATCTTCTTGGCTTGGTCGCGCGTGTATTTCGCCAGCGTGCCCGTAAGCACAAACGTCTTGCCCGCAAACTTCGTATCGCGTTCTTTCTTCTGACCCTTAAACGCCAACCCGGCCGCGCCCAAGCGCTCCACTAACTTCCGATTGGCGGCGATGCTAAAGAATTCCGCAATGCTCTCGGCAATGCGCGGCCCGACTTCATTCACATTCTGCAACTCTTCCAGACTCGCCCGTTCCAGTGCCTCCATCGAACCGAAATGCTCAGCCAGAAACTGCGCCGTGCGCGCGCCTACAAAACGGATGCCCAGCCCGTAAATGACTCGCTCCAGCGGCAACTGCTTCGAGGCCTCAACCTCGTCGAGAATATTCTGCGCCGATTTATCGCCCATGCGCTCCAAACTGAGCAGATCATCCTTCGTCAGCTTATAAATGTCGGCAACATTCTTCACCAATCCGCGCTCGGTGAGTTGTGTCACCAGCGCATCGCCCATGCCGTCAATATTCATCACTCCACGCGATGCAAAATGCAGAATCGTCTCCCGCAGCTTCGCCGGGCAGTTCGCATTCACGCAGCGATAATCGACTTCCCCCTCGGTCCGCACAATTTTCGTGCCGCATACCGGACAAGTTTCCGGCATCACAAACTCTCGCGTCCCGTGCGGATGTTCCTGGTCGTCGATCACCTTCGCAATTTTCGGAATCACATCGCCGCCGCGCTCCACCTGCACCCAATCGCCGATCTTCACCCCCAACCGTTCAATCTCGTCCATGTTATGCAGCGTGGCGTTGCGCACGGTCGTGCCTCCAATCAGCACCGGCGCCAGCATCGCCACGGGCGTAAGTTTTCCCGTGCGTCCCACCTGCACGCGAATGTCTTCCAGCTTCGTAATTCCCGCCCGCGCCGCATACTTATAAGCAATCGCCCACCGCGGAGCCTTGCCCGTGAAACCGAGCTCATCCTGCAGAGCGATCCGGTCCACCTTCACCACGATGCCGTCAATCTCATACGGTAAAGATTCGCGCTTTCCCTCCCACTCCTGAATAAAATTCCAAACCTCATCCATCGAATGCACAAGCTTTCGCGCCTGGTTCACCTTGAACCCTATAGTCTCCAGCGCATCCAGCGACTTCGCGTGCCGGTCAAAGAAGGTCCTGCCATTCACCAGCAGCATGTACGAAAAATAGTCGAGCCGCCGTTCCGCCGTCACCCGCGACTCCAATTGCCGCACCGTCCCAGCCGTCGCATTTCGTGGATTCGCAAACAACGATAGCCCCTTGCTCACACGCTCCTGATTCATGTTCCGGAATGAGCTCAAAGGAATCAGCAACTCGCCGCGCACTTCAAAATCCGCCGGGATTCCCGCCTTCTTCAACCGCTCCTTCGCAATCGACAGCGGCACCGACCGCACGGTGCGCACATTCAGCGTCACATCCTCACCCACCGTTCCGTCGCCTCGCGTCACACCCCGGGCCAGCCGCCCATTTTCATACACCAGCGCCAGCGACATGCCATCCAGCTTCAGTTCGCAAACATAATCCACTTCGCTGCGCCCGGTTAATTCATGCACCCGCCGCTCCCAGTCGCGCAACTCTTCTTCGTTGTAGGTATTGTCGAGCGACAGCATCGGCGTGGAGTGCCGCACTTTGACGAATCCTTCGCGCGGCTTGCCGCCCACCCGCTGCGTCGGCGAATCCGGCGTTACTAGCGCAGGATGCTCGCTCTCCAGCTCTTTCAACTGGCGCATCAGCCCGTCGAATTCCGCGTCGCTGATCTCAGGACTATCCAGAACGTAGTAAAGATGTTCGTGGTGACGAATTTTGTCCCGCAGGCTTTCGATTTTTCTCCCAGCGTCGCGCAAGGCAGGCATCGCAAAAGATTATAGGCAAAACAATCCGCATGCCGCCCAATTTTCCCGATCCGAAACCGCGCCATACCCGGTCCCGCTGCGGCTTTATTTGCCCTCAAGTAATCGGCAATTTCTGCCGATCTGGCTGGATAAGCCGAGAGGAGGTTCTTTATGACTCTTGCCATCCCCAGTTCCTTGTCCATCGCTGCGCCCGCCGCGGCGAACCCTTCCCCCACTCCAGCAGCCGCTCCGGTTGCGCAGCCGGTTCCGCAAAATATTCAAGTCTCTGCGGATACCGTGACGCTAACCGAGGCACAACAGGTCTATCAACTTTATGATCACGGCCAGACCGTCACGCAAATTGCCATCAGCCTTAATTTACCCATCGAATCGGTGAATAGTTACCTGGGAATTTCGACCAGTACAAGTTAGCCACAACAGTCTCAGAACAATCTGGCCGGCGACACTAATTCACGTTCACTGGAACGATGGGAAAACTTATGTGGGACTTGTGTGGAAAGACTATCTGGAAAGACTTATGTGGGAACAGCCGCCCCGGCTGTTCACGCCACGACGATTTCGGTCGCGGCAGCGCCCTGTTCCTCAGCCTTAGGGAACGCTTCCATTCGCTGTTCCCGAACCGGTGATCGCTTGGCCAGGAAATACGTTGGGGACCAGCTTCTCGTCGTCGATGACCGGTGTTCCCGCAACCAGCAGGTAATGCACACCTACGCTATGTTCCATCGGCTTTTGGAACGTCGAACGGTCAGCGATAGTCTCAGGATCGAAGACTACGATGTCGGCGTCAGCGCCTTCCTGCAAGCGTCCTTTACGCCGCGCGGCGGGCGTCGAACGTTCCAGCATCTGCGCCGGCATCAGCGTCATCTTGCGGAGAGCTTCCATGAGCGTGAGCGTCTTTTTCTCGCGAACATATTGCGCGATGACGCGCGAGAAGGTGCCAGCGTTGCGGGGATGGCTTTCGAGTCCGTCGCTCGCGATCATAACCAGCGGGTTGGGAATGATGGCGTCGACAACTTGCTGCGTGTTGGAGAAGATCAGCACCCACTGTGGCTTGCTGGAGTTGTGCAGTTCGTCGAAGCGCTCTTTGGTGAGGTGCTCGCCAGTGTCGGGAAGAACGAGATTGCTGTAGTCGATGCCCTGTTTTTCGCGCCATCCGGGATTGAATACCGCTGAGTTAATGGCAGTCATGCCCGCGATGTAAGGATAAGCTTCGGTGGTAATATCGAGGCCACGGGCGCGCGCGCCTTCGATCATCGACAGGCATTCCAGCGAGTCGCGCAGGCATGTGCTGTTAATGTGAACGATGTGAAGAGATGCGCCGGTGATGGCGGCCGCGCCGATGACTTCCTCGGTGGATTGAATGGCTGATCCGGGATCGACGCGTCCGGCGCTGCGCATGTGGGTATAGACGGGCAGCTTGCGCTCCGCGGCGACGCGGAACATGTCGATGACTTCCAGGCGCGAAGCTCCAGGAACGTATTCGATGCCCATGCCCACCCCTAGGGCGCCGGCGTCGAGCTGGTCGCGGAGGCGTTGCTGAATTTGTTGAATCTGTTCCGGTGTGGCCGCCTGATCTGTCGCGAAGCCGCTCTTGGGCAGGATGGTCCCTTCGGAGAGAGGCGCGCCGAATGCCAGCGCGCGAGCGGCCACGTAGCTGGCGGTGGTGCCATAGTGAATCAGCGAGTTCCCTTGCTTGGATTTCAGAAACTCCGTGACGTCTCGCGCGCCGATTTCCATTTCCAGGGCGGTGGTCACGCCATCGAAGGCCTTTACGTGCTGGCTGGCCAGACCCTGCGCATGCTGGTGCAGGTCAATGAAGCCCGGAGCGACGACCAATCCGGCAGCGTGGATCATGCGGCGTCCGCTGAGCGGCTCGCCGGTGATTCGGACGATTTTTCCGTCGCGAATGCCGACGTTGCGGATGGCATCGAGCCGCGTTTCGGGATCGATGACGCGTCCGCCTTCAAGCACCAGGTCGTACTGCTGCGCGCACGCGATCGTACTGGCCACGCCGAGCAGAAAAAGAAGTTGAAAGAGAAGTTGAAAAAGAAAGAGAAGTGGAAAGACCAGCGGCCTGCGCATTTGCGCATCATAACATTCCCATGAAACCGCACTGGCTGCGTCTCAGTCTGAACTTCAAGTAAACGTCGCCAGGAATGACTGCCACATCGTTTCCCCATCACGTACACTATCTGTTTCCTTTGAAAAGCATTGCACACCTGCTGACGCGTTATACGGCGTGGATTCTGGGCCTGATGAAGGTGCTCGGGATCTGGGGACCGTTTGTGATTGCCTTTGCCGACAGCGCCCTGCTGGGCATGCCGGTGGATTTCATCGTGGCCACTTATGTGTATTGGCAACCCCGGCGGATCTTGCTTTATATCGCCATGGCATCCTTAGGCTCGGCACTGGGCAGCATTCCTCTCTACATCGTGGGATATCTCGGGGGAGAGAAGTTGCTTCGCAAGCGAATATCCGAAGAGCGCTTCCTGAAGATTCATGCTTCCTTCGAGCGGCATCAATTCTGGGCGCTCATGTTTCCGGGCATGTTGCCGCCGCCCACCCCCTTCAAAATTTTTGTGCTCGCCGCCGCCGTCTTTGAAATGCGGTTTCGCAACTTCCTGGTGGCTATTTTTCTGGGAAGGTTTTTGCGCTTTGGCGTGTTGTCAGTCCTGGTCCTCTGGTTTGGACCCGGCATCGTCGAACTCTTCGGCGGGGTCGTCAAGCATCACTGGATTGCCGTGCTGGCTGCAATTGTCACAGTACTATGCATCTGGCTGGTGGCGCGGCTTTGGCGGCAGGTAGGCGAGGCCGACCGCGGCGAATAGACGGCAAGATCCTTTTGCTGATCCTCCATGGTTGCTTCTTCCTAGCTGATCTTTTAATCAACCTTTTGGCTCGACCGCTTCCTTGACACATTACTTCCTGGGCGCTCTGTCTGGCGGACAACTTCCTTCCTGGAATGTGACTCCAAATAGAAAGAGGATCGCGCCACAAAGGATCAGAATAGAAATAGAAAGGATCGGAATACAATAAGATCAGGCGGTTGCCTCCGGGATGGAATCGCCGGTCTTGCGTGGAGGAAACTCCTATGAAGCACTCCATCTGGTTAAAAGTTTTTCTCACTGGAATCGCATCGCTTCCTCTGGTTTTTGCTCCAACGGTCGCCCTCGCCCAACATGGCGGCGGTGGCCATGGCGGCGGCGGCGGAGGGTTCCACGGTGGCGGCGGCTCCTTCGGCGGCTCACACGCCGGGGGCTCTTCTTACGGCGGCTACCGGGGCGGCGGATACGGCGGTGGCGGAAGAATGGCCCGCGGCGCATCCTCGGGCCGGGGCTATGGCGGAGCTAGAGGTTGGGGTTCCGGCGGAGGCGCTCGCGCCGGCGCCGGTGGATTGAATTCTTCTGGACGATCCTCCTTCGGCTGGGGTCGAGGCGGCGCCGGCGCAGGGAACTTTCACGCCGCGATTGCAGACGGGCAGTTCCACTCTTTCGGGGGCGCGCGGGCTGCGGGATTCGGTCGCAATGGTGCCTTTGCCGGATCTGCCTGGCGCGGCGGCGGTTTTTATGGTCGCGGCTTTTATCCTGGCTTCGGCTGGGGAGGGTGTTGGGGCTGCGGCTGGGGCTGGGGATTTGGTCTTGGCTGGGGAATGTGGAACCCGTTTTGGTATTGGCCCTCGTACGGGTATAGCCCTTGGTGGGGCTACGATGACCCGTACATCTACCCGGATGCTTACTAGAGTTCTCGGGCTCGCCTAGGTTGGCGAAGAAGTTGCGCGAGGAAAAAGAAGACTGGATGTGGGGACAGCCGCCCTCGGCTGTCCAGCCGCGACGATTTCCGTCGCGGCATCCTACGCAGCGATGTGATCGCCGGACTTCTGCCGCCACTCGGAAACTGCATGCACCACCACGGGAGTGGCGAACATGGCTGCGGTGAAAAGCAGATCGCCGGCAACGGCATGGCGGAAGAAAGGAACACCCGCGCCGTAGCAGGTCAGCAAGCCGCCGGCAGTTCGCGGATACATATCCCACGCGGCCCACACGGCAAAATTACTCAGCAGAAAAAATGAAACCGAACCCGCCAGCGCAGATCCCAGAATCCGCAACGCTCCAGCGTTTTGCTTAAGACTGGTCCCCAGCCACAACATCCCCGCATACCACGCCCAGGTGACGAAGTGATCCCAGCTGAAAGGATAGCGGTAGACCATCGTCGTCAGAATCACATCCGATGCCGCAAGCAGCGCCAGCGGAACCAAAATCTGACGACGCGGTCCGCGCGCACCGAAGAAAAGAAGCGCTGCCCCCACTGGAGTAAACGCCATGGGATGCGGAATAAACCGAAACACAACCGCGAACAAAATGAATACGTATGCCAGGATGATCACCTCGAAAGGAAGCACCTCGACCCGAGATCCTATTCTGGGCGCTGCCGCGCCTGCCGTCAAGAGACGGATCGGCTGCCTGCTGCTACTTTTGTAGGACGATGGCCCCGATCAATCTTCGGCGTCATCACGAATATCCCGGCGTCATCCCAAATTTCCGGAGTCATCCCGAAGGCCCGCGTTTTTTCCAGCGGGACGAGGGATCTCCCCAGCAACTTCTCCCGCCGCGCCCAGGCGCGACCCCATGTCCCGCGAACGCCCTCCGACACACCTAACGAGAGCCAGGCTCAGGCACGACGATCTCACCTTTTCTTGTCTCGTAAACATCTCCCACGACGTTCAGCTTCGAATCAATTTGCACGGTCTGGCTTAAAGCGCGGCGACTCGAGCGTCCGGCAATGGAAATCCCGGCAAAGCGTAGATCCACGAAAACAACGTTGTAACCCTGCCGCGGCGGTTGCAGCGTTTCGCTTTCAGTAATCGGATATTGCGCCCAATCCAGAAACACGCGCCCCACGTACGATTTTTTTGCCGCCAGCGTCACTGGAGTCTCTTCCGGTTTGTAGCGAATCTCCAGACTCCCATCGGGATCCACCTCCGGCGCAAGCGAATCGACCGGCGCAAGCGCAAAAAATGCTGGCGTTTCCACCACTCCGTACCAGTGGAAAGGATCGATCCACTTCGGATAAGCCGACACTCGCAGCGGGTCGACTCCATCGTAAGTGCGCGCTTCCAGGGCATTCACCGCGCGGCGGTGTTCGTAGTCGCGCAATCCCCACAGCAGCACCACTCCAACCAGCGCCAGAGTGGCGGCAACCCGCCCGCGAGGTCCGCGTCGGCGCGCGCCGATTTCTTTGTCGATGAGACCGAACAGCGATGGCACGATCAATCCGAGAACCAGAAATGCGAACATCACCGGTTCGAAAATGAAGACGATATCCCACGAATACCACTTCTCCGAAAACGGCCAGAACGGCCGCACGCCGTAATTATTGGTGTAGTCGAGCAAAATGTGGCTGAGCCCGGCCAGGCACGCGTAGAAAAACAGCAGCCCCCATCGTGAAGGAAGATTCGGATCTTTAGTCTTGCGGCCGCGAAGCCGCCAAATTAAATACACGAAGCCGACGACAACTACGGCGTCGATCAGAATGCCGACAAAGGAGTGCGTGAACCCGCGATGATGCGCGAAGCCGAACGCCGGCCCGCGCACCATCCCGCCGATTATGTCCAGGTCCGGAGCCTCGGCGGCCAGAGTCAGCGTCAGCGTGGCCAGCGCCGTGTGGCGATTGAGGCCGGCGCGTCCCATGCAGGCGCCGGTCAGAAGGTGAGTGATCGGTTCCAAGCGATGGAAGGATTCTATTCTGACAATGTGAAACGCGCCACCGGCATAGCTCAGATAATGAAGTTCAGCGAATGAAGCTCAACGCGGCGGAGCCAGCAGGGTCAGAGCATCAGGAACGACTGTGATCTCCACCGGCAGCGTACCCAACAATTCGCCGTCGGCCTCGACATAAATCCTGGCGTCCCTAATCTGGGTTTCGTTTTGCCCGTTAACCACAGACGGCCGGTACCGGCACGTCACTCGATCGCTGTATGCCAAATCGATGCCGCGAATCGTCCACGACAGGCCGAGCAGGCCGCGGATCACATACGCAAGATACGCCGCCCGGCTGGATGTGCGACAGAAGACCACGCGCACGTCGTCCCGATCCAGAGAAGCACCGGGAGCGAGTTCCCGAACAACTCCGCCAAAGTTTCGAATGCGGACTGCCAGCAACTCGGTAACGTCGACAACTTCAGAAGTTTTCGACGCGGCCTCAGAATACTCTGCGACAAACCGCGTCATGGGATAAGTCCACCACATATGCCACGCCTTTGCATAGTAGGCGTACATGCCCATCTTCTGCTTAGCGCCGGTATGGAGTTTGTAAAAAAGATGAGCGTCGACGCCCACCCCAGCCGCGACCACGAAAAATCGGCTGCCGCGATTTCCTTTCATATCCGCGAAGCTGACTCGGCCCAACGCAATGCGTCGCGGCGCAGCCGACAATGCGGCCTTGGCCGCAGCTACAACATTGAGTGGAAGACTAATGTCATGCGCAAGCGCATTCGCGGTGCCCATCGGGAGAATGGCCAACGCGATGGGAGAGTTTGCGAGGACCTGGATGATGTTGTGGACAGTGCCGTCGCCGCCGCAGGCAAAAATCGTATCGCAACCGGCGTCGACAGCGCGCCGGGTTTCTTCGGCGGCATGCGTCGGGGAGTCCGTGGGAAACAGATCGGCTTCCACCGCTGCGCCTCGAAGCACACCCAGAGCGGCTTCCAATTCCCGCTGGCGCTGCTTGCTGCCGCCGGAGTCCGGGTTGTAAAGCAACGCGGCCTTGCGCATGGCGGGATCGTAAGTTGGATTGTACCTGAGACCTTTTGCCGGCTCGCGTCGCCAGGCTAGGTATCACGCCGCAATTCGATTTCTCTTCCTAACCAATGTCCGAAACGTAATGGAATAGCGCAACTCCGTCACCGCCGGAATGCTGTGCACGAAGCTCGATCGCGCTGCTCCGCGCATCACGTAAATTGATCGCGGCTCCAGCTTCACCGAAATGATCTTGCCCGCAACCTTGTAGGGCTTCAGCCGCATGCGGCACGCACTTCCAAGGGATATTCCCACGATCGTCCCGAACTGCGGCGCATCCCGATGCCATCCAATCGGCGTCCCCACCGAATATTCCGAGACCATTGCCTGCACCATTTCGTCCAGCACTATGCCGGCAACATCCGCCGCGCGCTCTCGGATCGGCAGCAAGAACTCCGGAATTTCCCCCGTGGTCTCACTCGCCTGTCGCGTGTTCAAGTCATAATTCGTGCCATATCTCACGATCCGCCGCTTGCCGATGTAGCCGTGATAGTCATACGGCTCAAACTCGAGCCCGCGAAAGATTCGCAGCAACTCCGCCTCTTCGTCTTCGCTCAAAAAGTTCTCGCGATACAAAAATCCGTCAGGCAGTTCCGCCGGATCAGCAAATTTCGTCGCCATGATTTTGTAAGAAAACAAAGATTCATGATTTTGTAAGAACTAAAGATTAGGGATAAGGGGCAAACCATTCCTTGCCTGGAAACGCAAATAAATTGCCCATTCGGCCAGAAGGCCGACCGTTTTTAGTGGCCGGCCTTTCTTCTGCCGTTTCGCTTGCTCTTCAGCGGTTCGCATACCAGCGATGCAGCCGGGTTCAAGTACGAGGACCTGAACCCGTCCATCGCACTTACGCCGCACGCCGCACTTGCGAGGCACGCGGGTTTACCGATCGCTCGCCAATCTCGGTCAGTTTGGCGTCAGCGGCCTTCTCTTCGTTCAGCGTCTGTTCGAGAAGACTGGCGGCCTCACCGTACCCAAGCTGGCGGGCAAAGGACGCGAGCGACCCGTAGACGGCCATTTCGTAATGTTCCACGTGGTTCCCGCCAATGATCAGGACGGCATCTCTCAGCGGCGATCCCTCTTCGGTCGCGCCCACCATGTGGTCCGCAGTCTTGGTGATCTCATCAATAATGTCGTCGTCTTCGGTCTTAGGCTCGGCGCCAATTATGCCGAACACGCGCTCCAGGCGGGTCGCATGGTTGCGGGTTTCCTGCAGGTGTTGCTCCAGTGCGCTGCGCAACTCTTGCGAACTGGCCGCCTCAATCATGCTTGGGATGCCCTTTTTCACCAGCTTCTGCTCAGTGTCATAGGCGTAACGCAATCCGTTTTCAAATAATTCGTTAAAACTTTTGATTTTCATGTTTCTACTCCTTTGAATTTTTATAACAATTTCGACGAATCGTGGCGGCGTGCAGTTGAGATGACAGAGGGACGAAAGCTGTTGCCGCGCTTGTGTGGCACGATTGTGTGGCGCGGGCGCCCCACCCGCGAAAGGGCGCATCGGCAACGTTTGCCAGGAACATAATCGCTCGAGAGGAAATCGTTTTCACTGGTCCGACATCTGGCGACGAAACATATAGAGGACAAATCATGAAGCGAGTGCGAGCCATCGCGTTTAAGCAAAAGTCGACCACCCTTTATTTCTTCACAATGAGCGCCACGGAGCTTGAACCGTTGTGCTACGTCGAGGCGGCGACGAGGGACAACCGAAAGGGCTTGCAGCGAGTGACAGAGCCGAGCCGCCTGCGAGAGATTGGCGAGTACCTGAACAGCGGCGAGGGCGCGCTTCTGCCGAACAATATCATCCTGAATCTTAAGTCGGAGGTGGCGGTCGAGGACAACGGAAACGGGTTAGTAACCCTGGCGTTCCCCTCCACTGAGGGCGACTTTGCTTTCGTGGTGGACGGGCAGCACCGCCTATTCTCGTTCGAAGATGAGTATAGACAGTTGCCTGCCTCCGAGACCTTCGAGCTTCCCGTAGTCGCATTATCCAACGCTACCGAGGAAATGGTAGGACAGATTTTCGTCGCAATCAACGTCAATCAAAAGCCTGTCAACCGCGATTTGCTCACTCAGATGAAAGCGATCCTGGGACTGCTCGACACGGATATTGAAAAGACCGCGATCGAACTCATTCATGCATTGGATGAGGATAAGCAGTCTCCCTTTTACAGTCGAATTCTCAGATTTCCGAAGGAGAAGAATAAGTGGATTAAGGTAAATCAATTGGAGCCAGTGCTGATAGGCTTCCTCTCTCCGGGCGGGTGTTTGTTCGGCAAGACAAATGCGGAGCGAAAACGAATCCTTATTGCCTACTTGGAAGCCGTAAAGGCGTCATTTCCGGATGCGTGGGACGACGAGGATGGCAATGCATATTCCCTGCTGCAAACCTCGGGGCTTCAGATAATGCTCGGTTTATTACCCGACGCGATGCAGCGGTGCGATTTCTCTGAGGGCTTCAGCTACACAAAAGAATCGTTCGAACGTCAATTGCGACCCTTGGTGGAATCCTCGTTGGTCGGTGATTGGCGGAAGGCTGCGGTCGAAGATGCGATTTCCGTCTCGGCCAAAAGAAAGCTGTTCCTCGGCCAACTCAAGGAACTTCTGAAAGTCAAGCCCCCGGCACCTTGAGTGGCGAGTGGGAATAAACCGGGGGAATAAACCGGGGACAGACGGAACTGTTTCCTATTCTTTAGATTTCTTCCAGATCTTTGAGGGCGTCAGGGTGTAGAACAAACTCGCTCATGAACGAGCGCGACGCTTCTGGCCTCTCCGCCAAAGTTCGGCGAATGCTGTTTCGCCGTCGACGGCCTTTATGCGTCCGCTCTTCAGGTCGTCGTAGCGGCGGTCGAGCATCTCGCGGACATCCCCTAGTTCTTTCAGGTAGCCGGCCATTGCGTCCTCAACCAACTCCGCGGGTGCGCGGCCTGTTTTTTGGGCGAGTTCCTGCAGGCGCGACTCGGTTTCAGGACGGAAGGTTACTTCCATGGCCGTAAGTCTAAGAGCATTGATTTGCGCTGTCAAAGCTCATCGTTTTTCCACAGATTTTTCTTCCGCAATGTTCATATAACCGTGACTGAGATTTTCAAACCTTCCATACTTCCCGCGTAACAAGACAATAAAAGCCATCCCAGCTGCACTAAGTTACGCGCGCTCAAGATTTTGCCCGCAACTGATTGCAGCCCAAGGATCAAATGCCAATTTCCCGCCAACCAGAAGATTCCAGTAGATCGAGGGGGAGGGGGATATCAGGCTTCAAGGTTTCGAAGGTCGCAAAAGTTCAAACTCGCAGCTCGTAACTCAGAGCTCCCAGCTGAAAGCTGATAGCTGACGGCTGAAAGCCAGAAGGAGTTCCCATGCCCAGCTACCCAAATCGTTGCCACCACATCAAGGTCAACGGCACACAGTGCGGATCGCCCGCCCTGCGCCGCAACCGTTTCTGTTACTTCCACAAGCGCCATCACGATGAGCGCATCGAACTCAACGCCGACCGCCAGAAAAACGCGCGCGCCCGCCGCCGCACCATCGCCATCGACCTGCCCGTCTTCGAAGACGCCAACTCTGTCCAGGTCTCGCTCATGCAGATCACGCGCCTGCTCATCGCCGGCGACATTGACGCCAAGACCGCCGGACTCGTCCTTTATGCACTCCAGACGGCCAGCAGCAATCTCCACCGCACTCGCTTCGAGCCCAACATGCGCGACGTGATTCTCGATCCCATTAGTGTCGGCAAAATCGCCCTCGGCGCCAACGCCTGGGACGATTCCGACTTCCTCGACCAGGAGGAAATCGCCGACGACGCGGACGACGGAATCGATCCCGCCCGCCGCGCCGGCATCATGAAGGCCGCGGAATACCTCTACGAACTCGACCGCAAAGCCGGCGGCATCCGAGGCTTCGCGCCGAGAGCGCCTGATCTCGAAGCGAAGCCCGATTCCAAAACAACCGTGACTCCCAAAATGCAGGCCGATCCCAAAACCAAGAAATCCCCCGCGCGCGAAATCAGCACCGCCGAGGTCCGCGAGCAGATTCGCCAACAAGTCATCAAAGCCGCGCCAGCCCTGCTGGCCGCCAACCCAAGTTTCCTACAGAGCATGTCGAAGAAGCCGCCAGGCAGCGCTACCAAAGCCGAGGGTGGCCCACTCAAGCCCGCAGTTGGCTTGAGTGGGGAACAGTGAATTCTCGAGTACATAGCCGAAGGAAACGGGAAAACAGTGCGAGCGGTTACGGATTCGGAGGCGGGGGCAATAACTCACAATGCTCGACGCACTTTACCGTGTTGGCCTCGACAGTGGCTTTCTTGTGACCGGAAAAATCGATGTCGGGGAGGATCAGCAGGGTTTGCGTGCCATTGGCGACGTTAAACGTGCAGTTGAAACTCATGGACTGGACGCCGCGTTCCTTGCAGCCGGTTTGGTCGAGGGCGTCGGTGAGGGTGACGGTCTTGTCGTAGACCTGGTCGGCAAGATGCGATGGCAGCAGAGCGACCGTCAGCGGGATGGGCGACTTGATCTTCACGCTGAGTTCCTGGCCGTCGTGGTCTGGAGTCATGAGACTGTAGATCTTGGGTACCGGCGTGATCTGGTATTTTTCGTCGAGGATGCGGCGCCAGCAGAACTCAGGCTGAAGGGCATTGTAGTACTGGATGTGAAGATCGTTGGGGGAAATGAATTGCCGCGCTCCGGGTCCGAGGATGGCGCCAATGGTGGTGAGGGCGGGCTTCTCGGGCCTGCGCTCATCGCGGAAGGTAATGATCATGGGGCGTTCGGAGGGAAGATGACACTCGTAAATCGCGCTGGTGACATGCTCCTTCACGCAGAGGAAGCTGAAATTCGCAGGGGCTCCGGGGCGCATGGCCGCGTTCCATTCGTCGGCCCAAGCCATGGCCACGGTCACCGGATATCTGGAGTCTATTTGCACATGCATGTCACCGCCCCCGACAGCGGGAGAGTAGACGCGGCCAGCGTGGAGGCTGGCGGGTTCCAACGGGATCGTCTCGCTGTTGGCAGCAGTCCAGACAACGGGATTTTGCGCATGCGAGTTCGCGGCCAAGGCGCAGAACAGCAGCGTGGCGAAAATCGAGAGGTTCCTCATACTAGAAGTATTGGCTGGGTCCAGGCGCGTACTCTAGCGAATTCGCGAGGGGAGGATTACGAAGGTACCAAGTGCCCGTGATCACAAGTCAAAATCCTCATCCTAACGTCGCAAAAGGCGCGACGTTAGGATGAGGCACCCGCCTTTGGGTGAAGTCACAACTGGTCACGCGGCAGGTTGTTGTTGATACGCAGGGACAAACGACTCGGCTACGAAGGTTTCGAAGCTGGTTGGCGTGGTGTTCTGTGCTGTGCGAGGTTCGAGGGCGCGCATGTATCCGGAGTTAAGTGCGGCGATCATCTCCAGGAGCAGCCTGGCAAATTGCTCGGACATTCCCATTTGAACCAGGACAGCCCGAAACTGATCGTCGGGCGCCTGAACGTATTTGAGATCCGGCTTGCCGATCGCCTTGCCAATAATCGCCGTGACTTCGGCGTAGCTGAGATCGCGTTGTCCCAGCAATTCCCGGGTTTGCTTGCCCTGGAAGTTGGGGTGCAAGAGCGCGTCCGCCGCTGCGGCTCCGATGTCGCGAGTGGCGATCATGGGAAGTTTTAGATCGGCACGAAGAGGTGTAGCCGCGGCCCCCATCTGGCGAATCGCGTTCGCTTGCGGAAGCGTATTTTCCATGAAGTAGCCGGGGCGCAGATGGAGCACATTCGCGCTGCGGATCTGGTTGAGCTTTTGTTCGAGATTGTAAAGGCCGACTACGGGGCCGGTTCCGCTGGATTTATCGGCTCCAATGCTGCTGAGTGTGACGACATTTTTGATGCCCGCATTTTGTACTGCGGCCGCGATGGCGTCGCCGACCTGGTTCGAATAACCGAGCGGGTCTTTGCTGGTGGGGTTCGGGGGAATCATGACATAGGCGGAGTCGGCCTGGTGGAAGGCTTTGGTGAGAGCCTTGGTATCGGTGACATCTGCGATGAACGGCTCAGCACCCTTCGCGGTGAGGGCTTGTAAGTGGGCTGCGTTTCTGCCGACGACACGAACTTTCTGCCCGTGGGTAAGAAGGTTGTTCGCCACTATGTGTCCGGTGTTGCCGCTTGCTCCCAGTACAACATACATAAATTTACCTCCTATTCTGGGTTGGATGTCGGAGGTTGCGTTTTGGACTCGTCGTTGGGCCCGACGGATGGGTATGTGGAGCGGGCGCCCCCGCCCGCGATTGCAAGGAAGACCGGCAAAGTTTTGGGAAACTGGAAATTTGCTTGATTAGAAATTTGCCTAGTTAGGGAGAGCGGGCTTGCTGCCGGCTTTTCGCGGGCGGGGCGCCCGCGCCACACTTATAGTTCAGGATTCAGCCACAACGAGCGATATTCTTCCGGGCGCTGCACCAACCCTCTTCTTACCGGGTTCTGCCGAATGTATTCGCACTTGTCTTTCAAACTCTCGTTCGACCGCAGCACGTGATCGAACGACTCCTCTTCCCAGACTGGCCCGGAAACGTGAAGGAGCTTATTGATGCGGTGAGCCGTTGCGCTTTTCATGCACTGCAGAATATCGACTAGAGCAAAGGGCCAGCCATCCGGATCGCGGCGGGGCGAGAGCAATAAGTGGACATGATCCGGCATGGCAACCATAGCGTGGAGGAGAATCCTCTTGCCATCTTCGCGCAGGCAGTGTTCGAGAACCAAATCGCGAGCTGCAAAGGGCAAGACCATCCGCGCTCCAGTGCAGAAGGTGATGAACAGATCACAGTCGGCCTTTTGCAAATGTGGCAGCCGCCGTCGGTACCGATATTTCGCTAAAGGCGTGCTGGACATGAGAGTTCGTGTGGAGCGGGCGCCTCGCCCCGCTACTGCCCGCGGCATAACGATCTGCAACCTGTGTTGTATGTGACGAATGAACATCGGAAGCCATGTGATTTGTGGATCGCGGCCAAAGGAAACGAAGATTAAATGGCAACGTTCCCCCGCCGCGAGAGAACGGCAGAATATGATCGATATCTAAGTCGACATCAGGTGGCCGTCTCTTACAAATATCGCAGCACTGATCCGAGTGAACCGCGATCATCAAGTAATCTTGGAAACTGAAAGGCCGGCGTTGACCCGTGCGCAGCGTCAAATCGATGCATTCCCAGATGTCATGCGCTTCATCCTGGGAAAGCTCACTACCAAGTTTCCCGTTGGCAAAGGACCAAAATCGCGTTAACCCATCGCTGCTTCGCTTCCATTCCCTAAACTGCTCGTCGGTTGGCGTTACGCGGTTAATCCGCTCCCCGCCTAGTGCCCAATAGATTTCTTTGTAGACTAGTGATGTATTTAGGCGTAGCTGTCGGGCGAGTGCCGAAATTTCGTCCAACACGCTCATGGCTCAACAACTGCCGGGCATTCTATCAGATGGGCGGGCGGCCACTGAAAAAGGAAAAGGCCAATCTGATTTCTCAGACTGGCCTTTATTAATGCCGGCAACGACCTACTCTCCCACACACTTTCGCGTGCAGTACAATCGGCCCGGCGGGGCTTAACTCGAGGCGTTTTGCGGGCGTGAGCGAAGCGGGAGCCCGCAGCCGAAATCCTGAGCGTTCTTTGCGAAGGATCTTAACTCTCGTGTTCGGGATGCCGAAACCGCACCCTCTCAAATTGTATTTGCGGCCTCGATGGCTTCAATTGCGTGTAGGACGGAGGCGGCAATGAGGATGCCCGAATTCGCTGGAACTGTCCAATTCGTGACCGCTCCTCCGACCTGAACTTTGCTCTCCTCCGTCCTGAAAGCCGTAACAATTCCGGCGACCTTAGTCTCGCCAGACTTCAAATCGCGAAAGATCACGGGGCTTCCGGAAAATCCGAGGTTTCCGAAAGCGTCAAGGTATATCAGGACCCTACTCTTATCTGAGGAGTCGATCGCGGAAAGGACACCGTGTTTAATCAGGGGCAAAGGACAACCATTCCACATCGGCTCCATGTACATTCCGAGAGGAAAGCCCAAGAAATAGAGGTCTTGTCCAAGGACCATGCCGTCCATCGAAGGTTCTAATTCAAGGGTTAAAGAGATATGTTTGTCGAGTCTCAGCACAGCAATATCCACCGCCGGATTCTTCGGATAGAAAACTTCGCCGCCCATGCTCTGCCACGTTCCGTGCTGATGGATCGCGACTGAATCCCGGGCACTTGGTATCACGTGCCGGGCCGTTACCAAGAATTGCCGCGAATTGCGTTCCAGCGTGAAACCAGTACCGAAAACGTTGTTCGTTTTGACAAAGAAAACGCGTGTGAGAGCGTTCGATGTAACAGGAGGATATTGTGAGGCGGCCATTTGCATTACTCAGGGTAATTATAATAACTACCTATCATCGAAATTTGAGGGCATGCTGAAACGGAAAAGGCCACGCTCATTTCTGAACGCGGCCTTTATTAATGCCGGCAACGACCTACTCTCCCACACACTTTCGCGTGCAGTACAATCGGCCCGGCGGGGCTTAACTTCCGTGTTCGGGATGGGAACGGGTGGATCCCCCGCGGTATGATT
>Ga0182024_10011791_pt1 | contig 17456 bp, 18 predicted proteins | sample P32metaG_FD_120480 | JGI IMG/M metagenome (GOLD analysis project Ga0182024, IMG submission 120480) | Permafrost microbial communities from Stordalen Mire, Sweden - P3-2 metaG (Illumina Assembly) | ecosystem: Environmental > Terrestrial > Soil > Wetlands > Permafrost | place: Sweden: Stordalen... | reverse complement strand
CGAAATTCCGGAATACTTTGTGGGGGCCGATCCGGCAGGCTTCCGCAGTCATGAAGGGGATCAAGGTGGGGCTCGATATGCTGCGCCGACAGCAGAATAATAAGCGGGAGCCGGATGGGGATGTGGATTCGGTGTCGCAGGACGAAGAACTTTTTATTTGAGATTGTATTCCTCAGTTGCGCAAGTGGTTCCTCGATAGGCAGTCAATTCCATTCGAAAGAATTGTAGAATTAGCGAATGTGGCGATGGCTTGGCGCGCGCGGACGCCTGGTGATTGTGTTCTTGTTCGTCGCGCTGCAATTTTCGATTGTGCTGGCGCAGACCAGGACTGCCGAATGTCCTGCTCATTTAGAATTTCTTCATAAATTGTCAGCGGCCGCCATCGAGAGAACGAATCACACCGTTCGTTACGATCCTGCTTACGTGCACCTGGCGTATCCCGGTGGAGATGTGCCGGCGGACACTGGCGTTTGCACGGATGAAATTATCCGGTCGTATCGAGCGCTGAGGATCGATCTGCAGAAGGAAGTGCACGAGGACATGGTGCAGAATTTTGGGCTCTATCCGCGGAAGTGGCAATGGGTGCAGAGCAGTCCCGATCCCAATATTGACCACAGGCGAGTACCGAATCTGATGGTGTTTTTCAGCCGCAAGGGAAAATCGATGCCCATAAGTTCTCACAGCGGAGATTATTCGCCGGGCGATCTCGTCACTTGGGATCTCGGAGGAGGCGTGCCACACATCGGTATCGTGGTGGATCACAAATCGGCGGAGAGCGGGCAGTACATGGTGGTCCATAACATCGGGCAAGGACCGAAGATGGAGGACGTGCTGTTCCGCTGGAAGATTACCGGGCATTACGATTACTTCGGACCAAATCTGTAGCGCCATTTGTTAGCGTGATCTGTGCTGGCGAGTTTATTTGTGAAATCGCGCGACGCGATTTAGATCAGCGGATCCAACCGCCGCCCAGGACTTTTTCGCCGTCGTAGAATACGGCGGCTTGACCCGGGGTGATGGCGCGCTGCGGCTCGCGGAAATTTACGCGGGCCGTGGCGGCGTCAAGCGGAGTGATTTCGGCTGCGGCGGGTTCGTGGCGATTGCGGATCCGGACCATTGCTTGGACTGGTGCGTCGGGGACGGCGTACGGGATCCAGTTCACGTCGCGGATTTCGCAGATGGTACGGCGGAGTTCCTGATCTTCGCCGACTACGAGGCGATTTTGGGCGCGATCGAGCGCGACTACGTACATTGGGGGCTGGCCGCCGGAGAGGCCGAGGCCCTTGCGCTGACCGACCGTGAATTGATGCAGACCTGTGTGGCGGCCTAGAACTTCGCCGGAAGTGGTGACGATGTCGCCGGGTTCTCTTGGCAATTCACTTCCCTGCTCCTGCAGATAGCCTTCGATAAACTTCACGTAATTTCCTGTGGGCACAAAACAAATTTCCTGGCTTTCGGGCTTTTCGGCTACGGGGACTTGCAGGCGGCGGGCGATTTCGCGGACTTCGTGCTTGGAAAGTTCGCCGAGCGGGAAATCGGTGCGCGCGAGCTGCTCTTGCGTAAGGCCGAAGAGAAAATAGGTTTGGTCCTTGGATTCGTCAACGGCGCGGAGGAGTTCGTAGCGGCCGGTCTGTGCGTTGTGACGCACGCGGGCGTAGTGGCCGGTGGCGATGCGTTCGGCGCCGATCTGGCGCGCGGTGACGAGGAGCTGATCGAACTTCACGTGATTGTTGCACATGGTGCAGGGGATGGGCGTGCGGCCTTCGAGATAATCGGCGACGAAAGGACGGATGACGTTGAGTTCGAATTCGCGCTCGAAATTCACGACGTAAAATGGAATGCCGAGATGTTCGGCTACGCGGCGCGCGTCGTAGACGTCGTCGTGCGAGCAGCAGCGATGCTGCGCGGGGCCATTATTTTCCAGTTGCGGCAGGCGGCGCTGGTTCCAGAGCTGCATGGTGAGGCCGACGATGGTTTGCGCGCGGTCGTGGAGGATCGCGGCGACCGTGGAGCTGTCTACGCCTCCGCTCATGGCTACTGCGACGGTGTTCGCGGTGACGACGGCCGGCTTGCTGCTTGCGAGCTCGAGTTGTGTTAGCGACGACAACGTTTTATTCCCTTAGGTTTGCGACGTCACGCCGAGATCGCTGTGTTTGCGCTCAGCGGCGAGAGCGCGCGGAGGCGTTCGACTGCTTGCGGGATTACCGCAAGCGCCTGGTCAATTTCTTCGGCTGTGGTCGTGCGGCCCAGGCTGAAGCGCAGGCTGCCGCGGGCTTCGTCGGCGGAGAGGCCAATCGCCATTAGCACGTGCGAAGGGCCGACCGCGCCGGAAGAGCACGCGGCGCCCGTCGAGCAAGCAATTCCCTGCAGATCGAGCGCAATCACCAGCGCTTCCCCGCCCGCTGCGTGGAACGAAATGTTTGAGGTATTGGATACGCGCTGGGCGCGATTTCCGTTTACGCGGGCGTCGGCGCAGGCCGCCAGCAGCGCGTCTTCCAGGCGATTGCGCAGCGAAGTGATGCGCGCGCAGTCCGTCATCAGATTCTTGCGCGCCAGTTCCGCAGCTTTTCCCAGGCCCACGATGCCCGGAACATTTTCGGTGCCAGGGCGGCGATCGCGTTCGTGATGGCCACCGTGGAATTGCGGTTCGAGCGGCGTGCCGGGGCGAACGTAGAGCGCGCCAGTGCCCTTCGGCCCGTAAATTTTGTGGGCGGAAATGGAGAGCAGGTCCACGCCGAGGCGGTTTACGTCGAGCGGCATCTTTCCGGCGGTCTGCACGGCGTCGCAATGCAACAAAACTTTCGCGGCGCCGGCGATGCGGCCAATTTCTTCGATGGGCTGGATGGTGCCGAGCTCGTTGTTGGCGTGCATCACGCTGATGAGAATCGTTTCGGGCTTGAGCGCGCGGCGAATTTCTTCCGGATCGACGATGCCTTCGCGGCCGATGGGAATATAGGTGACGTCGACGCCGAGTTTTTCGAGCGCTTGCGCTGAATTAAGCACCGCGTGGTGCTCGATGGCGGTGGTGATGATGTGCTTGCGCGGCTCTTGCGACGCGGCGACGACACCGAAGAGCGCGAGATTATCGGATTCGGTACCGCCGCTGGTGAAAACGATTTCCGACGGCTTGGCGCAGAGTAACGCGGCTACGGATGCGCGGGCGGCATCCACCGCACCACGCGCGCGCTGCCCCGGCGAATGAATCGAGCTGGCATTGCCGAAGGTATCGGCGAAATACGGCAGCATGCCGTCGAGGACGGCCGGGTCCACAGGCGTGGTCGCGTTGTAATCGAGATAGATGCGCATGTCGAGAAATTGCGAGCATTCAGGATAGCGGTACGCGCGGGAGGGGTCAAGGAGCGAGTCCCAGGCGGAGGCTTTCCTTGTGAAACGGCGCACGGTATTAGACACGCGAGTCTGGAGAACGTGCAAGCGAGGCGACATTGCGGGAAGAGCGCACGCAGAAAGGTGCAACGAAGCGGCGCAAATTGAGAATGCGCGATAGGGGCGGAAAGCATTGCCGTATATGTCTTTGAGCCATGTAGTTGCGGCGCTGGATCGCAGGTGATTTGGCAGGCCGCCTGCAAGACGTTCCAATGTCTGAAGCAGCGGAACCGCGTCGGGGAGTTAATCCTGGAACACGCCGGTCGGAGAAAACCATGACGAAACCTGTTGGATTTGCATTGGCATTGACCCTGACGGCCGCGTTTCTGATACCCGCCGCTGCGCAGGCGAAGGGTGACGATAGGGGCGACAAGAACGACAAGGGCTGCAAGAGCAGCTTCGACTAAGACAAGGATTGCGGCAAATCACAGCAGGTGCCGGAACCTGGCGAATTGCTGTTGCTGAGCTCGGGACTGGCGACGTTGAGCGCTTTGTCTTTCGTGCGACGCAAGAGCGCGAGCAAGCAATTTTTTGGTGAGTGTCTGAAGCCGACGCGGCTTTAGAACTTTGCGCCCGCGCCTGAGGGTGACCTTGATTTGAGGGTGCCGGTCCGCGCTTGGGCTATTGAAGTTTCCCACCGCATTACGGCTCGTCAAACCGACGCAGCTGGTTCCTACCGTGATTCACGCGTCCTAATCGGTTTTTAATCGAGTTCGTTTGGCATTGTTATTGTTGCGTGCAACTTCGCGCCGATGCGCCGCGCGCGCAGGCGTTATCGTCAGTAACTCACACGCGCAGGTTGCCTTGACAGGGTTGCGGGTGTCCGATAGCGTCGAAGAATGCGGCTTTATAGATTATTGCAGTTACGCCGCGCAATTCACGGGAGCGAAACTTGGCGCGGCCAATTATTACTTTGACGACGGACTACGGGACGAGCGACCACCTGGTGGGAGTGCTCAAGCGAGTAATCCTGAGCATCAATCCCGAGGTGAATATCGTCGATATCACACACAGCGTGATCGCGCATGACGTGCTGGACGGGGCGCTGACGATCAGCCAGGCTTACCGGTATTTTCCTCCCAAGACAATTCACATGGTGGTAGTGGATCCCTCGGTGGGCACGCAGCGGCGGCCGATACTGGTGGCGGGAGATCAGCATTATTTTGTGGCGCCGGATAATGGAGTTTTGTCGGCGATCTACGATCAGTCGGAATCGCTTTTTGCGTGGCACATTACTTCCGAGCATTATTTTCGGCAGCCGGTGAGTAATACTTTTCATGGGCGGGATATTTTCGCGCCGGTAGCGGGATGGCTTTCGAAGAACTGGCAAACGGCCAGTTTCGGCGAACTGATCGAGGATTTCGTGCGCTTCAGCATTCCGAAGCCGAAGGTGAACGGAAACACCATCAAGTGCGTGGTGCTGAAGCTGGATAACTTTGGGAATTTGATTACGAATTTGAAGGGCGAGGAGACGCCAGCTTTGATCGTGCCGGACGCGAAATTCACGATTCGCGCGGGGAATGCAGAGATCAAGAAGTTGTTGCCGACGTTTGCGTCGGGCACGGCGGGGGAGCCGTTTGCGATTATCGGCTCGAGCGGGTATTTGGAATTGTGCGTGAACAAGGGGAATGCGGCGCGGTTTTTGGGGATTGGGCGGGGGGCTGAGGTTACGGTGGGGGTGGGGTAGGGTTGGATTTCTTACGATTGTCTGCTGGTTTTTTCCTGCGGTGTAATTCCAAATTCAATAACGGGTACTTGTGTGCCCGGATTGTCGTGCTGTTTACGCGGGCACGGCATGCCGTGCCCCTACCACCGCGCTATCGGGCGAGCGAGGTGATTATCAGATAGGACCGCATGCGAGGGTCGAGCCAGTCGCGGAGAGCGTCGCCTAGGAGGTTGAAGGCCAGGACTGCAGTCATCACGGCTAGGGCTGGGAAAATTACCAGGTGGGGGGCGTCGAAGAGGTGGCCGCGGGCGTCGTTGAGCATGGCGCCCCAGCTGGGCATGGGCGCGAGAACGCCGACGCCGAGAAAGCTAAGAGTGGATTCGGCTAGGATGGCGCCGGCCATGGCGATGGTGGCTTGCACGAGAATCGGTTGCAAAATATTCGGCAGAAGATGACGGATGAGAATGCGGGCGTGCGATGCGCCAAGGGAACGCGCGGCCAGGATGTACTCCATCTCCTTGGCTTGCAGGATTTGCGCGCGGGCCAGGCGCGCGTAGCCGGCCCAGCCGGTGACTACCAGCGCGAGAATTACTTTATCGAGGCCGGGGCCGAGGAATGCGGCGAAGGCGATGGCCAGCAGAATGCCGGGGAACGAGAGAAACGCGTTGATCAGGATGATGTTGACGAAGCGATCGAACCAGCCGCCGAAATAGCCCGCGACCGCACCGATTGCCAGGCCGATTATTCCCGCACCGAAAACCACGCAGATGCTGACTAGCATGGAGACGCGTGTGCCGAAAATGATGCGCGAGAGGATGTCGCGGCCGAGTTCGTCGGTGCCCATCCAGTGGGCGGCGGTGGGCGGGATCAGGCGCGCCGGCAAATTTTGCGCGACCGGATCGTACGGGGCGAGCCAGGGAGCGGCAAGAGCGACGATCACGAGAAGCAGGGTGAGCGCGAATCCCCAGCGGCCGGGGACGCTGCGGCGCAGAAAGTCGTCGAGTTCGCGCAGAAGCTCGCGCACGAGCCCGCGCGGGTGCGATTTTGTTTGCGTCGTACTCATTCGAAGCGCACCCGTGGGTCCACCAGCGCGTACACCAGGTCGGTGAGCAAGTTGACGAAAACGTAGGAGACCGCGATAAGCAGGATGCAGCCTTGCAGCAGCGGATAATCGCGCGCGCCGATGGCTTGTACCGCGAGGCGGCCGATGCCGGGCCAGGAAAAAATGGATTCGGTGACGATGGTGCCGGCCAGAAGCGTGCCGAATTGCAGGCCGAGAATGGTGAGGATGGGAATCAGCGCGTTGCGGAGCGCGTGACGAAAGAGTACGCCGGATTCCGAGACGCCTTTCGAACGGGCGGTACGGACGTAGTCGGCGGAAAGCTCTTCGATCACGGACGTGCGCACCATGCGCGTGAGGATCGCAGCGAGCGCGGCGCCCAGCGTGAACGCGGGGAGGATGAGATGCGAGACGCCGCCGCGGCCGGAAACCGGCAGCCATCCGAGCACTACTGAAAAGAGAAGAATGAGCACGGGGCCGAGCGCGAAATTCGGGACGGACAGGCCAAACAGGGTGAGGACCGCGACGGCGTGATCGGTTCTTTCGCCGCGTTTGTGGGCTGCCAGAACGCCGGCGGGAATTCCGATCAGCGCGCAGATCAGTAGCGCGACGACGGCGAGTTCGAGAGTGGCGGGATAATGTTCAGCGACAACTTTTAGCACAGGTTGCTGGAAGCGGAACGATTCGCCGAGATTTCCGTGCACCACGCCGGTCAGATACCGGCCGTATTGCACGGGGAGCGGCAAATCGAGGCCGAGCGCGTGACGGAGCTGCGTCAAGTCTTCAGCGCGGGCGCCTTCGCCGAGCATTTGCGCTACGGGATCGCCGGGAACGATGTGCGCGAGAAGAAAAACCATGGTGAGGATGAGCCAGAGCGCCGGAAGCGCAAAGAGCAGGCGGATTGAAATGTAGCGAATCATTTATGAGCTGGCCCTGACGACGGCGAATCCTCGGGACGAGGTTCGTCTGGCGAGGGTAGCGCGGTTTCTGATGAAGCCTGGGAAGATTTTTTACGGGCCACGCGGCGGATTTTCCTGGCGCTGGTGGAATCGGCGGCGGAGGCTGGTGCGGGCACTTCCAAGACTTCGGCGGATGGACGCTGATGCGCGTTCGAAGCTTGCGTTTCGGCTTGCGGGGCGTCTGTCGCGTGCGGCGCAGACTCCGGCGTGGTATTTGACACAGACTGCGGAACGATTGCGGGCGGCAGCGGTTTGATTTTCAGGCGAGAAACGCGGCGATGGTCCATTTCCATCACGGTGAAGCGATAGCCATCCGCTTCGAAACTTTCACCGCCGCGGGGAATAAATCCGAGGCGCGTGAGCACGAAGCCGCCGACGGTTTCGTACGATGGATCTTCGGGAAGGATGATGTTGTAGCGCGCGGCGAGTTCGCGGATTTTAATGGCCGCATCGAAGATCATGCCACCGTCAGGAAGGGTCAAAGGGCGCTCGACGACGTCGAATTCGTCGTGAATCTCGCCGACCATTTGCTCGAGGATGTCTTCGAGGGTGGCGAGGCCCAGGATGCTACCGAATTCGTCCACGATCATGGCGAGGCCGGTGCGGCGCGCGCGGAATTCGAGGAGAAGTTCGCTGACGGGCTTGGTTTCGGGAACGATGAGCGCGTCGCGCAGGACGGGGCGCAGATTGAATTCGGCGAACGGCTGGCGATCTTCGGCGCGGCGGGCGCGATCGAGGAGGATCCAGATCATGTCCTTGATATGGACGAAGCCGAGGATGTGATCGAGCGTGCCTTCGTACACCGGAATGCGCGAGCGCTGCGTGGTGGCGAACATGGTCATGGTGTCTTCGAGCGTGGCGGAGGCGGGGAGGGCGTGAACGTCGGGGCGCGGGACCATCACTTCGCGAGCCTGGATCTGGCCGAGTTCCATCGCGGCTTGAATAAATTTTACTTCGGCGGCGGGAAGAAGGCCGCGATCGCGCGCTTGCTGGATCATTACTTGCAGTTCTTCGGTGGAACGCACCAGAGTGTGACTGTGCGGCGAGACTACGCCGAGGGCGCCGACGATTCTTTCGGCCCAGCCGTCGAGAAGATCGATGGCCCAGCGAAAAGTGTTCAGGAACCAGGAAAACGGGCGCGCGATGAGCAGGGCCACGCGCTCGGCGCGCGCGAGGCTGAGGCTTTTGGGGACGAGTTCGCCGAGGACGACCTGCAGCACGGTGAGCAGGCCGAAGGCGATGGCCAGCGCCGTGCCGTGAGCGATGATCGCGGCCCAGGGGCGCGGGATCGCCTGCACCAACGGGCTGAGAATTCCGGCGAGCGTGATTTCGCCCAGATAGCCGAGGGAAAGGCTGGCGAGGGTGATGCCGACTTGCACGCCGGAGACTACGCGAGTGAGATCAGTGAGCAGGATTTCGACTACTTTCGCGCGGGCGTCGCCTTGTTCGACGAGTTGGCGCACGCGGGATTGGCGGACGGCGATGAGCGAGAATTCGGCGGCCGAGAAGAAGGCGTTGATGCCGACCAGCGCCAGGACCGCAAAGAGTTGCAGGGCGATCATTGCTGGTTGATTTTAGCAAGAGGCGTGGAGCAATGGGGGAAAAGCAGTGATCAGTGTTGAGTGACGACTGATGAGTGATGAGGAACTAGCGCGAGCAGTTTTCGCTTACGTGGCGTGGGCCTGAACTCGGGAGTACTCGACTACTTTGCTGAGTGCCTCTGCGCTTGCGCGGCGCGGATTTTTGCGGTGGCCTCGGCGGACTTTCCGCGTGGGACTGTCAGCGTGGTCCAACGATCGGAAGCGAAATGCTTGGCGAGAAATACGATTTGGCCTACGTGGTAGGAATAGTGGGCTACTTGGCGATTGATGGCTTGCATGACGGAGTGAGGTTCGCTGCGGATCAGGACTTCGCGGGCAAGATCGGCATCGGTGAGCGCGGCGAGAGCGTCAAAAACATATCTCCAACCGGCTTCCCATTGGGCGATGAGCTGATCGCGGGTCGCGGCTGGAGATTCGAATTCGGTGTCGCGATTGCGGTCGGGCTTTTCGCCGTCGGTGGTTAGGAAATCTGTCCAGCGGGAGCGCATGTTTCCGTAAAGGTGCTTGACGATGATGGCGATGGAATTCGATTCGGCGTCAAGGGTGATGGGGAGCGCTTCGTCGGGAGCTTGCGCGATGGCGCGCTCGCCGAGTTGCTTGTAGTAGCGGAGCACGCGAGTGGCGTCGCTGATGTAGGAGTCCGTGAATTCGTGGGGCATGGCGGAATTCTGCAACGTTTGCGCCGTGGGGGCAATAGTTTGCTGGGCGCGCGCGACCGATCGCGTCTGGATGCGCAGTCCGCTGGATTGCACGCGAGTGATTTTGTGGGCTACACTCCGCCGCTGTTGTAGCTAGTGGCTGAGGGACGAGGTGAATGACACGCGCATCGCGGATTTTTCGATATTTGGTGGCGGGAATCTTGCTGGTTGTCGGCGTCGCGTTGGTTCTGGGATGGTGGCTGGTGCGAAGGCCGCTGGCGCAACTGGATGGAAGCGTTGCAATCGGCGGATTGAAGGATGGCGTGATCGTGGAACGCGACGCGTGGGGGCGGCCGTGGATTCGCGCGAAATCTTTGCAGGATGTGGTTATCGCTCAGGGTTATGTGATGGCGCAGGACCGGCTGTGGCAGATGGATTTGCTGCGGCGAGCTGCGAGCGGGGATTTGAGCGAGATTTTTGGTGAGATCGGGCTGGCGTACGACCGTGAAAATCGAACTTTGGGGATGCGGCAGGCAGCGGAACGGGCTGCGGCGGATTCGTCGCCAGAAATTTGCGGGTTGCTGGAAGCTTATGCGCGCGGAGTGAACGATAACATCGCGGAGCGCGGCGGTCGATTGCCGATTGAATTTGTGGCGCTGGGTTATAAGCCGCGGGCTTGGACTCCGGCGGACACATTTTTGATCAGTTTATATATGTACAAGACGCTGACGTCTACATGGAAGGAGAAATTGAACCGGCAATGGATTACGGAGAAGGTGGGGGCGGAGCGGGCGCGGGATTTGTTTGTCGGCGATTCGCCGCTGGATCATTTTATTTGGACTGCGGGGGCTTCCCTGCCCTCGGGGGCTGCTGCTGCGGGCTTTCAGTCATCAACGCTAGTGGATGATGGCGGGCGCGGCAACGATAAAGGAGCACCACCGCCGTTCGCTTCGATTGCGTGGGACGCGGCGCGCAATTTCTTGGCGCAGTTCGAGGAAGAGTCTTCGGAAACAATCGGTAGCAACAATTTTGTGGTGAGCGGTGCGCATACGGCTTCGGGCAAGCCACTGCTGGCGAACGACACACATTTGCGGCTCTCGACGCCGGCGTTGTGGTACATCGTGCATTTGACTGCGCCGGGGTTGAACGTGGAGGGATTTGCGCTGCCGGGGGCGCCGCTCGTAATCATCGGGCACAACGAGCGGATTGCGTGGGGATTTACGAACAGCAATGCAGACGTGGAGGATCTTTACGTCGAGGCATTTTCTGCTGCGAATCCGCTGGAATATTCCGCTAACGGCACGATGCTGACGGCTGAGGTGCGTCACGAAGTGATTCACGTGCGCGGGAAACCGGATGTGCAGCTGGATGTGGTGGTGACGCGACACGGACCGATCGTTCATCGCGATGCGGCGGAGCAAGGCGGGCGCGCGTATGCGTTGCGCTGGACGGCGCTGGAACCTGGAGGACTCGATTTTGGATTTCCATTATTGGGCGAGGCGCCGGACTGGAATTCGTTTATCGAAACCACGCGACATATTGCGGGGCCGGCGCAGAATACGATTTACGCGGACGTGGATGGGAATATCGGGTTCACGATTCCGGCGCGCATTCAGCTGCGCGCGAATGGTGATGGCGCGTTGCCCGTTCCCGGCGATACGGATTTGTACGAGTGGAAGGGATACATTCCGTTCGAGGAATTGCCGCGGGTGGAAAATCCACCGGACGGAATTATTGCCACAGCGAATGCGCCGACTGTCGGGCCTGGGTACAAATATTATTTATCGGATCGGCAGGCGGGACCTTATCGGACGGCGCGCCTTTATGTATTGCTTTCCGGGCGCACGGGGCTGCGGCCGGAGGACTGCAATGCGATTCAGAACGATATCGTCAGCCTGCCAAATCGTTTTTTGGCTGGCGCTCTGTTGCAAGCCGCGAAAGCGAAGCAGCCGGCGGATGCGCGGGCGCAGCGATTAATCGCTGGGCTGGGTGGATGGGACGCGCGGGCTACGGCGGAATCTGTTGAGACTTCGTTTGTGGAATACACGCGGCGGGCCCTTTTTGTGCGTTTGCTGCGGCCCTATTTGGGCGATGAAGTTACGAAGTACGAGTTGTGGGAACCGCAGAGCGTTTACAACGATGTGTGGCGGCGCGACAAAGTGTTTCTGGAGCATATTTTGCGCGCGCGGCCGGCGACGTGGCTGCCTCGCGGTTTTGCAAACTACGATGACCTGCTAATGACTAGCGCGGATGATGGTGTGGCGGCGCTGCAAAAGCAAACAGGCCAGGCGACTGAGTTCGGGTGGAATTGGGGGCGGCTGCACCCTCTGGATATGCTTCATCCGCTCGGGCCCGCAGGATTACTACATGGATTGCTGAGCATCGGGCCTTACGAGCAAGGCGGGACGATTGATACAGTGCGGGCGATGGGCGTGGGACGTGGGCCGGCGATGCGTTTCGTGGCGGACCTTTCGAATTTCGATCAATCGCTGATGGAAATTCCTACTGGTGAATCGGAGCAGTATGCGAGCCCTCATTATCGGGACCAGTTCGCGGAATGGTTTGCGCGGCGCGGGATTCCGGCGGCATTTTCGATTGCCGGCGAGGATGGCGTGCGCGCTCACCGGCTGACGCTGTTGCCGGGCGATGGGAGATAGTGGATCAGTCTCCAGTCACAGCGTTAATCAGGCACGATGCCCAAACTGGCGGTGTCTACCAGAATAAGCAACTTGCGAACTCGAACCAAACTTCTTGCTGCAATGGCCGTCCTCCTTGTGACTGCGGCGGTAGTTCTGATTTGTTGTGCACTTTTCATCAAGGTCCAGGCCGAGTCTTTGTTGAACGATGTTGCGGCGCTTAAGATTGGGAGTTCAACCGAGTCTGACGTCGAACAAGTCGCAAGAGAACACATTCAGTACGCGGTGTCTCGCGAATCAAACGACGACGGCGCTACAACAAATTTCACAGTGCAGAACTTGTGGCTCGCCACGTTAAGGCTCGAGCCACAGGCGTTTTTCCGTGCATCTGTGAGTGTTAGAAACGGACGTGTCCACCACATTGGCGCGTGGCTCTTGCGTTCAATGGACATCTATCCAACATTCCAAGCGTCAGCGGGAATGGCAGGCGAATACGACGAATATCCGCAGTATCTTACGCACAACGGGCATTTCGAGTTCCCGACCCCAATAGGTAAGCCTTACCTGAAAGTGCTACTAGATTCGCACGCGTCCTCAGTTCAGCGACAGCACGCATTCGGTTTTTCGTTTAGCCGCCTGATAAAGTTAGGTGGAGGGTGCGACTTGCCTTGCGACTACTTGCCTTTAGCTTGGCAGGATTGAAAAGTCTATCTTCAGGCACACGACTGCTTGGATATTTTTAACCACCACTACCCGAATAGCTCAAGATGCAAAGAGTCATCTTCGGGGCCGGGCCGCCCCTGACTCCGGATAAGTCAGGCAACCCGAAAGTGAGGCGCAACCGATGGCAGCGTGGCATTGCTGCAAGAAAATCATCGCGATAGAATCCGGTTGGCTGCTACAGTGGTGAGACATTTCCAGCGCTTGCGGGTTGCGCGGAACGAGGCAGAATGAGTCCAGCGCCGAATAAATCGGCTGTGCCGGTGGAAACGCCGAAGAAGGGTGACTTTGAAAAGTCGCTTACGCGGCTTGAGGAAGTGGTGAAACGCCTGGAGAGCGCGGATTTGTCGCTCGACGAAGCGATGCGGCTCTTCGAAGAGGGTGTGAAGCTTTCGCGCGAGTGCCAGAAGCAGCTGGAAGAGGCGGAAGGGCGCGTGGAAATTCTGCTGAAGAAAGCGGATGGCAAAATTGTGGCGGAGCCGTTCGATCCGGAAGACGAAAATAATTAACGTCCGCCGGATGATTTTTGCAATGCGATTCGCGTTCCAGACATCTGCATCGAGCCTATGACCATCCCCGATTTCTTCGAGCAGGACAGAGCAACGGTGGAAGCGGCGCTGCAGGAGCTATTGCCGCCGGAAGACGCGCTGCCGATTACCATCCATAAGGCGATGCGCTACAGCGTGTTTGCGGGTGGAAAGCGCGTGCGGCCAATTTTGTGCATGGAAGCGGCGCGAATGTTCTCGCCGGAGCAGAGCGGGGCGGTGCAGGTGGGCTGCGCGCTGGAATTCATCCACACCTATTCGCTGATTCACGACGACTTGCCGGCGCTGGACAATGATGATCTGCGGCGCGGCAAACCGACCAATCATAAAGTGTTCGGCGAGGCGATGGCGATTTTGGCGGGTGACGCGCTGCTGACTTTGGCGTTTCACACTTTGGCGCTGGCGCCGGTGGAACCGCAACGACGATTGACGATTTTGGCGATGATTGCCGAAGCGGCGGGCACCGATCGCGGAATGATTGGCGGGCAGGTGGCCGACTTAGAAGCTGAAGGGAAAGCGCCCGACAAGGGAATGCTGGAGTACATCCACCGGTCGAAGACGGCGGCTTTGATACGCGCGTCCATTCTGGCGGGCGCGATAGCGGGCGGCGCAGACCGCGGGGACGTGACGCGGCTGCTGGCGTTTGGGGAGCACATCGGGTGGGCGTTTCAGGTGGTGGACGATATTTTGGACGTGGAGGAATCTTCGGAGGCGCTGGGGAAAACCGCGGGGAAGGATCAGGCGCAGAAGAAGGCTACTTATCCGGCGCTGCATGGGTTGGAGGTTTCGCGGGACATTGCGGCGGATCTGGAGGCGAAGGCTTTGAAGGAATTGGATTTTTATGGGGAGCGGGCGGGGAGACTGCGGCAGTTAGCGCAATTTTTGGTGGCACGGCGGGCTTGAGGGTTCGTCGGTTGAGTTGCGGTTGTTAAAATCACCACTGATGAACGCAGATGAAAACTGATCAAGGCACTGATGAAGGCGAGCGAAGCGAAAGGCGAAAAGATTAACACAGAGGGCACAGAGAAAACCGGAGAACACAGAGAACACCGTTTGCACAACTGCTATTCCTTTTACGCATGAAATCAAAAAACACTTCTGAAACGACTACTTCGGGCAATCGCTCTTCAAATCGCAAATCTGGGAAAATACGATTGGATGTTTTGATCGTGGAGCGCGGACTCGCGCCTTCGCGGGAACGTGCGCAGGCTTTTTTGTTAGCTGGGAATGTGTTGGTGAACGGGCAGAAGATGGAAAAGCCCGGGTCGCAGGTGGCTGCGGATGCGCGCGTGGAAATTATTGGCGACTCGCTGCGCTATGCGAGCCGCGGCGGGTTGAAGCTGGAGGGCGCGCTGGAGGATTTCGCGATTTCGCCGGAAGGCCGAACATGTCTGGACGTGGGAAGCTCGACGGGCGGCTTTACGGATTGTTTGCTGCAGAATGGGGCGCTGCGGGTTTTTGCGGTGGATGTGACGGTGCACCAGTTGGATTGGAAGTTGCGGCAGGATCAGCGCGTGACGACCGTGGAATGCAACGCGCGCTATCTAAAGGCTGAGGATATTGCGGAGCGGCCGAGCCTCGTGACGATGGATGTATCTTTTATTTCAGTGACGAAAGTTTTGCCGGCGGTTGTGCCCGTCGCCGCTGCGGCTGCGGATTTTTTGGTACTGATCAAGCCGCAATTCGAGTTGGAGAAAAACAAAATCGGCAAAGGGGGGATCGTGCGGGATATATCGCTACATCAGCAAGCGATCGAGCGTGTGTCGGCGGGGGCTGCGGTTTGCGGCCTGGCGATTCTGGGAATGCGCCCGAGCCACCTGCCGGGGACGGAAGGCAACCAGGAGTTTTTTCTCCACGCCCGCGCTCGCGGGTAGAGTAGAATTCTGCCTCCAAATATGATTCGCGCCGTCGGCATCATCTGCAAACCAATCCCCGAAATGGTCACCTCCGTGGTGCCGGAACTGCGGCGCTGGCTGGGGGCGCGCAAGATCGAAGTTTCCGTGGATCCGCGAACGCGAACAACGCTGGACCCCAACGGCCCGGCGATGACGCGGGAAGAAATGGCGGCGAAGGTTGATCTCCTGATCGTGCTTGGCGGCGACGGAACTTTGCTCGCGGCGGCGCGCGCGCTGGGCGGGCACAACGTGCCGATCCTGGCGGTGAATCTGGGTGGGCTGGGATTTTTGACCAGCGTGACGCTCGATGAACTGTATCCCGTGCTGGAAGCGATTCTGGCGGGAGAGCATCGCACCAGCGAACGGATGATGCTGGAAGCGGAAATCGTGCACAGCAACAAGCCGGCCGAGCGCCTCACCGCGTTGAACGATGCGGTCGCGAATAAGGCAGCGCTGGCGCGCATGCTGGATTTTGACGTACACGTGGATCATCACCATGTGGGGCGTTATCGCGCGGATGGATTGATTGTGGCGACGCCGACTGGCTCGACTGCGTATTCGCTGGCTGCGGGTGGGCCGATTATTCATCCGGATCTGGATGCGTTTGTGATTACGCCGATTTGCCCGCACATGTTGACGAACCGGCCGCTGGTGGTGCCGGACACCGCGCATGTGGAGCTGGATTTTTCAGCGTCCGGCGAGCCCGTGTATCTGACGCTGGATGGACAGATTGGATTTCAGTTGCAGCCGCAGGATCGCGTAGTAATCACCAAGGCTGCGACGAAAGTGCAAGTGGTAAACCCGCCTCGAAAAACGTATTACGAAATTCTGCGCAGCAAGTTGCGGTGGGGAGAGCGCTGAGGGGCGCGAGTTTCGCATTCATCCGGAGGAACGAATATGCGATTGACGGCTTATTTTGTGCTGGCGGGGTTGGTGTGCGCGTGGGCTGGCGTTGGAGCGCAGGGGCTACATGCGCAGACGGCGGAGGCTGCGCCGGCGGCACAAGCTGCGCAACAACAGGCGACGACCGATGCGGCGCCGCCACCGCGCAGAGTTCCCGTGGCGGACTATCCGATTCAGGAAGGGTACATGGATTCGGGCGGCGTGCTGATTTATTACACGACGATTGGCCGTGGCGCGCCGATTGTGATCGTGCACGGCGGCCCTGGCGGTTCGCATGATTATTTTCTGCCGTATCTGCTGCCGCTGGCGCGCCAGAACCGGCTGATATTTATTGATGAGCGCGGCTCGGGCCGGTCGCAGAAGCTGGATGATCCCGCCGGATATACCGTGGACAATATGGTGGAGGACGTGGAGGCCGTGCGGCAGGGACTGGTGCTCGGGAAAATCACGCTCCTGGGGCATTCGTATGGAGGCGTGCTGGCGCAGGCGTATGCGTTGAAATATCAAAATAATTTGAGCCATTTGATTTTGTGCAGCACGTTTGCGAGCACCACGGAGATGAATCAGGTGCTCGCGCGGATCAAAGCGGCGGCGCCGGCCGATGTGCGCGAACAAATTGAGCGCGAAGAGAAAGCGGGGCTCTACGGGCGCGGCAAGGATTACGAGAAAAATCGTTACACGAACGATTACATGATTGCGGCCTGGGGTGGAGGTTATTTTCCATACCTTTATCAGAATCATCCGGACGCGAATTATGATCCGACGCAGGTCACAGGCTTACCTTGGGATTTGTATCGCGAGATGTGGGGCTCGAACGGCGAATTTGTGATTGATGGAAATTTGAAGTCGGTGGAATACGTGGAGCGGCTGCACACGATTCACGTGCCCACGCTCATTATTGCGGGCGATCATGACGAATGCGACCCAGTGTTATCGCAGGAAATGCACGAAAAGATCGCGGATTCGCAAATCGCAATTTTGCCGAAGAGCGGGCATATGACGTTTGTGGATCAGCAGGGGATGTTCAACGATTCGGTGAACACGTTCGTACGTTTAAAGAAGCCGAAGGGGGGCGCAGCTGTAACGAAGGTTGATTAGGGCAGCGCTACTTTACTTTTAGGACCAACAGGGTGCGGTCGTCGAAGGGATGAGCGCCGCCGGAGAACGCGTCAACTTCTTCCAGGATTTTGTCGGCGATGGCGTCGGCGTTGAGGCGGTGGTTTGCGGTAATCAGGTCGGCCAAGCGGGTGTGGCCGAAGAACTCGGCTGCGGAATTTTGCGTATCGCCGATGCCGTCAGAATGGAACACCACGATGTCGCCTTCATTCAGGATGTAACTTCGCTGATCGTAGGTTGATTCCTCGAACATTCCGAGCGGAAAGCCGGCGAGCATGATTCTTTCGCAGCGGCCGCCGTGATACAGGAACGGCTCTTCTTGTCCCGCGTTGG
>Ga0182024_10011790_pt1 | contig 17457 bp, 9 predicted proteins | sample P32metaG_FD_120480 | JGI IMG/M metagenome (GOLD analysis project Ga0182024, IMG submission 120480) | Permafrost microbial communities from Stordalen Mire, Sweden - P3-2 metaG (Illumina Assembly) | ecosystem: Environmental > Terrestrial > Soil > Wetlands > Permafrost | place: Sweden: Stordalen... | reverse complement strand
GTGCACTATGGAGAGATCTTTGGCTTGCTAGGCGCCAATGGTGCGGGCAAGACAACTGTAATCAAAATGCTCTGTGGGCTTCTCCAGCCGACCTCCGGACAAGTTACGCTAGCAGGCGAAACGGGAAACTTGCGCAGCAGAAAAGTGCGCAAGAAGCTCGGTTATATGAGCCAGAAATTCACTTTATATGACGGTTTAACTGTCAAAGAGAACCTCGAATTTTACGCCTCGATTTACGAGATACCGCGCAAAAATCGCAAGGAGAAAGTCGACTGGGCCATGGCAGCGTGCAATTTGGGTGAGCTTAAAGATAGGCTCGTTGGGCGCCTTCCACTGGGCTGGAAGCAGCGCATCGCATTTGGTGCGTCAGTGATGCACGAGCCTGAGATACTGTTTCTCGATGAACCGACTGCCGGCGTAGACCCGATCGCGCGTCGCCAACTGTGGAGCCTCATACGCGACTTCGCACGTTCTGGCACCGCAGTTCTGGTCACAACTCACTATTTAGCTGAAGCTGAATATTGCAACCAACTTGCCATGATGGCGGACAGCCAAGTTCTCGTTCAGGGATCACCTAATGAGATCAAGCGCGACCACAAAGGCGGATTGATCGAGATTAGCGGGGAACGTGCACGGGAGGCTTATCAGGCTCTCGGAGAGCGCCTCGAGCCCTGGCGACTCACTCTCGCTAACGGCAAGCTCCGGGTCTTACTCGACGATCCCGAATCCGATCTTCCCAGCCTTAAATCGATGCTTGATCAAGCCGGAATTCGAATTGGCACCACCCAGAGTGTCCCGTTCTCACTAGAAGATGCATTCATTGCGCTTGTTCAGAGCAACCGCAAGGAGCGCTCATGAACAAAATACTCGTGCAAGCAAAAAGAGAATGGATAGAGTTCAGGCGCGACCGGCTCAGCCTCGCCCTTGCGTTTCTGTTACCGCTATTCTCCTTGATCCTATTTGGCTACGGCATCAGATTGGAATCGCAAAACATTCCGATGGTCGTTCAGGATTATGACAACACTTCGATTAGCCGAGAGTATATTGAGCGTCTGTATGCCACCAATATTCTCACGCCGGCTAAGGCTTCGGAGGCAACCTCTCCATCGAATGCAATTGACAGAGGGTTGGCGAAAGTGGCCGTGATCGTCCCCAAAGGATTTACCAGGGATATTCTCCGCAGGCAAACCGCGCAGTTGCAAGTCATGATCGATGGGACCGACATAAGCAACTCGCAGATTATTCTCAACAGTATTAAGGCAGCCAACACCTATTTTGTCGCCGGACTCAAAGCTGCAAGAGCGCCCCAAGCTAACGTGCAAACGGTCGTTCCGCATCTGCGCGTTTGGTTCAACCCAGGGCGCGAAGAAACTCTGTTTATCGTTCCCGGGGTTTTCGGCATCATTTTGTGGATGTTCCCGGCGCTGCTTTCTGCCGTCGCTATATCCAGGGAAAAAGAGCAGGAGACCATCGTTCGCGTCTACTCCTCTAAAATGAGCGCGCTTCAGTTTCTGCTCGGAAAGGCGGCGGTCTATTTTGCAGTGGGAATGGGGTTGGCACTATCGGTCATTGTTGTGGGCTGTGTTCTCTTCGGTGTCAGACCGCTGGGCGATCTGACGCCTTTGCTCCTCACAGTACCTATTTATGTGCTGACGTCAGTCCTCTTCGGTCTCTTTCTCGGCACTTATGCAAGCTCTCAGACAACGGCTGTTCAAGCCACTTCAACAGGCGGTTTCTTCCCTTGTCTTTTGCTCTCTGGATTTGTTTACCCGATCAACAACATTCCATTTCCACTCAGTCTATTTTCAATGGTTGTCCCAGCTCGTTATTTCATTGAGTTGAGTAGAGATTCCTTTGTACGAGGAACTGGCTGGCCCGCAGTCTGGCAAGATCCGCTCATCTTGTCACTGTTTGTGTTTCTGCTCATTTTTGCTAGTTGGTTTGGATTGCGTCGCATGCAACTGAAGGATTGACACCATGTTCGCTGAACGTCTCGAAAATATTCTGGGAACTCATCTCTGGCCTCTCATTCTCAAGGAAACCAGAGAGATTCTGCGCAACAAGTATTTGTTGTTTCTTCTGCTTGTTCCACCGACAATACAACTGCTCATATTGGGAGCGGCGCTCGATCCTCAAGTGCGAAACGTTTCTCTGGGCACCGTCGACCATGCTCAAACCCAGGAAAGCCGTGATTTAATCAGCAGTCTAACGGCAAGCGGAGTATTTTCTGCGAATAAAGATTTTTCGAACGAACGAGTCCTGAGCCAACAGCTAGAAAAAGGAAAACTAGACGTAGGGGTTGTAATTCCGCCAGATTTCACTCAAGATCTCAATCGCCACAGCCCGGCTCAAGTTCAGGTTCTTGTGGACGGCGCCGATGCATACAGCGCTGGTATCACCAGCGCTTACATACTGCGAATCATCAACCAATATACTCCGGCGACAGTTGAGCCCTTGGTTTCGCCGATCGATCCCAAGATTGAGATGCTCTACAACCCAGGTCAGGTAAGCAGTTGGTCCTTCGTGCCCGGCATCCTCGGTGCCTGTCTGACGCTCACCGCCACCCTTGTAGCGTCGGCTACAATCTTGCGCGAACGAGAAAGCGGCACCATGGAACAGCTGCTGATGACACCATCTGAAGCATGGGAAATTCTGCTGGCCAAAGTCATACCACTGGTAATCTTTCTCATCGCAGACGTATGCTTCGCCATCGCAGCTGCGCGAATTATCTTCGGACTACCTTTCCGCGGCAGCTTTCCGTTATTTATGCTTTCATCGATCCTCTACGTTTTCGTCGGCATCGGGTTCGGCATGCTCCTTGGTGCTCTCTGCAAGAGTCAACGTCAGGCACAGCTGACCTCATTCTTCATCAATATCCCACTGATCCTTCTTTCGGGAACAGTGGTGCCTCTCGACACCATGCCTCCGTTTCTCCAAACCCTGTCCGCAATAGACCCGCTGCGATACTACACGCTAATCGCCCGCGGTATCATTCTCAAAGGCGCCACCCTGGCGATGCTATGGCAGCAGGTCGGACTCCTGGCGTTCTTCGCAATTCTGGTATTCACTGTCAGCATCAATCAATTCCGCAGGCAGTTGGTTTGACGATCTCAATCGGTCGACCGCCTAATCGATCGTTCAAAATGTAAACCGTTCTCATAAAGATTGCTTCTCCACCCGATGAGGTTGAAGAACCTGTCAGGAACTTAAGAATCTAATCTCGGTAGGGTCTTAACCAGCATGCCGTGAGGTTTCTGAGTAAACCAACACTGCCTATCCACCTGGAGACTTGTCCAAACACGGTCACGGCAAGCAGGTAACACTCAAAAACTGGGTAAATTCATGATCGGACCCAGATCGCTTAGTTGGGCAGTTCCAGCCGATGAACCCAAAAGATGAGAGCCCTGCGTTATCCGACAACATAACGCTCCGCGAAGAAGTAGAAATAACTGATTCTCCCGCGTCTGAAGCCAACGCGCAAAATGATCCCCATGATGTGCAGTTGAACGATTCTGCTCAGGACTCAGCAACGAAAGTTGAAACAAACTCAAAGCTCGATTCCGCGATCGAGCTGGAGAATTTCAATTTAGTGGAAACGCTCGGCGAAGGCGGGATGGGAAAGGTATTCCGAGCGCACAACAAAGCACTAGACAAAGACATGGCTATCAAAGTCATGAAGCCTGAGCTTGTAGGAGATCGAGCTGCGCGCAAGCGGTTCGAGAAGGAGGCAGCCGCTGCCGGTGCTTTAACGCATCCCAATATCGCCCAGGTGTTCAGCTGCTCTGCTAATGGTGACACGCCGTTCTTGGTGATGGAATTCGTAGACGGTGTCAGCCTTGCGGAAATATTGAATCATGAGCACAGACTCAGCCCAGATCGAGTGGTGTCCATCGCACTCCAAATTTGTGACGCTTTGGATTATGCGCATCAGCGAGGGGTCGTTCACCGCGATCTCAAACCAAGCAACATCATTGTCGTCGAACACAATGGTGGCGACAACGTCAAAATTGTTGATTTCGGCATAGCCAAGCTGGCTCCGAAACATGAAGGCATGACAGCGTTGACTCAAAACGGAGAAATCTTTGGCAGTCCGGCGTACATGAGTCCCGAACAGGCACAAGGTGTAGATGTTCAGTTCAGTTCCGATTTGTATTCGCTAGGTTGCATTATGTTCGAGGCGCTGGCAGGTCATCCCTTGTTCACAGGCGATAACGGCATTCAGATATTGATGAAACAGCTCAACAGCCCCATCAACAAGCAGATGCGTCAACTCAGGCAGCGAGGAATATCACGTTCACTCGTTGCCATTATCAGAAAATTGCTCAACAAACGACCTGGGAGGCGCTATCAAACCGCATCAGAATTGGCTGCGGAGTTGAGATCCACGCAACAGCACCGATTACCGAAAGCAATGATGATTCCGATATTTCAGAAGGTTGGTGCTGCCATCGCTGTTGTGGGCGCCGTTTCCTTTGCTTGTTTCAACTATCACCAGTCAATCCCTTCACTTATTCCTGCAGCGCCTTCACTTATTCCTGCAGCGCCCTCACTTAATCCCGCAGCGATCACCGAGCAAATCGGTCTTCCTGACAATGCTTCTGCCTCGGAACTAATCAAGCGAGTCGAAGCAAATGAGGAGGATAGTTGGAAATTCATGACCACTAGCAGACTCACAGGCGATGCACTTCAGCAAAGGGCGCGATCTGATCGCGCACTACGTGAAGAATGCACCAGAAGATTGCAAGCCATGGGCCCAAAGATAATCCCTGAAATGATCCATGGATTGCAGAATTCGACAATGACCTCCCAAATCTGTGAGGACGTGCTTGCTTCTTTCGACAAAGCGAGTGTTGAACCAGTCTTGGAAGCGCTGAGGCAGAATCCCAACAATGAGAAGCTAATCACCACGCTGTTCCTCATCGGCCAACCGGCGGTCGAACAATTGGTCGACGTCATTCGAACAGGATCAGCCAACGAAGTTAAATCTGCTGCAGAAACCCTCGCTGGCATCACACAGTTAAGCACACTGCAATCGCCGCCGGCTCTTATGTTTCGCCTCCGCGGAAAGTTGATCGGAAATGGCGATCTCCAAAGCAGCCGGAAACTGCTGCGAGACTCCGATGAGCAAACGCTATTGAACGCCCTCAATCGTACATCGATTGAGACCGTTCGGAAAAACCTGCTGACGATTATGGCAAGCATCGATGGTCCGGACCGAAACACGATAAACAAGGTGGGCGACCTATTGAAGCACGATGCATCCGAGGATGTTCGTCAGGCGGCAGCAAAGATGTTGGGACATGTGCTCTCGACTCAGTCTCCGGATTCGGCTGTCGAGACGATCAAGATCCTAATTGCAGCTCTGTCTCAAGATCCAAGTAGTACCGTTCGGGCTGTATGCGCAAACAGCATAGAACAGGGAGCACCCAATGCAAAAATCGCAATCGCTCCCCTAAGGCACTCTTTGCACGACCCTGTTAATTCGGTGCGCGAAAGTGCATTGAAAGCGCTCGTTGGAATGGCGACTACATACCCCGAGTCTAAGCCTGACCTATTGTTAGCCTTGAAAGATCTAGACCCAAATACGGTGCATGCCGCATTATCTGTTATGGAAAGAATGGGTCCAGCCTGCAAAGACGCAGTTCCTTTGCTGATTAAAGTTGGAAGGGCATATGACCGACGAAATACAAATGAAGTGTTGGAAGTGCTTAAGAACATCGGTCCTGAAGCAGCGCGCCAATCTGTTCCATTCATGATTGAATGCCTCAAACTCCCGTCAGCGCAGTGGCCCATCAAAAACACAGCAACTGAGGCTTTAGCAGCTATGGGTCCGGAAGCAAAATCAGCCATACCTGCCTTGAAGGAAGCCGGTTCAACTAACGCATACGCCCGTCAAGCTTTGCGCGCTCTTGGTGCGGAGTAGAAAGTCTACGTAAGAAATAATTTTTATATCCACTTCGCCACGCTGGCGCCGGTTTCGGTTACAGGTTCGTGATCGAAACTTTGACCAGCAACTAGCTGAGAATATCCGGTTAAGGGAGATCATCCGAATCTCATTTGCTGGCGAATTCTACTTCCTTCGTGCTCTCTACTTGCTGCGACCATTTCGTGGCGGTCATGACGTCAGACTGCATGGGGAAAACCTTCTCCGTCAGAACGCGATGGACCTCCTCGTCTTTGTCGAAACAACAATCCGATAAGACTGTTATCGCATAATCCATGTCCGCGGCCGCTCTGAGAGTTGAAAGCACAACACCGCTGGTCGCAATTCCCGCCAGTACAAGGTGCTGAATCTCTTGCGATCGCAGAACCACTTCCAGATCGCTGCCACTGAAGGCGCCAACACGGCGCTTCGTCACGATAATATCGCCGGACTCCGGGGCGAAAGAACTCGATACTTCCACCGCAGGATCGCCTTCTTGCAGCGGCAGTGCGCCCGATTTGACCGCGCCGAACGCTTTGTTTCGGGGGCTGACTTCCGGATATTGCTCCCTGAATTTTACGACGACATAAATGATCAGCATCTCCGCTTTACGCGCCGTTGCCGTCACCTGCTGCACACGGCGAATAAACTCCGGATCATTGCAATACCTGTCGACGATGCCACTTTGCAGATCCATCAGTAATAATGCTGTCTTGGACATGAAACACCTCTCAATACGCCACGCAGTAAATCCTGAACTTAGTTTTCCTTTCTCATTTATTCATCACGGCCATTTCCTGGTCTTCCTCTGCAATCCCTTGCTTTACGTATTCCGGAGTAACATTCAAGTGAATACGCATTACTCGGGCGCCGAAAATCAATGCCAGAGCGAGCGTCAAGATGCCTGTTGCCACCACCGTCCTACCCACGCCAATTAGATTGGCCACAGCTCCTGCGGCCATGCATCCAATTGGGCTTAGGCCCATAAACGCCATGATCACGAAGCTCATTACCCTGCCGCGCTTGTCTTCATCAACGATGGTTTGAATGACCGTATTGCTTCCGGCCATCAGAATCATGCTTCCGAAACCGATCACAGCCACCGCCAGCAGTGACAACGGCAAGAAGGTAGAAAAACCCAAAGTGATCAACGCCGACCCGAACAGTACACAGCCGGCAATTATCCATCGGCTGAGATCCCTGGTGCCTTTGCGCGAAGTCAAAAGAAGTGCGCCGAAAAGCGACCCGGCACCTGAGGCTCCCGTCAAAAAGCCGAGAGTTGAGGCGTTCCCATGGAAGACATCTTTGGCAAAGGCAGGCATCAGAACTGCAAAAGGCATCGCAAATAATCCAATCAATGATAAAAAGACAATCAGATCGCGAATCGGAGTGAAGCCAATCGTATAGGCGAAGCCCTCTTTGAGCTGCGAAAGTGCGCTGCTTCGCGACGGATCGGCCGCCGGCTGCTTCGATTTGACCATGAGAAGCGCGCCGATCACCGCCACGTAACTGACGGCATTCACCAGAAAGCAGATGCCTTCGCCAGCCCAAGCGACAAACAAGCCGGCAACGAAAGGTCCTATCAACCGACCCAGTGTATTGATTGAAGAGTTGATCCCGATTGCGCTAGTAAGTTGTTCATTGTCATCTAGCATGTCCACCAGAAATGTCTGTCTCGCCGGCAAGTCAAAAGCCGTGATCACACCGAGGCAGGCACTGAGCAGCACCAGCTGCCAGAGCTGTTCTTGCTTGGTCCAGACGAGAGCTGCCAGCAACGCTGCCTGCAGCATGAACAAAACCTGGATGAGCAGAACCAGGCGATGCCTGTTGGTTCGATCGGCTACTATCCCGGCAAACGGTGAAAAAAGCAGAGCCGGAGCTTGACTGGAAAATCCAATCAGACCGAGCATGAACGGTGAGTTAGTAAGCCGATAAACCAGCCAACCCAGTGCCATTTGCTGCATCCAGGTGCCGACCAGGGACACAACCTGACCGCCATAATACAATTGCAAATTCCTGTTTTTCCAGGCTGTTTTCACAGCGGCGCCTCACCGAACCAAGTTGCTATCTTGGCTGTATCTTCCTAATGAGAGATTCCAACTCACGACTTTGTCCATTCTATAATGAATATAGTCATTTTACAACGGCGTCCGCAATCATTTACGAGTTGCCGCCTGGCCCTTTTACGAATCAAATACCAGCCGCAGCAGACCGATTACGCAATCTTCGAACCGGGACAAAAGATCGTTCTACATTGAAAGATTAATGAATACATTCACCCATTGTCAATCCGTTGCCACTTCCCCTGCGCGATAATTGAGCAGGCACCGATCCGAACCTGGATTCCCAGGGTGGATTGATGTTCAGAACATTTGATTCCGTCCCACAAGTGATTGACCATTCATGGCTCGCACTCTCGATCTAGCGAAAAGAGCCGCGATACTGAAAGCGGCAAGAGCAATCTTCATCAAGGATGGATATGCCGTAGCGAAAATGTCGGACATCGCCTACGAAGCCGGCGTGGCGCAGGGTACGCTCTATCTGTATTACGAAAGCAAAGAAGTGCTTGCAAGCGCGATCGGTGAGGAATTCTTTGAGCGGCTGATTACGCAATTCGGATCGATTGTACAAAAGATCGAAGACCCTGATGGAGTCGTCGCTTTAGTCGACTGGGCTTTGCAGGTCGCTGATCAGGACCGGGTCATTCTAGCAATGGCCAAAGAACGCAAGAATAGCCTTAAGTCCAAAAGGGAAGGCCGGGAGCGCATGGCTACTCAACTGGCAACGGCGCTCTCTGATCTCATGTCTCGTGGTGTCATCAGACATTACAGGGACTCAACGACTCTGGCAAACCTGGTCTTGGCGTTGATGCGCAGAGTGTTAATGTCTTACGCTATTTACGAGGACGAGAACACTGACGAACTTAAAGCGGGTACAGTAGTGATGCTTCAGCACGCTCTTTTTGATGATGTGACACTGACCGCAAGCCGACTTATAAAGCGCAAACAGCAACGGAATGCCTAATCCATAATCGATGTTTGAATCTCTAGATAGCAAAAACTGGTCTATGTTGAGGTGTTTTATTTAGGGCACTGCTGAAGAGATTCCGAGCCATCCTTCGTATACTTGCAGATCCGCAATCTCAGGGAAGATATAATGCATATGAAGAGCTGTATCAGAGCGTATTGCATCAGGGAACAATTACTGAGGTATCGAGCCATGTTGTACCATTCTTGATAGAGCTTTTGGATAGACCCTGTTCAAGCTAAGCTGCTGAACGGTTTGCTGGTGTCATTCAGATGGAATGATTTTGTCATGATCTGGTCATACGGCACGCCCCCGTCCAGCATCTTAATAGCTGCCATAATGACGATTGCAAAGGCGATCTCCCGGATAGACAGACAATCTGTGGGGTTCTCTACTTAATTAAGTTCGGGCAGAGCAAAGAGTTCAATTTATCGACTTGAAATCGATCGAAAACTTGCCAATCACAACTCCGCATTACACATTACGGAACAGACTGCTCGCACCAACGAGTCCGATCTGCGATTGGAACAGCTTCCTTGTGCACGCCTGACTACGCTCGATTACTCGATTAGACAGAGCCTATGAGAGATTTCCACTCCGCTGCGCTCCGGTCGAAATGACATGGTTCGTATTCGACCAAACGAGTCTCGCTTCTCATGAAATATGACATTGTCGCGTCGAAACCACAATAAATGTATACTTGTCGCCTTCGGCTTGGCAGTCTAGAAGAGGCTTTCTTATGGTTGATGGATTTTATACCGCAAAATTTCGGACGCATGAAAGCGTTGAAGGTGCAGGCGTTGTTTTTATGCGTGCCGGCAAATTGATTGGTGGTGATAACGCATACAAATATGTCGGCGATTACGCTGAGCGCGAGGGACAAATCAGAGTCAATGTGAAAGCTGAAAGATTCGCACCGGGAATTTCTGTTTTTGGTGATCACGACATCTTGAGGCTAACATTCGTAGCCACGGTTACAGACAATGGGGTCAAGTTCACTGGCACACTCACCGATTCCCTCGAACACAAACTCGAAGTCGTTTTAGAAAAGCAACCAGAGATGATCTGACGTAAGGACGATGCTCAGTACGGTTTACTTAAAAGCGCTGGAGAATCTTCCAAAATCGGTTACAGAGAGGCTCCTGGGAGCGCCGGCTTCCAGCCGGCATCGCACGGAATTCTGCGAAATGCCGCCAGGATGGCGGCGCTCCCAGGGAGCTAAGCCGGTTGGGCAGCGGGTTTTAGCACCGATGATACCAACTCCTGCGCTTCCGTTTGGATGCGTTTTAGATGTTCTTCGCCTTTGAAGCTTTCGGCGTAGATCTTGTAGACATCTTCGGTGCCGGATGGACGGGCGGCAAACCAGCCACTTTCGGTCACCACTTTCAAACCGCCGATCGGTTCGTTGTTGCCGGGTGCGGAAGTGAATTTCTGCAGGATTTTTTCGCCGGCTAGTTCAGATGCGGTGACATTCTCCGGCGATAGCTTTTTCAGCTTGGCCTTCTGCTCCGGTGTTGCCGGTGCGTCGATGCGCGCATATGCAGGCGCACCAAACTCTTTGGTCAGTTCCTCATAATGCTGCGACGGATTTTTGCCGGTTCTGGCTGTTATCTCCGCGGCGAGCAAGTCGAGAATGATGCCGTCTTTGTCGGTAGTCCAGACAGTTCCATCCTTACGAAGGAACGACGCGCCAGCACTTTCCTCGCCGCCAAATCCGACTGAACCGTCGAGCAGTCCATCAACAAACCATTTGAAGCCGACTGGAACTTCCAGCAATTTACGTCCGATGCGTGCAACGACTCGATCGATCATGCTGCTGCTGACGACAGTTTTGCCGACAGCCGCGTTTTTGTTCCAGCCCTCTCGCTGCTTGAAGAGATAATCGATCGCCACAGCGAGATAATGATTGGGATTCATCAATCCTGCTGTAGGAGTGACGATGCCATGCCGATCGTGGTCGGTGTCATTAGCGAAGGCGATGTCGTAGCGGTTCTTCAACTCGACGAGACCTGCCATCGCATATGGTGACGAGCAATCCATTCGGATTTTTCCATCCCAATCGACGTGCATGAATGAGAATGTGGGATCGATGCGAGTGTTTACGACTTCAATCGGCAATTTGTATTCGGCGATCAGGCGCTGCCAGTGCCCCAACCCGGCGCCACCGAGCGGGTCGACGGCGGCCTTGATGCCGCTTGAACGAATAACATCGAAGTCGATAATGGACGCAAGCTCCTTCACGTACAGCGAAGTAAAATCAAATTCGTGCGTCGTGGCGGCAGTTCGCGCTGCGTGATAGCCGATGGTTTTCACACCGCGCAGGGCATTCGCCAGGTAATCGTTTGCTTTTTGCTCTATCCAGCCGGTGATTTTAGTGTCAGCTGGGCCGCCTGATGGTGGATTGTATTTGAAGCCGCCGTCATCCGGTGGGTTGTGCGACGGCGTAATGACGATGCCGTCGGCGAGGCCGCTCTTGCGCCCGCGGTTATACATCAGTATCGCCAGAGAAACCGAAGGCGTCGGAGTATAGCCGCCCTGGTTGTCGATCATAACATCCACTTCGTTCGCCGCCAGAACCTGAAGAGCGCTGGCCAAGGCGGGCTCGGATAGAGCATGCGTGTCGATGCCGAGGTACAGCGGTCCAGTGAAACCCTGTTCATTGCGATAGTCACAAATAGATTGAGTTATGGCGAGGATGTGATTTTCATTAAAAGCACGCTTGAACGCCGATCCTCTGTGCCCGGAGGTGCCGAAAGCGACCTTCTGCTCCGCCACGGCGACATCGGGTTTCTCCGTGTAGTAGGCGGTGAGCAGCCTCGGAACATTGACAAGCATGTCAGGTTGCACCGGTTTTCCTGCGAATGGACTCAGCATCGCGCGTTACCTCAAATTGCATACGTAACTGCATATCATAAGCAACAGCTAAGGCCAGCCGCAAGGGATGTAACGCCCCTGACACGTTCGCGCCCTCATGAACTTCAAGATCCTTCGCCGGCGATTTCTATTCCGTTAACGAACGGGCAGCGATTGCGATTTCACTAACGACCGCCAGCGATTTCTACTTAGCTAACGAACGACCTTAAACTTCACATGGTGCATTGGCTGGTCGCCCATTTTGTCAGTAACAGCATCGCTTTCTATGACCACTCTGCCCTTCCGTTCAGCGTGCTTAAGCAACGCATAGCTGGTGCTTTCACGGCAATCCGCCGTCCATGTACCACCGGCCTGCTTCATGTAGGCAAGCAATGAGTTCAGCAAAGTCATTGATTGACCGCGATGTTCGGGCAGCACGACCAAATCTGAAATGTATTGGTTCCCAGTTTCAATAGTCGCGTATCCGACAACACCTTTGTTCTTATCAACAAGCACCAACCCGCAATCTGCGTCGTCTGGAACATGTTGCCAACCTTTGGGGTAGACCGCCTTGGCGATTTTTTCCGCAGCGGCCAAATCTTCGCTGCGCCCACCACGCACCCACGTTTGTGGTCGTTCTTTCGCCTCTACTGCAACCTTTGGATTCTTTGCCAAAAGCCATTGATTTTTTGAATCCTGACTGTACCCGGAGAAATCCTCAGGTTGCTGCAGCTGCAGTCTACCTGCCGATTGCCAGCTCGTCGTAAACCCGGGGTTACTGCCAACGGTGACCGTGTGATGTGTCTCAGCAAGTTTCTTAGCCGCGGCTTGGTAGATTGCTTTTACATCATTTGCTCTAGAACCGAGTGCCTTTCCTTCAACGCTGTCAAAGCACACACCGCCGTTGTCCGATTCCCATACCCAGGATTGAGCAACAATTTTGTTTTCTGCATTTTCAACGACGAAAAATCCTGAGTTTGGTGACTCCTGTCCATAATAAGCGCACGCTTGTCCCACACCGCCGGGATGTTGGCAGCAATTGGTGTGGTTTCCTAAATACATTCCTCTGGCGTCACTGCGAGGAAGAAAGCGCCCCGTCAGACTACCTGACGTCCATCTTGGTTCAAGCGGAAACGGGGAGGGAGTGCCTTGTGAGGCCAGAAATCTTCTCTCGAGGTCACCATAGTTGCGTTGCTGTACTCCCCAATATGCTGACTCTCGAGCAAATGCCACATCAGCTTGATTCTTATATATTTTTGCCCGGCAAACATTGACGAGATCTTTGTATCCTAACGAGCGCTCCGCTTGATCGAGGTCTGCCCAATTAGCGGCGACGAGTTGCAATTCAGCGGGGTCGCGTTGGAGTGGAGTACCATTGCCTTGATTGGCTGGATTCTCTGGATCCCCAAATCTAAGCAGCCAATTGCCTAGACCTTGCAACTTACTGACTGGCGCGATCGGCAGCCAGAAGGCAGCGTCGTGATCGCTCTTTGTCAATGCTGATTCAGCCTGACTAATAGCTTGCTGATTGTTCGATGCTTGCGCTTCTTTGAGTTGTTGTTCGTGCAATCCTTTTTGCAGGTCAAGCCATCTTTCCGCTTGTTTGCCGAAAGTGCACGCCAGACCAAGCGACGAAACCGCATGCCAGGTAGCACCTGAGCTGCCCGTCAATTCACGCACAGGTTTATCAAGTAACTCGCCGCCAAAACGATCGTAGGCTTTCTTGAACGTTTCTGTTTGAAGCCCTCTGAGCACTGCGAACCGCTGCTCAGCTTGATTCGCTTTGGGCAGACAATAATTGACAGCGGCGGCCAGTGTTCTTGCATGTGGTCCATCGAGCGCGCTGTGGTATGCGCTGATTAGCCTCTCACTATCGTCCGATTTCATAAGTACAGCGTCTCTGCCTAGAGCAAGCAAGCGTTCATACTCTGTGGTGAACGCACCTTGGATTGCGTTGTGGCGATCGCTTTCAGGCAGTGTCTCAGCATTTGTGCGAACTTCATTAATAGCAGTCCACGCCTGGTTGGCAGCCATTCTCTGCCAGGGGAGTTGCGCTTTCGAAGCATCCAGATATGGCCGCGCTTCCGGTTCTACAAGCCAGTGACGTGCATCTATAAATCGAATGTAGGGCAAATTGTGTGTGGACGCATCTAATTGATGCCACTTTGGTGCCACCGCCGATAGTTCCGCCAGAGGTTTGTCTGCGTGTTGGGTGAGCCACGGTGCCAATCCCTCCAATTGTTCTGGCGATTTGATCGGCAGCCATTTTGTCACTGTCAGCGCATTTCTGCCTGATTGGGCTTGCTGCGCCAGCCAGGCAGCACCGTTCTCACCGAATGTGCAAGTTAAGCCGAGCGCCGGGCTGGCACCATTCAGAGGCACCACATTGTCGGTAAAGGTTTTGCTTCTAAGTTCGGATACGAAATCATAACCGCTTACACCTGTATAGGTTTCAGGCGGCAACATTTCCATTAATTGATATCGCGAGAGATCGTTTGAGCCGGTGGATTTCATCGCTTCTTGCAGCGCGTCAATTGTTGCCGTGTGGCACAATGGCGTTTTCACACCGGCAGGAGAATCGATGTGTGCTCCGATCTCACCGTAGATGATTGCACCTTGGCTGGCCTCAACATGCGAACCCTTGCAGGCATAAACTTTTGACCCGTCGCACGCTTTCACCTTCGAACCAGCGCCTGCCTCGACTATCGAAACTCTGTTAGCTTCAACCACCGCGCCCTCATGGGCAAAGACCACCGACAATACATTGGCGGTAACATGGGAACCGTTGAACGCATGAATAGTCGCCTTGCCAATCGAACCCGACGAATTCGTTGTGACTTGCGAACCTTCGTATGCATACACCGTCGATTTTTCGGAGGCTTCAACATTCGAGCCTTTGTAAGCGTTCACGCGAGATAGCCAATACGCCCTTACGGCCGAGCCTTCGCGCGCGTTGACAGTGCTGCCAGATTTAGCATCTACTCCCGAGCCGGCAAAAGCGTCGACCACAGATCCCTCTTCCGCCGTGACGCCTGCTCCCTTGTAGCAATTGACCGCCGAGCCATCCAGGGCTGCGACAGCGCAATTATCGTATGCGTCGACCTTCGAACCCGCACCGGCTGTGATGCGTCCAGCGTGTGCCTCGATATAAGCGCCCTCATGCGCTTTAACCATAGAGCCTTCGAGGGCAGTCACAATCGAGCCCTTGTATGCGTCGACAGACGCCCACTTTCCGGCTGTAACGTGTGCACCACTGTGGGCAAAAATATGCCCGAAGTCAGTGTTTATTACTGTACCTTCGAATGCGTCAACCTTCGCTCCGTCGAATACCTTTATCTGAGAGCCTTTGTACGCTTCTACAAGCGAACGCTTCTCCGCTATGACTGACGAACCATCTTTGGCTATAACCAGCGAACCTTCGTAGGCGACCGTTGAGGAGCCCTTAAGTGATTCGACTATGGAACCATGATGGGCGTGGACGGTCGAACCATCTTGGGCTACGACGTTGGAGCCCGGGCGGGCCTCAACTGTCGAGCCTTTTTCAGCGTGAATGATCTCGCCGGCCTGGGCGATTGTTCTCTCACCCGCTTTCGCATAGCGAATCTGACCCTTGAGTGCATTTTCCGGAGCGATAGCCTGTTTGTAGTCAATGACATTCGATTCCGGATGAGCATCGATTTTCGCGGCTCCATGAGTATAAACAGTTGAGCCTTTTCCTGCCTTAACGTTCGAGTCTTTCTGAGCATGGATGACCGAGCCTTCATGCGCATTGACGTGCGAATCCTCATAGGCATAGACGGTCGAACCGGCTAGTGCGTCAACTTCTGCGCCTCTAAGGCGCTCGCAGATCGATCGTTTACGCGTGACAACGGTCGACCCGGCGTGCGCAGTGACAATGGAGCCTGATTCTGCATAAACTATTGAGCCGTCGCGCGCTTGTACCAGTGCTTCATAGTCTGCATGGATCCGTGAACCTTCATAGGCTTCTATGTGTGCTGCGCCGCGGGCCCAGACAGTCGATCCATTGCGGGCATCGATAGTGGACCCTTCATACGCTTGAATGCGAGAGCCTTCACGGGCGGTGACATTGGCACCATGATCAGCAGTTACTTCAGAGCCATCATGGGCGGTGACATTGGAGCCGTCGTGTGCTTGCACATCCGATCCTGCAAACGCCTGAACATCTGAACCCTTCCTCGCGCCCACCTTCGAGCCTTTGTAGGCTTCTACAATCGAGCCTTTTTCAGCGTAGACATTCGAGCCTTGTTGGGCCGCGACAATCGAGCCCTTACCAGCTTGTACCTTCGAGCCCGCGCCTGCAATAATTCGGTCGCCAGCTCTGGCGGTGATTTCATCGCCGTAGTTTGCATGACGCTCGATAAATATCCCCGCCGCCACACGAACACGTCGGTCGTTCCAGTCCAGCAATTTGGCCACTGGTACAGACACTGTTTTGTTCAATCCCTCCTGCACATACGGCAAAGCCGTGTTCAAAGCCATCCCGTGAACGCTGGCGGCACCAAGTTCATGCCATGTCCAATCTTTGCCTGAGACTTCCGACGAAACAAGCGTCTGCGCTGGAAAGGCAACACCACCGGTAGCCGCTCGCCATCCGAGTCGATGTGCCGCCTGAAAGCCAGGCTGAGCGACAAAATCTGCACCGAGTCGCTTAGCCAGGAAGGCCGCGGACTTCGCATCTGCCAGGTGTCCGCCCGCCAAGAAAACAGCTGCTGTAGCACCACCGGCGGCATTGCCGACTCTAGTTTCACCCTCGAGAGGGTCTCTGGCAAAGTCGTAGACCGCGCATCCCACAATTGATGCGGCGGTTTCACTGGCCACTATCTTTGACGACAGTCCGGTCAATCCAAGGCTCCGCCCACCGTTGCGCAGAACGCCACCCGCCATTTTGCCTGAGACCGCATAGGGAACCGCCCCCACAACACCGCTGCTCAAGTTCTGGGCCCACCAGTCTGCCGTCGTTACGGCTTTGGGAACCTCGCAAAAAGGAATCCGTTCAAAGTGAACATCGGGCGCTTTTGAGGGTTTTTCAAATACGGTTTTTAAGGCAACATTTCTCGCTAAAATGCCTGTATTCGCAACAGCTTCACCAACAGCCACCGCAGTGTTCGTGCTCTGCACCCATCCGTTGTAGCCAGGCTTGCTTACATTGTCGTAGAGCCACCACGCCCAGGTGGCGGGGCGGACTTGAGGATTGCCTGTCTGCTGTGTTGCGTCGTGCGATTCAACAACGTCGGCGAACCCGAGGGAACGGCCCGAATTATCGTTTTGAGCAGGCGTATACTGCCCGGCATTTTCAGCCGCTGGCTTTGGCACAGGCGCTCCGAAGGGTGAGGGTATCAGCCGCACGTCAGATCGGCGCCGTCGATGGTCAATACCATATTCGGTGCTTCGCTCACGGCGATGAATTGCAGGTCAACACTCTGCAGTTCATTTATTTCAGCGCATGATATTCAAGCTAGTCTACCGACGTGAGAAAGTTGTGAGATTTTTGGGAGAAGTGGGGCTATCGGCAGCGATACACGCGCCACACCAGGCTATTCCGCGGCTAGTTCTGATAGAAACGTACGGACATTACCGCGAAAAGATCGATGAACTGGAGAGTCTTGCCGCTGCGTCATCCTAACCGAATGTTT
>Ga0182024_10011789_pt1 | contig 17457 bp, 16 predicted proteins | sample P32metaG_FD_120480 | JGI IMG/M metagenome (GOLD analysis project Ga0182024, IMG submission 120480) | Permafrost microbial communities from Stordalen Mire, Sweden - P3-2 metaG (Illumina Assembly) | ecosystem: Environmental > Terrestrial > Soil > Wetlands > Permafrost | place: Sweden: Stordalen... | reverse complement strand
TCGGTGGAGTTGATTATGGTCATTTGGAATGGTCTTTTGAATCAACCTGGCAGAACTGAATGTACTCGCGGAGGAAGTTGATCAGCACCGGATTGGTAATGTCGTTGTGGTCATACATCACTTCTTGATCCACCGAAACGACCAGGAACGGATCGCCGGGATGGAAGCCGGCATTCGGCTGCAAGATCGTGTCATCGAAAGTGTATGTCTGTGCCCGCGGTCCGTTCGGATGCCATTTGCCGCGCTCTTCCTTCACGTGATTGGACGACTCTAGCAGCTTGTCGAAAGTGTGATATTCGTGCGTGTTGGTGGCGATATTCAATGTGCTGGTTTGGGTGGTGGCAATTGAAGATTTTGCAGTGTAAATCAGTTTGTGGGTGGCGAACGGCTTGAACCAGCCGACCGTCTCGAGGCCGGCCGTTTTTTGGTCGCGATCGCGATTGTTTTCGAAAAGCGTGGAGAAAAATCTTCCGATCGGAAAGAAGTAATGAGTGGCCCAGTCCCCCTTGGAAGTGAAAATGGAAAGCACCGGACGCTGGTCCTCGGGATAGCGCTGAATCGCCAGCGCCATTTGATTCAAATCGTAATGCCGGAGCGCCTCGAAGGCCGGGTTCAGGAGGATCACCTGGTCGCCCAGCGGCTTGAGGCGCTTTGATTTGTCGATGGAAATGGCAAACCGTTCGGTGATGATCTGCGAGAGCGCCGAGTAGACCGCGGCCCCGCCGAAGCTGTGGCCGATGATGATCAATTCGGTTCGCGGCGCTTTCTCGGGAAGGCAATCGAGGCTCTTTTTCTGGATGTCTTCCAAGTCCACGAGCAAACGCGTCATCGCCCCGTAGCCACCGACTTTGTGTGCGGTGTCCTTTCTTTGCCAAAAGCTCAATTCCTTGAACGGCTCCCACCTCGCCGACAAGCCCCTCCAGCCGACATAAATACCGCCGACCTCTCGGGGCAAGTGATCTGTCTGGGCCTTCTCGGCGTTGCTCAATTGCTGGAGTATTTGGCAACACGCCTTTACGCCTTCCCCGCCGTGGGCCGCGTTGTCTTTCCAACCGTGTACGAACGCCACCAGAATGATCCCCCGCGCCTCAGCACTCGAGCCCGGAGTAATCCCCGCCTCGTCGCGGATCATTTGCTCAACGACAGTGCGTTGCCGGTCACACCAGAACCACCCCTGGTCGTCGAATTCCACGAAGCCGAGCTTGTAAGCGGCGTTGACTTCGATGACCGCCTTGTTGCGATCGCCGCCTTGCGGCGCAAAGTTGGTGCGATAGGGAAGATTGGCGGTACACCCGACCATGGCCAACACCATTGAAATAGAACCGATTGCGACCGCGAGCATCGCGTTACTCATAGTTATTGCTTATATCCGCGAGGGTCGATCGGACGCGAAAGGAAGCGTCGTTTTCCACAGCCACGTCCGAAAACCGCCAGACATCGTCTTGTGCGTCACCTACTCTTGGGTGAATGGATTTGAAGCCTTCAGTTTGTTACCGGACGGTGCTGGCGCGGGATGCGCGCCACGATGGGCGATTCTTCACTTGCGTGAAGACGACCGGCATCTATTGCCGGCCGATCTGCCCGGCCCGGCCGCCCAAAATGGATAATTGCATTTTTGTCCCCACCGCTGCCGCGGCAGAGGAGGCTGGATTTCGGCCTTGCCTGCGATGCCGGCCTGAAAGTTCGCCGGACCTGGACGCATGGCGCGGGACGTCGGCAACCGTATCGCGCGGCTTGAAACTCATTGAGGGCGGAGCCCTCGACGGCGGCGATGTCGAATCGCTGGCCGATCGACTGGAAATCGGCGAGCGCCAACTCCGTCGGCTCTTTCGTCAACACGTTGGCGCGGCGCCGGTCACCGTGGCGCAGACGCGCCGCGTGCTGCTGGCCAAGCAGCTTATCCATCAGACGGATCTCTCGATGATCCAGGTTGCCCTGGCCAGCGGCTTTGGCAGCGTGCGGCGGTTCAATGAAACATTCCAACGCCTCTACCGCCGGCCGCCACGCGAACTGCGGCGGCGCGCCGCCGCCGCGTCACTGGCCCCCGAGATCTCGCTTCTGCTGCCCTACCGGCCGCCGTACGACTGGGCCGCGATGATTCGCTTCCTTCAAGTGCGGGCGATCGCCGGGCTCGAGGTCGTCACGAACGATGCCTACAGCCGGCTGATCGAGTTGGGCGGTGTCGCGGGCTCCATCACGGTGTCTCATGCGCCGGATCAATCCGCGCTGCGGGTCGTGGTGCGGTTTCCCGATCTTCATGCCCTCTCCGCGATCATCGCGCGCATCCGCCGGATGTTTGATCTCAGTGCCGATCCGGGGGCGATCATCGCCGCGCTGTCGGCAGATCCGGTCCTGGCGCCGCTGGTTTCGGCCCGGCCGGGCTTGCGGGTGCCGGGCGGCTGGGACGGGTTTGAGATTGCCGTGCGTGCCGTGCTCGGCCAGCAGATTACGCTCAAGGCGGCCACTCAGCTTGCCACGCGGATCGTTTCCAGCATCGGCACTCCGGTCACGGACTGCACGGATCTGCCCGGCCTCACCCATGCCTTCCCGCGGCCCGAGCGCTTCAACATCAACACCCTGGCGGGCCTTGGGATGACCAAGGCCCGCGCGGCGGCGATCGCGGGTGTTGCGGCCGCGATGATCGCCGACCAGCGCCTGTTCGATCCGCGCCGCGATCTGGCTGACGCCGTCGCTCGACTGCGCAAGCTACCGGGCATCGGCGAGTGGACTGCGCAATACATCGCCATGCGCGCCCTCGGCGAGAGCGACGCATTCTTAGCCGCCGACGTCGGAGTTCAAAGGTGGTTCGCCGCACACGAACGACGCCCCGCCGTCTCGGAACTGCTGGCCCGTGCCGAGCGTTGGCGGCCGTGGCGGGCGTATGCCGTCCTGCACCTGTGGATGGCCAACCCGAACGATTCCCACATTTCACCAACCAAGGAGACTTACCATGCGCTTACGGCTTGAACGATGGACATCCCCCGTCTCACCGCTGCTGATCGTCACCGATCACGACGGAATCCTTCGCGCTCTCGACTTCGCGGATTACGAAGCGCGAATGCATCAGTTGTTGCGCGACCACTATAAAGACTACGCGCTCGAGGACGGCGCAGCCCCCGCTCCACTCACTCGATCGCTCGCCGCCTATTTTGATGGCGACATGGATGCGCTCGACGACGTCCCAACTGCCACCGGCGGCACGCCGTTCCAGCGCGAAGTTTGGAACGGCTTACGCGCGATTCCGGCTTGCACCACGATCAGCTACGGCCAACTCGCCGCGGCAATCGGCCGCCCCGGCGCCAGCCGTGCGGTGGGCGCCGCCAACGGCGCCAATCCCATCGCCATCGTCGTCCCCTGCCATCGCGTCATCGGCGCCAACGGCACCCTCACCGGCTACGGCGGCGGACTCCCGCGCAAGCAATGGCTCCTCGCGCACGAGGCGCGATTTGCTCCGATGGCGACCGGCGGGACCGAACTCGCCTTGGCTCAAATGGAGCGATGAGCGCTACCGGCCCGCTTCCTTAGGACAGCCCGCACGCTAGGGGCAGGCCTCCAGCACCAGATTGAATGGCGTTTGGGTGGCACGTCGGAAACGGGAGAAACCGCCGTCGCGGACGACTTTGCCGAGCCGTGCTTCACCCGCTTGTGCGCCGAGCGCCGGGCCATTGCCGGATTGGGAAGCCGGCACGCAAATGAGTGTCGAGGCGGCATAAAAGACGCGCCCGACCGGATTGAGGTTCTCCTCCGGCGCGTCATTCGCGAAAGGCTCAACGATCATCCACGCGCCATCGGACCGCAATGTTTGCCTGACGTGCCGGGCGGCACCCACGGGATCCGCCATGTCGTGCAGGCAATCAAAGCAGGCGACCATGTCATACCCGCCCCCTTCAAAATTCGTCGCCGAGGCAACTGAAAAACGGCAGTTGATTAACCCCGCGTCGGCCGCCATTTTCTCCGCCGCTGCGATGGATGGGCCATGGACGTCAAAGCCGGCGAACTGCGATTTGGGAAACGCTTCGGCCATCAGCATTGTGGAATACCCATATCCGCAGCCGACATCGGCCACCTTTGCGCCAGCCTTCAGTCTGTCGTTCATGCCGCTCAGCGCGGGGATCCAGTTGGCGACAATGTTACCGGCGTAATTCGGCCGGAAAAAACGGGCCGTCCCGCTGAAGAGGCATGCATGATGTTCACCCCAACCCAGTCCCCGGCCGCTTCGAAACATCGTTTCGAATTTGGGAAGATCCTGAAAGAGCGATTGGAGAATGTCGTAAGCTCCGTGGAGGAACACGGGGCTGTTTTCGTCCGCCATCGCCATCCCCTGCTCATCGGGCAGAGTAAAGGTTTTGGAATTCGCATCGTAAGTGACATAACCGCCCGCTGACTGATTCATCAGCCATTCGCGCGTGCATCGCTCATCGGTGTGGGCTTTCTCTGCCAGTTGCGCGGAACTCATTGGCCCGGCACCGGCCATCGCCCGGTAGAAGCCGAGCCTCTCACCCAGAATGAACAGAGGCACGCTCATCGCGGCCCCCAGATCAACGACGGCCTTCCCCATGAACTCGTGAAGTCGAGCTTCGTTGACGGCCATGGCGCACCTCGCGTTGATAGGACGGAAAGGTTATCGCCGGCATCATAATTAAATTATCGGGATATTGCGAACACGCTCGCGATTATTTATGTTGCGGGTTCGGTTTGAAGCTTCCGACTTTCCCCGGGGGCGATGATTGGCTTATCGCCGCCGAGTTTGCGGATAACGGTGTAGAAGACTGGCGTCAGGAATAATCCGAAGAAGGTGACGCCGATCATGCCGTAGAAGACGACGGTGCCGAGGGCCTGGCGCATCTCGGCGCCTGCGCCGGTCGCGATTAGCAACAACACCTTTTCACGGCGCACCCACAACCGAGCGCTATGCACAGTCAGCCTGTCGGCTCTCTTTTCGTTTGCGGTCGGGCAGATATACTGTCATCAAGGCTGCCGCGTATCGGCGGAGGTGCGGCTTTTGGGTCGTCAGGCGGACGTTGAGCATTAAACAGAAGACAATTTCCCACGAGGCGTCGATCAGCGGCCCCGGATTGTTCTCCGGGGAACATTCCACGGCCACCTTCGCGCCGGCCGAGCCGGACGCGGGCATCACCTTTGTGCGCGAGCAGGACGGCAAGGTCGCGACCATCGCGGCGTCGGTCTACAATGTCATGCGCCGGCCCCGGCGCACGTGCCTGAAAAATGGGACGTTGCTGGTCGAGACCGTCGAGCACTGCATGGCCGCCCTGGCCGGATTGGGAATCGACAACGCGGTGGTGCGGGTTTCCGGCGGGATGGTGGGTGAATTGCCGGGCGGCGACGGGAGCAGCCGGCCGTTCGTCGACGCCATCGAAGAGGCTGGGATTGTCGAGCAGGACGAGCCCTCGCACCCGCTGATTATCCGCAAGCCGATCCAGGTTAATGCCGAGGGCGCGAGCATCGCCGCCCTGCCCGGGCCGACCGACAAGCTCGAAGTGATCTACGACTTTGAAGCCCCCGCTCCGATCGGGCGGCAGGTGGTCAGCTTCAGTCTCGGGGGCGACGATTTTGCCTCGCAACTCGCCCCCGCCCGCACGTTTGTGTTTCAAGAAGAAGCCAACGAGATGCGGTCGCGCGGGCTCGGCAAACATTTGACGCCCAAGGACCTGCTGGTCATCTCGCGGGATGGGCCGATCGATAATACATTCCGCTTCGCCGACGAATGCGCCCGGCACAAGGCGCTGGATCTGATCGGCGATTTGTTCCTCATCGGCCGCCCGCTGCGCGGCCGGATTGTCGCCTTCAAAAGCGGGCATGCGCTCAATCATTTGCTCGCCCGGCGATTACTGGAGCAAGAGGAGAACGCCCACCGCCAAAACCTGGTGCATCGCGATGCGGAGATGGACATCCGCCGCATCCAGCGGATCCTGCCGCACCGCTATCCCATGCTGCTGGTGGATCGGGTGCTGGAGATCACCGGCGGGGAAAAAGCGGTCGGGATCAAGAACGTCACGTTCAACGACATTTTCTTCCAAGGCCACTATCCCGGCACGCCGATCATGCCGGGAGTGCTGATCGTCGAAGCAATGGCACAGCTTGGCGGATTGCTGCTGAGCCAGAAGCTGGAACACACGGGAAAACTTGCGGTCCTTTTAAGCATGGATAAGGTAAAGATGCGCCAGCCGGTGGTTCCCGGCGATCAACTGCTGCTCGAGGCCGTCGCCGTGCGAGTCAAAAGCCGCACCGGCCATGTCCGTTGCAAGGCCTTTGTCGAGGATAAGCTCGCCTGCGAGGCGGACATCAAGTTTATGCTCGTAGATGCGGAGCCGGTGTGACAGGGATGAACCCAGAGCTACCCAAGCCGAAGGAGGCAAAGGCTCCGACCGCGGGAAAACGCGCGCCGTGGTTCGTTTCGCTGTTCCACTTCCGCTTCTTCTCTGATGAGATGCCGACGATCTCGCCGCACGCGGTGATCGATCCCAAGGCCGAAATCGCAGAAGGCGTCGAGGTCGGGCCCTTCTGCGTGATCGGGCCTAACGTGAAGATCGAGAGCGGCTGCCGCCTGCTCAATAACGTCACCATCCTCGGCCAGACGACCATCGGCAAGGACAACGTCTTTTTCCCGAATTCCGTCATCGGAGCCGCCCCGCAGGACAAGAAATTCAAGGGCGAGACCACCCAGCTGGTGATCGGCAATGCCAACGTCTTCCGAGAAGCGGTCACCATCCACGTCGGCACCGAAAACGGCGGCGGGATGACCCGCGTCGGCGACAACGGGCTGTTCATGGTCAACGCCCACATCGGCCACGACGTCCGCATCGGCAACGGCGCGCTGATCTCCAACAACGTCATGATCGCCGGCCACGTCGTCTGCGAAAACAACGTCGCCATCATGGGCGGCGTCGGCATCCACCACTTCGTCACCGTCGGCGAGGGCGCATACATCGCCGGCTATGCCCGCGTCCACTGCGACGTTCCCCCCTTCTGCAAGGTGGACGGCGCGGACGTCGTCCGCGGGCTAAACAAAAAAGGCCTCGAGCGGGCCGGATATACCCAGGCCGACATCGAAGCCCTTGATGATGCCTACCGCAAGCTGTTCGCCAAGCGAAAGCCCATGGCCATCGCTATGGCGGAGTTCGACGTGCAAAACGGGATTAACCCTTACGTGAAGCAAGTCATTGAGTTTCTCCAACGCCGCTCGGTCGGGAAACATGGGCGGTATCTGGAGACGTTGAGGTTGCAGTAGCCATCGCCTAATGGATAGCTCATCACCTCGCTATGAAGCTTTTGGCGGCCAAGCAGTCGATTACGAGAAACTCGTTCGACCCTCTGAAGTCCCACGTCGATCCGGTGCCCTGGCCTACCGAGTCGGGGCAGAATGAGAAAACTTCCTCGGCAAAGGCGCACATCTTCTCCGGCAGTTTCGAGAACGCCAGCGCAGCCCAGTCCCGGCTCGCGCCGACGACCTCGAACGCGCACATCTGTTTCCATGTCGTCAGGCGATCGATTCTACACCCCCGACCTGAGCCCCACGGCACACCTGTGCGCCTCACTGGCCAAGCATCACGCGGGAGTGTTTGGGAAATTCGGACTTCCCGGCAAATTCCGCCGGGACGCGCTGTAATTGCCGGATGAATTAGCGAGAAAGTTTTTGCCCCCGATACCGGCCGTTATCGGCGATGGTCAGGTTCCCGTCGCGCCCAGCAAGCTGGGACGGCTTATCACGGCTGATGAGTGCTGCGCATGCAATGTTGATGGAGAGGGGAACCCATGCATCGAGTCCGCGGGCCCGGCGAAGCAAACGATGGGGGTGGGGCGCGTTGGCGCCCTTGCTGAGGCACATCGCGTCAAACGTCTGATGTCGCCCCACGAGCGGCGAGTCAGGTGCGCAAGGCTCATCCGCGCACGTGCCCGTCGCCGGTGACGACCCACTTATAAGTCGTCAGATCCGCCGCGCCCATGGGGCCGCGGGCGTGGAGCTTGTCGGTGCTGATGCCGATCTCGGCGCCGAGCCCGTATTCGCCCCCATCGGCGAATCGCGTGCTGGCGTTGACCATGACGCTGGCGCTGTCGACGCGCTTGGTGAACTCTTCGGCGGCGCGGAGGTCGCTCGTGAGAATCGCATCGGTATGGCGGCTGCCGTAGCGGTTGATGTGCTCGACGGCATCGCTCATGGAATCGACGACTTTGATCGCGATCGTGAAGGCAAGGTACTCGGTGGGCCAATCCGACTCGGTGGCGGGGATCGCGGCGGGATAGAGCGCGCGGGCGCGGTCGTCGCCCCGGATCTCGACGCCTTTGGCGGCCAGATCGGCGCAGACTTTCGGTAGCAACCGTTCCGCGGCGTCCTTGTGGAACAGGAGCTTTTCGACGGCGTTGCAGACGGCGCCGCCGGGATAGCTGGTCTTGGCGTTGACGCAGATGTCGCGGACCTGCTTTTCCATGTCGATCGTCGCGGCATCGACGTAAATGTGGCAGTTGCCAGTGAAATGTTTCAGGACGGGGATGGTCGAGTCCTTCACCACCGCCCGGATCAGGCTCTCGCCGCCGCGGGGGATCACCAGATCGATGTAGCGATCGAGCTTGAGCAGCTCGGGGACGAGCGCGCGATCAGTCGATTCAACCAGCTGCACGGCGGCAGGATCGATATCCGCCTGGCCGAGCGCGTCGGCGATGATCCGGGCGATCGCGCGATTGGTATGAAACGCTTCCTTCCCTCCGCGAAGGATGACCGCGTTGCCGCTCTTGATGCACAGGGCCGCGGCGTCGCTGGTAACGTTGGGGCGGCTCTCGTAGAAAAACAAGACGACCCCCAGCGGAACGCGCACCTTCTGAATGCGCAATCCGTTGGGGCGAACGTATCCTTCGAGAATCTGCCCGACCGGATCCGTCTGCGCCGCAATCTGCTCGACGCCCTCGGCCATCGCGCTAATCCGCTTCTCATTGAGTTCCAGTCGCTTGATCAGGGCGGGGGCGAGGTCGGCCTTCTGGGCGGCTTCAAGGTCCTCGGCATTGGCGGAAATCAGGGCGTCACGCTGTTGACGGAGCGCCGAGGCAATGCGCCGCAGGGCGGCGACCTTAACCGCTCCGCTGAGCGTCGCGAGCTGCGCCGCCGCCCGGCGGGCGGATTGGCCGAGAGGCTCGACGTAGGACTTCCAGTCGGTCATGCCGGGATTGTATCGCTGTTTTCGGCGCCGTGCGCCTTGGATACGACGAAGACTTTTGGAGCCGGGGCGTGTCGCCCCGGTCGAGCCGGAGGCTCGAATCCTGTAAAGACGGAATCGGACCTTCGGTCCGACCGGGGCGACACGCCCCGGCTCTGAATTGCAACAGAGGGTATTCGAATTCAACTACTGCGGTTCGGTGGACCGCAGCTTGAAGGAATAGGTGATTTTGCGCTGCGCATCCTGCTCGAGGACATGCACGCCGGGCGGCAGGTGGAAGATCAGCGGGGCCGGAGCGGGATTGTCGATGTCGCTGTAGTTGACTTCGAAGATGGCGGCGGGGGCCGCGGTCGGGGTGTAGTTGGGGTCTTGAAGCAGCGCGATCTGCTGCTCCGGGCCGGTCACTGTCACCTTCGTGAGAGTGGGCTCAAAGACCGGCTTATACTGATCGGCGCGCGGGCCGGGGTCCTGCCGGTAGGCGGCAAGCACGCGAAGATAGGGCAGCGTGATGGTGCGCTCGGCCTTATCCGCCGTGACATCAATATCCGCCGAAACGGCAGGAGGCATCAGCCGCACGTGCGGATCGTTGATGGGAACGGAAACCGCCACCGCCGAAAGGGCATGTTTGCCCGGCTCGGTCAACTGCTGTTTGAACGGCTCGAAATTGGCGTAGGCGACGAGGTTCGGCCCGCCCGCGGCATCAAGCACCGCCCGAGGCCCGCTGATTCGAACCTTGGGGGGATTGAAGATCGGCGGGCCGCCCAGCGTTTTGGTGTCCTCCGGGCGGGCCTTTACCTCGATCTGATACTCGTGAATCTCATCGACATTGACCGTCACCTCAGCGGGGATGCAATTGCTGATCGTGATGCCCTTGCTCACGATGTGCGGATCGCGATTCAACTCGGATAACAAATAGATCTGGTGCTCGCCGGGCGTGAGATTTCGCGATACATCGATTGGCACGGCATTGGCTTGGAGCCAATCCTTGACCTGTTCCACATCCACCTGCCGGCCCTTGATATCGACGTGAATCGTCTGAGCCGTGCCCGGCGCGAGCCGCACGATCTTGGTGGGCTCGCTGCTGCGCACCTCGAGGATGACGGGGACGCCGGGGAGCGGCACGTCCTCTTCCCGCTCGGCATAAACCCAGATGAGGACTGTGAGCGGAGCCACCCAAAGCAACGACTTGAGGCTGCTGACCAGCGATTCACGCGAGAATGTATCTCTGGCCCAGGCCCGAAACGCCCACCCCAACCGCTTGCGAAGCGGCCGGCGAACCGGCGCATAAGTCACTTCGATCGGTTCCCGCGGTTGAGGTTGAGGAGGGACGTCGGGCATCAGTAAACCGTCCGGTGATAATCACGGAGATCGAACAACCTTCATTTTTTTAGCAACCATCTCTCCGTCCGCCGCTTGCGGCTTCGCGAACGATGACGCTCGAAACCGCCGGGGACTCAGTTCCTGTCCCGGCACGTCCCTTCGTTCGCGAAGCCGCGACTCGACTGAGCTCGTCGAAGTCAAGCGGCGGTCGAGGTTGGCGTTCTATGCCGCCCGTCGAACCGGGGTGATGTCCCGGCGGCCCAGCAACTCGGCGAGCAAGCCCCGAAGTCCTTCGGCAGTCAATTTACGGATCAATCGCCCGCGCTCGGCGATGCTGATGTCACCAGTTTCCTCGGAGACCACCAGCACCACCGCATCGGTCTCCTGGCTCAATCCGACGGCGGCTCGATGGCGCGCGCCCAGTTCTCGTTCCAACTCGCCGCCCTCAGCCATGGGGAATTGCACGCCAGCATAGGCAACCCTTCCTTGGCTGATGATGACGCCCAAATCATGCAGTTCGGTGTTCGGAAAGAAGATTGTGTTGAGAAGGGCGGCCGAGATCTCGGCGTTGAGCCGGGTGCCCTTGCTTTCCTCGGCCAGGCCGCTCAGCGGCGTGTCACGCTCGATGGCGACCAGCGATCCGATCTTGCGCCGGGAGCAAAATGTCGCTGACTCGATCAGGGCATCGATCTCTTCGTCGAATTGCTGCGACCAACTGCGAAATAGCCGCGTCTCCCCGAGCCGCATCAGCGCGCGACGTAATTCGGGCTGAAAGACGACCGTGACCGCGAACGCGGCAAAGTAGAGGAACTCGCGATAGAGGAACTCGATCCGCTGCAATCCGAACTGCGTTCCCAGCAAGCGGACAATGATATAGAGGCTGATCAGGACGACGGCGATGCCTTTTAGAAGCCGGGCCCCGCGCGTCCCGCGGAGGAAACGGATCGTCCAGAAGACCACTAATCCGATCAGCAGCAATTCGATCGTGACCTGCCACCAGGGGATGGTGCGCAGCTCTCGTACGAAGCCGGACAGATTGAGGAATTCTTCCATGGTCGCACCGTCCGGCCCGAAAGGTGGATCGGCGAGTGGTTGACGGAGGATCGGTGTCGCGTCCGACTATACTGCCCAAACTGGCGAGTTTCTACGAAACCGGCTCGGAATCGGCCGCCCCGTGTTGTATCGCCTCGATCATCCGCACCACTTGAGCCATTGGCCCGACATCATGGACACGCACGATGGCCGCTCCGTTTGTGACGGCCCATGCGACCGTGGCGGCTGTCGAAAAGCGACGCCCGGATGCGAGGTCTTCGCCGGTGATCCGACCCATAAATCCCTTGCGGCTTACCCCGATGACAACCGGGCGATGGAGTGTTCTCAATTCTCGCATTCGCCGGATCAATTCCAGATTGTGCTCCATCCGCTTTCCGAACCCGATGCCCGGATCAGTCAGAATGTTGGCGGGCTCAATTCCAGCCGCGACCCCGGCTGCGATGCGTTTGCGCAGGGACTCGATCACGTCGCCCATGACGTCTCCATAGACCGGATTGTTCTGCATGGTGGCGGGTGTGCCCTGCATGTGCATGAGGACAATCGGGACGCGACGCCGCGCCGCAAGCGGCAGCATGTCCGGATCATCCTTGCCGGCAGAAATGTCGTTAATGAGGCTCGCCCCGGCGTCGATGGCCGCCTCCGCGACCGCGGCCCGGGTCGTATCGATGGAAAGGATCGCCGGTAGATCGCCGCGCAGGCCCCGAAGCACACGCTCGACTCGTCGGATCTGCTCGTCAGCCGGGATGGGTTGCGAGCCGGGACGGGTGGATTCGCCACCCACGTCGATGATCGCCGCCCCGGCCGCGGCCATCTCGCGGGCATGTGTCACGGCCAATGCAGGGTCCGAGAACTTTCCGCCATCGCTGAAGCTGTCGGGCGTCACGTTCAAGATGCCCATGACCAGCGGACGGCGGGCGGGGTCTTGCAGCCAGCAATGGAATTGAGCGGGGGACATGGGGGAGGAAAATCGAAATCCGAAAATCGAAAACCGAAAAATTGAGGAAAGCCCAAAGACGAGAACGCAAAAGAGTGAGTCTTGCTCTGTCTTGACACTTGCCAGTGGCACGGCCGTCTCGGCCGTGCGAGGGCGGCCTGCCCGAAGAACACCACAAAATCGTGCGGCGTCTTCCTTGGAGAGTGTTCCACACGGGCGAGACGCCCATGCCACAGGCGAGCTTCCGTACGCAGCAAGTCGGTCTTCATTGCGCACTTTTGAGTTTAAGATTTGTTTCGGATTTCGAGTTTCGGATTTTCCCTTCTATTCCACCAGGTTCTTCTCAAACACGATCAAGTTATCGGCATGGGTCGAGTCCCATCGAATGCCGACAATGTCGTACCCGACGTCGACGGCGAAATGGACGAACTCGCGCTGGTGATTCATGCACTCGCAGCGGACATATTCGTAGCCGTGATCCTTCGCCCAGGCCTGCTGCGCCTCCTGGAGCTGCCGCCCGACGCCGTGCCGGCGGATGTCGGGAAGAACCGCGCCCATCCAGTGGTAAAACATCCCCGGCTTCAGCTCGAAGCCGATCCAGAAACCGACCGGCTTCTCGTCCATGCGGGCCAGCAGCGTGAGCGTGTTATAGCGGCCCATGAAGCGCCGCTTGAAAAAGTCCGCCTCGCGTTTGGGCCGGAAGATGTTGTTGTAAAGATCGACTGCGCGAGGCAGGAGCTTCTCGTCGGCGATAATGATTTCGGCCTGGGCCACGGAAAAGGACCTCCGGAGTTTCTCGACAACATCGAGTATAGCCGCTCCGCGACGGGTCACCAAACGGCTGTGTGTAGGGGCACACGGCGTTGCCCTTTGACGTAGGGGCATACGGCCGTACGCCCAGGGCACGCGCCGCGTGCCCCTACATCTGCAATGCCTTCCGTGGTACACCTCTCGACCAATGCGGATTCTCGGTATCGATCCCGGCCTTCAGCTCACCGGCTACGGAGTTCTCGACTGGAAGCCGATCCGCCCGATCCTGATTGACGGCGGCGTGATCCGCCTGAAGCCCAAGACGCCGCTCGCGGACCGACTGGTCGAACTCGAAACCGAGCTCGATTTGCTTTTCGACGAGCACAAGCCGGACGTGTGCGCGGTCGAGCAGCTTTATTCGCACTACGCTCACCCGCGCACCGCGATCCTCATGGGGCACGCCCGCGGCGTGATTCTTCTGCTGGCCCGCAAGCGCGGCATCCAACTGGAGCAATTCGCCGCCAACCGCGTGAAAAAATCTTTGACCGGCCAGGGCCACGCGAGCAAGGTACAAATGCAGCGAGCCGTCCAATCTCTGTGGAATCTGGCCGAGCTTCCCGAGCCGCCAGATGTGGCTGATGCGCTGGCCGTGGCGTTTTGTTGCGGGATGCACCTGGGGCGGATTGCGGTGGTGGGGAGGACGGAAAGGGGAGACGCGGGGACGCGGTGACGGGGAGACGCGGGGATATTGCGGGTCGGCGCTTTTGCATTCGTGTAGCCGGCGAGCTTGCTCGCCGTATGCCCTCGCGAATACGGCGAGCAAGCTCGCCGGCTACACGGGAACCTCCGCGTCTTTTCTCCTCCGCTCCCCTATAATTCTCCCCAATGATTTCCGCACTCACGGGCGAACTCCGACAGGTCGATGACGACCGCATCCATCTGCAAGTCGGCCCCATCCTGTGCGAACTGCTTGTTCCGGCGGCAGACGTCGGAACGCTTCGCATGCAAGTCCACCAGGAGATGACGTTCCACACCATCTTCTATCTCGAGGGAGATTCCTCCGGCGGGAACATTGAGCCGCGACTGGTCGGTTTTCTCCGGCCTGAAGATCGCGCTTTCTTTCAACTGTTCATCACCGTCAAGGGGATCGGGCCGAAGAAGGCTTTGCGCGCGCTTGTGATGCCGGTGGGGCGAATCGCGCAGGCGATCGAAGCGAAAGATACGCGCTCTTTGTGCGACCTCCCGCAGATCGGCAAACGGATGGCAGAGCTAATCGTCGCCGAGCTGGCGGGGAAGGTCGAAAGGTTCGCGATGGAAGGCTATGCGGCTTCGGGCACGCGTGGGCTCGCGATGAGCAAGCGAACACCCGCCGAGGAAGATGCGATCGCCGCCCTGGTGGCGCTGGGCGAGCGCCGCGGCGACGCCGAGCATCTGCTCGATCGGGCCAAGCACGCGAATGCGAAACTCAAGACCACGACGGAATTCATCAACGATATGCTGCGGATGCGGACTGTGCGGGTGTAGACGGCTTCCAGGCTTGCTAATGCAACAAGGTTTTCCGCCCAATCAGCATTCAGCAATCCGAAATCAGCAATCGACTTCCGGCGAAACCACCCTATTATTGTTAGGGAACTGTTCGCATATTTCTGTCTGCCTCTACCAATGCTGACGACCATCGCTAAAACTGTCGCCATGCCGCGTGATCGGATTGTTGGGCCGGGGGCTGCGGGTCCTGAGGAAGAGAGGCTGAACTACGCGCTTCGGCCGCAACGATTCGATCAATACGTCGGGCAGGAGACGTTGATTCGAAAACTCAAGATCGCCGTGGACGCGGCACGGGGGCGCAAGGAGCCGGTCGATCACACGCTGCTCCACGGGCCGCCGGGTTTGGGGAAGACCACGCTGGCGCATGTCGTGGCCAACGAAGTGGGATCGCAACTCCACGTCACCAACGGCCCGGCGCTAACCAAGGGTGCGGACCTCGTCGGCATCCTCACAAAGCTCAGTTTCGGCGACGTGCTGTTCATCGACGAGATTCATCGCCTCAGCGCCATCGTCGAGGAATACCTCTATCCGGCGATGGAGGATTTCAAGGTGGACGTGACACTCGACCAGGGCGCTCACGCCCGCACGGTGACGATTCCCGTCCAGCCGTTCACACTGATCGGCGCGACCACGCGAATCGGCTTGCTGACTGGCCCAATGCGCGGCCGGTTCGGCATCAACGAGCACATCGAGTTCTACACCGCCGAGTCCCTGCACGAAATTCTTCGCGCCAACGCCCGGCAGTTGAAGCTCGAATCCGAAGACCAGGCGCTGTGGGAGCTTGCCCGTCGCAGCCGCGGCACGCCGCGAGTTGCCAACCGGCTGCTCCGGCGGACACGCGACTTCGCCGCCGTCGAGGGCAACGGAAAACTCACGCTGCCGATCACCAAGGCGGCGCTGCAACTAGCCGAGATAGACGAGAAGGGCCTCGACGAGCAGGACCGCACGTTCCTTCGCACGATGATCGAAGTCTACAGCGGCGGCCCGGTGGGCATCGAAGCCATCGCCGCCACCATGGGTGAGGAGCGCGACACGCTCGAAGACGTGATCGAGCCGTTCCTCCTCCAGAACGCCTTCGCGATCCGCACCCGCCAGGGCCGCCGGGCTACGAAGTTGGCTTACGAACATCTGGGTTTGAAGTATCGCCCGCCCGCGCCGCCTGCCGGCGACGAAGGTCTGTTCGATCCGCCATAGCATCCGCAGGTCGTTACCCCCACGCCGGGGCACAGCGGCCCGGAGAGGTTCGGATCCCCGCTATATCGTGCCGCCGCGCCGCCCCGGATAATTCACGCAGAGCCGCAGAGGCGCAGAGAAAACACGATACGGATAGATGTTACTGCGCTGTTTTGACCTTTGGGCCGAGCAGCGGTTTGCGCAGCCCCCATCCGCGCTGCACCCTTGCTGTTCTCTTTTCAATCTCTGCGTCTCTGCGCCTCTGCGTGAGCCATGAATTTTTCCGGGTCAGTAAGGCGGCAACATCCTCCGTACGCCGGAACGAGAACGACAATGGGGCGGTGTGGCTGGCACATCAGCAACGCCGCAAGCGGCGCGGCGGTATTCTTCTTAACCAAGGCGGAGGATGACCGAACCGTCACACTTCGGCGACCGTATTCTCCTTTAAGTTCTTGCTATTCCTGGATTCAATGACGACTTGGAAAATTGTTGTTGTCGCGATGTTTTTCGCTGCCTCTGCCGGGGCTGCATGGAGTGCGGCGATCCCGCCAGCGGGGGCGCGGGCGTTCATCCAGGACCATTGCTCCGATTGCCATGATTCAGACAGCCACAAGGGCGGTCTGGATCTCACCTCGCTTCCGTTCGATCTCAATTCGAACAAGACTTTTGATCTCTGGGCGAAGGTGCATGATCGCGTGCGCGACGGCGAGATGCCGCCGAAGAAGGAGCCGCGGCCGGATGCGGCTTCGCTGGGGGTGTTTCTGCAGTCGATTGGGGATCCCCTCGTCCAGGCGGATCAGGCGCGCGAGGCGGCCGAAGGCCGGGCGGTGTGGCGGCGGCTCAATCGGTACGAATACGAAAATGCCGTCCGCGATCTGTTTCACGCGCCGTGGCTTCAGATCAAGACCATGCTGCCGGAAGACGGCGAATCGCATCGGTTCAATAAAGACGGGATGGCGCTGTCGGTTTCGCACGTGCAGATGGAGTCGTATCTCGAGGCGGCGGAATACGCGCTTCGCGAAGTGACGCCGACGCAAGTGAAGAAGCCCCAGACAGTCACCCAGCGCTATTATGCCCGGCTGCAGCGATCCTTTGCCGGCAAGATGTCGTTCTCCTTCTTCAACAAGAGCGCGGAGCGCTCGACCTTTCCGCTGATCGGCTGGAAAGCCGACACGGAGGTGGCGACGGGCAAGGCGCCGATCACCGTGGGGGCCGCCGACCCGGTGAAGCGCGAGCAGGAGGCGTTCGGCGTTGTCGCCAGCACCTATGAGCCGATTGAGATCCGCTTCAATCAATTCATCGCGCCGGTGAGCGGGCACTACAAGTTGCGATTTAGCGCTTACACCTTTTGGGCCGGTCCACTGGATGAGAAGAAATGGTGGGCGCCCAATCGCAACGACATTTCCCGCGGGCGGCGGGATGAGCCGATCACGATTTATTCCGAGACCGAGCCGCGATTGCTGCGCTGGCTCGGCACGTCCGATGTTCATCCGGAGCCCTCCGTACACGAGCTGG
>Ga0182024_10011788_pt1 | contig 17459 bp, 9 predicted proteins | sample P32metaG_FD_120480 | JGI IMG/M metagenome (GOLD analysis project Ga0182024, IMG submission 120480) | Permafrost microbial communities from Stordalen Mire, Sweden - P3-2 metaG (Illumina Assembly) | ecosystem: Environmental > Terrestrial > Soil > Wetlands > Permafrost | place: Sweden: Stordalen... | reverse complement strand
TCCCATCTAATTGATAAAAATAGAGTTATATCCGTAATCCAGCCTCGACGCTGATCCTCCAAACTCAAGCCGGCTGGCTACGTGTAAGCTATAGGGACTAGGTCGTTTACGGGTGGGGCGGCTAGCTCAGTTGGTTAGAGCGCCTGCCTTACAAGCAGGATGTCGGGGGTTCGAATCCCTCGCTGCCCACCAAAAACCCACCAGGCAACGTCCAGAATCAGCCTAATTCCATACCAAAGTCACAATTGATCTCTCCTTCATGGGGACGACTGCTGACTTCAATCCCTGGTATCTGGCAGAGTTCCCGAAACGATGGTGTTTCTACGTCATGACCGGAAGGTAAAGCCTGTAAGTCTCCTTGGTAATAGCCGGATAAGGCAGCATTTTCAGGCTCTGCGCGGAAGTAGAGACTTGCCACTCGTTCGATCCGCGTTGTTCGGTGGCGAGGAGTTGTGCGCGGGTCAGATCGGCTGGAACCTCGCCCACCGCGAAGAGCGCAAGTGGACCGTGCAGCACCGCCACAAGATTCGGATGTTGTGGATCGACGGAAGAGAGCCGCAGCGGCCGATCGATAGTGAACTCCACGCGATCGCCGTCCCTCCAGTTCCGGTGTATCGCCACGAATGTCCCCGTCTTTAAGACCACCGGCGTGCTCTTTCCATTCACCGCTAACTGCGTGCCCGGGCCCGCCCACGCCGGTACCCTCAGATAGATGGCGAAGCTCTCCGGCTTCTCCATCTGCAGGCTGATGGTGGTTTCCGGCTTGTAAGGATATTGCGTATTTTGAACCAGCGTACACCGGGTGCCATTCTGTTTCCAGGTGAGCTGCGATGGAACATAGAGATTTACGTACACGCCGTCCGGCGCGCTGAGGTAGGAACTGATCCCATAGTCCGCGGTGATTTGAGGAAACGTTCCCGAACAGCAGGGCCACTTATCCTGGTGATAGAACTTGGTAGCCGAGTTGTTATAGTCGGCGTAATAGAAGCTTGTGCCGTCCGGCAAAATTGGTTTGGCCCCAAGGATGGTGTTGTACAAGACACTCTCCATGCTGTCGCCATACCGACTGTCGCCAGTGATGCGCATAAGATAACGGGCTACTTTGAAATGGCCGTAAGCACCGCAAGGCGTCTCAAAGCTGGAGTGGGTTCGTACCAGGCTAGCGCCCATGTCCCCACTGCCCGGCTTACGAAAGCTTTCATCCGGTCCCCAGCCTCCGGTAGCAAAACTCTGCGTGGTGCGAACGAAGTCGAAGCCATTCTTCGCCGCCCGCAAATGCATCGCGCTCCCGTCGACGAGATAAGCCTGAACGGCCGAGCACAGTGCATTCACATGGCTGTAGGCATGCAAGCCGGGAAGGATATTCTCTCCCTGGGAAAGCGGGGTAAAGTAGTCCTTATCCTGCAGGAACCGCTCCGCCAGTTTGCGATAACGCGGATCACCGCTACGCAGGTAGGCGATATAGAAGTTCTCCGGAAGGGTATAAGTTTCGTCCCAGCAATAGGAAACATTCTTGTGCGGCAACGCACAAGCCTCCACACGCGTCTGCGCCCCCGCTGGCAAGTGAGGCAGCACTGCGTCCGTCGCGCGCTCAAGCACTGCTAACGCCATCGGGTCGCCGGCGAACGCGTAGGCATCCAGCAGGCCCATGTTGGTCTTATCGAACGTGTAGGCAGGGAGTGGATAGTCTGTATAGAACTTCTCTGTGACCGTCGCGGAGAATCCCTTGACCAATCTCTGTACTTTCTCCTGGGTCGGCTTGTCGCCGGTGACCGCATAAGCCCTGGCAAGCCCGGAAAGATACTGGCCAAAACTGTGACCCGCAATGTAACCGGTCATGTTCTTCGGCGGATCATAGTCGGGGCTATCGTTGTACCACCCACCCATTACCGGCCCCGGTGCCGCGAGGCCGGCGCGCTCACGAAATGGTTTAAGCAGTCCGTCCTCATCGAGCGCGAGAAAGAATTTGTGATTGCGGGCGAACTGGTCGAGCATCGGCCCTTCCAGCAATGTGACCTGGGAGTAGTCGAACTGGCTCAGCCTTGGCTTGACCGCGCTGGTTGCCGCTGCACCGGCGAATATTGACGGTATGGAAGGAGCACACAGGCCTATACCGGCTGCCGCCGCGCTCCCCTTCAGGAACTTTCTGCGATTTAAGTCTCTCATAAGTCCGGCCATCCCTTTGACTGCTTATTTGAAACAGGCACTCGAATCAGTCTGCCGCGAACAAGCGCTCGCGTCACACCTGTTGATAAGGAATCCATACCTGCATGGCCGATAGGTCGCGATTCGACCATGCATAATACGGAATCATTTTCAGCTTCGTATCTTTTCCAGCGGCCGCCTCCGGAAGCGCCGCCTGGTAGAGTGCAGGCGGAGCGGAGGGAAGCAGTGCGCCGGGATGCTCCAACACGACGACCCCATCAAGCAAGGTGGCATCATAACGGTCCGTTGTGCTTTCGGTCAGGTGTGCCGCGTAGCGAGGAAAGATGCTCGAATCCTTCGCGGCCTCTTGCTGATCGAGTTGCTCCATACAGTAAACAACCGGCCCGCGCTGCAGCGCGATGCGGCCCCGATCATCCGCAACTGCTGGGTTGGCATGCATGACCTGAGGGCGCATATCGAAGGAGAGTACCAGCTTGTCGCCGGAGGTCCAGCGGCGCCGCACCGGAAGATATTGTCCTGCCGCAACCCCTTCGATCTCCTTACCATTCACTTTGGCGCCGTTGCGTTTCGACCAGCCTGGGATGCGAACGAACAAAGTGAACTCCTCGGGAGACGCAGGCGTGACGGATATTTCCACCGTACCCTCCCACGGATACTGTGTGCTCTGGCGCACGGTGAGTGGGTTACCACTGGCCAGATGCCACTTCATCTCCGAGTTGTCATAAAGGTGGACATACACCCCCTCGGCAGAGGTGCTATAGAAATATCCGGGGAGCGACGCGAAGGTTCGCTCCAGGTTGGGAGGACAGCAGGTCGTGTCGTACCACGGGTTGCGGATCTTATCGCCTGTTGCGGGATCGAAAGCTAGCGGATTTCGGTAGCAATACATTTTTCCATCGAGCGACATGCCGGAATTAATTCCGTTATAGAGCGCGCGCTCCATAACATCGGTAAACTTGGCATCACCGCTGGCAGAGAGCATGCGCCAGTTCCACATCATATTGCCAATGGCCGCGCAGCTCTCACCGTAAGCGCGCTCATTGGGCAGTTCGTAGGCATTGCCGAAGGCTTCGCCGTCGCTGCGGGCGCCCACGCCTCCAGTCACATAAAGTTGGTGCCCTGAGAGATCGTCCCACAAGACGTTCAGAGTCTTCCAGTAAGCAGGGTCACCTGTCTCAAGGTAGTAGTCTGTCGCGCCACAGCAGGCATACATTGCGCGCACCGCATGGCCTTCGAGCTTGGTCCGCGAAGTAAACGGAATCCCACAGAACATATATACGATCTGGCGCTGGGTGAGGGGTTCCCTTGAATCGCCATGAAGAATGTAACCGGCAAGGTCCAGATATCGTTTGTTGCCCGTGGTCCGGTAAAGTTCAATCAGAGACATCTCGATCTCTGGATGGCCCGCAACGATCGGTGCCTGATTCGCGCCCAGCCCGTAGCCCGTTAACAGGAAGCCATCGACGAAGCGCATGCCCGCCTCTAGCAGCGTGGGATCGCCGGTCGCGCGATAGTAGGCAATCGCACCTTGAAGGAGATGGCCGATGTTATAGAGCTCGTGGCCCGTAGTCTGCGTCTTCCACAACATGCGTTCGCCCTTGTGGTCGCCGACAAAATAGGTGTTGAGATAGCCGCTGGGTTCCTGCACCGCCACCACTTCGCGAATCATCGCATCGGTCTGGCTGCGCAGCTCGGGCGACGGCTGTGATTGCAAGGTGAACCCTACAGACTCTATCCATTTATAGATGTCGGAGTCGGAGTAAACCGGCCCACGCTGTGGCGCCTGCGACTTCCCAGCCAAGCGCAGGAAATTGTCCATGCGGCCGTGATCGAGAAGCTCCTGGCGCATGCTGGGAATGCTCGATGCCACATTCGTTGTGCGCCGCTTCGACCAGAATCCGGTCTCGATGGTGACCGCTTGCACCGGCACACTCTTCAACTTGGCGTAAGGCGAATTCCGCGTTGCGATGATGCCTGCATGGCTCCAGTCCTGGTCAAGACCAGGAGCGCTCGCATCGCCGGTGGTCTGCCGAGCAAACCCGGGTAGAGCGATCGCAGCGGTGGCCGCCGCCGTGGTGGATATGAATTCGCGTCGAGATGGTTTTCTTAAAGTGCCCATGGTTCCTCTCCGTCTACGCCCGCTAAGGGGAGCTTCGGCTGGTGTTCGCGTCCTCGAGTAGATACTGTGCCTGGGCCACCTGCTGCTGGCGCTTCAACTCTTCCAGCCGGCTCACAAGTGGCTGAATCGCTTCTTTGTTGCCCAATCGACGTTGTGCCTGGATCTCCTGGTAAAGTGCAGACTGGTCAGTGGGATCACGCTTCAACGCGATCCCGGCCTGGTCGATGACCGCGGCATACTGATTTGTTTTTAACAGCAGGGTGCAGAGCAGATCCCTTGCAGGCTGGTAGTCGGGTTCAAGTTCCAGCGCCTTTTTCACCGCCGCAATCGCTTTGGCTGAGTTCTGTTCCGTGTCATTGCCATTCTCATGCGCCAGGGCCTCGGCGTAGAGGTATTGCAGCAGCGGATCCTGGGGATGCTCCACAGCCTGCTGCTGAAAGATCGCCAGCGAGCCTGCCCAGTCATGCTGCTGGCTGCGAATCATGCCCATGGCATCTTCGACGAAGGAAAGCTTCGGATCGAGAGCATGCGCTCTCTCAAAATCGGCGACCGCTGCCCCGTAATTGGATAGTTGCACTTGAAGCACACCGCGGGCCAGGTACAACCTCGCCGCATCGGGCGATTGTCTCAGTCCTGAATCCACAACATCGATACCGACCTGGTAGGAGGCATGGTTGAATGAGATCGTAGCAAACAGAAGATAGTTGGCGGTTTGGCTCGGATCCTTCAGAATCGCCGTATGCAGCCACGCGACGGCGCGCGGCGTGTCGCCCTTCTCTTCGGCAATTTGCGCGGCCAGCGAGAAGGTCTTACTGTCTGCTGAGCTTGACGTCACCAATGGCTGCAATGTGTTCAGGGCGTCATCAAAATCCTTGGACCGCCATTCCACCACCGCGAGCTGCAATAAGTTCTTTTCGCTGGGGTCTTGCTCCGCAATACGCCGAAATGTTTCTTCGGCCTTGCGATGGTCGCCTTGAGAGAAGAGGCAGGAGCCCAGTTCGCGTTGCGCCTCAACGCTCCTCTGCACCAGGGGAAGACTCCGTTCGAAGTGCTCGATCGCGCGGGGGCAATCCCCATGCTGAAAACTCAGGCTGCCTAACATTGCGTGGCTTGTCTGATCATCGGGGCGCTGTAGCAGGATCCGCTGGAGCAGGTCGGCCGCGGCCGGAGAGCGCTTGGCGTAGGCGATCTGGGCTGCCCCTTCAAGCGCCGGGAGAGACTCAGGGCAGGACTTGAGTGCGGTGTCAAAGGAGTTCTGAGCACCGCTTACCTGGCCTTCCCGGCTGAGAGCAATGCCACGGAGGGTCAGCACCTGGCAATCCGACGGACGAGTCGTCAAAATCTTGTCAGCAATCACAACCGCCTGCGCGTTGTTGTTTTGCTGCAACTCGCGCGCCACCGTGTTTGCATCATCACTATCCAACTGGGCGGAAAGCGCCGCCGGCAGTAGAACTGCAGCAAGGGCAGTGGACAATAGGTTGACAACGGTCTGAGTCACGGGTGGCCGCATAGTTAATTCTAAAGAGTCACCATGCCATGAGCGGCCGGAAACTCTCCCCGCTCATGGCATCGCGCTCAACATCAGAATGTCAGGTTTCCGCCGAACTGAAGAAACCGCGGCGTGTATTGGCCGGTCACCTTGCCGAAGTTTCCATCCGGCAGGTTGGCGTCCACGGTGTTGAGGTTGGCTCGGTTGAACAGGTTGAAAAATTCGAAGCGGAGTTGGAAATTGATCCGCTCAGTAATGGCCGTGTTCTTAAGGAGCGCCGTGTCCCACTGAGCAAAGCCGGGCTGCCGGAAGCTGTTATAGGTCTCATTTCCTTCTGCGCCGAATGTCGTGGGAGCGCTGAAGGTGCCAGCCGGAAACAGACCCTGCGCGTAGCTCTTGCGACTGGTGGAGTAATGATAGCTAGCCACGTCGGGGTAGTCCATGTTATCGCCATCGGCGTTGTAATCGCCGCTGCCAGGGGCATAACCGGTGAAGTTTCCAGCCGCATCCTTCAGCGGCGCGAAGGCCGCATTCGTGTACACGGTGAAAGGGCTTCCGGACTGAATAATGGTGGTGCCACTCAGCTGCCAGCCACTGGCGGCACGGCCGACTAGACCCTCTCCGTGCCCCACATCGGGAAACTGGTAGTTCCATGCCAGCGAAAACCGGCTGGGGATATCCCACAGAGAAGGACCATAGTACTGATGAGGGTTGATGTAGGTGGGGAAAACCTGGGTGTCATCTTTGGAGGTTGAGCGGGTGTACGAGGCGTTGAAAAAGGCGCGCGCGAATCGCCCGCGAATCGCGAGGATGAACGCATTGTAGTTGGAGACGCGATCGTTCTGCGTGTAGAGCACCTCTCCAAAGCTGGTGTTCAGTCTGGTCGGCGTGGTGCTGTTATGCAGGATCAGATCGCCAGGAAGCTCGTTGATGTCCTGTCCATAGCTGACGTCATAGACCTGACCGCCGCCGGAGAGCAGATTCCTTCCGGTGGCTCCCGAGTAAGCCACGGAAGCTACCAGATTTGCCGGCAATTGTCGGTCAAGCGAACCGGAATAGATATAGGCGACGGGGGATACGAGATTGGGATCGATGCCGCCAATGGTGAATTGAAGGCCCGTGATTCCTCCCTGGGCGTTGAGCGGACGTCCGGGCAACGCCGGAGCAGGATAGTTGAAGGGTTTGGTGTTGGAAGTGCCTAATGCGAAAATGGGTGCCGGCGTCTGACCACTATAGAAAGTGGGGAAGATGTTGCCGGGCGGATTGCCGCGATACTCTTCCTGAAGGTTAGCTAGCGTTGGCCAGTTATGAAAGATCCCCGTGCCACCCTTCACCAACCATTTACCGTCTCCTGTCAGATCCCAGGCCACCCCGGCGCGCGGACTAAACACATCGGTGATCGCGCGGTTGAGAGCGTGTTCGTGGCGAATCACAAATCCGTTGGCAGTCTCTTCCTGAAGTGTTTGCCCAGGACCGTAGAAGAAGTTCCCGAACGCGGTACTTGGGCTGCGTGAGTAGGGGTTGCCATAGTCGTCCCAACGGATCCCATAGTTCACAGTTACATTGTGCCGTACCTTCCACGTGTCCTGAGCGAAGACGCCGTTCGTTACGCCCGCGGCATTCCAGTTGTACTGCGTCCTCTGCCCCGATATCGGATCATAGGAGAGACTGGTTTCCGTGTAGACATTGTCGCTCGCCAACTGAAGCAGACCGTTGAACTGGAAGGTCGGCTGATCATAGGGTCCATTAAAAATTTCGACGTCATCCCCGAATAGACCTTCATAACCCACCCTTATGTCGTGCGACTTGATGGTGTGGGTCAGCACGTCGCGCCAGTGATAGTTGTGCTGGATAAAGTCGCCTGCGGCAAAGCCCGCTCCGAAGCCATTCCCGATGCTGGTGACATTGACGACCGGAATCGAAAATGGTCCCGACGTGCCCAAAATGCCTTCCACGCGCATGGCGGCAAAAGCGGCTTCATTCAACGTGCTGGGGTTGAAGGTGTGCGTCTCATTCACCTGGATGGCGTACTGATAGTACTGGTTGGTGGTGGCAAAGGCGGCGCGCACATTGGGACTGTTGGTGCTCAGCGTGGTGCGGTAGAAACTGCCGTACAGCCGGTCCGCGGCGAAGGCCTTATCCAGCCGGAAGTTGTATTGCAGGCCGTTTCGATAGGATGTGTTGGTGTAGTTGGCGGTGTCTACCATGGCTGTACTGCAAGGCAGAAAGGAAGTAGCCGCAGTGTCGCAGGTGCCGGCATACAAGGTCGCGGCGGTGGCCTGGACTGCCTGGCCGGAAATCCTGCTGACTGGGTATTTTGTCAGGAGCGATGTTCCGAGAGTATTGGGAAAGGCGCTTTGCGCGAAAGCTGTGAATTGCGGATCCTCGAAGCTCACATTGCCCGTAACCGCGGCCGACGAACGGAGCGGTTCGATACCGAAGAAGAAGAATCCAATGTCATGTCTGGGAACGATAGGACCACCAATCGTCGCCGAGATATTGTTGGCGTGAAACGGGGCATATTTGGAGGTGAACTCCGTCCGCGCCAGCAATCCCTGGTAAGTGAAATAATCGCTCGCGTTGCCGTGATACTGGTTGGTGCCCGACTTGGTCGTCATGGTCATCTGAATGGAGCTGGCGCGGCCATAGTCGACGTTGTAGGTGTTGCTCTGAATGGTCGTCTCCTGAATCGAGTCGGGGTTCGGGGTCATGTTCAGTACCCCGGGCCGGATGGAACTGGTGACATCCAGGCCGTCCACGACATACATGTTGCCCACTGCGCCCTGGCCGTTGGCGCTCGCATCCACCTGGGTCTCGGTGGAATAGTTATCGCGGCCCGATCCAGGGCTTCCGTTGCTGGTCACACCCAATCCAGTGACACCCGGCGCCAAAGTGACGAGAGAGATCATATTGCGACCGGCGAGCGGGAGGGACGAGAGCGTCTGCGTGGACAGGGTCTCTTGCAATCGCGTATCGCTGGTATCGAGAAGTGGTGCCTGGGTGGTGACCTGCACCGTTTCGCTTGAGGTGCCAACCGTTACCTTAACCGGCAGGTTCAAGGTCTGGTTGGTCTCCAGCGAAAAGCTCTGCTGCGAATCTGCGAAGCCCTTCGCTGATGTCTTTAACGCATAGTTGCCGGGAGCCAGGCTGACAAACTGGTAAAAGCCGGAGGAGTCAGTGGTCCCCGTTTTTCCTTCCCCGGTTCCGACGTTAGTAAGGGTGACGGTGACTCCGGGGATGACGGCGCCGGCTGGATCCGTGACCGTGCCGGAAATGCTGCCGCTGAACTGCGCCAAGGCGCTGGAAAAGGTCCCGATGGCGAGTGCCAGCCCGAAAGCTAGTCGCATTGGATTGCATTTCATACCAACCTCCCCGAAAATGACTTCAAAGTCGTGAGCTCGATGAGGGTCTCTCGCCTGCGACGAAGAAATAAAACTCTAGAAAACGCTTTCTCGTCGGAGCAATTTCTTACCTGGCACGAGCAGCAGAACCATATCCCCCGCCAAAGACAATGCGCAATGGGTCATGTGTACCAACGAGCCATACTTTCCCCGCGGGCTGGCCCCTTACCCACGGCGCCCCAAAGTGACGTACGATTTCCAGGTTCTTCGGTGTACGATGATCCGTTCGAGCAGGGGGCCGTCGCGTATGCTCTCGGAACGATTGTCCCGTTGAGTCGGGACATGCCGATGAATAGGCTGAAAAGCGTGAGAATCCGGCTAGGAAAAACTACCTGGATAACGATTACTGCAACCATGTTAAGCGCCCTTCTTGCTTGCAAGCGTGCGCCGATAGCGATTGCCGTAATCCCCCGCGCGTGCGGCACGGCATTGTGGGAGCCCGAGCATTCGGGTGCTGCCGGGGCTGCAAGAGCGCGCGGCCTGACCGTGTATTGGAACGCTCCCACCCGGCCTCACGATGTTCAAAAGCAGATCGCGCTCCTGGAAAAAGTAGTGGCGCTGCATTATCGCGGCATTGTGCTTGCACCCGATGAGACCCTGGCGCTACGCACGCCCATCAAAAATGCTCTGGCGACGCATATCCCCATCGTGGTCGTTGGAACGGAACTCGGCATTGATCCCGACAGCAACCTATCGTATGTCCTGAACGACGAGATTGCCGGTGGCCGCTTGGCGGCCCGCCGCCTGGGACTCATCCTGGATGGTCAGGGTACGGTGGCTATCCTGGGCCTCGATCCTAAGCTACAGAGCATGAGCCTGCGCGAACGGAGTTTTGAAGATGCGCTGGCTTCAGAGTTCCCGCGGATCTGCGTAGTCGCGCGGCGGCCTGGCCAGGCCAGCGCGGCTCAGGAACAAGAAACAACGGTGGAACTCCTCCAGAGCGGAGCTACCCCCGATGCCTTGGTGGCCCTCTCGGCCGAAGCCACCAGGGGGGCGTATTATGCCTTAGTTGAGTTCAATCGGGCGGGAATGATCCACCTGATCGGTTTTGACCAGGACCTCCTCCCTCCGATTCGAAATGGCGGCCTCGATTCCGTGGTCGCGCAAGACACCTATGAGATCGGCCGATTGGCCATAAAACAGATCGACGCAAAATTGTATGGAGGCCAGGTCCCCAACAAGTTGATGGTGCAACCTAAGCTTCTGACCCGGGAAAACATTGATTCTCCAGACATGCGCGAGGTGTTGACGGCTCACTGGTGGGGAGACTCATGAGGTTGGCCCGCCCGTCGCGCAAGATCCTTCTGTCGTTCTCAGTCGGCCTTGCCATCGCCGCCCTGGGCTCTTTTCTCGCCTGGCGTCTTTCTTCTTCCCAGCTCGATAGTCCCTCGAAGTACACCGCTTCGTTTGATCAAAGGGATGACTGGACCGCCTTTGGCGGCACTTGGGAAGCTGAAGACGGCATCATGCGCAACAATTCAGATGAACGCGGCGCCAAGCTCATGAATGGCTCGCCCAACTGGAAAAACTATTCCGTCGAGGCGGACGTGCAACTGCTCGGGCAATACGGCGACGCCGGTCTCATTCTTCGTGCGAAAAATGAAGAAGAAGGCGTCGACGCCTACAACGGATACTTTGCTGGCCTTCGCGATCTCGATAATTCGGTCATCCTCGGGCGCGCCGATTTTGGCTGGCGCGAATACCAGTCTGTGCCGGTTAAACCAAGGGTCAATGCCCAAACCTGGTATCACCTGAAGTTCCTCGCCTATGAGTGCGACTTCGTGGTGACCGCCACATCACTTTCCGGCGAGACCACGGCCGCGGCCGTGCGCAACCAGGACTGCCTGCAATCGGGAAGGTTTGGTCTGAAGTCTTACGCGACTGGCGCACTCTGGCGGAACGTACAGATACGCCCGGCGACTCGGGCCGATGAGGTGGCGATGATTGGACCGGAACCGCCGCCGTTGGCCATCGCACAAGATCTCACCGGTGGCGCCACATCCGACACTCTCGATCGCGACCTGGAAGCGATTAACCGCGAGACCAGGAATCACCATTTCGATCCCCTTGCGATACCGATTGGTAATCTCCGCCTGCTCGCTCCGGGCAAGCCTATCCAGGTGACGGTACACGGCATCGTCACCTTGACTTCGCCGGTCTTATACATCCAGGACCCCGGAGGTGGTCTGGCGATCGTACGCAGCGATGAGCGCGTGCCGCTCCAGATCGGCGATGAAGTCGAAGCCAGAGGTGACCTCGCGCCTGGCGATTTCAGCTCCGTATTGAAAAACGCGAGTGTGCGCGTGTTGTGGTCCCATTCACCCGTTCCGCCCGTTGCGGTGACTGCTTCGCAGGCAACATCCGGCAGTTACGACGCAATGTTCATCGAGATTGAGGGCGTGTTGCAGCAGAAAGAAGAAGGGCCGAAGCACGGCCTCATCCTCACCCTTTCGAGTGGGAGTCAAAATTTCCGTGCCATTGTCAGCGGAAGAGGCCGTGGATCCTTTCCCTGGACGCTGGAAGAGAAAAGCCGTTTGCGGCTCCATGGAATTTGCGTTATTGACCCGGCCTATACCCACAATCAAACCCCATTCGCGGTGATCCTACCCGCCATCGACGATATTGAGGTGGTACAGCGGCCCCCCTGGTGGACTACCGGCCATATGGTCGCGGGCGTCATTCTGCTTCTGCTGCTGGTGCTTGCCGCTCAGGCCATCCATGGGCGCATCGAGCGCATGAAGCTCCGTGCCGTGTTCGAAGAACGGGAGCGATTGGCCCACGAGATCCACGACACTCTGGCCCAAAGTTTTGCCGGAATTGGCTTTCAACTGCAGGCCATTCACGATGAGGTAGGCAACGAAACCGAGCTCCGGGAACACCTCGATCTGGCCACCGACCTGGTGCGCACCAGTCATGACGAAGCCAGACGGAGCATCTCTGCGTTAAGATCGGAGACCGTCGAGAAACTTGGGCTGTTGCAGGCACTCGATGAATGCGCGGCGAGAATCGCGAACGGTGGACCGATTGAGGTGCGTGTGAGAAATGTGGGCGGCGGTGACCCCAGTTCGATTCCTCCCCGGGTTGCGGACGCGCTGTACCGAATCGGCCAGGAAGCCATCGCCAACGCGGTGCGGCATGCCGACGCCTCGAAAATGCTTATCTCACTCGTGCACGAGTCGACCGCGTGGCAACTCCTGGTAGAAGACGACGGCAGAGGCTTTCCCTTGGGTGAGGATTCGGCGAGTTTCGGCATTCGCGGCATGGGAAAACGAGCAGAAAGCATCGGCGCCGCGCTGGATATTCGCAGTTCGCCAGGAAAAGGAACATCAGTCCAGGTGAGGGTACCGCGAACAAAGCGCTTTATCCGGTCGACCTGGCGGGAATATGACCGAAAAGTGCGGTGAGGAGCATGATCGTGACTGAAACAGTAACCAAGTTGCCCATCCGCCTGCTGTTGGTAGACGACCATCCCGTGGTGCGGGCGGGACTTAACAGCATGCTGCGAAAGCAGAGCGGCCTCAAGATCGTTGGATCCTTGTATGGCGGCCGTGAGGCGCTGGAGTTTCTCGCCAACGAACCGGCCGATGTGATGTTGCTTGATCTCCGCATGCCCAACATGGATGGCATCGAGACATTGCGCGCTTTGCGTAAGCTATTGTCGCCGCCAAAGGTAGTTATTCTGTCGAACTTTGAGCTTGATGAGGAAATCTACCGGGCAGTCGAAGCGGGCGCGATGGCCTACCTGGGTAAAGACACATCACGAGATGAAATCATTACCGCCATCAGGGCGGTGCACGCGGGAGAAACGCACTTTCCCAAACGAATCGAAGAGCGTCTGCTGGAACGTAAGCAGCGCGACGGGCTCAGTGCCCGCGAAGTGGAAATCCTGGGGCTGCTTTCCAAGGGGCTTACCAATAAGACGATTGGCCAGGCACTTGGCATCAGTAAGTTCACTGTGCGTAACCATGTCAACCGGATATTGGAGAAGCTCGAAGTCTGCGATCGCACAGAAGCTTCCACGGTCGCCATTGAGCAGGGTATCCTGCTTAACTTTCACTGATTACAAATGAATGGAGGCGGTGCCGTCGCGCAGGGTGAGCGGTTTCCCACCAGGCGTCCCAGCGATCTCGACCACCACCGCCTCGCGCATGGGCAGTCTCCCGCTCGTGTCGGCTTTCAGCGTGAGCATGCGTTCCTTGTCGTTCCATGTACACAGTACGCGGCTGAACTGCCCCTTGAGATAACCAAAGCTGGCGCCGTCATCCTGGTAGAGCGACATCGCGCCGTCCGCGCCGGGATAGATCCGCAGGATCAAAGGTTCTCCATTTGCTTCCTGGGCATACTGTTTCACCGGACCCACCGGCAGAATCGTTCCCGCCTTTACGTACAACGGAAGTACTTCAAGATCCACCGGGCGCACCTCATCCCTTCCGCCTTCGACGCGGTCGTTCGTCCAGTAGTCCCACCATTGCCCGTGCGGCAAATAAGTGGTGCGGTGTGTAGCTCCCGCTTCCAGCACCGGAGCCACCAGGATGCTCTCTCCCCACAAGTATTCGTTGTCAGCCGCGACCGCGTTCGGGTCGGAAGGATAGGAGAGCCAAAGGGACCGCATCAGGGGCAGCCCAGTGGCGTGGGTCTCAGCCACTGCAGAGTAGAGGTATGGCAGCAGCTGATAACGCAAATTGAGATATTTTCTACAGATTGCTTCGACTGCAGTGTTGTGCAGGTCTTGCGGCTGGGGCAACGTTGCGGCGGCAAACTGACCGTCGAATTCCGCCGGCTCGTAACTGCCCAAATTCCAACCCCACGGCAGACGCAGCTTCCACGTTCGCCCATGACAGCGGAACAACGGACAAAAGGCGCTGAACTGGAACCAGCGCACGAAGAGCTCGGCCGTGAACTCTTTTGTAGGAACAAATCCGCCGGTATCACTACCCCAATAAGGGATGCCGCAAAGCCCAACGTTAATACCTATGCTTACTTGCGCTGCTAACGTGGCCCATGTCGACAGGGTGTCACCTGACCATAACCACCCGTAACGCTGCAGCCCTGCATATCCGTTTCTGTGCAGGGCAAAGGGTCGAATGTCCGGCCGAAACATCTGCGAGCCTTCCCAGTACATCCGGTTCCTGGCCAGGCGCGATGCGGCATTCAGCTCATCTCCTTCGTCCGGCCACCATCCATCCACGCCGGTACGCTGTACCTCTCGATGCTTTGGCCAATACACCGCCGCGCTGCTCGCGTCTTCCAGCGCAGCGCCCGTATCTCCTACCTCACCGTGCAGATCCTCGGGAGGACTCACAATGTGAACCACAACCTTCAAGTGTTCATCGTGCAGTTCCCGAAACATGACCGCAGGGTCGGGAAAGACTTCAGGATTGAAGGTAAAGGAACCGTGACCTGTGTTCCATCCCGACGGACAGAAGCCAGTGCCAAGGTAGATCATCGCGTCACAAGGTAATTTCTCCTCGCGAAAGCGCTTGGCCTCGGCGAGCACGGACTCGCGGCTCTCCAACGTGCGATGCGACTGTTGGTACCCGAGTGACCAGAGAGGCGGCATATGAGGATAGCCGGTGAGATCGGCCCATTCGCGCATCAGCTCCGCGGGCGTATTGGCCAGCACGATGAAGATGTCCCGCGTCGGCGTCCGCTCACCAGGTAGGAAAATACCCTCCTCGCCTCGCAGATCAAAGGTGCCCCACGGATGAGCAAAAAAGATTCCCCAGCTCTCTGCACCAACTACCCAGGGGATGGGCACGCGCGCTCCATAGGTTGCGAGGTCGGGACTTACTTGTCCATTCCGCATCGCGTCTGCGGTGCCTCTGCGATTCAACGGATGGCCTCCCTCACCGAGGCCGAAGATGGGGCCATCGCCGAGCTTCAAGTGGATTGCGCCGGTCGAGGGTTCAAGGCGAAGCCGCTGTCGTGTCTTGCCCACGCCATCGACGATGGTAATCTCCCACGGCCGCTCCCCGATGTGGACCTTGAATTCTCCCCAAGCCACGATGCCGTTGGCGTCCTGCTGCAACGGCTCGGTCCAGGTCCTCGGCACAATGCCGGTCTCACTCGCCGGCCCTTGCTTTCCTTGTTGAATGACGCGCAGACGAAGTGTCTTCTCGCTTACAGCAGTGAGGGTCAGCAAGTGGCTGTTGCCGACGGCCGGAACACCCTGCGCTGCAGCGAAAACATCCGCCGCCATAACCTCCCGGCTAAACAGCAGGTTCGCCGCGGTAAGCGCCATGCCGGTCAATACCCCACGTCGAGAAACACGCTCGCCCATATCTTTCTTCCTCTTTTCTCGCTTGGAGTCAGTGCCGGCCTGCTGGAGGCGCGTTCGACTGCGTTTTCTCTTGCACCATGCTTTTGAGTCTTTGAGTTATCTGGTCCGCTTTGGCCGCGTCGCCGTTCGCGTTGTAGATGCTGATCAACTGGAACGCCGCGCTCAGGTTCACCGGATCCAGATCCATGGCTTTCTGCAGATGGCGCTCAGCGAGAGCGCGGTCGCCCAGGGCCGCATACGCAACGCCAAGGTTTGCCTCTTTCGGCGAAGAAGTGGGATCGAAACGCACCGCCAAATCGAATGCCTGGACGGCCTCGCCATACTGCCGTCCTGCGAGCAGAGCACTCCCCATCGTGGTGAATAACTCGCTGTCTTGCGGAAACTGTGCCTGCACTTCCGTAAGCATGCGATACCCGCTCACGATGAGTTTGCCGGATCGTCGTTCCAGTCCGGCCTCGATAGAGGCGATGCCCATGTTGCGCGTGGCAAGGTTTGCGGGCGGCGCCCTCCATGGAACAATCGCCACCGCTTCCTCCGCAACAACGTTCGCCGGTCGCCGCTGGATTCGGTGGTCGGTAAAAGCGGTGTGCCCGCCATCGGCGGCGTTTCTCCTGGGCATGTGGCAACTTATGCAATCGCTCGTTTTGGACGGATGAGTGGCGGCGAACGCTGTCTTCGCGTGGCACTGAAGGCACTTCGAGCGGTAATACGAGATCGGATCCGTCGGCTCATTATGCGGATCGTGGCACGTTCCGCACCACATGCGCTCGCCGCTGTTGCGCTTGCACTCGCTCACCGCCAGTTGCTCGGCGTGGCTGATGACCCGGAACACGCCTTCGGCTCCGCGCGGAGCCTCCTCGTGGTAGATAGTGAAGGTATCTTCAAGCGGCTGCCCCGCCTGAAAATCAGTGAAACTCTTTCCTGGATTCAACACGCGAGCCACGCCCTTCAGATGGCATTGCTCGCATACGCTATCCCTGGCAGCGGGCTCCAGACGCGATGGATTCACGATATTGTTGGCCTGCGGACTTGCCAGGTGGAGGCCGGTGGGACCGTGACAACGATTGCACCCAATCGCCAGGTGGGCAAAGGGCGTCCGGGCATACCCGTTCTCAGTTCCCGCAACTGCTTCAAAGGCACCCGCATGACAAAAGAGGCAGCCCACTCCGACCGGCCGGGTGAAGTCGGGGTCTTCCCCTCGTTCATATCCAGGAGCCAGATCGTACGCCCCGCGGCTGCGATAGTAAGCGACAGGCGACTGAAAGAGGTGGTCTCCGAGGTCCACGATATAGCCACTCGCGTGGGTCCCCGACCCGATTACATAATCTACGTGATAGCTGGTAGTGCTGGGGCCGCTCTCCAGGGTCTGCCATGATCCATCCTGCCCGGCGTGGATGGTAATGGTTGCCTTCGGAGTGCGAACCACCCCGGCAGGCTCCTGTCCGCCGGCACGCATGGAATGTGCCATCTTGGATCGCGCAAAGCCATCCACTTCGTAGGCGTGGCACCCTCTACACCGATTGGCATCGTCCGAAGCCGCAGTGGGCGCCGCTCCCGTGACCCCGGTCTCACCAGACAGCCAGCGGCTGGCGCCAAAGCTGAGAGCAATCGCACAGCACAGCGATAATGCAGCTTTGCTTAGGAGTGTGCCCGCATTTTCCGGTCTCATCGTAACCCTTCGCAACAGAGCGGGCAGCATCACCGTCCCGCTGCCCCCAATGCTCAACCCGCCATCATATGCGAAGCGCGGTGTCAAGGGAGAGGGTCAGTGGTACCAAGGCAATCTTGCCCAAGCACCGCCCCCTTGGGAATTGAATTGACGAATGTGACTGGGCGCCCGTTAACTAGAACCCTAAGTGATCCACCGCCGCGCGGCAAACCCTAACTGACTGAGGAGCTGTCTATGTCACAGATCTCGATCGTTCCAGGAACACCTGTCGTGGTAGTCGGCTTCGATATGCCCTTTTGGCCGCTGGTGAGGTTCCTGATCAAAATTGCCATCGC
>Ga0182024_10011787_pt1 | contig 17460 bp, 17 predicted proteins | sample P32metaG_FD_120480 | JGI IMG/M metagenome (GOLD analysis project Ga0182024, IMG submission 120480) | Permafrost microbial communities from Stordalen Mire, Sweden - P3-2 metaG (Illumina Assembly) | ecosystem: Environmental > Terrestrial > Soil > Wetlands > Permafrost | place: Sweden: Stordalen... | reverse complement strand
GCCGTGCCCGGATTGCCGACCCCCGGCTGCACCTCGCCCCACCAGCCGTGATAGGCGCCGCAGAAGCGCACCAGGTAGCGGCGGCGAGTGTGATAGCGCGCCAGTCGCACCGCCTGCATCACCGCCTCGGTGCCGGACATGTGAAAGGAAACCTGCTCGAGACCGGAGATCTGCCGCAGGCGCTGCACGTTGTAGGCGATCACGGGGTGATAGGCGCCAAGCACCGGTCCCAGTTCCCGGACTCGCTCGGCGCCGCGTTCAATGCATTCCTTGTAGAAGTCGTAGCCGAAGACATTGACGCCGTAGGAGCCGCTCAGGTCGTAGCGGCGATTGCCGTCCAGATCGGTGGTGGTGGGACCGCAGGAGGATGCGACGAACGAGCCGGCGTTGAAATGTTGCCGGACCAGGCGGCTGAATTGAAACGGTACGCGATAGCGCGAGGTGAATTGCAAATCTGCGATCCCGCCCTCGACCTCGCTCGTGAGGCTGGCGCTGCGCGCAAACTGTCGCGCGTACAAGGCCGCGAGCTTGAGGAAGGCGTTGCGACGTTGCTGCTCGATCTCGCGCGGGGCGTCGTCGGCGCGAAAAAATTCACCGTCATCATACTCGTAGAACCGCACCAGCGAGGACAGCCAGCGGCCGATACGGGCGTGACCGGCCAGCGAACGGTGCTTGGCTCGCGACAGCTCAATGCGCAGCCGCAAGGGTTTCCACATGAGCAACAGGGCAATGGCGCCCATCGCCACGATGATCGTCGTATTCACGCGCATCCTCGGCTGCCAGAGTATTGCAGCAGCGTGACACTACAATGACTGCGCGCGCCCTCATCAGCCGATTGCTGCAGCAGGAAAGTCTCAACTTCCTGCTGACCAACCGCATCCCACGCCGTGCGCTGAGTCAATTCATGGGCTGGTTCAGCCGCCTCGAACAGCCGTGGATCCGTGCGCCCAGCATTGCGATCTGGCGGTTTTTCGCCGAGGTCGATTTGAGCGATGCCAGGCAGACGCGCTTCGCGAGTCTGCATGAGTGCTTCATACGCGAGCTCAAACCGGCAGCGCGCCAGGTCGCGGCCGACCCGGCGCTACTGGTGAGTCCCTGCGATGCAATCGTCGGCGCCACCGGCCGGATCGCCGATGGCATGGCACTGCAGGCCAAGGGCCGGCCGTACCGGCTGATCGAACTGCTGGGCGAGGATCGGATGGTTCGCTATTACGCGCACGGCTGGTATGCCACATTGCGGCTGACGGCGGGCATGTACCATCGGTTTCATGCCCCGCACGCCTGCCGGGTTGAGCAGGTCACCTACCTCGCCGGCGATACCTGGAACGTCAACCCGATCGCGCTCAAGCGAGTCGACCGCCTCTACTGCCGGAACGAGCGCGCCACCTTGAGCTGTCGACTTATCTCATCCGGTCACCTGATCACGCTGGTGCCGATCGGCGCGATTCTCGTGGCCAGCATCCGGCTGCATTTCCTCGATCTGCTGTTGCACCTCAAGTACCGCGGCCCGAGCCGCATCAGCTGCCACGCCGAGCTTGCCAAGGGGCAGGAGATGGGTTGGTTTCAGCATGGCTCGACCATCATCGTGCTCGCGCCGTCGGGCTTCTCGCTTTGCGAGGGCATCCACAATGGCGCTGCCGTGCGCATGGGGCAGCCGCTGCTGCACTTGCCGGAGTGAGCCGGCCTCAGGCCGCTGCGCCGACCTCGGCCCGGTAGCGCGGCGCCGGCTCGGAATGCCCGAAGTGCTGCGCCAGCGCGCGCCGTGCCGCCTCGTAGCGCGTCCACTCCTCCCCATCCTGCAATGGCGGAATCGTGATGGTTTCGCCGCGATCGAGTCCAGCCAGCGCCGCATCGACCATCGCATCAGCCGCCATGACGATGCCGGCGGGCAGGTTGCGGTAATGCAGGCCGGCGTTTTCCCACAGATCCGTGGCCGTTGCACCCGGGAGCACCGCCTGAACCCGGATGCCCTTGCCGGTGAGTTCGTGCTGCAATGATTGGCTGAAGGCGATCACATACGCCTTGCTGGCGCCGTAGACACCGTTGAGCAGTTCGGGCGCGATGCCGACGATCGAGGCGATGTTGATGATCGTGCCGGCGCCGCGCGCCACCAGCGCGGGTGCGACCGCGTAGCTCAGGCGCGTCAGGGCAGTGATGTTGAGCGCGATCATGGCCTGCATCTGCTCCACGCTGGCGTCGAGCAGCGCTGCCACCGAGGCGACACCGGCATTGTTGACCAGCAGCCGGATGCTCGGATCCTGGCGCAGCACCGCCTCGACTTTGGCAAGCTCTGCGCTGTTGCCGAGATCGGCTGGCAGCACTTTGATCGCGCGCCCGGTCTCGGCTGCCAGCCGTGCGGCCAGCGCCTGCAATCGGCCGGCGTCGCGCGCCACCAGGATCAGATCGAAGCCACGCTTCGCCAGCCGGTCGGCGTAGATCGCACCGATGCCGGCGGAGGCACCGGTGATCAGGGCCGTGCGCTTGGAATTGGAATTACTCATGTTTGATCTCCTGTTCGCGAATGTGACAGTGGCGCTGTGAAGTCGCTGCCGACGATGGCCTGCAGTAAACCGCGCAGCTCCGCCGCCCGATCTGCTCCAAACCGTGATTCGAATTGCGCCTGCGCCCTGCTCCACGCGGCGACGCCCGCCTCGAGCCGGCTCAGCCCGGTCGCGGACAGTTCCAGGTGCTTGCTTCGGCCGTCTGCGCGGCTGCGACGCGCGATGATCAGGCGGCGGCGCAGCAACGGCAGGATGTTGCGCCCGAGTGTCGTGCGGTCCATGACCATGCGCTGCGCCAGCGCATTGATGCTGATCGGTCCGGAGTGCTGCAGCTCGACCAGAATCGTGAACTGCGTGTTGCGCAGCCCCGCTTCGGCCAGGTGATGGTCATACAGCTGGCTGACGTGGCGTGCCGCTTCGCGCAAGCCGGCGCAGTTGCAGGGCCTTGACCAGTTCCTTGTGCTGTCGTGCATGTTGCCGTCAGGTTCTGAGTGTATATGCGCCCATTATAGGAGTATATACGCCTATGTCAATCGCCCACCCCGGCCGCTTAGGGTTGCGGCTCAAGGAGCAGCCGACGCCCGGCTCCTCAGCGCCACTGAACCGTAGTAGGCTTCGGGCGCGGCCTTGGTTGCAGGGGAAAGCCACATGACGCCCGACGAGCAGACTCACCACGCCGACAGCTCGCTGCCGCACGATCCCTCGCGGCGCGAATTTGTCACCCTGTCTGCCGCGGCCGGGCTGGCCGCCACCGCGGGAGTGGTCTCGGCCGCTGGCACCAATGTGATCGAGCAGGAGGTGGTGATCCAGACCGCCGATGGCAGTTGCGATGCCGCCTTCTTTCATCCCGCCACCGGTAGGCATCCGGGCGTGCTGGTGTGGACCGACATCTTTGGCCTGCGGCCCGCGTATCGCGAGCTGGGCAGGCGTCTGGCGACCGAAGGCTACGCCGTGCTGGTGCCGAATCCCTTCTATCGCAGCGCCAAAGCCCCCGTGTTCAGCGACGTCGCCTCGTTCAACTTCCAGAGCGAAACCGATCGGGCGAAATTGCCGCCCTTGACCGGTCCGCTGAACGCCCCGGGTGCGATCGAGTCCGATGCCCGGGCCTACGTCGCCTTTCTCGATTCCCAGGGACCGGTCAGCAAATCGAAGAAGCTCGGCGTGCAGGGCTACTGCATGGGTGGGCCGCCCACGCTCAAGACCGCGGCCGTGGCAGCCGAGCGGATCGGCGCGGGTGCCACCTTTCATGGCGGTGGCCTGGTGACCGACAAACCCGACAGCCCGCATTTGCTGGCACCGAAGATCAAGGCCAGGCTCTACATTGCGATTGCCGGCAGCGACGATGCCCGCCAACCGGAAGCCAAGGACGCGCTGCGCGAGGCCTTCGCCGCGGCCAAGGTGCCCGCGGAGATCGAGGTGTATTCGCGCACACAGCATGGCTGGTGCGTAACGGACATGCCGCTGCAAGCCAATGGCGAGCCGACCTATAGCAAGCCGGATGCCGAGCGCGCCTGGCGCAAACTGTTGAGCCTGTACCGCTCCGCACTCGGTTGAGCGGCCCAATTGCGCGCCCGCGCCCTGCGACTGTGGCCGCTGCTCACCGGCACGCAGCGCTATGAGAAGATCGTCTCGACCCGCAATCGCGGCCACGGGCAATTCATCGACGCGCCGATTCTCGCCTACCTGATCGAGACCCCGAACGGCCGAATTCTCTACGATGTTGGCTGTGACTATCGCAAGATCGCAACGCCCGAACTGCGTTCACGCTACTTCGATCCGATGCGGCCGCTGTTCGAACCGCCGCAGATGTCGCAGCAGCAGCGCATTCCCGCCTATCTGCAGCGCCTCGGGCTAGAGGTTAAGGACCTCGATCTGATCTTTCTCGGTCATCTGCATTTCGATCACGCCGGAGGTCTGTGCGACCTGCCCGGTTGCGAAGTGCATGTGCATCGCGAGGAAGTGGCAGCCGCTCGCAGCCAGCTCGATCACGGCATCTTCGAGGACGAGATCGAGGCGGCCGGGCAGTGGCGGATGCAGAGCGGCGAGTACCAGCTGTCAAGCGGCGTGCGTGCCTTGACCACGCCGGGACACACCGCCGGTCACATGTCGCTTTTCATCGAGTTGCCGCAGGGCCCGCCGGTGGTGCTGTGCGGTGATGCCGCCGACCTGCAGGAAAATCTCACCGACGAAGTGGCGCCCGGCTATTGCTGGCAGGACAACGAGCAGCTCGCGCTCGCCAGCATAGGCAAGCTGAACGATCTGGCGCGCAGCGAGCAGGCCGAGTTGTGGCCCAATCACGATTTCGCCTTCTTCAATAGCCGGCCTGCCTTCCCCGCATGGCGAGATTGATCGCCTCGAACGAGCTAGGGACTCGGCGCACGGGCCGGCTGTTGCCAGGCACGCAATCGTGGTATCCAGGCACGCACGTTGCGCCGATAAACTGTGTAGTCCTCGCCAAAAGCCGCTCGCAGGGCCGGCTCTTCGTAATAGCGTACGAACAGCAGCACGCACCCGATCACGAGTCCTGCGCTCACAAGCCGGTACAGGTTGGCGCGGCCGAACAGCAGCCACAAGCCGGCCCAGCCGGTGAAGAACCCCACGTACATGGGGTTGCGGACGTAGCGATAGAGCCCAATGACCACCAGGTTCCGGGGTGGCGCGATTGGCGCTGGCGTCCCCCTCCCCGTCCAGCCGAAATCCCACATGCATCGAAACGACACGCTGAATCCCAGCACCGCGGGCAGCGCTCCAAACCAGCGCCAGCGAGCGCTGCTCGCGGCGTCGAGCTGAAATCCCAACCAGTTCGGTAGCAGCCAGAACCAAAGCGAATAGAATGCCGCACCAACGGCCGATGAGGCCGCTGCCGTCAACCAACGCCTGCCGCGATCAGACTCCTGCACGACTTCTTTGCTTCCTACACGCTCTTTCGCCCGCTGGACTACATAAAGACGCGCGCTGCGGCTCCACACTGACGCCCCATGGGCCTCCCATGCAAGCTTCACCTGCGCAGGCTATGCCTGCCGCTGCTCGGAGGCGCGCTGCTGAGCGCCTGCGGCGGCAGCAACGGCAGCAGCGCCGATGCGGCGATGGCCGGCGCAACCAACCCGCCAGCGGCGCCCGGGACACTGTTGTCGGCCCCTCCGCAGCTCTTGAGTAGCCTTCGCGCGACCGATCTGCTGCTGCAACTGACCGGCGCTGCGTCGAATACACAGCTGCAGCAGCTGCTGAGCATGATCGGCTCGCCGGTTTGCGACATCGCCGTGTACCACATCGAGTATGCGACGGTCGGCGGCGCCAATGAGACCACCACGGCCTCGGGCGCCTTGATGGTGCCGAGCGGCACTCACTCCGGCTGCAGCGGTCCGCGTCCGGTGGTGCTGTATGCGCACGCCACGGCCACCGATCGCGGCTTCAACATCGCCGATCTCAGCAACGAGGAAAACGCCGAAGGCCTGTATCTGGCAGCCGTGTTCGCTTCGCAGGGCTATATCGTGGTGGCGCCTAACTACGTCGGCTACGACACCTCGACCCTGCCCTATGACGCCTTCCTGGTCGGCGAGCAGCAATCCGAAGACATGATCGACGCGCTGCTGGCCGCGCGCAGCGCGCTGCCAACCGCGGCCGCAGCCACGAGCACCGACAGTGGCAGGCTGTTCATCACGGGCTATTCACAGGGCGGCTACGTCGCCCTTGCAACACATCGGGCCATGCAGGCATCGGGAATGCCCGTCACCGCATCGGCACCGATGTCCGGCCCGTATGCATTGGCGGCGTTTGTGGATGCCGTGTTTGCTGGCCAGGTCGACGGCGGCGCGCCGATCGTGGCCGCCATGCTGTTTACCTCGTATCAGAACTCTTACGGCAATATCTACCCGACTCCGGCCGACGTGTTCTCGCCGCAGTACGCCAGCGGTATCGATTCGCTGTTGCCAACCACGGTGGCGCGCAGCCAGCTGTATTCGGAAGGCAAGTTGCCTCAATACGCACTCTTCAGCCCGACGCCACCGGCGCCGGCCTATGCCAGCATCACGCCGGCGACCGCGCCGGCCGATCTCGCGCCGGTATTCGCGCTCGGTTTCGGCGCCGGCAATCTGCTCACCAACGACTATCGCCAGAGCTACCTTGCGGATGCGCAGTCCAATCCGGACGGTGGCTTCCCGACTGCTACCACCGGTGCTCCGGCGGCGACGCCGGCACTGGCGATGCGCGCGGCGCTCAAGCGCAACGATCTTCGCAACTGGGTTCCCGCGCAGCCGGTGCTGTTGTGCGGAGGCGATATGGATCCGCAGGTTTTCTGGTCCAACGCGCAATTGCAGCAGAACTACTGGCTCGGGCAGGCTCCGGCGGTGCCATCGAGCGTGCTGGACCTGGATTCGACGGTCAGCAGCGGTGATGCGTATGCCGCCCTCAGGACGCAATTCAAGCTGGCGAAGGACGCGATTGCCGCGCTGGCGGTCGTAAAAGGAGCCACCGACAGCGGTTACGCGGCGGTGGAAACCGCTTATCACAGCACGCTCGTGTCGCCTTTCTGCCTCGCAGCGGTCAAAGCCTTTTTTGATGCCCACTAGTGGCCGCGGCGCTACTATAGCTCCGGGTATAGGAGCGAGCGTCATGACTGCAGAACATAACATCCGGCTGGCGGCCGCGCGACTGCCAGCGCTGCTGATGCTGGCAACCATCACTGCCGCCAGTGCCGAGACCTCGACAGCGACAACCGAGGCATGGGGGTTTCTGCGTCCACAGTTATACGGCGATCGCCAGATCGATATCGCCGATCAGGCCGCCGTGAGCCTCGAGGCGCCGGCCACCACACCGGATCCGTCCGCGACGCCGTTGACCATCCGCTTCGGCGAAGCCGCCATCGGTCACATCAAGCAGCTGCGGGTGATCATCGACAATAACCCATCCCCGCTGGCATCGACCTTCGACTTTGCCGGCGCCGCCCGCGTTGCCGAAATCGGTTTGCGAGTCCGGATCGATCGTTGGACCTCGGTACGCGTGATTGCCGAGACCACCGACGGCCAACTCGAGATGCGCAGCGCCTGGATCAATGCGGCCGGCGGCTGCTCCGCGCCCCCAACCGGCGGTGGTGGCAACGGCGCGCTCGGCGATATCCGCTTCCGTAACACGCCCGACGGCAAGTCGCTGCAGGTCGCCATCCGCCATCCCAACAACTCGGGCTTCCAGATCGATCCGCTGAGCGGCAATCCGATTCCAGCGCATTTCATCTCGCACATTCGCTTCAGCGCCAAAGGCCAGACGCTCATGGAGGTCGATGCCGGGATTTCGCTCAGCGAGAATCCGACCATCCGAATCGCCTCCGACGCGACGCTGCCCGAACCGGTCAGCATCGAGGTGACCGATTCCCAGGACGCGCATTTCAACGCCAGCTGGCACGGACCGGCCACCGGCAGCGAGACCATCAGCGATGCGGCAGTCGGCAACCGCTAGCCGATGATTCGGTCGCGCCTGGCCTGCGCGATCATCGCTCTGGGCGCCGGCACAATCGTGCCGGCCAACGCTTCGCCGAAAAGTGCAACTGGCCCGCAGGACTTCACGCTCGAGCAGATCGCCCCGGGTGTGTTCGTGCATTTTGGACGACCGCTGCCGCTCGATGCGCCCGGTCACGATGACATCGCCAACATTGGCTTCATCGTTGGCGATCGCTGTGTTGCGGTCATCGATACCGGCGGCTCGGTTCGGATCGGGCGAGCACTGCACGCGGCGCTGACCGGCCGGACCCGCAAGCCGGTCTGCTACGTGGTCAACACGCACGTGCACGTCGACCACCTGCTCGGCGATCTTGCCTTCAAGGACGGTCATGCGAGTTTCATCGGACACAGCGCGCTGCCGGCCGCCATCGTACGCAGTCGACTCTACTTCCTGACACAGTACGCCGCCGATCTGGATCAACCGCCGTCGGCGGAACAGATCGTGGTCCCGGATCGCACGGTGACGCAGACACTCGAGCTCGATCTCGGCCATCGGCTGCTGCGCCTGCACGCCTGGCCCACCGCGCACACCGATTGCGATCTGACCGTGCTGGATGAGAAGACCGGTACGCTCTGGACGGGCGACCTGTTGTTCCGCGAACGCCTGCCGGCACTCGATGGCGACCTCGGCGGCTGGCTCAACAGCATCGAGGAGCTGGCGCGAGAGCCGGTGAAGCGGGCCGTTCCCGGGCACGGCCCGCTCGCCACCGATCTGGCCGCGGCGTTGCAGCCGGAGCGGCGCTACCTGCGCGCGCTGCGCGAGGATGTGCAGCGCGAATTCGATGGCGGCGAGTCATTGCAGGAGGCCATTGATCACGCCGCCCAATCCGAAAAGTCGCACTGGCTGCTGTGGGATAGCACGCATCCGCGCAATGTGACCCGCCTCTACCAGCAACTCGAATGGCAGTGAGACGGCCTTGAACCGGCGTCTCTGGTTGAAGTGCTCGCTGCTGGGCGCCGCGGGTGCGTTCGCGGCTTCAGCCAGCCGTGCTGGCCATGCCGGCGCCAGGCCGCGCGTCCTGATCGTCGGTGGCGGTTTCGGCGGCAGCGCCTGTGCGCTGCACCTGCGGCAGCTCAATCCGGGCATCGATCTGACGCTGATCGATCCGTTCGAACGCTACACGACCTGTCCGATGAGCAATGAAGTCATCGTCGGGTTGCGCGAACTGTCGTCGCTGAGCGTGTCACGCCGGGGTCTGCGCCGCGCGGGGATCGCGGTGATCGCCGGCCGCGTCGCACGCATCGACAGCAAGCGGCGCCGGCTGCAGCTCGCCGGTGGCGCGACGCTGCCGTACGACCGGCTGGTGGTGGCACCGGGCATCCGATTCCTATGGGATCGTATCGAGGGCCTGAGCGAAGCGGCGGCGCTGCGGATGCCGCACGCCTGGATGGCCGGAGAGCAGACCGCGCTGCTCGCCGCGCAGCTGCGCGGCATGCAGGACGGCGGAGTGGTTGCCATCAGCGTGCCCGCAGGCTTCATGCGCTGCCCGCCCGGCCCTTACGAGCGCGCCAGTCTGATCGCGCATTTTTTGCAGCGGCACAAACCACGCTCCAAGGTCCTGATTCTCGACGCCAACAACTCTTTTCCCAAGCAGCCACAGTTCACCGATGGCTGGCAGCGGCTGTATCCCGGCCTGATCGAGTGGCTGCCGGTGACGCAGGATGGCACCGTGCTGCGAGTCGATGCGGGCCGCCTGACGCTGTTTACGGCTTCGGCGGCGCACCGCGTGGCAGTGGCCAATGTGATCCCACCGCAGGCACCGGGCGAACTGGCGCCCGCATCCGGGCTGGCGTCCGATCACGGCTGGTGTCCGATCGATCCGCAGACTTTCGAATCGACCAACATACCTGGCGTTCACGTCATCGGTGATGCCTGTATCGCCGATGCGATGCCCAAGTCCGCCTCGGCCGCCGTCAGTCAGGCCCAGCATTGCGCCGCCGCCATTCACGCCGTGCTGTCCGGGCGATCCGCGAGCGAGTCGTCTTTCGACAGCGTTTGCTATGGCAGGCTCTCGCCCACGCTGGCACTGGCGTTTCCCGGACATTTCATTGCCGCCGATGGCAGGATCGTGGCGCCGGACCCTCCCACACCGGCACTGACCTCGCTCGACGCTGCGGTCGCGGCCCAGCAATCGGCCGCCGCAGAACAGTGGTATGCGGCTATTCGCCGGCAGGCCTTCGCCGGCTGATTGGCCCGCACCTGGCGCCATCAACTCGATTGCAGCGATACGGGCTGCCAGACCGGACTGGCCGTGCTCAGTACCGTTGTATCGATCTGGCCGCCACAATGCTCGCGCACCAACTGCTCGATGTCCCGGCTGGCCGCAGCCAGCACATCATCCGTCACGACGGCCAGTGCATCCAGATTGAAGAACACCGCGCTGGTCTCGGGTAGCGTCAGCGTGAGCGCGCTCTGCCGCCAGGTCCACCGGCGAGTCAGCACGGTGGCACCCTGTACGAACACCACCTCGCCATCTTCCGGCTCCTCTTCGGGGCCGCCGTCGGGCGGGGAGAAGCGGTCAGCCGCTGCCGCCAGGCGCAGGCACAGCGGCTCGACACCCGGCGGGATCGGATGCACGCCGACCGGCATCAGGAAACGCATCGAGATCAGATTGCCGATATCGACCAGCGCGTTGATGCTCGGCAATGCATCGCCGCGCAGCACGCGGCGCGCCAGGGCCTCGATCGAGGAACGGAAGTCCGACGGACGCACGCCAAATCGCCGGAAGGCCTCCCGCCAGGCGGCGATGCGCGGATGTTCGGCCGGATTGCCCTCGATCTGGCTGCGCAGGCTGTTTTCCTGCGTTCGCAGCGCCTCGCTGAGCACGCTCGCCGACACACCGTTGTGCAGCTCGCGCGCCAGCAGCAGGCCGCGGCGGTAGCCCGGATACAGCTGAAAGATCGCCGGATCGATTCGGTATTCGAGCGCCATGTGATTACAACTCCTTCTGCAGCACGACGAATTCCAGGTCGTCTCGTTGCGGCTTGCCGAAGCGTCCATCGTCGTAGGGAAACGGCAGTGTCTCGCCGCTGCGCCGATAGCCGCGCCGCTCGTACCAGGCGATCAGTCCGAGGCGAATGGAAACCACGGTCATGCGCGCCAGACGCGCGCCGCGGTTGCATCCCTGCGCCTCGGCGAAATCGAGCATGCGTCGACCGAGACCACCGTCCTGCCGGGCGGGGCGAACCGCCAGCATGCTGATATAGCAGGCCGGTCTGTCACGCGTGCCGCGGCCATCTTCGAGCCGCACGCAGGCGAGCAGATCCTGCCGCTCTCGCAACTGGTAGATCGTCATATCGGGCGAGGTGGCGAGGTCATGGCGCAGGCTGTCGAGCGTGACCCGCTTGCCATCGACCAACCCGATCTCGCTGGTCCAGCCGCTCTCGCCACCCTCGCCACGATAGGCGGCGTTGACCAGCGCAGCCAGTTCCGCCAGCTCGGAATCGGCGCAGACAGAGATGACTGCAGCTGTCATTGCGCAGTGATAGCGAACTGTGTTGCAGTCGCGGCAGTGGACCGGCAGTCGCCTGCAGCGAGGAGAATCAAACCATGACCGCGCCAGATCACGGCGTCATCGATATCCGCTGCCAGGGCTCCGTTTCCCAGGCCATCGATCGACTGCAGGCATTGGCGACATCGGCTGGGCTGGCGGTGTTTGCGCGCATCGATTTCAGCGGCGATGCACAGCGCGCCGGCCTGGCAATGCGCCCGATGCAGGCGCTGCTGTTCGGTAACCCCAAGGCCGGTACGCCGATTCTGATGGCCACGCCGCACGCCGGTCTGGACCTGCCGCTGCGGGCGCTGGCCTGGGAAGCGGCCGACGGCGCGGTCTGGCTGTCCTGCAATGATCCGGGGTACCTCGAGTCCCGCCACGGCTTTCCGCATGCGCTGCTCGCCAATATCGCCGGTGCGCGTACGTTGATCGAGAAAGCTGCCCACGGCTGACCGCTCGCGTCGATCTCGTGCATCAGGGCGCCGCGGCCGATCCCGCCGGCGCGCGCGCATCGCTCGCCCCGTAGAATCTGCCTGCACGCGGAAATTGCAGTGCCGCGGCCTGCACAGGATCCTTCGGCGCGATGCCGATGGCCTCGACCGAATTGCTCGAACCCCACGGCTCCAGTGCGGCCAGCCGATACCCCATCCGGGTCAGCGCCAGGGCGGTGTCGGCCGAGATGGCAAAAGGCTCCGATGCCAGCGTGTCCGGCAACCACTGGTGGTGAATGCGTGGCGCATCGATGGCTTCCTGCAGACTCATGCCGTTGTCGATCACGTTCACGATCACCTGCAGCACCGTGGTGATGATGCGCGAGCCACCGGGTGTTCCGACCACCAGCACCGGTTTGCCGTCCTTGAGCACAATGGTGGGAGTCATGGAGCTCAACGGGCGCTTGCCCGGCGCAATGGCGTTGGCCTTGCCCTGCACCAGGCGGTAGAGATTCGAGGCACCGGGTTTGGCCGTGAAATCATCCATTTCATCGTTGAGGAAAAAACCGGTATCGGCCGCGATGACCTTGGCGCCAAATGAATCGTTGATGGTGTAGGTGACCGATACCGCGTTGCCGGCGCGATCGGCCACCGAGTAGTGCGTGGTCTGCGCGTGCTCATCAGCAGCCGCCCCTGCAATCAGTTTGTTCGAGATACCCGCCAGGTGCGGCCGGATCTGCGCCCGAATTTCCCGCACGTGGCGCTCGGACAGCAGGCGCTCGATCGGATTGCTCACGAATGCGGGATCGCCCAGAAGAGCATTGCGGTCGCGATAGGCGTAGCGCATCGCTTCGGTGAGCGCGTGCAGCGACTCGCTCGAGTGATAGCCATAAGCGTGCAGCGGATAGCCCTCGAGCACCCGCAGCATCTCGCACAGCGTCACACCGCCGGAACTCGGCGGCGGCGCCGATATGACCGTATAGCCGCGATAGCCGCAGCTGATGGGCCTGGCTTCGGTCACGGTGTAGCCGGCAAAGTCTTCCGTGGTCAGCAGACCGCCGTTGGCACGGCTGGCGGCGGCGACCGCCTCGGCGATCGCACCGCGATAGAACGCATCGGTGCCACCGTCGCTGACGGCGCGCAGCGTTCGCGCCAGATCCTGCTGCACCAGTCGATCGCCGACGCGCAGTGGTGCGGAATCGTGCAGAAACACGCGGCTGACATTGGGTTGCTGCCGAAAGGCCGCATTGCCCTCGGCGAATACGTCGACATCACCCTGCGTCAGCGTAAAGCCGTCCTCCGCCAGGTGGATGGCGGGCGCCAGCAACGCCGCGCGCGTCATGGTGCCGTACTCGGCGCGTGCCGTTTCCAGTCCGAGCACCGTCCCCGGCGTTCCTGTGGCCAGATAGCCATCGACGCTCCTGGCGGCGATCGGATTACCGTTGGCATCCAGGTACATATCGGCGCTGGCTGCCAGCGGTGCGCGCTCGCGAAAGTTGAGGAAGGTATCGCGCCCATCGGCCAGGTGGATGGTCATGAAGCCGCCGCCGCCGAGGTTGCCGCAACAGGGATGTGTGACCGCGAGCGCATAGCCGACCGCGACCGCCGCGTCGATCGCATTGCCGCCCTGGCGCAGAACCGCCGCGCCAGCTTCCGAGGCGTAGTGCTGCGATGTCACCACCATGCCGGCGTCGGACTCGACCGCAAGCGGCGCCGCGGCGTACGCACTGACCGCCGCGAACGCGCCGGCCAGCGTCAGCAGTGTCAGCGGATATTTGAAACCATCGGTCATATGCATAGGATCAGCCCCCGAGTGTCTTGCCGTGTGCCTTATTGCTACGCCGCGGCCGAGCGCCGCTCCAGGCGCATATGGATTGGACGCCGGCTGCGCAGATTGATCTGCGCTTCGAGCTCCATCGGCGGCGCAGGCGGATGCGTGAGCCGGAAGTGCCGCGCGGTTCGATAGAGGTGCACGCTCATCTCATACAAGGCCATCGATTCGCCGATGCAGCGGCGCGCCCCGGCGCCGAATGGGATGCGTGCGAACAGCGAGCCGCCTCCCTCCGCCACGGGCTCGGCGCGATCCGGATCGAAGCGCTCCGCATCGTTCCAGAATTGCGGATGGCGATGCACCAGGTACGGGCTCAGCAGCAATTCCACGCCGCCAGGAATCTCGAAGCCCGCCAGCCGGTCGGGACCGAGACTCTTGCGCGAGATCACCCAGACCGGCGGGTACAGACGCAGCGCCTCGTCGATGATCCGGCGGGTGTAGTGCAGGGATTCGCTGACCGCCAGACTCGCTGCCGGCTGCTCGGCCAGCGCATCGACCTCGCGGTGCAGGCTGGCCTCGACTTCCGGATGCTGCGATAGCAGGTACCAGACCGAGTTCAAGGTGCTGGCTGCGGTCTCGTGTCCGGCGATGATGAGCGTCATGACTTCGTCGACCAGCTCGCGCTGGGCCATCGGCGCGCCGCTCGCCTTGTCGCGCGCCTCCACCAGCATGCCGATCAGATCGACCGGCTGTTGCGGCGCGCCGCGCCGCCGCTCGGCCACTTCGGCCACCAGCCTGCGCAGACGGAAAACCTTGGAGGCAAAAGCCAGGTCGCGCGCCGGCGACTGGTTGATGACCTCGAATGGATTTTGACCGAGCTCTCGCGACAGCCGGTCGATGTCGGTGCCGAATATGGCCCGCAGGATGAAATCCAGGGTGAGCTCGCTCATCTGGTCGGTGATGTTGATCGGCTCCCCGAGCGTGGCCTGCCGCTGCCAGCGTTCGATCAGGCTATCGTTGACCCGGTCGATGGTCGCGGCAAATTGCGTGACCACGCGGCGATGAAACATCGGTTGCATCATGTAGCGCTGCGTGCGCCAGAAGTCGCCGTCGCTGGTGACGATGCCATTGCCGAGCAGCATGCGCACGCGGTCGAGACCGAACCCCTTGCGGTAGTTCGCATGGTTGGACACCAGCACCCGCTTGACGTCATCCGGATGGTTGATGACGTACACGTATTCGCGCCGCGACGGCGAGTACACCCGGTAGATATCGCCAAAGCGCGCGTTGAGCTCGCACATGCGTTCGAGGGAGTCTTCCTGCTCGCCCACATTGAACGGTTCCTCGGGCTCGGGCGGATTCATCGCGGTCCCAGCACGATCGTGTACGCCAGCGTGCAGCTGGCAGCGATCGCGATCCAGGCCGGACTGCGTGGAAAATTCAGATCGCGGCCGACGCCCGCGGGTTGCCGCTCGAGCCAGCTCATCATCCACAGCAGGCCTGATGAGCCGCCGAGGCTCGAGGCCAGCGCCGACTCGATCACGAGCAGCACCCCATAAGGATTGAGCAGGCCGATCGCCAGGTAAACGGCGGCGCCGGTCGGAACAGACCGAAATAGCGGGGACCACCCTGCGGATTGGCGGGATGCGCCGAGATGATCGACCAGCCGGTGAGCGTCATGGCCAGCATCAGCAGGTAAAGCAGCGCGTGCGCGCTGTGCGCTGCGGCGCGCTCCCAGGCTGGAATTTCCGGGTGCAGCCGCACGACCACCGCCTTGAGCGGTTTCGGGAAGCCTTCCATGCAGAAGCCGAGCGATAAGTTAAAGGCGATGAACAGCGCGATTGCCCAATGCAGCCCAATCGCCACCGAGGTGTACCGCTGGGAGTTGGTTGGGCGCATGGCACGGTATGCTCGACGCAGCGGCGCACGCAGTCAATGTGATCCAGTATCTATCGTTTATTGGCGCACGCGGCTACACTTCCGACCGTCAGAGATAGGGAGCGTTTCCGGAGCGCCATGCACCGCAGATCCTGTGGCTTGATTCTCGCCTGTGCGCTGCTTCTGCCCTTCGGCACTGTCTGGGCCACGGCACGCGATCACGGTTTCGATCCCTATCCACGGGCCGCGGTGGCCTATGCGGCGGTCGTCGACGGTGAGATGGTATGGGGCCGCAACGTCGATGTGCACCGCGCCCCTGCCTCCCTGACCAAACTTTTGACCGCACTGGTACTGCTGGATTCGAACTGGCAGCCCGATGCGGTGCTCGATGTGAGCCATGCGGCCGCCCATATCACCCATCCGCGCGTCGGCCTGCACACCGGCGATACCGTCACGGCTGAGGAAGCTCTCACGGCCATGCTGATGCATTCGGCCAACGACGCCTGCATGGTTCTGGTCGAACATGCCGCACCCAACCTGCAGGTGTTCTCCGAACGCATGAATGCCCGCGCTGAGCGGCTCGGCATGCACGATTCGCACTTCGTCCATCCGTGTGGATTCGACGAGGATGGACAGTACTCCACGGTCAGCGATCTGCTGCGCCTCGGGCGCGCGGCGCATGCGAACCCGCGCATCGCACAGATCGTCGCCCTGCAGAATGCCAGCATCTCCACCGGCAAGGGCCGGCTGCTGAGCTTTCACAACACCAATCAGCTGCTCGGTCACCTGGACGGGGTCATGGGGCTCAAGACCGGCTACACCGCCCAGGCAGGCCACTGCCTGATTGCCGTGGCCGAGCAGTCCGGCCACCGGGTCTGGCTGGTACTGCTGGACTCGCAGCGGCGCTGGAGCTCGGCGCATCGGATCATCGTCGACGCCTTCGCGGCCGCGCAGCGCGGCTCGCGCACTCGCCTGGCCGGCACGACTGCATCGCTGTAGGCGCGAATCGCTGCAGACGCTTAGCTTCAGTCGGCTGCCGCGGGGCCGGCGCCGCCGGCAGCCGGACGCGCCACCAGCCAGCACAGCGGTATCAGTGCCAGCGCCATCCAGCCCGAGATGTAGAACAGGTCCAGTGACGACAGCAGGTAACCCTGCCCGACGATGCCGCGCGTCAACAGGCCCGCGGCGGCCTGATCGTTCAATCCCAGCGCGTGCAGTTGCGTGAGTGACTGCGCATAGCCCGGATCGTAAGGGGTCACCAGCTCCTCCAGGCGCGACTGATGCAGCGTTTCGCGCCGATCCCAGAAGGTCGTAACGAGCGAGGTCGCGAATCCGCCGGCGACGATGCGCAGGAAATTGGAAAGACCCGACGCCGCGGGCACGCGGTGCGCGGGCAGGCGATCCAGCGAAATCGCCAGCATGCCGACGAAGAACACGCCCATCGCCATGCCGAGCACCAGCTGTGGCAGCACGAACGCCAGGAAGCTGGCATCGGCGGTAAAGCGGGCGCGCATCAGATACGAGACTCCGAAGAACAGGAACGCAGCCGAGGCCAGCCAGCGGGCGTCATACCGCTGTGTAAAGCGGCCCGCGAAAGGCGACAGCAGCACCGCGACCACACCGCTCGGAGCCGCCACCAGACCGGCCCAGGTCGCGGTGTAGCCGATCTGCTCCTGCAGCCACAGCGGCATCAGCACCACGTTGCCAAAGAAGATGGCGTACCCAAGGCACAGCGCCAATGTGCCAATGGCGAAGCTGCGCGATTTGAACAGCGACAGATCAACGATCGGCGAGCTCTCGGTGAGCTCCCAGATCAGCCAGGCGATGAAACCCACCACCGTCACCAGCCCCAGCACCACGATCGGCGTGGACTGGAACCAGTCAAGATCCTTG
>Ga0182024_10011786_pt1 | contig 17460 bp, 17 predicted proteins | sample P32metaG_FD_120480 | JGI IMG/M metagenome (GOLD analysis project Ga0182024, IMG submission 120480) | Permafrost microbial communities from Stordalen Mire, Sweden - P3-2 metaG (Illumina Assembly) | ecosystem: Environmental > Terrestrial > Soil > Wetlands > Permafrost | place: Sweden: Stordalen... | reverse complement strand
GAACGCATCGGCCAGACTTACCTTGTGAAAGAAGCCGGGGTACGGGAAGTAGTGCGGTTGGTGGATGGCGACTCTCAACGGAAGATGCCTAAGCCTGGCTTGTCCCGCCGGTCCGGAGCTCTTCGAGGACGCGAGATATCTCGACGCTCCTCTTCCTTATCGTGATAGGAGTGATACCCGCGGCGAAGGCCAGACGAAGCTGATTGGTGCGCTCCCCTAGTGAGATCGAAGCGAGGTACAGCGCGGCGACGGCCAGCGAGATTGACCTCTTGTCGACCAGAGTCGGATAGCTCTCCACCGCGGAGAGTATCGCCAGGGCCTTTCTTTCGACCCTGACGCTGAGCCCGGCCTTACCCGCGATTCCGGAGAGATATGACGCCGGATTCACGGTCGCGACCTTCAGGTTCATCTGCCGTATCAACAGCCTGTAGTAACGTCTCGACATGCGACCGTTTACATTAGGCGCGATCCTCTCGATATCCTCGGAGTTGCAGGAGGCGCCTATGGTCTTACTGGCGATCAATATGCAGGCGGCCGCCATGTTGGCGATGGACTTGCCTCTTATCACGCCGTCGTTGAGACCCTTGTGATAGACGTCCTGCGCCTCCTTTGCGACCAGAGTCGAAAGCCCTAGCGACTGGGTGATCTGGTTGATTTCATTGAGCGCCTTCATCTCGTTGCTTATCTTTGAATCTCTCGAAATCGTGGAGCTGTTTAGCCTCCTGAGCTGATCGAACTCGCTGCTGAGCCGGATGTGCCTGCCATTCGCATCCGTGTTGTCGTTCCCGATCAGCGTGTGCAGGTGAAGGTCATAGACCATCTTCGATTCCGGCTCCTCGTTTATCTCATGATTCAGGCTGGAGGGGTAGTAGGGCACGTACGAGGGTTCGCTGACTATCCCGCATCCGGCGCATATCTGCTCACTGCTGTCCGGGTCGAAGAGAAGCTCGCCACGACACTCTTTACACACAGCGAATTTTCGCTGCACCGCCACCATTCGCTCTGTAAGCATAGTAATGAATCCGCTCGCAGAAGTATAAAGGCCTGCGCAAGAATTTGCACTAATTATCCATAGGGGAAAACCACAGAAGAATGTTAGAAGATAGTTCCGAAACTATCCTACATCGAGCCGGCCCGGAGGCACTGGTCAGAGAAAACAAATGAATGAACGGGCCAACGCGCGAGGCGCTGACCCGCATAGCCTGCATTTTCGCTCGACTCAGACGAGTTCTTTGATGGAACCAGGCTGGGGAACGAGCTTGTTGGTGACAGAGACCATCTCGCTTATCTGATCGAACGCGCGAAGGAATTGCAGACCCTTCTCCGTCAATCTGTATAGCTGCGTCCCTTCCTCGTACCTCAGAAGGTCCTTACCCTGAAGGAACTCCAGATACTCCTTCAACTGCGCGTAGGAAAGATATGCGCCGTACATGATCCTAGTCTTCGTGGCACCCTTGTTCGCAGCCTGCAGGATCATTGCGATTATCTCCGACCTACTGCGATATTTCATATGCAGCAGCTTATCGGGCTGAGTATTTATATTCCTGAGTAACATTGTTCTATTCAAGAGTTCCATGGGGGCCCGATTCTTCGGCGCTTTTCCCTGTTTCATGGCTAGTTATGTAACTCTTCTGCATATTTCGCCGGGGGACGAGCCGGGCCCGACAGCTTAAATCGGTCAAAGTATCACAGCGCAAAGGATGGCGAGACCCGCGGCGAAAGAACCCGTCTTGGTAACGTCAGCGGGGACCATCGTCGCCCAGGGGATCATGAAGTCCCTTAGGCTTGCGAATTCCGTCAAGGACACCACAATGAACTACAGGATCATCGCCGCCGATATGAGCCCCAAGGCGGTCGGCCTCTACAGGAGCGACCTGGGAATCCTGGTCCCATCGGCCGACTCTCCCGGTTACGTCGACGCGATCATCAGCCTGTGCAAAGAGGAGGCGGTGCGCGCGGTCTTTGTGGGGGCCGAGGAGGAGCTGTCTCCGTTATCAGAGCAGTCTCGGAAGATCGAGCGAGAGAGCGGCGCGCTGGTGGTGGCAGATTCAGAAACCATATCGGTCGGCAGGGACAAATGGAAGACCTTCGAGCGTATGAAGAAGCTCGGCCTCCCGTGCGCAGCGTCGTCCCTTCCCGAGGAGAAAGACGCATTCGTGCGCGAGTTCGGGCTTCCCATGGTCGTGAAGCCCAGAGAAGGCCACAGCTCCCTGGAGGTCCACGTGGCCCACGACCGGGACCAAATCGAGAAGTCCATCGATGCGATAGAACGCGCAGGTTGGAGGCCGATGCTGCAGGAGTATCTGCGGGAAGACGATGATGAGTTCACCTCAGGCGTCACGGTCGACAGAGAGGGGAAAAAGGTCATGTCTTCGATCTCGATGAGGAGGGTCTTGAAGAATGGTCAGACGTACAAGGCATTCATCGACGACTTCCCGGCAGTCCGGAAGGCAGCCGAAGAGACGGCCCTGAAGATGGGAATGCGGGGCCCCGTCAACGTGCAGGCCAGGATGTCGGGCGGGGTGCCGAAGGCGTTCGAAATCAACCCCCGTTTCTCCGCATCGTGCCCCATGCGCGCGGTTGCGGGGGTCAACGAGCCCGACATAGTCTTCAGGAACTGGGTGCTGAAGGAGCCGGTCCAGGTGGATTCCTACAGGAAGCTCGTATGTCTCAGGTACCTCAACGAGGTGTACGTCCCGAGCTCAACTTACGAAGAGACTGCCAGGAGCGGGAGGACGGAAGGCGGAATGTCGTTCGTCCCGGACTACTTCTGAACGGCTCAGAACGGGTAGAACTTCGGGAAGCCCACTCCGAACGTGACCACCAGGAACACGTCGAGCACGAAGAACACCAGCCACGCGACGCCGACAATCCCGATCGCGCCTAGCCAGCCAGTATCGAACGAGGCACGGTACACGGCCAGCCAGACGACCAGAGCCAGGACGAAGCCGAGAGCGATGGCCGCGGGACCGATCAGGAAGCTGAGGAAGAAGGACACTCCCCATAGGACCAGGAAGTACGCTATCGCGCCGCCCAGCGTCGCTCCCATGGCATCGCCGAATCCGGCTTTCCCACCGGTGAACATTTTTCCGGCCGCATATACTGGCACCGAGACGACCACCCAGAGGAGGACCAGTCCTATTATCAATATGAGGAGACCCGCCGTTGTGGTCGGAAGCGCCAACGCGAAGGTCCCGAAAGTGACCAGAGGCGAAATCATCTTAGGCCATCCCCCATCCGCGCCCGAAAGTCTCGCGGTCCATTTGCAGTTAACTCGATGAAGGATATCGAAATCGGTTTAAATATGGACCGGGCGAATTATCTAGAAAATTCTAGGTGGCTCAAGCCGTTTTGAGTCGAAGCTTTCCTGGACTCCCCTTCCCCGCGGCTTCACCGCTCAGATGAACCTCGAGAACAACAACGCTCCCGGTCTCTTGAGCGCCTTTGAGGCCAGAATGGAAGACATCACGCAGGTCGTGATAGCAGCCAACGCATAGGCGTAGATTATGTTCTCAAAGCCTGTCCGTCCGAGCAGGAAGCCGAAGACGGCGACTATCACGGCTCCGGTAAGCACGACGAACAGGATCGGCTTCACCCTTCCCATGAATATCAGGAAGAGGCTGTTCGCCAGGAATACCGATATCGCGACATCGCTCAGCGCGGCCACCTGGAGTATGCGAAGGCTGACTTCTGTGCCGCCGATCAGTCGCATGACCTCGGGACCGGAAGCCAACAGAACCGCGTCGACGACTGCGGACGCAAGGACAGATGCGAAGAGCAGCGTGGCGTAGCGGCGCCTGATAAAATCATCCGCCTTGTGGGCCTCTGTCAAGGTTATTGTCATTCCCAGGTTGGAGAGCTCCTCCGACACAGACACCATCAGCGCGTATTGTATGACCGCGGCGGGGAGGATGACCACGAGAGCCAGGTCTGCTCCCAGGTGATACGCGGTGTTGAACACCAGGGGGAGGCTTATCCCGTTCGCGATATGTATCGGATTGAAGAACCAGGACAGTACCCTGTCCCCGAAGAGCATGACGAGGAAGAGCGTCCCGAACGCGTAGTAAGGCAGGTTCTCCCAGACCTGTATCTGAAATCGAGAGGAGATGGTCCTTGAGTTGACGATTACTGGGTTGAAGGACTGCCTGGGCGTGTTGGTCAGGGCATACGGAGACTTGGAAGTGAAGACCCTATAGGAGTAGTAGACCGGCAGCACCGAAAGAGCCGCGAAGGCCAGCCCGAGCGCGTCCAGGTACCGGGGGAGCGTCTGCGGGACGAGGTTGTACATCAGGTAAAAGGAGACGATCAGCACGGCGAAGCCTACGGAATACGAGGCGACGAGTTGCGCGTACTTCTTGAGCGAATAGACCAATATGTAGCTGACGCGGTTGATCATGATGGTGACCGTCGCTATGATCGCGAGCTCCACGTACGAGCTCGGGATCGCCTCTATTCTGCCCGCGGCGAAGAGGAGGGTTGCGGCTCCGACAGCGAGCACAGACAGCATGTAATAGCTTCTCTTCAGCGCGCGTTTGGTTTCCGAGACGTTGCCCTGATTGTAGTTGAAGGAGAAGATCCTCTGGAACATCTGGATGGGGCCCTCGCTGACGAGGAGGCCGAAGAACAAGCCCACGATCAGAGAAGTGATTACCGCGACGGGCATCCCCCACACGAGCCAGAGCGAGATGCCGAACACGAACAGCACGACGAGCGAACCCATCCAAGGGAACGAGAGCGCGAGGCCCTGAAGCACCCTCCTTCCCATCGAGGGGATAGGGAGCGAGAGGGATTCTTCGTTCATGCGTCGGGTCGCGTCACGGTCGGCATAGAGGTCGACGAACTCGTACACGTGCCTGGCGAAGTCGTAGAGGTCCGCGAAGCCGTGCTCGAGCGCGGTCTTGTTCGAGTAGCCCAGGACTTCGAGGAAGACCGCGACGTCAGCGACGCTGTCCAGGGTGGATTGGACCTCCGCCACGGACCTAGCCGCCTTCTCCAAGAGCATTCTCGTGTCAGGCGAGGGGCTGCCGGACATCGGGGTGGTGGGGAGAGGTGGCAACGCTGTCACTGCGGGCTAGTTATGCGGCACTGAGCGGACTCTGCCTCTGCCTTGATAGCGTCGACCACCTGCGCAAGTCCTTCCCTGATCGCCGTGCTCGACCGGTATCCCAACGCGCGCTCTATCTTGGCGATGGAGCCTTCTCCGGACTTTACGTCTCCCACCCTCTCCGGCATGAAGCGGGGAGCGAGCTTGACGCCGGTGATATCCTCCAGCACCATGAGCAGATCGAGGATGCTGGTCGAGGTTCCGGAGGCTACGTTGAAGCGCTCTCCGTTCGCACTGGTCGTCTCCATCGCGAGCATGTTCGCGCGCACTATATCCTTGACGAAGACAAAGTCCCTCGTCTGTGCGCCATCGCCGAATATCGTCGGCGTGGTACCCTGGAGGAGGTTATTGATGAAGACAGTGATAACCCCGCTGTAGTCACTCATCCTCTGTCTGGGACCGTAGACGTTGAAATATCGCAGACCCACCGTTTCCAGGCCATAGGTCTGATAGAAGGAGCTGAGGTAGCACTCGACAGCGAGCTTGGACGAGCCGTACGGCGAGGCGGGTGAGCATACAAGGTCTTCGGACGCTGGGAAGGTCTTGAGGACGCCGTAGACGGCGGCGGACGACGCGAAGATCAGCCTCCTGATCCGTTTCCCGACACAGTAATTCATCAGGTGGAGGGACGCATCGACGTTGACTCGGTGGACGAGGAGCGGGTCCTGCACCGACTTTGGCACACTGGCGATCGCCGCTTCATGGAAGACCACATCTATGCCGTCGACCCCCTTCAGGAGCTCCTCGACCTGAAAGACGTCGCCTTCTATCACCCGCAGCAACGAGTTCCCTGCGTGCTGCGCAAGGTTTCCCATGAAGCCCGAGGAAAGGTTGTCTATCACGACGGTCTCGATTCCCCTCCCTATCAGCTCGTCCACGATGTGGCTTCCGATGAAACCAGCACCGCCCGTGACTAACGCCTTAGAGACGGCGCCGCTCATCTTACGAGCACCTCTGTTCTTTGGGGTGCCTCGGCCCTCTGGGGCGCCCTCTGCGCCATCACCGGTCCGGTGAGAGACTCGTAGACCTCTTTGTAGTGTGCGATGGACACCTTCAGGTCGAAGTTCTGCCTCGCCCTCGTCAGCGCGGCATCCCCGAACTTGCGCCTTAGCTCACGGTCCCCGAGCAGCGTCAACATCGCGTTTGCGAGTTCTCTCGGACTCCTGCTCTTGACTATGAGGCCGCACCCCTGGAGCGCCTCGCCGACTCCTCCCACGTCCGTGGCGACTACGGCCTTTCCGCATGCCATCGCCTCGATGACGGCAAACGGGAAGCCTTCAGTGATGCTGCTGAAAGCGACCACGTCTCCGAGCGCGTACGCCTTCTCAGGTTCCTTCGTGCCACCCATGAACTTGAAATTGTCCTTGAGCTTCAGCTTGTCCACCAAATCGACGCACATGCCCGAGTACTCGGGTTCGGTGGACTCTCCGAAGACCAGGCACTGTATGTCTCCGATCTGCTGCCGGACGTAGTTCGTTGCGTGGATCAGAGCCGCGATGTCCTTGAAGACGCTTATCCGTGCGACGGACACGACCGTGGGTCGACCGGTTGTCTTGACCTTCATCGGTCTGAACTTTTCGACGTCTACGCCGTTGTAGATCACCTTGATCTTGGAAGGGTTAGCACCGAGGCTGACCTCCCATACTTCGTTTGCATGGCAGACTGGGACTATCAGGTCTGCCTTTCTGTAGACGGTACGAACGATGTTGCGGCTGAACTTGGTCCAGAATATCTTTGACGGTTCGTTGTAAAGGAACATGCCGTAGTACAGGACGAGCTCCCTGAACGCGACTCCGTGCTCGGTCACGATCATGGGGCAATCGCTCTCCTGCTTCGCCGCGATCCCCGCTAGGGCAGGTAGCCACGCCAGGGACGAATGCACCAGGTCGACCTTCGGCATCCGCAGCGAGAGGAGCTGCAGGCTGTGCTGGAGCACCTGGAAGTTCAGCAGCGCCTCCCGCAGTTTCATCTGCCTGTAGAGCGGGTCCGAGCTTACCTGTTCAAGGAATGCTTCCCAGACTTGCGGATTCTCGAAGCACTTCCTGGAGTCGTAGAGGGTCAGGAAGTTGTGGAGCTTTGAGATGAGTTCCGAGAGCCTTTCCGGGTCGCAGTTGTCCGCCATTATCGCTCTGAGGAACTCGTTGTAGAGAGGAAGGAACTGCCGCTCCACGACTGAATCGGCGGTCCTCATTATCTTGGGCAGGAGCCGCCCGGTGTCCCCGAGGTATTCCTCGACCCTGTACGCCCCGAATACGGGCAGGCCGATGACCTTCTTGACGTTGGACGGGACGCTGAATTTGGCGTTGGCGTTGGGGTTCGACAGCTGATTCAGTACGACGAACTCCCAGTCTTGGATGTTCTCGATCAGTCCCTTGGCCCACGTGTATACCCCTCCGGAGGTATAGTGTGGATAACTATCCCAGTTGATTAATAACGCTCGTTTCATGGTTCGGAGATCTCCGCTTTGCTGCGGTCGGAGCCGCAGCCTTCGGAGGGAGAGAGGCGCTCATCTTACGGTACTCATCCCTTCTTGGTTGGAGGAAGCGCTCTATCTCCTGGGTCATGGCGCGGCCTTCTTCGAAGGCTTTGTCGTTGCCTTCCTTCTCGGCCTGAAGGGGCTCGGACGCCTCGAGCGCGTCTGCGAAGATGAAAGGGTCGATCCTCCCCGCCAGACTGACGTAATATTTGTGGACCTCCGCGGCCTTCTCCCGATTGTTCGCATGCTGAAATGCGCGATATGATTCACGGAGGCACCAGAGGAATTCCCTAACCGAGACCCCCGCGACCGCCTGGGCCTTTTCTAGATAGATCTGCGCCGACTCAGCGTATAGCTCGCGCGCGCGAACCTGAGAACCCATCTTCTGGATGCAACCGGCAGCGCATGAACAGCTCAAGGCAGCCTTCAGTTGCATTCCCTTGCCGAGGCATTCGGAGGCGTCTCTGAGGTAGAGAATTGCCGCATGGTCAAGCTCGCCGCCCTCTTCGGCCTTGATAGCGTTCAACCACAAGTTGGATTCGCTCGCAATGTTGTCTATCCAAGTGGTAGCTTGCATCGAGGGATTTCCTATTTTCAGCTCTTAAGGGAACGGCAAGCATCTTCCAGCACAATCCCATGGAGGAAAGTTCTGAATCACTTGTTCCAAAGGTATCAGTAGTGTGGTTCTGTAGTATACACTGAGTTTGTGCTCCATCATCGGCTATTCGGGGATAAGACAGGCCGCGCCTCTTCTGCTCAAGGGGCTCGAACGGATGGAATATCGGGGATATGACAGCGCCGGCGTCGCTACCTTCTTCGACGGCAAAATCCAGGTAAGGAAGGGCATCGGGAAGGTCTCCGAGGTCAATGCTCAATTCAATCTCGATGCGCTCCACGGAAGCGTCGGATTGGGACACACAAGGTGGGCGACGCACGGGGGAGTGACGCAAGCGAACGCGCACCCTCACATGTCATGCTCGGGCCAGATCGCGATCGTGCACAACGGGATCATAGACAACCATGAACCGCTAAGGGAGATGCTCCTGGAGAAGGGCTACACTTTCAGCAGCGAGACCGACAGCGAGGTGATCGCCAACCTCCTGCAGCTGAACTTCGACGAGGGCCATGGAGTGAGGGGCTCGCTCACCCGAACGATCGCGGCGTTGAGGGGTTCTTACGCGTTTATTGCGCTTTTCTCCGATGGGACGCTTGCCGCCGCGAGGTTCAACGCGCCTCTGATAGTCGGGGTGAGCAAGGACGGCTACTTCTTTTCGAGCGACGTTCTCGGGTTTGTCGAGCGGACAGACATGGCGATCTACCTTGACAACCACGAGATGGTCGTGGCGGACCGCAACGGTATCTACATCTCGGACTTCGGCGAGAAGCCTATGCGACATCAGGTAATACGCGTTTCACACGAAGTGGGCGACGTAGGGAAGGGAGATTACCTCCACTATACGCTGAAGGAGGTGTTCGAGCAACCTTCCACTCTTCTGAGGACCGGTAACGCTCAGACAGAAATATCCGCGGCAGGCCAGCTAATCAGACGGGCAACAAAGATATACATGACGGGCAGCGGGAGCAGCTTCAACGCATGCCTGGTCGGAAAGTACCTGCTATCGAAGTACGCCGGGATAAACGCGGAGCCGATAATCTCCAGCGAGTTCAAGTTCTCTCCCATTCCCCTTGACAACGGCTCCGTCCTGATTGCAGTATCTCAGAGCGGCGAGAGCGCTGACGTCCTTGAAGCGGTGAAAATCGCCCAGGACGGCGGGGCGAAGGTCATCTCGATCGTGAACACGATGACTTCTTCGTTGGCCCACCTCTCATCCGTGGTGATAGGCCTGAACTGCGGTCCCGAGGCAGGGGTCGCCGCCACGAAGAGCTTCACGTCTCAGCTCGCGATATTCTACAGGCTGGCGGACGCTCTGACGGCAGTTCCGATGGCCTTCAGCTTCGAAGAGGCGTCGAAGCAGGTATCCGCCCTTCTTCTCGACCAGCCGCATCTCGCCGTTCTCGCAGAGAAGCTAACTGACATCTCGGACATCTACATCCTCGGGATGGGAGTGCACGGACCGATCGCAGCGGAGGCCTCGCTCAAGCTGAAAGAGCTCGCATATGTCCACGCCGAGGCGCTCCCCGGAGGAGAGTTGAAACACGGACCGCTCGCCCTCCTCGATTCCCACGCGCACGTGCTCCTCATGAATCCCTCGGACTCGACGTACAGGGACGTCATCGCCAGCGCGCACGAGGTGAAAGCTCGCGGGGCCAAAATCATAGGGATATCCGACAAGCCTAGCGAACTGTACGATTACTGGGTCAAGATACCATCTGTGACGCCGGAGCTATTCCCGCTCCTTGAGATCATCCCGATCCAGCTACTTTCGTATTACCTTGCCCTACGTAAGAACGTGAACCCCGATTATCCACGCAACCTGGCAAAGTCAGTCACTGTGAAATGAGCGTGCCCCAGCGGGAAAGCTCAGAAGCCCCGCTTCCGAAGAATCGTAGAGAAGTATGATTAGCAACCGTAATACGAATCGGACGTACTCATATTGACGATGAACGAACCCCAATCAACAATCCTTGACCTCATAAGGGTCGAGACTCCGACCATCAATCAATCAAGTGAGCAGAGACGTATGCTTATGACGTGCGGTTCCTGCAAGAAACCGATATCCCTGGAACCAGGTGATCTCATTTACGGAGGACAATGGTATCACCTGGCCTGTTCCGCGGTCGTGAAGGAGCCCCAGCATGACGCAGAAATGTCCGTACAGGATCGCCTTCTCCAAGAGCATCGAGAGCAGCTCAAGCTCTAATCCCTCGAGACGGCTCAACGGTCCGTGAAGCCACTGGGGCGCCTGAGAGCACTATGCTTCTGAACAATCTATGAGACAATCAGTAGCAACGTCTAAGGGTTCTGAACCAGAGAGAAACAGAGAGAATTGAGTAGGTCCAGCATAGGAACGATAGGCGGGATGGAGCAATTTGCTACCCCATCATTCTGATATAGACGAAGCCGAGCACCTTGCGATTAACATGGCGGTCGAACCCGAGAGGGACGATTTCCCAAGAGGCGTCACTTCGCTCCCGATGGAGCTCGAAGAGTTCCTCTCCCGCGATGCCTGCTCCCTGCTGATCAAGGGGGGCGCGGGGACGGGGAAGACCGCCCTAGCACTGACCATCCTGCGCGCGCTCGATGTGAGAAAGAACTTCATCTACCTCTCGACCAGGACATCACCACGGCATTTCTTCGATTATCATCCGTGGCTGAGGGATTGGCTCGCGGAGCCGCCGAAGAAGGGGAAGGTGCCGACCGAGACGCCTGTCCCTGCAGCGTTCGTTGACGCGAGGCTGGACGAACCGACCCAGCTGTTCGAGAGGGTCACCGGCGAGCTGATGGACGCCCGCGCGCCCGTGATCGTGATCGACACATGGGATTCGATGCAAGAGCTCGCCGAGGGCGAGTCGCTCGAGGCGGACATGAGGGTGCTCCAGGCCTGGTGCGAGAGAGCCAACGCGAGGCTAATCGTGATGAAAGAGGAGGTTCTTGACACTTCGTTCGATTCGATGATGGACGGGGTATTGTCCCTGAAGCAGTACGAGTTCGAGGGGAGACGGACGAGAGAGATCTCGTTTTCCAAGCTCTACGGAATCAACGTAGAGCATCCTTCGTACTTCTTCACCCTGAAGGACGGTAGATTTCACGCTTTCGAGCACTACAGGGAGGAAGACTTCTTCGCTTTCGCGGCCTTGACTAGGGTGATCACAGACGTCGCCCAAGAGCTGCCACGGACACACCCCACCGGTTACAGGCAACTGGACTCGGTCCTGGGCGGAGGGATTCCGTCAGGGTCGCTCCTCAACGTGGAACTGGCACCTGAAATACACTCGAGGACGGGGCTCGTGCTGCTCGGAGGGGTGGTAGCGGCGTGCGTCAAGGCGGGGCACCAAGTCCTGCTCTTTCCGTTTCGGGGACTAGACGAGGACTTCACGAAGAACCTCCTCAAGAACTCAATCGCCCCCTCGAGGAGAAAGCTCGTCAGCCAGTTCTGGTCGGAGGCCAAACATGACGGGACCGCTCAAGGAAGCAGGACCGCTGGAGAGAGGACGGTCGAATCCATCCGCCTCGCGCGCAAGAAGAGCAGAGACGGCCCGGTGCTCGCGATACTCGGCCCTGACAATTTCACACCTGACGGCGGCGGGGATCCGGGCTTGGAAGACTTCGCGGACATCGTTGAATCGGGCGAGGGCGCAGGGATCGTGGTGACCAGAGAGTCCGACAAGGCCTTGTCGGAGCGCTTGTCCGTAATCGGCTCGCTGTACATCAAGGTTGCATCGGTTAGAGGCACCTTGCTGGTCGAGCCGCAAAGGCCGATGTCGAAGTACTTTGTCGCCGAAGTGCACAAGGACGCGGAGAGCGCAACAATCGACGTCGAACCGATGGTCTGATGGGATATGCTCCACTCGTCGTGTTCTGACACTCAGTCACAGTACGTTGATGCACAATCGACCTAAGCATCGACGAGCTATAATCACTGAATCACATGTCAAAGTCTGCCGAAGAGGGAAGGTCCTCTAAGTGCTCCTTTTGCGAGAAGAGCATCAGCACGAATGGAACGGACGTTATGGGTTTTCATTTCCATCGTGCGTGTGCAGTGAATGTAGCCGACGTCTTGGGCAAGGTCAGGGAATTCAACAGCTGGAAGGCATCGCATGCTTCAGAGAAATCATTCGTGTTAGGCCCATAGTCAGCTAACGAACAAGCCGTCTCATAAGAAAGGGAGATAGTTCAGAGGAAGGGGCGGGTCTTCTTATCAAGTCCGCAGAGCACGCCCGCTCTTACAGGAATTTCTTGCTTTGTGTCAACAACACCTAATCTAAGGGTGGTGATGATGACTCAGAGGCGCAGCTATTCCACTGATCGCAAAAAGGTCCGAACCCGATTAACTACTTCCCCGGAAAAGCCCCCTGAGCGACTGTCCAAGCAAGATGCAGCTGAGATTGGCAACTGAGGGGTGCCACTACCATACTCGTCATCCGAACAGGACGCCGCTCGTCATTCCCCTCAGGTTTGGATTGAACGGCGAGCGGCAGGACGGCCGAGTCTATCTGTTCTTGTTCCGCGACTGCGCCTTTCCTACAGCTTCCCGAGCCTTGCCTTGGGCCTGCTCGACCTTGCCCTTGACCTGTTCTGTCTTGTTGTCTGTCATCTTGCCTACTTCCTCACGAACCTTACCCTTAATCTGCCTGCCCTTTCCCTCTACTTCATTCTTATTCATGATACCAAGAGCATCCGGCGCTTCATATATACGACGGTAGAATGCTCCATATCTCGCGACGATAACGGTCACAAGGTTCGTAGACATTGACATGTTCTCTTGAAGGGGACGATCCGAGGCACAAGACGCCCCGAATCGTGAAGCTATGCGCCGGTCGGCGCGCATTATTGCTCAATCTAGTGAGCGGTTCGCAACAATTACTCATCCCTCTGCGTCACTTTCGACCACCCGCCTCCTTTTTTTGCTCTTTTTGACAGCAGGGCATTAGTAGCAGTCCCGCCAGAAGAGTTCTATGGAAAGAAAAGCAAGAAGCATTCAACAGAACAAGGACAAAAATGCTATCGATTTCATTCAAGAACACGACCTTGCGCGAGAAGTAGACAGGAAGCCAGCACTTACTAGCAAGGGGGAAAAGATGCTTTCCGAACTGCAGGAATCTCTCGGACAATCGAATACCTCTTCGCCGGACCCCTCTTCCTCGAATCTCTCTTCCTCAGACCCCTCTTCCTCGGATCTCTCTTCGTCGGGGGCTCCACAATGAAGTATCGAAGCAGGTTCACGATCGCCTCGAGTATCCTGAAGGCGGCTCAAAATGGCAGCAGCACAAAGACCAGGCTCATGTACGGCGCATTCCTGTCTTTCGGTCAGATTAACGAGTATCTGACGTTCCTGCTATCGAACAACCTCATCGTTAAGGACGAGATGACGCACACCTACGCACCCACCGAAAGGGGAATTCACTTCTTGCAAATCTTCGAAGAGATGGACAAATTGATCTCACTGGACGACCCGACTACCGTCCCAGTCGGCAAGTGAAGAGTTCTCTCAACTCCTCGGCGCCTGTTCGGGTGCAAGGGCTCGCACCCCGCATTGTCTCCGGCTCAGCCCTCCCACGTTGGCCTTCTGTGCCTCCGGGAGAATCAAGTCCACAGCGGTATCCTTGATAGGTTTCTCGTCGCCGGTAGACCTTTCCCAAATTCGAGTTTTGTGCGGGCACTCCGTCCGCCTCAAACAAGGAGTGCTCACAATTTGGTCATGTCACGACTCTTGACAGCGGGAGGGCGCCGTGAGGGCTAGAGAATCATGAAAAGTTCATGGAAAGTAATGTATAAATCAAAGAGCACCATTTCCCTACATGGGATTTGGTGACGCTCGGTGGAAGACGCCCGACGCAAACGAGTGACCTCATCGGGTAGAGTAGAGGCTCTATGCACGCTGTGCGAAGAGGAAGGGAGGCCATACGTGCCAGCAGAGCATTCATACGTTGTTGTTTCGACCATGACTGGAAACGAAAGACTGATCACGACATGTTCCAGTCATGCAGATCAGCTCGACAATGGAAAGTTGTCCTATACAGTTGTGACTGGGAAAAAAGGGTTCGATTGGACCTCGGGAGCAGAGGAGAACAGCGGAGACGCGAAGGCTGGTCCGTGAGGAACCGAACGTCAATCCGTTCATGCGGTTGAAACTGAACCGGTCGAAACTTTACATCTGTTCGATGATACCGGGGGGTATCGATTTCTTGGAGCCGACAACCTCGACAATCTCGCTCCAGATTACATCTCTTACGTTGGGCATGGCTTTCACCAGTTCGAGGAGCCCGAGTAACTCCGAGTTATCCCTGATGATCACCTCTGCTCTCAAATCAATCGTATGCTCTCCGATGGACCGTCCGACATTTACCACCTCGTCGCGTTTCAGCAGTTCATGCGCAATCGGCATAGTCATTCCACCCCCCGTGTAAATCAGCAAGTCCACGCGTCTAAACCCTAGATTTTCTAGGTTAAGAGAATAGGTAAGATTGAGAAAATTCTTTTCTAGGTAGCGGCGCCTTCGCTGGATCGTGCTTCGAGGAATCCCGAGTCTCTCCTCCAGGTCATGAGTGGTAACCTTGCCTTTCGGTTGAAGAAGGAGCTTCAGAATCTTCTTGTCAATGTCCGAAAAAGAGTGCGGGGACAATTTCCTTCTCTCGACCAATTTGCTCCAGGATGCATCTTTTATTTAATATCTCCGGTAAGAGCTGACTGGACCTTCAACTCGTCATCTTGTTGACCTGCAAGACCAACTCGGAGATTAAGATCGGCTTGCGCAGGAAACCGGTGACCACAAGGTCAGGGAACAGGTTCTCGAACTCGGACTGATACATCTCGAATGCGGTGAGGAAACAGATCTTGGCTGCTGAGTCGAGCTTCTTCAGTCTGCGGAGGAGGTTGAAACCACATGCCGGGCATGCGTGTGTCCAGGATGGCGGGGTTATAGACGCCGGCCCGGTAGTCGGCAAGCGCTTCCGCCACATCGTTATAGGAACGCACCAAGAATCCATGTCTTTCCAGGCCTAGTCTGAGAGCGCCGGCGACATCCTTTCTCCTTGACCATTGTCAGCATGTTCTTGGACATAGGGCTTTTCATTCATTCAGAAACTGTTTTCCTTCCGGGCTTTGCTGACAAGCCTCTGGGGAATATTGAGCTCATTCCGATATTCTGCGTCGAAGCTGCAGGAACTCGCCGACTCGGATGGCGATAGAACCCTTGAACGCTACCCTAAGCAGGTCTAAATGAGGACGCTTAGGGCTTCATATCCTTACGGGCGAGCGTTCCACACCAGCCCAAAGGTGTACTCGCGGATCACATATTGAAGCCGTAACCGAACACGAGCGATAATACGAATAGTATTAGGAAAACTACTATGATGATCTTGGCGATCTCCATAGTGAATCCTGCGACTCCCTTCGCTCCGACGACATATGCAATGAGTGCAATTACCAAGAACAGTATAGCCAAATCCAGTAGTGTTGCCATAGCATATCTTGCAAGACTTCCTTTAGGTACTTGAATGATGATTGTTCCATAGAAATCTGTGTTACGGCGTATGAAAAGCACGAGCACAATGCGTGCTGAAGGAAAATAGAGCTCGGACCTGTAATTGTCTTAGGGAGACAACGGCGCTAAGGATCGTGTCACATCGATTTGACGCGATTTCCAAGATAAGGAATGGCGAAGAATACTACGGAAAACCGAGAGGTTGTCGGACAGAATATCAACAAGCCGGCTTTGCTGAAGAAGTGCCCCAACTGCGGAAAGAGGTTTGACGTCGAGAACACGGACAGACGGTCGAGCGCAAGAAAGAACTCGTACCAGAAGAGCGGTGGTCATCCCTCCAACCATAGTCGCCGGAGCCACACCTATAGCCGCCGCGAATACGCTAGCGAACAATCCCTCGACGATAAAGCGTGAGACCCTCGTCCAAGAGGAGGAGTACACGGAGTCTTACACATGCAAGCATTACGGGCACGTTTGGACCGAAACGCACGAGAAGGTCAAGGACTTGGGGGCAAACCCAAGCGCGCACAGACTAGACCTGCGACAGCGACTTCAAGACAACCCGATACGCGATCGCGACGCGATAGGGTTTGTATTACCGGCCAGGAGTGGCGCGCAGGCAGCCAGCGCGCTATCTGAGTTTCCTTACCTTTCTCGTCCTCTGGCGGTACATGCGGTAGAGTATGTATCCCATCCCTACAATTATCACCGCGTAGAATACTAGGGCGAGAAGCAGGATGAGGTCAGCTGTTGCCATCGTTCGTAGCGCTGGGATGGAGATTATTTACGATTTCGAGCCCGGATCGGGCTATGGGTCCAGCGCGTACACCGTGTCGTTGCCGGCGAATAGCAAGAGACCGTCTGCCACTGAAGGCGTCTCGAAATGTGGGACCGAGCCGATGGGCAAGACCGAGACCTTAGTCATGACAGCACCGGTCTGCGGGTTGAGTGCGAATAGCGTCCCGTTGAAGATGTCGAACGTCCATACGGCACCGCCAGCAACGATGGGAGGCCCTGCAAAGAATCCGGTGACGTTCCAGAGAGGAGTCAGGCTAGGTTGTGCCCCGGCATGGACGGAGACCGCGTAGAGCCCATCGGCGCACGGGACGTAGACGACTCCGGAAGCGTAGGCGGTGCCACCCCAGGCCCCAGACGTGCAGACCGAGAGGCTGGCCAGCTGACCTCCGACACCCCCCAAGTCCGAGGAGTTCAACAGGTAGCCGACCCCCTCCTTGCCCACGGAGAATATCAGGCTCCCGGGGAGCAGCGTGGCCCCGGTCGTGTCGAGGTCCTGGTCGTTTTCATCCAGCGTGAGGTAGTTCGTGGGCGCGAAGTAGCTGACCAACGAGAGGTCGGGCGTGAGCTTGAGCACGCTCACCCCATAGTCGAACGGCGCCGCCGATGTCGCGGCGCTGTTGCCCGTGACCGCATAGATGAAGCCTGCACTGTCCACGGAGAGCCCTTGAGGTTCCCAGATGTCAGCCTCCCCGCTGGAGGGGACTTCGAAGGAATAGTGCGTCCCATTCCCGCTGGACGAGTAAGCAACAATCCAGCCATGCGGGATTCCCGCGCAGACGAACGAGTACCCTCCGAACGATACGTACACCAGGCCGTTGGCGAGGGCGAGCGACCCGCGCTGTTCCTGGTAGGCGTAGTCGAGGCCGGATTCGTTCACGGTGATGCTCCACTTCACCTGACCGTTGGCGGTATTCAGCGCAAATAGGTGATAGCCGCTGCCGTTGATCAGCGCTACGGCGTAGATGGTTCCGGTCGCG
>Ga0182024_10011785_pt1 | contig 17461 bp, 14 predicted proteins | sample P32metaG_FD_120480 | JGI IMG/M metagenome (GOLD analysis project Ga0182024, IMG submission 120480) | Permafrost microbial communities from Stordalen Mire, Sweden - P3-2 metaG (Illumina Assembly) | ecosystem: Environmental > Terrestrial > Soil > Wetlands > Permafrost | place: Sweden: Stordalen... | reverse complement strand
GATTTTGTCGGGGGGCACTTCGCCGCAGGCATAGAGCACCAGGCGGCCGACGGGATTGGCGGAATAGCGGCAGTAGCCGAGCACTTCATCCATGGTGGCGTAACGCGTGACGGTTTGATCCTGGCAGAAGGCGACGAGCAGATCGGCGAACGGCTCTTTGGGAATGTTGCAGGCGCGGATGGTTTCGGCGAGCGCTACGAAGACGGGGTGGCGGGCACGACCTTCGTAACAGGCATCGAGCTCGCGCCCCCACAGATCGAGAAGCGCGAGGGCTACGGAGGGGTCGCCCACTTCGTCGCCCAGATCGTCGGAGACGCGGCAGTAGGCGTAGATGGCATGGAAGTGCGGGCGCAGGGGTTTGGGAAGAAACCAGGTGGCGACGTGGAAGTTCTCGTAGTGCGACTCGGCGAGTTGGCGGCACCAGGCGCGGGCTTCATCGAGCGTGGGCGCGACGTCGGGAATGCGATAGGCGGGCGGCAGGGCGGCCCATCCGCGGGCTAGGAGTTCGTCGGTCGCGGACTGGGCGGTGGTGGGCATGGCGGAGCCTATATCTATTTTGCTCTATTTGGACGGGATTTGTGGTTCGGAGGCTGAAGCCCCGAACTCTTGAATTTAGGAGTTTGCGGCGCGACTGAAGTCGCGCCCTGATACATGGCCTGCGGGTTGAGCGCGTGCCGGTTTAGGTTCGTGCTTTCCCACATCTCAAAATCGAGATGTGGGGCACCCTGGCTCGTGCGGGGTTGACGGGCGCTACAAATCACGGAACGATGGCGGTTTTGATTTCGCTTTCGGTGGAGCGGTTCATCAGCTTCTCAAAGACGCGATTTAGCTCATAGAGGTGAGCGCGGCCGGTGATGAAAGCGCTGGCCTGGAAGCGTCCGCTGGCGATAAGCGCGAGGGCTTTGCGGCAGATGGCCGGGGTGTGATGGAAGGTAGCGCGGAGCGTGATGTCGCTATAGTGGATGCGGTTGGTGTCGAGAGTGACGTGGGTGTTCTTGGCGCAGCCGCCGAAAAAGTTGACTGTGCCGCCCTTGCGCACCAGTTCGACCGCCTCCTGCCACGCCTCGGGTATGCCGACGGCCTCAATGGCGATATCGACGCCGCGGTCTTTGGGCGTGAGGGCGCGCGTCTCCAGGATGGCTTTGCGAATCGAGGAACTCTGCACCACGTGAGTTGCGCCGAGTTGCCGCGCCGCTTCCGCCTGGCCGTCGTGCCGCACCAGTGCAATGGTCTCGTATCCCGCCAGTGCGGCGACGTGCAGAATCATGAGGCCAAGCGGGCCGCCGCCAATGATGGCGATGATGTCGCCCATGCGGGGACGCGAATCTTCGAAGCCATGCACGGCGCAGGCCAACGGCTCAGTGAGAGCTGCATGCTCCAAAGGCACATTTTCCGGGACAACGAATGTGTTCTTGGACACGATGCGCTCGGGAATGCGGATGAACTCTGCATAGGCGCCATTGTTGAAGAGGAGATCGTCGCAAAGATTCTCCTGGTCGCGAGAGCAGAAATAACATTTGCCGCAGGGCGCGGAGTTGAGCGCAACCACGCGATCGCCAGGCGCGTAATCTGTCACACCATCGCCCACTTCGAGCACGGTCCCTGCCATTTCGTGGCCGAAGAGCGCGGGGGGCACGATCATGCGCGCGTGATAACCGCGGCGAAAGACCTTCAGGTCGGTTCCGCAGGTGAGGGCGGCGCCCACGCGGACGACGAGTTCACCGGTTTCTGCTTTGGGAATGGGGACCTGCTCGATGCGAACATCTTCGCGGCCGTGGAGCACGGCGGCCTGCATGGTACTGCGCCCGTGGAGAAGCGCGTGCTCGACCGTCCTGCGGCCCAGGCTGACAGCGGATTCGACCGTCCTGCGGCCCTTGACGACCACCGCGTCGACAGTATTCAGGCCGACTTCGACGACCGTGTCGACGGTATCGAGGCCTCCCTCGACGACGTTCTCGACGGTCTTGCGGCCCTCTTCGACGACGGTTTCGACCGTCTTGCGGCCGCGACGGATTGCGTCTTTCACCGTGTTCGCCATCGAGTCCCTCTGAGAGCCCGTGGTAAAGGTAGCCTCGCCTGAGAGGCCGCCTTCAGGGGCTAAAGCCCCTCATTATTTTCAAGCACCGACGGCACGACTCAAGTCGTGCCCTTTCGCGGTTCGAGTTTCGCCACAGTCTGTCAGTCTGCGCCGGCCCCGCGCACAGGCTCCATCATAATCTTCATGGAACCCGGCCGGGGATTGGATGCGATTTGAATGGCTTCTACCGCTTCTTCGAACGGGAAACGATGGGAAATCAGCTGCGTCAGATCGAAGCCGTTGCGGTAGCCATCGAACACCAGGTCCGTGACCTCATCCAGGATCGGGAACGAAGAAGAGTATGAGCCGAGCAGGGTCTTTTCGTCCACACAAACCGCAGCGGGATCAAAAGTGGCTTCGCCGTGCTGGGTCTGGGCAAAGAGCATCACCCTGCCGCCGGGGCGCACTGCGTCCATGGCAGTGCGGATGAGCGCGTTGCCGCCGACGGCCACGATGACGGCATCTGCGCCGCGGCCTTCGGTTTCGGCCATCACGCGTTCGACCACATTCTCAGTGGCCGCGTGGATGGGATTGGTGAGTCCGAAGCGCGCGGCGATGGCGTGGCGCTCGGCAAAAAGGTCGGAGGTGAGCACGCGTGCGCCGGTACGCGCGGCGAGCACGGCGTGCATGAGGCCGATGGGGCCCTGGCCGATGACCAGCACCGTGTCATCGGCGGCGAGGTTGAGCAGTTTGGTGCCCTTGAGCACGGTCATCAGCGGCTCAACAAAAGCCGCCTGCTCAAAGGGCACACTCTCGGGGATGTGCACGACGCCGCGGTTGGCCACGACGAAGTCCATCACGCGGATGTACTCGGCAAAGCCGCCGCCGGATGGCTCAAAGCCGGCCGTGGCTCCGGTTTTCTTGTAGAGCAGACACTGCGCGGGTGTGTTCTTGCGGCAGTAGTAGCACTGGCCGCAGGGGACATGATGGAAGGACATGACGCGGTCGCCCACGGCAAACCCTGTAACGCCTGCGCCGACCGCGGCGACTACTCCGGCCATTTCGTGACCGAAGATGCGCGGCGCCGAATGCGAGCCCATGTGAATCTTCTTGAGATCGGTGCCGCAGACGCCGCAGGTGGCGATCTTGATGAGCAGTTCGCCCGGTCCGATCTGCGGGACGGAGACGGTTTCAAGGCGCATGTCGTTGATGCCGCGATAAACCACGGCGCGCATGGTGGATGGGATGTTTTGGTCGAGTTGCATGATGGGGCGCAATTCAGGGTTGGAAATTTGGGTAGCCATTCTGTTTTCCAGTGTGACCTCATTCGTCGAGAGATTGCCCGTCGAGAAACTCGAGCAGCGACTCCGCGATGCTTTGGGAAGCTCGTTTACTATTTTCGCCCATCCGGAGGAGTGCGGGCCAGTACCAGGGTCGCAGCAGGTTCAAAAGAGCAAATGGAATGAGACGGAAGCGGCCGTCGGAGGCGAGGAACGGGTTGAAGTCCGGGAGGCGATCATGGAGGCCGTCGCTGACGCCCTTGATCGAGTAAAACGGAATCTCGCGCATGGCGGAAAGGCGCGCGATGGCTGCCGCCTCCATGTCGACCAGCGCGGCGTTGTAGGTTGCGGCGAGGCGGCCCTTTTCGTCGCGATTGGCTACGCGGGGGCTGGTGGCGAGCCAGAGATCTCCTGCTCCGGCGTCGCAGCGAAAGCGCTCGCCGGTGCTCACGTCGATGACGCCGGCCATATTGTGCGCGGAGCCCGCGGCAATTTCGGGGCGCAACGCTCCGGCCCAGCCGATGGAAAAAACCAGATCGATGGGGCCGCCGTCTTCAATGGCGGCGAAGGCGCGCGTGGCGGCGGTTTGACCGGCTCCGGCGCACGCGGCAATCCATTCTTCTTCCTCGGTGCGCTGCACCCAGAAGTGGATGCCGTTGCGGGTGGAGTGCGGCCAGCCGCCGACGAGCGGCTTGAGCTCGCCGGGCATGGCGGCGATGATGGCGGTGCGGGTCATGGGTGCACCTGCGCAGTTTCTGCGGGTGCGTAGCCGTTGGCGCGGAACCATTCGATGGCGGCGCGCATGGCGGGATAGACGGGAAGGATGCGGAAGCCGAGCTCCTGCTGAGCGCGGGCACTGGATGCATACATCTTCTTGCGGCCCATGCGGACTTCTTCGAGCGTAGCGCGCGGCTCCTTGCCACGGATGCGGCCGGTGATCCGCTCTTCGAAAAAGGCGTAGGTGGCGGCGATGGCGAAGGGGATTTTGACCGTGGGCGATGGAATGCCGGTGATGGCCGACATTTTGTCGAGGATCTGCTTGAGGGTGAGGTTCTCGCCGCCGAGGATGTAGCGGCGGCCGGGCGTGCCTTTGGTGAGGGCGAGAACGTGGGCGCGCGCCACTTCGGAGACGTCAACGAGATTGAGGCCGGTATCTATGTACGCGGGGAATTTGCCGTTGAGGAAGTCGAGAACGATCCGGCCCGTCGGTGTTGGTTTACGATCGTTCGAACCGATCGGGCTGGTGGGATTGAGGACGATGACCTGCTGGCCGGTTTCTGTAGCTTTGATCGCTTCCTGTTCCGCCAAAAACTTGGAGCGCTTGTAGTGACCGACCATGTCTTTGAGCGAGACCGGCGTCTCTTCGTTCGAGACAATGCCGTTGGTAAAGAAGTGCATGGTGGCGACGCTCGAAGTGTAAACGAAGCGCTTGACGCCAGCCTCGCGGGCCAGGCGCAGCAGCTCGCGGGTGCCGTTGACATTGGCCCGGTACATGGCGGCGGGATCGGGAATCCAGAGGCGGTAATCGGCGGCAACGTGGACGATGGCGTCGATGCCGGCGAGTGAATTTTTTATTGATTCTGGATTAGCGAGATCGCCGACTACGGTTTCGCCGGAGATGCCTTCAAGATTGGCGAGGTTGCTGGATTTGCGGGTGAGGAGGCGCAGGTTGGCGCCTTCGGCGGCGAGGGCTTTGGCTACGTGATGGCCGACAAATCCGGTGGCGCCTGTGACGAACACTTTCATCAGGTCTTCTCAGGTTCCATACTAAACTGGGAGCTTCTCCTGGACGTGAGGGCCTGATATACGAAAGCGGATCTGCCGATGGAGTCGATATGGACAAACGATTCATTCTCACCACGAACAAGCGCGGGCAAGTCACATTTCCGAAGGAAGTGATGGATCATTGCGGACTTCCATCGGGAGGAAAACTCAAGGTGGAGTTTCTTCCTGACGGAATTTGCAAATTCAGCCCGATTCATCCTCGATCACACGCGAAGGCATCAATCACTGAAAAGAGCGGTGCGGCGCCCAATTCGCTAAGTGCAGCCGCAGATCCTTCGACTCCCCATCGCTCCGCTCAGGGTCGCTCAGGATGACAGCGTGTCGGAGGTTTACTCCAGGGCTTCGGGGTGGAGGGCGATGTTCTTTTCGCCGGCTGCTTTCTTTTCGTTCCAGGCTTTGACCCAGTCTTCCCAGTGCTTGCCGGCGGCGCGGTCTTTGCCGGTGAATTCGAGGCGGGCGATTTCGGCGTAGGAGACTTTGCGTTTTTCTTCTGCCTTTGGAGTGTAGTACTGCACAAAGGACTGCTCCAGCGTGGGGCCGGTGGAGCGGTTGAAGATGTAGGCTTCAATTTTCTCGCCGGATTTGAGCGTGAGGGTGACGTCGCCGCGATAATCGAAGGCCTTTTCGAGGGCGTTCTTCAGATCGTCTTCGCTGGCAAGCGTGGGAATGGAACCCTCCAGCTCTTCGTGTTCGAAACCGGGCGCGAGCTCGAGAGATTCGATTTGTTCGCGGGTGTATTTCTGGACTTCGGCGGTCATGGGTTCCTCTTAGGGGGGCTAGCGGGGTTAGCGGCGTTAGAAGATCAATGCCGTAACAGTGTTGCAGAGCCGCGGTGGGTGAAACAAGTTTTTCGCTTCTTCGCGAGTTGGTGTCGCTTTGCGACGTCGCAGGTTGGCGAGTTCGCGCGAGTTTCTTTTCAGCGAGCCTGCGTGGTTTCCCATGTCCCCAAAAGCGAGGGACATGGGGCACCGGATCTCAGAAACTACAAAAGTGCTCCCCCACCCGCGATCCTCGCGGAACGAATCAGCGCTTGGCCAGTTCGCGCTCTGGTTCCGTGATCTTTACCAGCGACGATGGGCCGGTGGGCATGGGTTCGTTGAGCAGGTCGAGCGCGTGCTTGTCAGGGTAGAGCGAGAAGCTGCCCTTGACCATGGCGAAGAAACCTTTGAGCGAGCCAAAACCTTCGAGGACGGCCGAGGGCTCGTAGCCGCAGCTCACCATGCAGTTGGCGCACTTGGGATTGCCGGAGCCGACGCCGTACTCTTCCCACTTCGTGGTCTCCATCAGCTCCTTGAAGGTTTCGGTGTAACCATCCTGGAGCAAGTAGCAGGGGCGCTGCCAGCCGAAGATGTTGAAGGCGGGCGAGCCCCAGGGCGTGCAATCGTAGTTGCGGTCGCCCATAAGGAACTCGAGAAAGAGGGGCGACATGTTGAACTTCCATTCCTTCTTGCGGTTGGAAAGAATGGCGCGGAAGAGGCGGCGCACGCGGGCGCGGCCCATGAACTTGGTCTGGTCGGGCGCTTTGTCGTAGCTGTAACCGGGCGAAAGAACGACTCCCTCGACGCCCATGGCCATGACTTCATCGAAGAAAGTGCGCACGCTGTTGGGATCGGTGCCGTCGAAGAAGGTGGCGTTCGTGGTGACGCGGAAGCCGCGCTTGACGGCCTCCTTGATGCCTTCGACGGCGATGTCCCAACCGCCTTCACGGCAAACGGAGAAGTCGTGGTGGTCGCGCTCGCCATCGAGATGCACGGAAAAGGTGAGGTACTTGGAGGGCGTGAACTCCGGCAAGCGGCGCTTGAGTTCGAGCGCATTGGTGCACAGGTAGACGTATTTCTTGCGCGCTACGAGGCCGTTGACGATGTCGACGATCTGCGGATGCAGCAGCGGCTCACCGCCGGGGAGGGAAACCATGGGCGCGCCGCATTCTTCGATGGCGGCGAAGCACTGCTCGGGCGTGAGCTGCTTTTTGAGGATGTGCGGCGGATACTGCACCTTGCCGCAGCCGGCGCAGGCCAGATTGCAGCGGAACAGCGGCTCCAGCATGAGCACGAGTGGATAGCGCTTGCGGCCTTTGATCCGGTTCTTGAGGACGTATGTTGCGACCGTCCACATTTGTGAGATTGGAACTGCCATTCGTATTTATCCTCAGGGGCTGAAGCCCCGCTTCCAAATTCTTCCGGGCGCTAAAGCCCCGCATGTTTTTTGCGGCAAGGTCAGGGGCCTAAAGGCCCCTGCTCCCTCCGCTCCTTAGCCGCTTAGTGCGGCGCGTTCCATGGCCCGCTTATAGGTGGTGAGCGCCATCAGCGGGAAGTAATGGCGATACATCGTATACGCCAGATAGAAAACTTTGGGGAAGCCGGTGCCGGTGATGATGCCCTGGCGGGTACGACCTTCGCCCATGGACTCGTCCCAGCTTCCGTCTTCGCGCTGCCGCTCGAGGAGCCAGCGCACACCCTTTGCAATTGAATCGGAGCGGTCGTCTCCGGCAGCAAGTAAAGCCATCAGCGCCCATGCCGTTTGCGAGGGAGTGCTCGCCCCAATGCCGCGCGTGTCGGGCTCATCATATGTTCCGCAACTCTCGCCCCAACCGCCGTCAGAATTTTGGACCATGCGGACCCACTCCGCGGCCTGCTGCACCTGCGGCTCGAGATGATCCACGCCAATGGCCTCGAGCCCGCGCAGCACCAGGAAGGTGCCGTAGATGTAGTTCACGCCCCAGCGGCCAAACCAGCTACCATCGGGCTCCTGCTCTTTGAAGATGAAGTCGATGGCCTTTTGCACGCGCTTGTCGCTGCGGGTGTAACCGTAGACGGCGAGGGTTTCCAGCATGCGCCCCGTAATGTCGACCGACGGCGGATCGAGCATGGCGTTGTGATCGGCGAAGGGGATGTACTGGAAGATCATCTTGGTGTTGTCTTTGTCGAAACTGCCCCAGCCGCCGTTCCTGCACTGCATGGCAAATTCCCAGGCGAGGGCACGTTGCGCCACCTGGTGCTGGTAGCGTTCGCGGGGGTTGTCGACCTTGCTGAGCGCCAGGAGAACCTGCGCCGTATCATCGGTGTCCGGGTAAAACTCATTGTTGAACTCGAAGTACCAGCCGCCGGGTTCGGTGTTGGGAACCTTTACGGCCCAATCGCCCTTGTGGCGGACTTCTTTGGCCAGCATCCAGTCCACGGCTTTGAGCATGCGCGGATCGTTGCGCGGCATACCGGCTTCGCCGAGGGCGTAGACGGCCTGCGCCGTATCCCACACCGGGCTCATGCACGGGGTCATACGGAAGGTCGGCTCGGGCATCTCAGGCGTCGGCGCCTGCTCGATGCCGAGCTTCTCGAATTCATCGCGCGCGCGAATCACCTGCGGATCGTCTTCGGAGTAACCCAGGCAACGGAGCGCAATGATCGCGTTGAGCATGGCGGGGTAAATTGCGCCCAGGCCATCCGTCATCTCCAGGCGCTCGAGCATCCACTGCTCGGCGCGCTTCATGGCCAGTTTGCGCAAAGGGCGGATATGAACCGCTTCGAACCAGTGCGTAATCCTGTCCCAAGCCAGGAAAAAATTGCGCCACGAGATGAGGTGCTTGCGATCGACGCGCAGACGCAGGATGGAGTTAGCGCGGCCGCCTACGAAGAGCTCGTCAATTCCCTGCTCCGGCGGAATCTTCTTGAAGGGTTTTTTGGCGTACATGATGGCCAGCGGAACGATGATGGACCGCGACCAAGAGGAGATTTCGTAGATATTGAAGTAGAACCACTTGGGAAAGAGGACAATCTCCGGAGGAATAGCGGGCACGGCATCGTAGTCATACTCACCCAGCGCACAGAGATACATTTTGGTGAATGTGTTGCAGGCGACGACGCCGCCATGCGCCAGCACCCACTCGCGGCACTTGGTGAGGTGCGGATCGTCGGCCGGAATTCCCATTAGTTTTGCCGCGGAGTAGCACTTGACCGAGAGCGAGATGTTGCCGGGACCGCCGGGATAAATGCTCCAACTGCCGTCCTCGTTCTGGTAGCGCATCATCTCCGTGAGAGCGCGGCGGAGGCGGCCTGGATCGCCGCTTTCGAGAAGCGTGTGCAGAAAGATGTAGTCGGCCTCGAGCATCGAGTCGGCCTCGAGCTCGCTGCACCAGTAACCGTCGGGATGCTGCAGGCCGAGCAGAAAATCGCGCGCGTGGACGACGGCCGCATCGACATCGCCCAAGTCGGCGTCGATACGACCGAATCTGGGCCGTCCGAAACTGGGCTGGCCGAAAATGGGCACCGCGGTTTGTGTCTTCTGCTCTGGAGTCATGCGGTCTGAAACGCCTCTTGTTGCTGGGGAAGGCGTGTCTGCCTTCAAAAAACTTCCGTTCGGTGGCGCGCTTGAGCGCCGCGGGCCTGTTTTCGCGATCGACTTCTTTCGATTGAACTCGACCGCGGTACCGCAGGGGCTAAAGCCCCCGCCTTCTTAATAGCCCTAACGGCACGACTAAAGTCGTGCCCTTTCGCGATTCTCAACTCCGCGAGGGCCTTTCATAGGTCGTGCCCTTTCGCGAAGCCGGCCTTTTGGAAGAAGCTCTGCCGGATTTTGGATTACTAGTTAACGGCGATGGATTCGGATCCACTGGCGCTGCCAATGGCCTGCACAATCTCAGGGGGCAGGCCGAAGCGCACGTTCTCCGGCATCACCTCAACCTCTTCGACGTTTTCAAAGCCATTCTGGCGCAAGTAGTTCACCACATCCTCGACCAGCACTTCCGGAGCCGAAGCGCCGGCGGTGACGGCCACGGTGTCGACCCCGGCGAGCCACTCAGGATTAATGGCCTGAGAGTTATCAATGAGGTACCCGATGGTGCCGAGATTGCGGGAGACTTCAACCAAGCGGTTGGAGTTGGAGCTGTTTGTGGATCCCACCACCAGTACTAACCCGGCATTGTGGGCCACGTTGCGCACCGCGACCTGACGGTTCTCGGTGGCGTAGCAGATGTCCTGCGAGTGGGGGCCGACGATATTGGGATATTTGACCTTAAGCGCGTGAATGATGTCGCGCGCCTCATCCAAGCTGAGCGTGGTCTGGGTGAGATAGGCGACGCGATCGGGATCTGGCACCTGCAGCACCTCGACCTCGGCAACGTTTGAAACCACTTGGGTTACGTCAGGGGCCTCGCCCAAGGTGCCCTCAATCTCGTCGTGGTCACGGTGACCGATGAGCACTAACGAATATCCCTGTTTGGCGAATTTGACAGCCTCAAAATGCACCTTGGTGACAAGCGGGCATGTGGCGTCGATGACCTTTAGATTGCGGCCTTTGCTGCGCTCGCGCACCGCCGGCGATACGCCGTGGGCCGAGTAAATGACGCGCTGGCCGTCGGGCACGTCGTCGATTTCGTGGACAAAGATCGCGCCTTTTTCCGCTAATTCGTTCACGACATAGCGGTTATGCACAATCTCGCGGCGTACGTAGATGGGGGCGCCGAAGGTTTCAAGCGCAATTTTCACGATGTCGATGGCGCGCACCACACCGGCGCAAAAACCGCGTGGTTTGAGCAGCAACACCCTCTTCTGGCTGGGGGAAGCTCCGGGGGAATCGTGATGGGGAATGGAATCGAGGACAGTTGTGGTCACATTGTCCAGTATACCAACGTGCGAGATGAAACGATAGGAGAGAAATGGCGCTGAGGGGCGATTCCGGTCAGGCCGCTTCACCCAGCAAATCCGCCACCACCTTGGGGTTGCGGGCGATGATCATCAGATATGCGCGTGCCGGTGCATCAGGACGCTTGCGGCCCTGCTCCCAATCGCGGAGGGTTCCTACGGGAATGCGGTATGTAGCCGCGAAGGACTCCTGCGTCATGCCGAGGCTCTCGCGCAGGCGCTTGATGTTGGGAATGCGGATGAGGCCGAGCTTCGCCATTTCCTCGTCAGTGCCGACTGGTAGAGGCTGAGCGTCGGGATCGGAGAGTGCCGCGGCGTGAATCTGCTCATCCGTTAGCGCGTCAACGGCGGCCCAATCCGTGTTCGTCTCGATCGGCGGATCGCCAGGATTATGAACGACCGAAACCATAGAGTTCAATTTCATAGGGTTCCGCTCTCCTAACCGAAATAATTCGCGTTGTCTCTTCATCCGGCTCAGTAATCACTACGTACAACAGCTTCGTTTGTCCCGTGCCAAGATTGGCAATTCTCACTTCCCCATAATCGAGGCGGTCGTCCAACCAGCTCACGCGTTCCGGATCTTCGAGGGCGGGGATTCCATCGGCGAGCGACAAATCGTGCCTACGCTGGTTCAAGGCATCTTTCGCCGGGTCCCAGACGCATCGCATAAGATGATGGTACGGCGAAGCCGTAGTTGAGTCAAGGTGAAACGGTAGCGTAGCCCCGATGGGCTTCGGCTGTTTCTCTCGCTCGCCGGCTCAGGCGTTTACCAGCCCGGAAGGCGGCCGATCGGCTTGAGCAGATGCCCATTCTTTGTTCGGGCTGGGTCCCATGCGGAAGTGCAGTTCGCCGCCGGCAACAATCTGGGCGTGCGTGATCCAGGAGCGATTCCACTCCTTGCCGTTCAGCTGCGCGCTTTGGATGTAGACATTTTCCGGCGAATTGTTATCGGCCGTAATGGTGAAAGTTTTGCCGGTTGCGGGATTGCGGATAGCGGCGCGATTCACGATCGGGCTGCCGATGATGTAGACGCCAGTGGCGGCGTTGACCGGATAGAAACCCAGCGCCGCGAAGACGAACCAGCTCGCCAACTGCCCACAGTCGTCGTTACCGGGAATGCCGGCGGGCGTGTTGTTGTAAAGCGCTGCCACTTTGCGCACCCAGTACTGCGTCTTCCACGCCGCGCCCGCAAAGGGATACAGATACGCATGGTGATTGCTAGGCTCGTTGCCCTGCGCGTCCTGACCGACCATGCCGCTGATGTCGGGCTGCGGATACGGCGGACCGGACACATAGGAAGGCGCCGTGAATAGCGCATCGAGCTTGGCGACAAACGCCGCGTCGCCACCGTGCAGATCAATCAGCCCTTGCACGTCGTGGGGAACGCTGAAGCCGGCTTGCCAGGCATCGGTTTCTACGTAGTCGCCATACTCAATGTCGGGCTCGAAGGGATCGCGCCATTTTCCGTCGGCGGTCTTCGGCCGCATAAAGCCGGTCGAAGGATCGTAGATGTTTTTGTAGTTCTGGGCGAGCTTCGCAAACAGAGCCGCATCGTCCTTTTTGCCGAGCAACTCGGCCATGGCCCCCGCACACCAGTAGTCATAGGAAATGTCGAGGGTGCAGGAGACGGAGCCACCGTTGAGATCCATGGGGACATAGCCGTATTGCCGGAAGTTTTCCTGGAGTTTGGCGTTGTCGTGCGAGCGGCCGGCATCTCGCGCGGTGTCGCGCGCGTCCAGCGCCGTCGAGCGAATAGCCGCGTAAGCTGCCTCGGCGTCGAAGTCGCGGAAGCCGCGCACGTATGCGCCCAGAATCATTGCGGCGGCATGGAAGCCGGTCATGCTCCAGGTTTCGTTGCCCCACAGTGGCCACATGGGCAGCGTGTGCAGGCCGAGCTGCTGATAATCGGCGAGCAAGGTGCGCACGATGTCGCTGGTGCGGTGCGGCTGCATGAGCATGATGAACGGCACTTCGCCGCGATAGATGTCCCAAATCGAAAGCGTGGTGTATTTCGTGAAGCCGGGATTGGGGTGATTCTGGTGATCCTGCCCGCGATAGGCGCCGTCCACGTCGTTGAAGGTGGCCGGAGCCACGAGGCCGCGGTAAGCGTCGGTGTAAAACGTCTCGGTGAGCGCTTTAGTGGGGAGCTCGGCATCGAGAACGCTGAGCGCCTTGCTCCACTCTGATTCGGTTGCGCGCACGGCGGCGTCGAAATCCCAGTGCGGCATTTCGGCCGCAAGATTTTTAGCCGCGCCCTCCACGCTGGTGCAGGAAATGCCCACGCGAATCACAAGCGGCGCGCCGGGCTCCTGGGTAAAGATCGCCTTGATCTCGGCGCCTTTGAACTCACCCGATGCCGAGGCAGTGCTTACAACGCCATCTACACTCACGTCGATGGAGGAGAGGGGCCGTGAAAACTCCATGACAAAGTACGCCTGCCTGTCCCGAGCCCATCCGTGCGTGGCGCGCATGCCGCTGATGCGGGTGGGGCTCTCGATTTTCAGTTCGGCGTGATAGACCTTGCTGCCAATGCCGTGCACCAGATCGAGGAGCACGCCCTGCCTGGTGCCGGTGGGCAGCTGCGGATAGCTATAGCGATGCATGCCGCAGCGCGTGGTGGCGGTCAGCTCCGCCTGCACGTCGGGCGTGAGTAGATGCACGCTGTAATAACCGGTGTGCGCGGTTTCGCGGTCATGCGTGAAGAACGAGCGGTATCCCGGTGCGGCCTTGTCGAAGACCCAGCCGGAATCGAGGCCGAGCTCGGTGATCTGCTCCTGCGCCAGAGTTTGCGGCAGGCCCGCATCCCATGCCCAGTTGCGTCCCTCGACCACGGGCATCAGCAGGACATCGCCTAGGTCGCCGCCGCCGGTGCCCTGCACGTGAGTGTGGCTGAAGCCGATGACAACATTGTCGGGATAGTAGTAGCCGGGGCAATGATCCCAGCCCGTGTATTCGCCGCGTTCATTCCAGCGGGTTTCCGGTTTGCCGGCGGTGTCGGGACTCAACTGCACCAAGCCGAATGGCGCGACGGCGCCGGGAAACATGTGTCCGCGCCATGCGGTACCGATCTCTGGATTGACGGTGCGCGCGAGGCTCGCGCTGGTCGGCTTGCCCGCTGCGGGTGTTTCCGCCGCCAGGGCTTCGGCCGCTCCGAACAATGCGCCAAGAGGGGCACCCAAAGGCGCGCCTAATGGCGCAACCGTTCCCGCCGTGGCTGCAGCGCATGCCTTCAAGAACTCCCGTCTCCGCCAACCTGATCCGATCTGCAATGTCACACTAGCTCCTGTCTTCATGATCAGGTCGATTATAGTGTCTCCGCGAAGCAACGGGGTGACCGGTCACCGGGACGCGACAAATGCGCGGTTTTAGCCGCGGCGCGCTCTTTGCGCCTTCCGCCGGAGAGCGCTGTTCAGCCTGCAGTCTTCGCGTTACCGGTCAGGCGGGCGGCGAACAGGAACTTCGCCCGAAGAAACAACCGTATGCCGGGCCGCACGCATCTGTTGTTTCTGATCTTGTATCGGGCCGAGGAGGCGATCGATGACGACGAATCCCAAGAAATGCGCGAATTCCACCTGTAGCTGCGTCCCCACCGACGGAGCGAAATACTGCAGCGCCCACTGCGAGGACATGGGAGACCGCACTGAAGTTGTGTGCCGGTGTGGTCATCCAGGTTGCGCCGGAGAAGCGACCAACGCTTAAGGACCTGCTTCCGTGGGGAAACCCGAGTCCAGACGGGCGGTGGGGTTTTTGTGGTGTGAGTGGCTGATTGTTTCCGAGTCATGAGCGAGTGAAATTTATGCTTTCCCAGGCTTCCAGGGACACCTGGGGAGGCCTTGGGAATCCGACATTTGTTCCCGTCTCGCCAAGTCGGAGCTTGCGCGCAGTGGTCATAGTAGCTCTGTATTTAGATTTGGCGAGCGGGATACTGGGTTATGAAAAGAATTATGCTCGGTCTCGTGCTCATCTTCTGTCTCGCAGTACCCTATGCGGCGCAGGCGCAGGTTGTGGTAGTAGTACACCACCGCCATCACCATCACCATCACCCCCGCCTCCAAATCAACCCGTAGTTGGCGGAGAATCCCGTTGTCCCACCCTTGCCGCGATCGCTTTCCTCGCAAAGAAACGTCAAGGATGGGGCGCCCGATTGCAATTTGTATTGGATGAAGTTCTTGTTCGATAGACGTCGAGGGATTGCCGCCCATTACCGTTCGCCACAGCTTGACAAAAAGGGGCGGCGTGCTGTGATTTGATTGAGGTTAATCAATGTTTATCGATGGCCACAGTCAATCGGCTTCCCATCACCAAAGCGCGCATCAATCTGGGCCAGATTGCGCGTCGGGCACATAACAGCAGGGAGTATTTCGTCCTGGAGAAGGACGGTATTCCCGTGATCGGCATCATGGCTGCCGATGAGATGGAAGATTATCTTGAGCTGCGCGATCGCAAGGTCAAGACGTCCATCGCGGCAAGCGCGAGGGACCGCGCACTCGGTAAGAAGCGGCCTGCTGACAAGCTGATGGTTGAGCTGAGGCGGAGCGCCGCGAGAAAGACAGCATAGTTCGACGTTGCCCATGGACGCGCCCGCGTATTCCGAACTCACGACTTCGCACTTCGACCGAACAGTCAGTTTCTTCCGATCCAGCATCTTGGCCATATCAATGGCGAGAATCGCCTTCAGGTGCTCGACGTCACCGTTTGCATATCCGAAATCGCGAAAGACATTGCCACTGCCGTGCACGAGCTCGATTTTTTCGCGTTTCATCTGAGTAGCTCCTTCAATTGTTTCAGCCTGTACCCGATCAACTCAATGTCGCGTTGCGGGGTTTTGATTCGGCAGAGCTTGTTGTGATCGCGTCACTTGAATGACTGGCCATCGGCAATTGCACGAGCAACCACGACAGCAAGGGTCAGGTAGGCAGTAGCGAAACATGCCAATGCCCCGAAGCCAAGTCCAAACATCGTTGAAGAGTTCAAGGCGCCGAAATTTTTAGGGTCATAGAGATCTTGCTCGTAACAATAGGACATCCAAGAAATGAAAAGCACTCCCCATAACACTGCGAATCCGAGCAAGATTACCGAAAATGCGAGCATTGGCTGACCCACCACATGCGACGGAACGAACACGATCGTGGCGGATGACAGCGTGATCATGATTTCCGCCGTTTTCGTGTATTGCTGCATCCGCGGGACAAAATCAACCAGCTCAGTTCCCTGCAGGTACCTTGGGCCCGATTGCGGCCAATCTGTATTCGCACGCCATTGGCGCGGCGAGAGCACAATATCCAGCTTACGTTCAATCCTGAATTCAATGAGAAACAACAAAGCTGGGACCGCTAATCCGAACGCCGCTCCCAACCAAATCCACATAGCGGGTCCTCCCACACTGATCCTAGTACAAATCGCAAAGCTTGCGTGATATCCGGGGCCACGAGTTCTCTTGGGACGGGTTTTCCTCAGGTATCGCGTGGTCGCGGCGCTTCCCGCTGAGCTGACCGAGAGCAACGACACTAGAATTAAAGATAGCCATGTCTGAATTCACCCATCTGCATCTGCATACTGAGTATTCCCTGCTTGACGGCGCGTGCGACGTTCATAAACTTGTGGATCGCGTGGCGGCGCTGGGGCAGAAGTCCGTGGCCATGACGGATCACGGGAATATCTACGGCGCGGTGCACTTTTTTGAGGCGGCGAAGGCCAAGGGCGTGAAGCCCATCCTGGGCTGCGAGTTGTATGTGTGCAAGTCGGAGGATCACCGCGGGGATGTGACTTGGCGGTCGAGCGAGTCCGGCTCTCAAGGAAGCGAGCGGGAGAGCGAGTACAACCACTTGCTGGTGCTGGCGGAAAATGAGGCGGGCTACCGGAACCTGATCCGGCTCACGTCGGAGGCGAGCCTAAACGGGTTTTACCGCAAGCCTCGCGTTAGCAAGAAGTATCTGGCGGAAAACTGCAAAGGATTGATCGCGACCTCCGGCTGCCTGAGCGGCGAACTGTGCGAGGCGCTGGAGCGAAATGATTATTCCGGGGCCGCGGCTGTGGCGCAACAGTACCAGGACATATTCGGCAAGGGGAATTTCTTTCTCGAGATTCAGGATCAAGGACTGGAACAGGAGCAAAGGATCCGCGCCGACTTGTTTCGCCTGGAACGCGAGCTGGGCATTCCGATGGTGGCGACCAACGACTCGCATTATTTGTGCGGCGAGGATTCGCATGCGCACGACGTGATGCTGTGCGTGCAGACGGGCTCAAAAATCCACGAAACCAACCGCTTCAAATTCGACGGCGATCAGTTTTTTGTCAAGGGCGCGGACGAGATGGCGGCGCTCTTCAAGGATTCGCCCGACGTGGTGAGCCGGACCATGGCGATTGCCGAGCGCTGCAACCTGAAACTGCACAAGGTTGACAATCCGTTTCCGGATTTTGCGGTGCCGCAGGGACACACGGTGGACAGCTACTTCGAAGAGGTGTGCCGCGCGGGGCTGAAGAAGCGGCTCGACACGGCCGTGCGGCAGTTGGAGCTGCGCGGAATCCGGCGCTCGACGCCGGAGGAATATGAAGCGCGGCTCAGTTATGAAATCGATGTGATCAAGCAGATGAGCTACTCGGGCTACTTCCTGATCGTATGGGATTTCATCAAGTACGCACGCGACAACGGAATTCCCGTGGGTCCGGGACGCGGATCGGCGACGGGATCGCTGGTGGCATACGTCATGGAAATCACCAACATCGACCCGCTGCAGAATGTG
>Ga0182024_10011784_pt1 | contig 17461 bp, 18 predicted proteins | sample P32metaG_FD_120480 | JGI IMG/M metagenome (GOLD analysis project Ga0182024, IMG submission 120480) | Permafrost microbial communities from Stordalen Mire, Sweden - P3-2 metaG (Illumina Assembly) | ecosystem: Environmental > Terrestrial > Soil > Wetlands > Permafrost | place: Sweden: Stordalen... | reverse complement strand
TCCAGCAAAGCCAAATCAACCTCTTGACTTCTGATTAAACTTAGCGCCTCATCGCCATCTTCGGCACAGATTACCTGGTAGCCTTCCGCTGTTAACAAAGCGGAAAGAAGCTCGCGATTGGGTTCCTGATCGTCTGCGACCAGGATGGTCATCGAAGAGTTATCGAAATCGTGCACAAGGCCTCTTTCTTGACACTTCCACGTGCTACTTGGCGGTTGTAGGTTCGGTGACGGTGTCGATACGCCTTAACGTAACGCTAAATTGACGATTCGAGTACGGATTCAGGATAAATGAAAGGATGAAGAGTTCTGGCAATAACAACTGGGATGTAAGGAATCGGTAACCCTGGTAAGCCCCCCTAATTTCCTACATCGAGATTTCTGTATGGAATTTCTGTATGGAAGAGGTTCCGTGGCGGGTCATCTGGCCTGGCTTTGATGGCGAGGCCGCGGGGGCCCCACCAATGGAAATTAGTGACAGCTCTCAGTTCACCGTAATGCCAAAGGGCACTCAACTAATGCACCCAATGACAGGGAACTCGGAAGTAATGCAAAGAGCGCAGCCGGCAGAATGCCAAAGGCCACCCGCTCGGATAGGAGCCGCCTAATAGTCCCCGATGGCCACTCCCTCCACTTCGGCCTAAGCGCGGCCGCCTACGGCGTCGCAGGCCTCCGTTCCAGGAGTGGCCATCGAAACACAGCTATGCTCTAATGACGCGAACGTCAGCGGGCGAACTGCAGCTCCGACCTATTCCACTTAACATATAGATAAGACATTTTGTTTTTACCTTTTCTTTCTGCCCCGTTTTGTTTGGGACACGACAGAGAGCGAGGGGGCGTGGAGTCGCAGGCTAGCGTCTGCTTTGGTGGAGGGAACCCAGTGTTGTTGAGGGCGGAACCGACAAAGCAGAAGACGCGTAGGCCGGAGCGGAGAGGAATTGCCTGAGCGGTGAGCCCAAAGAAAATGAGGGAAGAAGAAAAGGGAATGTCCAGTCTCAGGAATCGTCGGGAGGAGGAGACACGGACAGAGGATCGCTACAGTTCGAAGCTCACAATCGCCAGCCTATAGGAAGTTGCCGATGATGCGGCAAGGAGGCATCGTTTGCGGTGATCACTCCATATTGCCGACCTGCCGACCACACAATCGCGGCAGATAGTGGCACACCTCCATTCATGTGAGGCTTCCAAACTGCACGATAAGCGCACGGTCAGGGGTCGGCTCCAGGCCCGGGCCCATAGTCCATTCTTGTCTGCAGAGGGAACATACCCAGGATTCGCTCTGCTACTGTTTCTTGCCTGGAGGCACAATCATTCTATTTACAAGACGCAATACGCTCAATAGGACAAGTCCTTCATCTGCGAGCGATGTGGGACGGTCAGCCAACAAGCCCTCCATTAAACCCTTAAGTGGCCTATGCTTCGGCCAACTGGTGCAGCCTTGCCTTGGATGAAATCCGCAGCTTTCTGTGCCTGTGAGGCAGCAGAAACAAGCAGGCGCGAATCCGACTTGAGCCGTGTTATCCATGTCTTGAGATACGCGGCTGACTTTTCAAGAATCCGTTGCTCGATTCCCGCGATGCCGCATAGCATGGCGGCGGTCATCTCCGCGATGAGTTCCTCTTTCGAGTAGGACTCCGAGCCAAAGGAAACCGGGTCGTCGAAGTTCTCCCGGTGCAAGCGCTTGGCGTGCCCCGTGCTGTGGGCTAGTTCGTGGAATTCAGTGGCGTAATACTCTTCCGATGAATGAAAGAGACCGCGTGCCGGCATGCCTCCTCGAAGTTCGTCGCAGCTCTTCCAGAGCGAGCTGTAGAGTTGGGATTTTTTCAGAGGCATTCGCTATGAGTCCTGTCTGTGGCTGCCCTGATGGATTAGGCGACTGGCCGATTCGTTCGAAATATATCGGTGTACTACTCAAAAAGGAAACCCAAAGATCACAGTGTTATGGAGGGAAAAGCAAAACGCCTTCAACGTTAGGCCGCACTCACCAGGATTCGGCCAGCCTTTTGCGATCTTGGCTTACGGCGGATTACGATATTTACGTCTCGATCCAACGCAGTCAGAAAATTCATCAGTCGTTCAACAGAAAAACCGTCCAGCTGATAATTCGACAATGCTGACACCTTTGGCTGGTTTACATGCAGGCGTCGAGCGGTGGCAGCTTGTGACAGTTGTTGCTCTTGAACGATTTCATTGATCGCAACAGCTAGACGAACCTTCGTCTGTTTCTCTTCTGCATTGGACAGACCAAGATCAGCGAAGACATTCCCGGAACTTGGAATCACATCCGGCTTATTTTTTCTCTCTGCCATATCGCACCTCATAGTCTGCCTTGGCTTCGTTGAGACGTCTCCCAATCAGTTCGACGTCTTTCCTTGCCGTCTTTATCCCGGTCGGGGACTTCTTTTGGAACGCATGAAGCACGTAGACGGCATTCTCAAACTTGACCGTGTAAACGGCCCGATACGTTTCTGCTCGATGGTCTTCGACAACTTCAAAGACGCCTGCTCCCTCTCCTCGCCAAGGTTTCGCGCTTGGGTGCTTTCCGCCAAACTGCGCAACGCTGAGAGCGGTTCCAATTTCATCGATGACCGCCTCGGGGAAACCCAGCAAGTCGTCCTTGCTCGATCCGGTCCAGAACAGCGGCTTCTCGCCGGGAACCCTCTTTGGTCTTGTCATGTAATTATCCCAGTTCTAGGATATTGAGTCAAGCGGCCGAACTTCTCAAATATCCTCGTAGATGAACACTTCCGCGATCTGCTTTCCAAAGCCGCGGGCAATCTTGAATGCGAGCCGCAGGTTGGGGTGACATCTGCCCCTTTCGATGGAGTTGATGGTCTGGCGCGTTACGCCCACCTGGGTGGCAAGCTTTGCCTGGGACCACTCCCGCTCCGCGCGTAACACCCGCAGCCGAGTTTTGAATTGAGGCATGAGACACCCCGACAGACCGATGCAAAAGTTGGGGCCAACTTGGAGCCAAAACTAGGGCCTTTTAGGCCCCAAACCGTGGGTTTCGGGTGGCAAGGACAACAGAAAACTGACCGTCCAATCGAGTCCAGTACCGTCCAAACACCATCCAAAACCGGCCGGATTTTTGTCGAATTCAAGGAGCTTAGCCGTCTAAGGTCAACTGAGTCATCAGGGTTTATGGAGCGGGCGATGGGAATCGAACCCAGCTCCGTTGCTTGGAAACCGTGCTATCCGGTACCGCGGGAGCGGCTCTGCGTTTGCTCCAGTACGGCTTGGGTTTGTTTGAGGAGTTTCACCTGGAGCTCCAGTTCTGAGGCATAAATTTCGGCGCGCTCATAGAGACGGGCGTTCTGAATGGCGACGGCAGCGGAAAGTGCCAGGGACTTGGCGAGTCTCAAATGCTCACGGGTGAATCGCCCCGACTCCTTGCTACTTACGGAAAGCAATCCGACCAGGTGTTCGGACACAACCAACGGAATACAAATCCATGACCGCGCTCCCCCAAAAGCAGGGCTGTCCCGCCATTGAGGCTCGTCCCTGGTGTTTTCGAGTAAGACGCTATTACGCGTCATCAGGACCTTCTCGAGAAAATGATGATGACTCACTTCCAGGATGACGACATTCTTTCGGTTTGTCTCGCGGGGCATCTGCCTCGCGACGAGAAACGAGCCTTCCGTGTCGGTCAGCAAGACACAGGCTGAATCGTAGGGAACGATTGTGAGAAGGGTGTGGAGTAAAGCGTCCAGGAGCTCATCCATCCGAAGGTTCCGGGTCAAAGTCAAGGTTGCTTTGCGGAGCGCGTCGGCTTCCGCTCTTGCGGCTTCGGCTTCAGCCAGATGCTTCGCGATCTGTTGGTCAGCATGTTTGCGCGAGGTGATATCCTGCGCGATGCCGACGAGCCATGGGGCAGATCCAGTAGCGTCGCCTGCCGGTGACCCTTTGCACCAGATCCAGCGAGACACTCCGTCCGCCCGTACGATGCGGAACTCTTCGTCGAATTTTCCGGTGATGCCCGCCTCTTCTAATTTTGTAAGGAATCGCGCGCGGTCCTGAGGATGGACCAACTCCTTGTACGAAGAAGGATTCTCGCGGATCTCCGCGAGAGGGTGACCGGTGATGGCTTCATATGCCTCACTGACGTAAACAACTTCCTTCGTGTTGGCATTCATCATCCAGAAAACTTCCTGAATGTTGTTGGCCATCAGCTGGAAGCGATCTTCACTTTCCTTCAGGCAGCGTTCAGCATTCACTTTCTGCGTGACGTCGCAGAGAATGACCACATGACGACCAGGAATGTAATCCGCCGCAGCCGTGTAATCGACGAACAATGGGGAGCCATCGCTTCGAACGAAATCGGCGCTACCCCGCTGATATTTCTTTTGCAAAAAGCTAGCCCAATTTTCAGCGAAGTTTTGGGAATTTGAGTAAAACTCGCCAAGCGAATGCCCCAGGAGTTGTTGCTGTTCCGCACCAAGAATCGCAAAAGCTGCCGGGTTGGCTTCGATGCAGGTGCCTTGGTCATCCAGAATCAGAATGGCGTCCAGGGCATTCTGGAAAATGGATTTGAATTCGCGTCCGGTAGCATGAAGAGTGTTGGCCGTTTTCTGATTTTCCCGGCGCAGGAGGATCAGGAATCGGGCATGGAGGGCGATCGCGAACGAAAGAGCAGCCAAGACAGCCGCAAGAAAGTAGGAGGTCAGCGGAAGGTGGTAAAACTTTGCTGCAAATATCGTGCCGAAAAGAATGACCGCCGCCAAAAAGATTAGAAAAGCGCTGGTCCGTAACCAGTTCTTGAGGAGGCCGGGAGTACGATCTGTACTGGGTGGTTGCGTGTTTGGTGCCACGGCGCTGTTGCCTCTGTTTTAGCGTTTGTGGGGCGAGTGAGAATCAGGGAAAGATGGAAAACCCACCCATTTACGCTTTATAGCATTTACGCTTGAGTTGAATGCTACGCGCCGCGGTTTTGCAGAGTCAAGGCGGAATGTAAGGTGTAAGCGCAGCTCACGATGCCATGGGGTTCTGAGGAAAGAATCACGGCCTGCATCATGGAGATGAAGGTAAACTTCCTCGCGAAGAGGCCCAAGGGCGCCATGCCGTCATTTTGCCCTACCTCTCTCCCGCGCCCTTTTACCGCGGCTGACTCGATCCCAAATTCGCTTGGCCGGTGAATCACCGTCAAGGCTTCGATCAGTGCCCCGCAACGCTGACATATAGACTTGCGCTCCCAATCCTTGTGTTTTTTTGGACGAACGAGCAAATTGTGAAACAGCGCCACAAGAAAATACGCAGAAATAGCGAGAATATAGATCGCGGAAATCATCTCCAGCAGCCACGATAGTTTTCCGCGGCCATCGGATGCCATTAGAATGAGCAATCCCAGAAGCCACAGAGTGGCTGGCGCGGCGTAAGACAGCTTCTTGGGTGGACCTATCATTGCCGATAGGCGGCTCTGGCTCTTGCCTCTGTGTGCTCCGAAAAGAAAGCCATCGCCGCCCCCAAGAAAGATTCCGCAGAACCGGCTGCGCGACTCAACTATGCCGTCCGCATAAATCAGCGACACTTTTTTCAAGTCACACGAATTGCAATTGGGGCAGATGAAGTTGTGACGAGTGACTTGTGATGAGCGGCTTGTGAAAGCAGGTGTCAAGTGAACCTTCCCCAGTTAACGCAGGTTCCTGGGGAAACGTACCAACATGAGGCAGTAAAAAATGATGAGTGGCGAGTCACGGCAGAAAGTGAAAACTATGTTCATAGTGGTCGCTGACCACAAACCACCAATCGCTGGTCACTGTGTTCTTTCTTTGTGCCGGCGTACTTTCTTGGAGAGTTCCGTCGCGACGATTTCCTCGATTGCCGCTTTCCGCGATCGAGCGATGGATTCCGGCTTCATTGTCTGCTTCACGAGTTCGCTAAATTTAATTCGCGCCATTCGAGAAGTCCCTTCTTCTTCAGTTCGGCCACGTAAGTATCGTGGGGGTTCAATGAGTGAGCTTTACCACACGCTTGCCTGACTCCGCAATCCTTGCAGATAGTCCTCTTTCTCGACCCGGCTTTCGACCCCGAATCCCGTCAGGATTGTCATCATTTGTCCCACGGGAATTACAGCAAGCTCGTCCGAACTGCGGGCGCGCCGTAGCTTCGAATTGGACTGTCGCGCAACGCCTACTTCTTCGGATATGAGACGAAATGCGCTATTCTTCACGCGTGAACGAACTCGTGAATCCGCTTCACGTGGATGTGCTTCTCACGCTTGCGGGTTTGAGCGATGTCGTAGGAGCCTTGCATTCGCATGAGCGTGTCCATCTTCACTCCAAAAGCCTTCTCAATGCGAAGCGCCATATCTCCGGACAGATCAGCCTTGCCATTCAGCAGGCTAGACAGAGCAGGGCGGGAAACTTGAAGCGCGGATGCGGCCGCCGTTACCGAAAGGCCCGCAGGCTTGATAATCTCAGTCCGAATAAAATCTCCGGGATGGGGAGGGTTCTTCATTGGCATGGCGCTTGCTCCTTTTTTCCTAGTGATAATCTTCCAAGTTCACGTCGTAGATTTCTCGCTCCACAGTGTCGATACGGAACGTCAAACCGCGGTTTCGAGTGACGCTGAGGCTCCGCGTGCCTTTGCGGTCGCCGGTTAGAGTGTGCACCTTCCATGCTGCGGGCGCGCGCAATTCCTCGGGGTCTTGCATGTCATCAAGAAACGCCAGCATCTTGCGGACCTTATCCACCGTGTCGGGCGGAACGCCTTTCGCGCTATCTTCCGCGTAGAGTTTTTTCAGGCCTTTATGGACAAAATTCCGTATCCTCACTCTATAGAGTGTAGCCTGTAACCTAACACTTGTCAAACCAAGAGTCAAGTTATCCGCAACACGTCCACTTCCTTGTTTCAGGTGAAAGCTGAGATACTCTTCCTATCGACCCGGATCGACGCGCCAAAAGAGGCGTCCATCCGGGTTCGCTTTTTACTTGACAAATGCCATAGTGTGGCGTATTAATATGCAAAGATTCTCGATTTCTGAAGCAGCGAGGATTTGCGAAGTCGACCGACGGACACTACACCGTTGGATGGCGAAGAAGCAGATCCCGAAGCCGAAAGTAGAAATAGTAGAAGGCCAGCTTCGGAAGACTTGGACGCCCGAAGAGATTGCTCAAATCAAGGAACACAAAAAGACTGGCTATTGGGGAAAAGGAATCAACAGAAGGACAGGTAAGAAGGCCAAAAACAAGCAAGTGAATTAGCGGGACGCGCCGGTGCTATCAACACCAACGCGCCCCTGACCAAAGTGCACGTCTAAGGTGCAACAATGGCTGCAAAAGAAGTTATCCATTTCCCATTTGGGGTGCAACTCTTCGCCCGCCGGCAGTTTCCGGCTCTTGTCCTTCCTGAGCCGGTTGCGGAATCCCCGCCACAAATCGACGAAAACTTAAGGCACGTCCCAGGCGACGCCCGACCTGTGTGCTCGTCTCCCACAGGAAAGGAAGAATCTTGAGAACTGACATCTACATCGAGCTTTATCTCTGGAATAAGAACGTCGATTCCTTGCTTCGCGTTCTGCAACGCCTCAGAGCCTTCCGCATTTTACCTGAACAGACTCTGAAGGAATGCGAAATCCGGCTAGAAGAATTGGGATCTGCTTTGAACGTCCGGCTTCTCGAAACAATGTTGACGCGTGAGCAAACTGATCATTGGCGTTTTAGCCGCCTGCGGGAAGTTCTCGACGATGCAAGTCGTAACGAACGCGTGCAATGAGAGCGCGAGAGTGCGGGTCATTGGAGACTCAAGGGAGTACGAACCGGGTGGGAGACGCACTAGAGCGAAGGGACAAAAGGGTAAACAGGGTGAGACGTTCCAACGGCCCCATCGACAAAAGACATTCGTCTTTGTTGTGAAGGTTAGCTGACAACGTTATGTATGCAAACAGGCGATGGGCGACTGGAAAATTCAAGTGAGCGTGAGAGTCAGCCAAGCACTGCGAATAGAGCTTGAGAAATACGCTGCTGCCGAGAAGCGAACCTTGGGCAATTTTGGCGCGGTCATTTTGGAATGGGCCTTTGAACAGCTCAAGGCTGCTGGCTCTACGGAGCGCCTTTTGAAATACAAGATTCGTTCCGCAACCGACCGTTCCAAGAAATCCTAAAGACAACCAAGAACGACATCATCTCTGTTCTTGTTGGGCGAAGAAATTCCAAGGAAACGGGACGATAGAGGAACCTGATTGAAAGTCTGGATCACCCGATGAGTTGGACTACGACGACTCGCTTTCCCTTTTTGCCAATCACCCGCAGCCAACCAAGCGGCCGGGAAGGCGCGTCGGGAGATGTCGAAGAGTTTGCCGACACTTCAGATGAGAAACTGCTCGCTTTCGTCCAGGCGGGCAATCGCGATGCCCTTGGTGTACTTTTTCGGCGTTTTGCCCGGCTCGTGCGCAGTGTGAGCGTGCGCATCCTCAGAGACGAGGGGGAGTCAGAAGACCTAGTCCAGGAACTCTTCCTTTTTATCTACCGTGGTACTGCCTCGTACGACAATGCAAAAAGCTCGGCACGGTCGTGGATTGTTCAAATGACCTACAGGCGAGCGATCTCGCGTTGGAGGTATCTGAACGCCCGAGGGCATTATAGAAATGCAGAATTGGACTGCCATTCAGCGCGGAAGACCGTAGTTGCTCTCACATATGATTCATCGATCGAAGCGCTGCTCGGGAGAGCCGGGCTGAAGAAGGTGATGGAGGAATTGACGCCGGAGCAGCATGAAACCCTCAGGTTGCACTTTTACGAAGGCTACACACTGGCAGAAATTGGCAAAAAGCTCGGGCAATCTCTGGGAAATGTTCGGCATCATTACTATCGGGGGCTCGGAAAACTGCGCAAGCAAGTGCGAGAAAGTAAATTGCAGAACTGCTAACCGGTATGTTAAATAGTAGAGGAAGTCCAGACGAACAATTATGGTCAGCCATGGGACCGCATGACGAATTTCTGGAGTTATGCGCCGTTTCTACTTCGGGCGACCTAACCGAAGAAGAAAAGACCAAGCTACAGGAGCATGTAGCGATATGCTCCGGATGCCGGCAAGCGCTCGAGGAGTTTCAGGCGGCGGCCGACATCGGCTTGCCTCTTTTTGCTGCGGAAGCATCGGAAGTGCCCGCCCCCAAAACAGAAACATGGTCGGTTGAGGCGGCAGAAGCCGCGCTCCGAGAGCGTCTTGCCCGCGAGACCAATCAAACAAGGACTGAGTCTGCCCACCCACCGGCCTTCAGTATAAGCGACATTCCCGAACAAAATGGGAAACCGCGATTGAGCGAGCATTGGAATACGGTTTGGCTTCCGTTCGCGGCAGCGATTCTGCTTGCCGCAACGCTGGGAATCTACCTATTCCGCGCTGGCATACGGCGTGGGTCTGAGAACGCGCCGGTTCGTCAAACCGCTATTGAACGACAGCCGACTGCTCTGGTGCCGCAACAGCTCAGCGATGCGGCGCACGATCGCGAAGTGCTGCTTGCGCAGATGACAGAGCGGGACAAAATGATTGCTGGCCTGCACCACCAAGTGGAAGAACAGTCGGGAGAAATAACTCAACTAAAAGATGCCCAGACGGCGCTCAAAAGCGTCGCGAAGACTAGCGACGAAGAGAAACGCCAACTGGCTACTAATGAAGCATCGGTAACGCAGAAACTCGATGCGGCGCAAGCATCGCTCCAAAAGACGCAGAAGGAGTTAGATACCCTGCAGGCTCAAAGGTCTCGCGACGACTCGGGGTCTAAGTCACTACAAGCCAAGCTCGAAGAGCTTACGCAATTACTCAGGGAGCGAGATTCGACGATCGGTCAACAGCAGGAACTGCTCTCACATGACCGTGATATTCGGGAATTGATGGGAGCGCGTGAGCTTTATGTTGCCGAAGTGTTTGACGTTGCAAAAGACGGAGCAACTAAGAAATCTTACGGACGCATCTTCTTTACAAAAGGAAAATCACTTATTTTCTATGCTTACGATCTCGATCGGCAGCCGGGATTGAAAGACGCGAGCACGTTTCAGGCTTGGGGCCAGCACGGGACCGACAGAGCGCAGGCTTTGAACCTAGGTGTTTTTTATGAGGACAATGTTTCCAAAAAGCGTTGGGTCTTGAAATTCGACGATCCGCAGAAACTCGCCCAGATTGACGCGGTTTTTGTAACCGCGGAACCAGACGGCCGGAGCCACAAGCCAAGCGGCAAGCCCTTTCTCTTTGCTTACCTAAAGGTGAATCCAAACCATCCATAGCACCCAGGCCCCACCCCCGCTTCTTAAATACCTATTGGCGTTTTTCAACAGGACGCGTTGGTACAACGGCGGCTGCTCCTGCGAAAACGGGGAGAGTAAGTGCAAACACTTCCCTGGAGGAGAAGCCGCGTGCGAGTGAGACTGACTATTCTATATTTCATAACACTTGTTCTATTCATAAATATCGCATCGGCGCAGTCGCCGAACGGCACGGTAAGCGGCATCGTCCTTGATCCTTCCGCCGGGGTCATTATTGGGGCTGATGTTCTCATCATTAACAATGAGACGGGCGTGCAATACCAAGGAAAGGCAAACAGCGAAGGGTATTACGTAGTTCCAAACATTCCTCCTGGAACGTACAGAATTCAGGTTTCAAACAGCGGATTCAAGACAATCATCAAGCCGGACATTATCATTCACGTCGAGGACGCACTCGCGATTAATTTCACCCTGCCGATAGGGGCTGCCTCGGAGATCGTTACAGTTGCGGGCGGCGCACCGTTGGTGAATACCGAAAATGCCTCGGTCGGAACCGTAATTGATCAGAAGTTTGTCGAAAATTTGCCGCTCAACGGGCGGAGCTTCAATGGGTTGCTTCAGCTGACGCCAGGTGTGGTTATTTCACCGGCGAACTCTTACAGCACGGGTCAGTTCAGCATCGCGGGGCAGAGGACGAGCGCCAATAATTTTCTGGTAGACGGAGTGTCAGCAAATTTCGGCGTGTCCCCGAACACCGCAGTTGGAGTATCCGGAGGTTCAGCCCAGGCTTTTAGCGCACTGGGAGGCACCAGCAGTCTGGTTTCCGTCGAGGCTCTACGAGAGTTTCGTATTGAAACCTCTTCCTTTGCACCTGAGTTCGGCCGCTCCCCTGGAGGACAGGTAATCCTCAGCACACGCTCGGGAAGCGACGACTTTCATGGGGCGATTTACGAATATTTTCGAAATGATGTGCTCGATGCCAACAATTGGTTCGCAAACAGTGCAGGAGAACCGCGCGCACCGGAGCGTCACAATGACTTCGGTGGATTTTTCAGCGGGCCAGTGCAGCCTGACAAGACTTTCTTTTTTGCCTCCTATGAGGGTGCGAGATTAAGGCAACCCAATACAAGGCTCATCCAGGTTCCATCCGCGTACGCGCGGTCAATTGTTTCCCAACAATTGGCTCCATACCTCAATGCGTATCCACAGCCGGATGATAAGACCATCGTCGCGGGTGTCTACACATCGCAATTCACGGGAAACTACTCCAACCCGTCGACTTTGAATGCGGGAAGCATTCGGATCGATCGTAGTTTCAACAGTCGCTTTTCGATCTTTGGACGTTACAACGAAGCTCCATCCGAGACGGCGATTCGGAACAACGATCTCAGCGAGGTGGATGTCGCCAACGTGGGAACCAGAACTCTAACGATAGGCGTCGAGGTGGGAATAAGTCCCACATTAAGCAATTCACTCCGGGGAAATTATTCAGTTCAGTCCTCCAGCCTTGTGAGCCACTTGGACTCGTTTGGCGGTGCCACACCTCCGAGTTCAAGCGTTCTCAGCCCCAGTCCGCTCGACGCGAGCTCCTCTTATATCTATTTCACGACGTTCGACACGAGCGCCTATATTACGGGGCCACAGGCGAGAAACCGAAGCACCCAGCTGAATTTTGCAGACGACTTGGCCTTGCTACGCGGGGTTCATCAACTAAAGTTCGGTGCTGACTACCGTGCCATTCATCTGGAGCTTCGGCCATTTCATTCCGCGCTCTTCTATTACTTGTCGAGCGTTCCGAACTTCCTGTCAACCGGCCAAGCGGATGACGGAATTTTCGGTGAAACGGAAAAGACTTCTGAATTTTTGTTTCAATCGACTTCGATTTACGCCCAAGATACCTGGACGGTGAAACCGAGGTTGACGGTCACTTATGGTCTGCGTTGGGAATTAAGCCCCGCACCGTCAGGGAGAGACGGAACCACGCTTGCCGCCTGGAGGAATACCAACGATCCGGCCAACGTTGCGCTCGCGCCGGGGGGCAGCCCGCTGTGGTACACGACCTATGCCAATCTTGCACCGCGAGTCGGAGTTGCCTACAGTCTGACCGAGAAAAGAGATTTTGTTTTTCGAGCGGGCTGGGGAATCTTCTACGACCTGGGATCGAATGCGGCGGGATACCTCGGATCTTCGTTTCCCAATAGTGCTGCCAACTTTTTTGCCCCTGCTTCGCTTCCGTTACCCAGTGCGGCGCCCTACCTGGTCCCCATTTCGCTGCTGCCTCCTTATCCGAGCCTGGGGACGACCGGTTACACACCGGACTTGAAACTTCCGCGCTCCTATCAATGGAACATTGCGCTCGAAAAATCTTTCAGCGGACAGCAAGCGGTTTCTGTCACCTATGTGGGCCAAGCCGGAAGGAACCTACTCCGGCAAGAGGGCATCAACAAACCGAACGCAAATTTCTCAGGTCCCTTCCTCTTAACCGGAAACATCGCCTATTCAAATTATGATGCTCTGCAAGTGCAGTACCGGCGGCCGTTCGCGGGTGGTCTGCAGGCTCTGTTGAATTACACATGGTCGCACTCACTGGACAATGCTTCGGACGATACGATTGAGACGACCGCCATTTCGAGTAGCGTTATTTCCGGCGCTCACGATTACAGTTCGTCCTCATTCGACGTCCGTCACAGCTTCTCCGGCGCAGTGAGTTACCTGATTCCAGGTATTTCGAAAAACAAACTCTTGTCGGCCGCGAGCAAAGATTGGTCGATTGACGGAGTAGTGGTCGCCCGAACCGGTATTCCATTTAATGCGTTTGTTCTGACGACGACCATCGGCGGCGCTTATCCCCGTCCAGACTTAGTCGCGGGAAAACCTGTGTGGATTTCAAATTCCTCCGCGGGTGGCGGCAAGAGCTTGAATCCGGCCGCATTTACGGTACCACCAGCGGGCCAGCAGGGCTCTGAAGGACGGAATGATATTCAAGGATTCGGATTGACACAAGTCGATCTGTCGCTCGGCCGGAGATTCCCGATTACGGAAAGAATCAATCTGCAGTTTCGGACGGACGCGTTCAATTTGTTTAACCATCCGAATTTCACCAATCCCTATGGGTACGTTGGCTTGGGTTCTTACTTTCTCAAATCGGAGTCGATGCTTAATCAGGGATTGGGAGGACTGAACCCGCTTTTTCAGCAGGGCGGCCCGCGATCACTACAGCTGTCCCTAAAACTTAGTTTCTAGCTCGCAGATATTCACGGGCTCACGCGAGGCCCAACCCCAGAGAGGATACTCCTTGCTTCGAAAACGAGCATCGATCCGTGTGTTGCGCTTCAGCTGGTTGCTGAGTGTGGCGGTTCTATTCGCGTCTTGCGAGGGAATGGCCCTCCCACAGCAGAAAAAGTCGCGCATTTCCGTTGCAGAAACGATTCCCATGACGGTGTGGGCCAACGACGGTTACTTTCTTGGCGGCAAGCCCGATTCCCCTGTGGCGGTGTTTTCGCCCGATTGGGCGCAATTCGTGATTCTAGTGAGCAAAGGCAACATCGACCGTAATACGAATGAGTATTCCCTGCTGCTGTTCAGGACGAAGGATGTAGTTCGGCAGACACTCCCGCCAACAACCCTGCTAACGATGTCTTCTTCCTCGAATCGCCCGGCGATCAAACATGTGAAATGGCTGACGAATGACAGCCTTATTTTCATTGGAGAGAAGGAGCGCGGAACAGCTCAAGTTTATCGATTCAACGTATCTACGAAGAATCTGAAAACGCTGACCGAGAGTCCCACGCCTGTCGAAGCATTTGATGTGAGCAACGACGGTCGGCGACTTGTTTACGAGGCAGATTCACCGAGGAAGTGGACGCTGGACGCAAAGGAAGTGGAGCGGCACGGTGTCTTGGTATCGAATGAGGACCCGCTGAACATCTTGGTCTGTGATGGTCTTGCAGATCAGGGGGACAGCGGCGCAAATAGAGAGCTTTTCACACAAACTCTCGGCAAAAACCCGACAAAAATTGCGTCCACTGACTACATGGGGGAAACGTTGCCCCTTGCCGTCTCGCCGACGGGTAGGTATGCGTTGCTCGTTGTGTATGTCCGAGAGATTCCGCAGTCCTGGTCCGCATACCAGGACAGGCTGCTTCAGCCATATCTCGCCGAGAGAAGAAAAGAAGGATCGCCTTCGAATGTAAACCAATACATGCTGCTCGACATGGCCTCGGGTCAGCTCGAGCCACTCTTCGACGCGCCAAAATCCTGGTACAACTACGGAGCGGCGTGGGCAGAAGATGAAAGCTCTGTGATCGTGTCGGGTACGTATCTGCCTCTGAATGTTGCTGATCCGGCTGAACGCGAAATCCGTGAGAAGCATGCGTTCGTAGTTGAAGTCAATCTCCGGAGCCGGAAAATCACGAAGATCACGGACGCTGATTTAGCTGTTGAACGTCGGGATCAACGGTCCGGTAAGCTCATTCTCAAGCCAGCGTATTCGTGGAGCAAGTCAACTCCTCAAGCGTACGAACAGAAGGGATCGAATTGGGAGCAGGTTCCGATAACGGATGAAGATCTCCGGGATCAGGCTCCGATAGCCGTTACTCTCGAAGAGGACATGAACGATCCACCCAGGGTCTTTGTCGCTGAACCTGACGGTCGCAACAAGGCTCTTCTGTTTGACTTGAATCCGCAGTTTGCGCAGATAGATTTCGGGAAGGTCGAAGCAATTACATGGAAAGCGGGGGACGGCCATCAAGTTGAAGGAGGACTCTACCTCCCTCCCGGCTACGATCCGGGACATCGGTACCCATTAGTGATACAAACGCACGGTTTTCGGAAGGACAGATTCAGAGTAAACGGACCATGGAATAGTGCCTTTGCAGGCCAGCCACTCACGGCTGAAGGCATAGTAGTTCTTCAAGTAGGAAACTCCAGCGATCCGAGCGGTGACGCCGGATACGTCAACACTCCGGAAGAGAGCCTGCGGCAGATGCGCGCATACGAGGGTGCGATCGATTACCTAGATGGTCGCGGCGTCATAAACCGAGACAAAGTCGGAATTATGGGGTTCAGCCGAACGGTCCTTCACGTTGTATACACGCTGACCCACTCGAAGTATGAATTCGCAGCGGCAACGCTCGCAGATGGTTTCGATGGCGGCTACATGGGTTATCTACTCTGGGGCGGATCTGACTACATTGGAGTAAATGGAGGCATTCCGACAGGTTCCGGGATGCAGTCCTGGTTGCAAAATTCAGCGGGATTCAACCTTGATAAGATCAAAGTACCCATAAGGCTTGAGTACTACGGTCGGTGGGGTGCACTCGGTGGATGGTCACTCTATTCCGGCCTTTCCCTTCTCAATAAACCCGTGGACTTTGTGTGGCTTCCTTTTGGAACGCATCTGCTCGTCAGACCGTGGGATAGACTCGCTTCGCAGCAGGGGAATGTCGAGTGGTTCAAGTTTTGGTTGCGAGAAGGGGAGGATTCCGCTGATGAGAAGAAGGATGACTATTTGCGCTGGAAGGCGTTAAAGAAGCTGCTGAGTCATGGTGAGTCGCAGCCGCTTGCCAAGAAGCAAAGTCTCCTAGAGGCTCCGAGCCTCAAAGACAGCATTGGTCACAAGATTGTTCTCGGCCTTCCATGTTTCACAATTTTCCTTGCGGTCGAAATTGGATGACCATTTCATCGAGAATGGTGAGGCCCTGGTGTCGGGCAAGTCCCGGCACCAGGGCGGTCCACTACTCGTCGGCCTCATAGGCAGCGGTCGTGTGGTTCATCTGAGGAGGGTTGTCCGATACTCCTCCGATCTTTGAGCCCTGAATCACGCCAACTGCATCAGCCACGAGATTGATTACCGGTTTCTTGTATTCCATGACTTGATCTCCTTTTTTTATTTTTTTTGTTGTTTTTGGGTTGTTGTTGTTGTTGCGGACACTTATGTGTAGATACATGGCGCAAGTTGTTGCAGGCGGCAGCAATTCAACCCTCCAGCGTGTTCCACGAGGAAGAGATCATTTGAGACTTTGCCTCTCATTGCGGCGAGTCTCGCTTCGGAAGCACGGGGATCGACACGAACAATGCTGCCTGGAAGCAATTCGGGAAAGCAGAAGTCATCCTCGGTCCCGACTTTCGCGTAGAGGAAGGATGCCCTGTTGATTTGCTCGAGTGCGGCGACTCGTTCCGTGACGTTCTGGGTGAGGATCTGAAAGAGCGGAGTTATGCGCAGAGGCGGCTCAGCTTTCGCTTCGAACCATTCAACAAGCGCGTGGCTATCATAGAGGGCTCGGTCGAGCAGCATTGTCTGCGGGAAGGAAAGGCGCAATTGTAAACGCGGAATGTCGCCCAAATGAAAGCCGAACACGGACAGCCAGTGAATGAGACTGTAGCCTGAGACGCAGCTGAGGGCGATGAGCTGATAAATATTGGGCGTGAATCGATCGTCGCGCAAATCGAAGTACAGGTTGTGAGGAATGTGATAGAGCGATTGTCCCGGGAACAATTTCCGAGATTCTTTGGACACTTGTGACAGAGTCATGTTGTTTCGAGTAAGTATTTCGCGAAGTGTTTGTGCCGACTCGAGGCCAGGATGGAATTCTAGTTTTCCACGTTTTACGCAGAGGGCCTCACTCGAAGTTCTTAACGGATTCGTTTTCGCAAATGCGGAGTGCTTCCGGTTTTGCATGGGGACCCGTCTGCCCGGTTAGCAGAAAACCAGATGTGCATAGGGAAAATCCGAGACAAAGTGGGGAAAAAGTGATGGCTGACCGTATTTGAGACCGGACTCCGAGCACCTAGCAAATAGGGCACCTGGTATACTTTAACCATCATTTGAATGGACAGTTAACGATGTTCTCGTTAATATTCGCCCCAGATGGAGTCACTGAGTCCGAGCTCGCGCCCTGGAGAGCGTCTCAAGAAGCTCCGAAAGAGTCTGCGTTTGTCGCTGCGCGAAGTGGAACGGCGGGGACAGAAGCTGGCCCAAGCGAAAGGCAATCCGGATTACCTAGTCTCTCACACCTGGTTGCGGACGATCGAAAATGGCAAATATGTTCCTGGGATTCATAAATTTTACACGCTGAGTGTCGTCTACCATCGTCGCTGCGAGGAACTCCTGTCGCTCTTCGGGGTCAACCTCTCAGACGCAGCCAAGGACCAGGCGATGTTCACATGGCCCTCGACCCACATAGTGGGCGACTCGCCGGAAACGGACGAGGGCGCTATCCCTTTTCCAGTGCGAGTACGGCAAGAATTCCATGCCGAGGGGAC
>Ga0182024_10011783_pt1 | contig 17462 bp, 15 predicted proteins | sample P32metaG_FD_120480 | JGI IMG/M metagenome (GOLD analysis project Ga0182024, IMG submission 120480) | Permafrost microbial communities from Stordalen Mire, Sweden - P3-2 metaG (Illumina Assembly) | ecosystem: Environmental > Terrestrial > Soil > Wetlands > Permafrost | place: Sweden: Stordalen... | reverse complement strand
GGGTGCGAGTCGTGGCGCCCTGGGCGTTCTTGCCCGGAGGTTGGGCCCCGGACGTGCTGTTGGAGATCGCACCGGACGGTACCCTGCTCGAGGTGCGCCCCGGCGCGACGGTGCGTGACGCGGAGATCCTCGACGGCCCGGTCGTGCCGGGCATGCCCAACCTGCACTCGCACGCGTTTCAGCGCGCGCGGGCCGGTTTCGCCGAACGGCGCGGCGCCGGCGGCCAGGATGATTTCTGGTCGTGGCGCGAGACGATGTATGCTTTCGCCGCCCACATCGAGCCGGAGATGCTGTTCGCGCTCGCGCGTGACGTCTATCGCGCGATGCTGCTCGCCGGCTACACCGCGGTTGCCGAATTCCACTACCTGCATCGCGCTCCCGATGGTGCCTGGTACGCCGACAAGGCCGCGATGTCGCTCGCGCTCGTCGCGGCGGCCAAGGCGGCCGGGATCGGGATCTGTCTGCTGCCGGCGCTCTACGCGCACGGCGACGCCGGCGGAACGCCGTTGCTCGCGCAGCAGCGCCGTTTCGCAACCGGCGTCGACGATGTGCTCGAGATTGCGGCTGCGGTACGCGCCGCCTATGCGCACGATCCGGACGTCGTCGTCGGCGCGTGCGCGCACTCCCTGCGCGCGGTCACACCGGACGAGTTGCGCGCCTTGGTCGAGGGTGCGCCGAGCGGCGTCCCGATCCACCTGCACGTGGCCGAGCAGCAGCACGAGGTCGAGGCCGTCCTTGCGGCGCTGGGGGCGCGTCCGGTCGCGTGGCTGCTGGCCGAGCACGCTCTCGACGCACGCTGGTGCCTCGTGCACGCGACGCACCTCGACGACGCGGAACGCGACGGGCTCGCGCGCAGCGGCGCGGTCGCCGGTCTGTGCCCGACGACCGAGGCGAACCTGGGCGACGGGCTGTTCCCGCTCGAACCGTATCTCGCGGGCGGCGGAGCGCTCGGAATCGGCTCGGACAGTAACGTGTCGATCGCGCCGGTCGAGGAGCTGCGTTGGCTCGAGTACGGCCAGCGGCTCGTCACCCGGCGTCGCCTCATCGCGGCGATCGAACCGGGCAGCTCGGCCGGCGAAACGTTGTACGCGCGCGCGGCGGCGGGCGGCGCGCAGGCTTGCGGTTTGGGCGCCGGGGCATTCGTGCCGGGCGCGCGCGCCGATCTGATCGTCCTCGACCGGCCGCCGCAACTCGCCGGCATCGACCCCGGCGTGGTGCTCGACCGCTATATTTTTGCCACCGACCGGGCCGCACCGCGCCACGTCATGGTCCGCGGCCGGTGGCGGGTTCGCGACGGGACGCTCATCTGAACGTAGGGAAAGAACGGCCATGGGGAATTCGCGTTCGGTCTCCGGTTTGGCCGCTCTCGCGTTGCTGGCCGTCGTCGTCGCTGCTCCGGGCGCGGCCGTGCGCGCGCAATCGTCGCCCGCGTCGCGCGCCGACGAGAATGCCACGATTCTTCGACCGCTCACCGAGATCGGGCGCGTGCGCGCGCGTACCCCGTTCTGCGCGGCGCTTGCCAACGCCCGGACCGGCATCGATGCGGCGGTCGCGTACGAGTACGCGGTGCCGATCGTTGCGGACGAGCTGCGCAAATTCCGCTTCGACACGTACTTGACCAACTATCAGTCGAAGGAACGCACCGAAGCCGACCTGCGCGCGCTCTACAACATTGCTCGCGCCGGACGCGAACAGATTCAAGCGCTGCGCGACGCGGCCAACGCGCCGGGTGTCGAACCGGAACAGCGCAAGCAGATGATCGCCTTCGCCGACGCGCTCGACGGCGCGAAGGCGCGCCAGCTCTGGCTTGCCAAACAGATGGCGCGCACGCTGGCGGTCACCGAGGAACTGCCCGTCCGCAACATGATGGACCGCGCGGCCGACGATCACGGCAGCAGCGGGCTGGAAACCAAGCTCCGCCAGGCTCCGATCACGTTCGGTCCGACGCCGCCGCCGGCGGCAACCGATACGACGTCCGATGCCATCGCGAACACGCAGCAGCAGCAGCGCGTGTTCAACACGTTCGGCGACGAAGAACCGATTCGCCAAGATCTCAAGGTCGCTTCCGAGCACGGCACCAGCGCGATGCAGCTCGGCAACTGCAACGGACCGTAGCCGATCGATCTTTCGCGCCCGCTCTTCGCCGCTGCCGCGCTTGCCCTGCTGGCGATGGTGGCGTTGCCGGTCGGCTGGCTCATCGCGACGAGCCTGAGCGGTCCGCACGGACCGACGCTCGACAACTACGTCACGCTGTTCACCGACCCGTCGATGGTGCAGCCGTTCTTGATCACGCTCGAGAGCTCGGCCGCCGTCGCGATCCTGTGCGTGCTCGTCGCGGTACCGATGGGCTGGTGCGTCGCCCGCACCGACATGCCGCTGCGGCGCCTGGTCCGCGTGCTGGTGATGGCGTCGCTCGTGACGCCGCCGTTCCTCGGCGCGATCGCGTGGGAACTGCTGGCCGCGCCGAACACCGGCTTTCTCAACCAGCTCGCGCGCGTCATGTTCCACCTCGACCGGAGCGTCCACCCGTTCAACATCTATACCGTCGCCGGGCTGACGTTCGTAAATTTTCTCTACACCTTCCCGTACGCGTTCACGTTCGTCGCCAACGCGCTCGAGCGAATACCGGCCGATCTGGAAGATGCGTCGGCGAACCTTGGCGCAAGCTCGGCACAGACGCTGTGGCGCGTCACGCTGCCGCTGATCCTGCCCGCGATTCTGGCCGGTGGGCTCATCGCGTTCTTGCAATCGGTGACCGTCTTCGGCTCGGCGGCGATCCTCACGCTGCCGGCCGGTTTTCATACGATGACGACGCGCATCTGGAGCCTGTTCCAGTTTCCACCCAAGCCGGCGCTGGCGGCCGCGGCATCGATGCCGATCTTGCTGCTCACGCTGGTGCTCTTGCGCGCGCAGCAACTGATCCTCGGGCGCAAAGGCTACGTCGTCGTCGGCGGCAAGGGCGCGCGCCGGGCGATCGGCGTGCTGGGCTGGTGGCGCTGGCCCGCGCTCGCGTTCTGCGCGCTGGTCCTGGTGAACGCGATCGTTCTGCCGTACGGAGCGCTGCTCGATGCCGCGTTCGTGAAGGTCGCGCCGGCGCTCCCGACGCTGGCGAATCTGACCTGGTCGCACCTGCACTTCGTGTTCTTCGAGCTCGACGCGACGCCGGTCGCGCTGTGGAATACGGTCATCCTCGCACTGGGTGCCGCGACGATCGGAACCGTGCTCGCCCTGCTCGTCGGATATCTCGTCGCGCGGCGCTCGGTGCGCGGCTGGCAACTGCTCGGATTTCTCGCGACCGCGCCGCTGGCGATCCCGAGCATCGTGCTCGGCGTCGGACTGTTCTTGGCCTACACGCGGCCGCCGCTGCTGCTGTTCGGCACGCTCTGGATCATGCTGATCGCGTTCGTAACGATCGAGTTTCCGGCCGCCTATCAACAACTCGTCGCGGTGGCCTCGTCGATTCATCCCGAGCTCGAGGAGGCCGGCCGTCTGCTCGGCGCGACGCGACTGCGCGTGCTGCGCGAGATCACCTCGCCGCTCATGCGCAGCGGGCTCGTCGCGACGTGGTGCTTCGTCTTCATCGGCGCGATCCGCGAGATCTCGGCGGCGATCTTGCTCTTCACCGCTCCGACGCGCACGATCGCGGTCGTCATTTACGATCTCAACGAGTCCGGCGACACCGGCAGCATCGCGGTGCTCGGGCTGCTCTTGATGATCGTCACCTTTGCGGTGCTCAGCGTCGCCAACCGCGTGCCGTTGGCGGTGACCGCGGTCGAGGAGTTTCGCGAGTGACGGCACCGCTCCGGCTCGGCATTCTGGTGGGCGACGACATCGGTCGCGAGATCGTCCCCGAGGCGGTCAAGGTCGTCGATGCGGCGGCGCGGGCCGTGCAGTTGCCGATCGAGTGGCACGACGTGCCGATCGGGCGCAGCGCGCTCGAGCGGTTCGGCACGACCCTGCCCGACGGAACGCTCGAGACGCTCGCCGACTTCGACGGCTGGATCCTCGGGCCGATCGGGCACCGCGAGTATCCGCGCGTGCCGGGCGCGGTCAACCCGCATCCGATTCTGCGCAAGCACTTCGATCTGTTCGCGAACATTCGGCCGGCCAAGTCGTACCGGTCGCTGACGAGCCTGCACCAGAACGTCGATCTGGTGATCGTGCGCGAGAACAACGAAGGGTTTCAGCCCGACCGGAACGTCGTCGCCGGTTCGGGCGAGTTTCGCCCGACGCACGACGTGACGATCTCAGTGCGCGTCATCACGCGCCAAGGTTCGGCGAAGGTCGCGCGGGCCGCGTTCGAGCTCGCCCGCACGCGTCGCAAGCAACTGGCGGCAATCCACAAAGACACGGTCTTCAAGCTGGGCTGCGGGATGTTCGCCGAGGAGTGCCGCGCCGTTGCCACGGAGTTTCCCGACGTCGCATACGAGGAGATCATCGTCGACACGTTCGCGATGCGGCTGGTGATGCAACCGCAAGCCTATGACGTCATCGTCACCACCAACATGTTCGGCGACATCCTCAGCGACGAAGCGGCGGGACTGGTCGGGGGACTGGGGATGGCGCCGGGACTCTCGGCCGGACCCCGGCACGCGATGGCGCAGGCGACGCACGGGTCGGCGCCCGACATTGCCGGCCGCAACATCGCCAATCCATACGCCATGATCGTCTCGGCGCAAATGTTGCTGGCCTGGATCGGCCGTACCAGGGACGACGCGCGCGCACGCGCGGCGGCGCGCGCGATCGAAGGCGCGGTCGACGAGACGATCGACGGACGCATCGCGCTCACGCCGGATCTGGGCGGTACGGCGACGACGGTCCAAATGGGCGACGCGATCGCGCAGCGCGTCGCCGCGCACGCGGTGCTCTGACGCATGGCGACGCTCGAACTGCGTGGCCTCACCAAGCGCTTCGGCGCCGCGACCGTCGTCGACGCGATCGATCTCACCATCCCGGACGGTGCGTTCGTGTGTTTGCTCGGGCCGTCGGGTTGCGGCAAGACGACGCTGTTGCGGCTGATCGCCGGCTTCATGGCTCCCGATGCCGGCGAGATCGCGCTGGGCGGCGAGCGGATCTCGGCGCCGGGCGCGGTCGTCGCACCGGAACGGCGCGGGATGTCGATGATCTTTCAAAGTTACGCGCTGTGGCCGCACATGACCGTCGAACAGAACGTCGCGTACGGCCTGCGCGTGCGCGGTGTCCCGGCCGCCGAACGCGCGCAGCGCGTCGCGACGATCTGCGCCGCGACGAAGCTCGAGCCGCTGATGAAGCGCTATCCGAGCGAACTCTCGGGCGGCCAACAGCAGCGCGTCGCACTGGCCCGCGCGCTCGTCGTCGAGCCGCAGACCCTGCTGCTCGACGAGCCGCTGTCGAACCTCGACGCGAACCTGCGCGAGGAGATGCGCTTCGAGATCCGGCGCTTGCACGACGCATTTCGTTACACGACGGTCTACGTGACGCATGACCAAGGCGAAGCGATGGCGACGGCCGACTTGATCGTCGTGCTCAATGCCGGCCGCATCGAGCAAGCCGGAACCGCCGAGGAGATCTATCGCCGGCCGCGCTCGGAGTTCGTCGCGCGTTTCGTCGGCGGCGCCAACGTTTTGCCCGGGCGGCTGGCGGGTCGGGAAGCGCCCTTTTCGATTCGACTCGAAGATGTCGACCTCGTTCCCGCCGCCGGCGACGAGGTCGCCGGAGGGGTGCGCGGAACCGTCGTGCGGCGTGCGTTCCTGGGGAGTTCACGCGACTATGTCGTCGAAGCCGAGGGCGAATCCGTGCGCGTCACGACCTCGCCGAGCGTCGACGTGCAACCGGGTGAGGCGGTGTGGCTGCGCTTCCCGCCCGAATGCTGCCATCCCATCGTAGCCGTCCCCGCTGGAGGTTCGCCGACATGAATCGTGCTTCGATCCCGTTCACCGTTCGGGTCGCGACCGTCGTCGCCGCGACGCTCGCGTTCGGACCGGCGGCCGTGTCGTCGGCATCGTTTGCGACGCCCGACCTCGCGAAGGCGAAAGCCGAAGGGCTGGTCGTGTTCTACACGTCGGTCGACGTCAGCGTCGCCGAACGGCTGGCGCGCGACTTTCAAGCCAAGTACGGGATCAAGGTCCAGGTCGAGCGCACCGGCAGCGAGCGCGTCTTCCAACGGGTCGGCCAAGAGTACGGCAGCAACTTGCACGTCGTCGACGTCGTGAACACGTCCGACGCCGCGAACTTCTTGGTGTGGAAAAGCAGCGGCTGGCTCGCGCCGGTTGCACTCGAGGACATTGCGCGCTTCTGGCCGCCGGAGTTTCGCGACCGCGACGGCACCTTCGCGACCTGGCGCGCGACGCTCTCGCCGATCGCCTACAACGCGTCGCTGGTGAAAGCGAGCGACGCACCCAAGACCTGGGCCGATCTGCTCGCGCCGCAATGGAAGTCCAAGCTGGTGAAGGCGCATCCGGCCTACAGCGGCAGCGAGATGACCGCCGACTACGAGCTGATGAAGGCGTTCGGCTGGACGTACCTGCAGAAGCTCGGCGCGCAGAGCGTCATGCAGGTGCAATCGTCGACCGAACCGCCCAAGGTGCTCAGCCGCGGCGAACAGGGCGTGATGGCCGGCGGCAACGAGTACGTCGTCTTTCAGTTGCAGGCGCAAGGCAGTCCGCTCGTGCTCGTCTATCCTCGCGAGGGAACGCCGTTCGAGACGTCCCCCGCGGCCGTCATGAAGGACGCGCCGCATCCCAACGCCGCCCGGTTGTTCTATCAATATCTGTTCAGCAAGGACACCCAGCAGATGCTGGTCGACTTCGGCGGGCTGCGCTCGGTGCGCGCCGGATTGAAAGAACCGGCAAATCGCGTGCCGATCACGCGCATCCGGCTGTTCCACGACGATCCCGCCGGCGTGCTCAAGACGAGCGATGAGATGAAGACCAAGTATGCGCAGTACTTCGGCACCTGACGCAGCGACCGGCGTCGCCGCCGCGTTTGCGGGGCGCCTCGCCGAGCTCGCGCGCGCACCGTTGCCGCCGCCGATCGCGCACGAGGCCGAGCGTGCGCTGCTCAACGCGCTGAGTCTGGCGATTGGAGCCTCGCGTCACGCCGGCGTCGACGCGATCGTCGCCGCGGCCGACGCGCTCGGCGCCCACGGTGAGGTGGCGATTCCGGGCCGCGATAAGCGCACCGACGCGCATTTCGGGGCGCTGGCCGCCGGATTCGCCGCGCACGTCGACGATTTCGACGACACGCATCTCTTCACGGTGATCCATCCCGGCGCGGCCTGCATGGCCGTCCTGATCGCGCTTGCGCGCGAAACGGTCCCCAGCGGCGATCACGCCTTGCGCGCCTTTGCGGTGGGCTGCGAAGCGCAGCTCCGCGCCGGCGTTTCGATCTCACCCGAGCATTACGACCGCGGTTGGCACATCACCGGCACGTGCGGCGCGATCGGTGCCGCGGTGACGGCGGCGCTGCTGCTCGGCTTCGACGACCCGGCGCTCGCGCGCGCGGTGCGGCTTTCCGCGACCATGCCGCTCGGACACCGCGATGCGTTCGGGACGATGGCCAAGGCCTTTCATCCCGGCAAGGCCGCGGCGAACGGGCTCCTCGCGGCGCGGTCGGCGGCGCAGGGGCTGGACGCGCCGCTCGACGTGATCGAAAACGAGCACGGATTCGCGGCCGCGCTTTCGACGCGCTTCGATCCGCAGCAGATGATCGGCGCACCCGGCGCGCGCTGGGAGCTGGCCGAAAACACCTATAAGCCGTATCCGTGCGGAATCGTCGCCCACCCGTCGATCGACGCCGCGCTGCAGCTCGGCGCGCGCGTGCAGCTCGGCGAGATCGTCGCGCTGCGCGCGCACTGCAACCCGTTGGTCGTCGATCTGATGGGAAACCTCGACCCGGTCGATGGGTTGGAAGCGCGTTTCTCGGCGGTCCACGGCATTGCCGCGGCGTTGTGCGACGGCCGGGCCGGCCTGGCGCAGTACGAGGACGAACGCGTGCGGCGCGACGACGTGCGCGCCGTCCGCGCGAGCACGCAGCTCGTCCCCGACGGCAACATCGCGCGCGACGCTGCGCGGCTCGAAGCGCAATTGCGCGACGGAACGACGATCGAAGAGCGCGTCGAGCACGCGCGCGGCAGCACGGCGCGGCCGTTGACCGACGACGAGCTCATCGCCAAGGCGTACGCGCTGGTCGAGCCGGTGCTCGGCGCGGAATCCGCGGCGCGGCTGCGCGAGGACGTCTTCGGTTTGGATTCCGCGGCGAATTGCGGCGCGTTGCTCGCGGCGATCGTTCCCGGCATCGGTGCGCATGTCTAGCGCGGCCGCGCCGGTCGCCGGCGCATCGGAAGCGCTCGCGGCGTTCGCGGTCGTCGAACACGCGGGTGAGGGTTTCGTCGAGGCATTCCGAACGGCGGAGGCGCGGCTCGCGGCAGCGGGCGCGGTCCTGGTTTCACCGCGCGATACGGCCGAACGTGCGAAGATTGCGCTGGCGTCGAATGCAGCGGTGCTGCGGCGCGCGTTCGTCGCCGCGACCGCGCTCGCGTCAGTCGACGCGATGCGCGAAGATGCCGCCATCATCGGCGCCGCGCTCGCAGCGGCCGAGATCGCGCCGTACGACGATCGAGCGCCGGCCGAAGCGATTGCGGTCGGGCGTGAGGTTGCGGCACGCATGCGCGGTGCGATCGAGTTCGACGCGCCGTGGGACGTCGAGGCGATCGCCGATCGGATCGGCGCCGCAGCCGGAGCGGCGCGACTCTTCGGCCTCGATGCGGGACAGGCACGTCACGCGTTGGGACTCGCCGCGACGCAAGCCGCCGGGCTTGGCGTTGCCGAGCCGGTCTCGGCGGGATATCTTACGCGCGGCAAAGCGGCGTTCGACGCGGTCGAGGGCGCCGCACTCGCGCGGGCCGGCTTCACCAGCGCGCCCGCGGCGCTCGAGGGTCGCCGCGGTTTGATCGCGCTCATGGCGCACGGTTCTGCCGAAGCGCTGATCCAAGGTCTCGGGACGCACTGGCTTTCCGTGGTGTCGTGACGATGCTCGCGCGCCAGCCGACGTCAAGTGCTGGCGCGACGCTGGTTCGCTACGAGAGCGAGTAGAGCGTCGCACCGGCCGCACCGGCCGGGATGAACCAGGTTTCATCGCCGACGACGCCGTCGATCGTCGCGCCGCGTTGCGTCTGGTAGGCGCGCACGGCGGCGTCGGTCTGTGGTCCGAAGATGCCGTCGATTGCGGCGGCATATGTTCCGACGACCGTAAGGCCATGCTGCAGGCGTGAGACCGCCGCGCCGTTCGCGCCTTCGGCGAGCTCGGGCGCGTCGACGTCGGCGGGAAGCGCCGCCCACGTTTGCGGTCCGACGATGCCGTCGACGGTCAAACCGGCACCGCCTTGGAATTGCTCGACGACGCTTTTCGTGATCGGGCCGAAGTTGCCGTCGATGCCGGTGTAGTCGAGCGTTTTCCGAACCACGAAAATGCGCTGAACGCGCTTCACGTCAGGACCGGTGGAACCCAGTTGGAGGGTCGGGCCGCTGTTCATGATGGTACACTCTTCTGAGATTGGGCGACCGATCTTACCGGGCAGCACAGGTGCGACCTCTCGCCCGTGCTCGAATGTGACCGGTTATACCGGAAACGGCAGGCCGACGTAGTTTTCGGCCATGCTCTGCGATGCGGCGCGCGAGTTGACGACATAGTCGAGCTCGGCGAGCTGCAGGCGGCGGCCGAACGCGTCGTCGTGGTCGTTGCGGTGCAGCATCGAGGTCATCCACCAAGAGAACCGCTCGGCCTTCCACACGCGGCTCAGACACGTGGCCGAGTACGCGTCGAGTTGCGCGGGGCCGCGACCGGTGTACCAGGACTCGAGCGCGCGCGAGAGGACCGCGACGTCGGCGATGGCGAGGTTCATGCCCTTCGCGCCGGTCGGTGGAACGATGTGCGCGGCGTCGCCGGCCAAGAACAGGCGACCGTACTGCATCGGTTCGACGACGAAACTGCGCATCGGCGTGACGGCCTTTTGCGTGATCGTGCCGGTAACGAGCTCGGGCGGATTTTCGCCCTCGAGCCGGCGTTTGAGTTCATCCCAGATGCGCTGGTCGGGCCATGCGGCGAGATCCTCGTCCGGCGCACATTGCAGGTACATGCGCTGCACCGCCGGCGAACGCTGGCTGAACAGCGCGAAGCCGCGCTCGTGGTTGGAGTAGATCAGCTCTTCGCAGACCGGCGGTGAATCGGACAGGATGCCGAGCCACGCGAACGGATAGACGCGCTCGAACACGGTGAGCCGGTCGGCGGGTATGGCCGCGCGCGTGATGCCGTGAAAGCCGTCGCAACCCGCGATGAAATCGCACGCCAGAATGTGCTCCGCGCCGCCGGCGTCGCGATAGCGGATCGACGGGGCAGCGGATTCGAGGCCGTCGACGTGCACGTCGGCGACGTCGAAATGCAGCGGCTGACCGGCGGCGACGTGTGCGGCGATGAGATCTTTCACCACCTCGTGCTGACCGTAGACCATGATGTCCTTGCCGGTCAGGGCGGGAAAGTCGATGTGGTGGCTGCGGCCGCCGAAGCGCAGGTAAACGCCGTGATGCACCAGGCCCTCGCGCCGCATGCGCGCACCGACGCCGAGCGCATCGAGCAGCTCGACCGTACCGTGCTCGAGCACGCCGGCGCGAATCCGCTGTTCGCAGTACTCGCGGCTGCGCAGCTCGAGGATCACCGATGCGATCCCCGCGCGGCGCAAGAGCAGCGCCAGAATCAAACCCGCCGGCCCGGCGCCGACGATGCCGACCTGGGTGCGCTCGACGTTCTCGGACAAACGGTTCACCGTTTCGCGGCGGGTTGTGCGACCAGCGGCGGCCGGCGCCGATGCCAATCGCTAACGCGCTGGTACGCGCGCCCCAGTGCGAACGCGAACGCGGGATCACCGCCGAGGGCGATGAGCTGCATGCCAAGCGGCATTCCGCTCGGACCGAAACCGATCGGGGCCGCGGCGGCCGGCAGACCGAAACCGCTCGCCGGTGTCACCAGGGGAATCGTCTCGTCGCGGAACGACGGCGCCGCGGGCGCGAGCGGCGCTTCGCTGCCGACGGTCGGCGCGAGCGCCACGTCGTAACCGGACGTCGCGCGCTCAAAGCCTGCACGCGACGTTGCGACGAGCTTCTGCGCGCTGCGCTCGGCGTCGTCGCCGACGGTCAACGCGAAAGCGACGCGGGCCCGAACGTCTGCGCCGTACTCGCCGCTGCGTTCGGGGAAGTACGGCGCGTGCGTCTTTGCCGCCGCTCGTTGTTGGATCGTGGCGACGGCCGGGATGAGCTCGTCGTCCCACCATGCGACGTCGTCGACGACGACGCCGGCGGAGCGCAGTGCGGCAACCGCGGCGTCGAGCGCGGTGCCGACGGTCGCGTCGACTTGATCCCACCATCCGCCGCGCAAGCGACAAACACGCCGGACCGCTGCGTCGGAGGACGGAACTGCGGCCAGAACCTCGTATACGCGCTGCACCGTCGCGAAATCGCGCGCGAACGGGCCGACCGTGTCGAGTCCGATCGCGAGCGGAAAGATGTCGTCGATCGGCAGCGCACCGGTCGCGGGGCGGATGCCGCACACGCCGTTGAGCGCCGACGGGATGCGGATCGAACCCAGCGTGTCGGTGCCCAGCGCGATGTCGGCCAAGCCGGCCGCGACGGCGGCGCCCGAGCCGCCGCTGGATCCGCCCGCGATCCGCGCCGGATTCCACGGGTTCGCGGTGCGGCCGAAGTGCGGGTTGTCGGTCGTTATCCCCCAAGCGAACTCGTGGGTGTTGGTCTTGCCGACGACGAGCGCACCGGCGCGCCGGAGCGCGGCGACGACCGGCGCGTCGCGCTGCGGGTCACGACGGAAAAACGACGAGCCGGCACGCGTGGGCAGGCCGGCGACATCGATGAGATCCTTCACGGCGAGCGCGAGCCCGTGCAACGGCCCGCGCGCATCGGGTGCGATCGCGTCGAGCCGCGCGGCTTCCCGGAGCGTGGTATCTTCGTCGATCGCGACGTAACAGTTCAACTGCGGGTCGAGCGCGTGAATGCGATCGACGAGCACTCGCGCGCGCTCTCCGACGGTCGTTTCAACCGCTCGACTCACGATGATTCCTCTCGCCTCGACGGGTGGGAGCGACGCTGTTCTCCACCCCGCCTCGGTGCTCCTGACCCGGCGCCCCGGAACGTCGTCGTCCCGAGCAAGCGCGGTTCGGCGGAATCGCGGGAAAGAACGCCGTGATGAATGCGATGATTGCGGGGACGATCGCGGGCGCGGCGGGAACGATCGCGCTGGACGTCACGACCTATGCCGACATGGCATTGCGCGGACGAACGCCGAGCGAGATGCCGTCCGAAGTCGTGCGCCTTCTCGCCCAACGTCTCGGGTTGAGCGCGTTGGCGACGCCCTCGGATCGCGCTGACGAGGCGACAAAGAATCGTCGCAGCGCACTCGGTGCGTTGCTCGGCTACGGCGTCGGAATCAAGATCGGCGCCGTGTACGGCTGCCTACGACCGCTTCCGTCGCGTTTGCCGCTCGGCGTCGCGGGGATCATCCTGGGCGGTCTCGCGATGGCCGCCAGCGACGTACCGGCGGTGAAACTCGGCGCGACGAACCTGGCCGAATGGGATGCTCCATCGTGGCTGAGCGACATCGTGCCGCACCTGGTCTACGGCCTCGTCACCGCCTCGGTCGCGCGCGCGCTGCTGCCGCGCGATAGCCGTTAGGGGTAGACGCCGACATCGACGGCCGATTCGCGGTCAGGCCGTTCGGCGCTCGGACCGCGCGCTCGCGGCGAGCGCGGCGAGCAGCGCGAGCACGGCCAGCGCGGTCACCGTCGCGACGAAGCCGTCGTCCGGCGTGCTCTGTGGCGCACGCAGTTGCACGAACGCGTAGATCGATCCGCAGAGCGCGACGCCGAGCGACGTACCGAGCCCGCGCGTGAGGTTGAGCACGCCGCCGGCCGAGCCCGAGCGTTGGAGCGGCGCGGCGCCCATGATCGCCGCGTTGTTCGCCGGCGTGAACGCGCCCAGTCCCGCACCGATCACCGCCAATGCGACGACGCGCAGGACGGTCGCGTCGCGACCGGCGATCAGCACGACCAGACCGACGGCGGCCAGTACCATTCCGGCGGTCGTGAGGCGGCGCAAGCCGAAACGGTAGGCCAACGCGCCCGCCAGCGGCGCGGTCACGCCGAGCGCAACCGGCAGCGCGGTGAGCTGCAATCCCGCGACGCCGGGCCCGATGTCGAGCGCGCGCGCGAGGAAGAACGGCACGATGAACAGCGTCCCGAACGTCGTCGCGTAGGCGAGCAGCGCGGCGATCAGTCCGAGCGAGAACGTTCGGTCGCGGAGCAAGGCGAGGTCGACGACGGGATAACGCGCCCGCTGTTCCCACGCGACGAACGCGATCGCGAACACCGGCGCACCGGCGGCCAGCAGTGCGACGGCTCCACGACTGCCGATGTGCATCTCGCCCGCGAAACTGAGCGCGCCCAGCGTGCACGCGACCGCCGGCAAGAACAATGCCGTGCCGACCCAGTCGAACGGCTGGGCATCCTGCAGATCGCGGCTGCGCGGCAACAGCAACCACCCCAATGCGAGCGCGACGATCCCGATCGGAACGTTGATCCAGAAAATCGTGCGCCAGTCGCCGATTTGCAGCAGCACGCCGCCGACGCTCGGACCGAGTGCGAGCCCGACCGCTTGCGCCGCCGCCTGCACGCCGAGTGCGCGCGCCAGTTGCGTGCGAGGTACCGCGTGCGCGATCAGCGCGACACTGTTCGCCTGCAGCATCGCCGCGCCGATCGCCTGGCACACGCGCGCGGCATCCAACGCGAGCAACGCCGGCGCGAGCGCGCAGAGCGCCGAACCGATCACAAACAGCGCGAACCCGAGCAAGTACAGCAACTTGCGGCCGGCCATGTCGGCGAGCCGGCCGATCGGCGCGACGAGCGCAACGAGCACGATCAAGTAGGCTAACGCGACCCACTCGACGCCGGCCAAGGTCGTACCGAACGCGCGCTGCAACGACGGCAACGCGACGGTGACGATGCTCGCGTCGAGCTGACCCATGAATGCGCCGATGCAGACCGTTGCGACGATGAACCACGCGGCATGCGGGCTCTCCCGAATGCGCGACGGGCGTGGCGCTTCCGCGCGCAGCAGCCAGGACTTCACCGCGCGAACGGCTTTCTTTCCGGCCGAAATACTCCTCGCCCGCGGGCGAGCTACGCGTTAGCGGTGATGTCCGCTTCCGCCGCCGCGCGACGAGCCGCTGCGCGTCGTGGTCGTCGTGCGGCTGGACCCGCGTGAGGGCGATCCGCTGGTCCCGCGCGATGTGCTGAAGCTGCGCGACGTGCTGCCGGCCGCGAAACCGCGCGAGCTATAGCCGGCGCGCGAGGTGTTGAACGAGTGCCAAGCGCCCAGCGGGGCGCGGCCGACCGGCGCGACGGCGCGGCCGACCGAGGTGTTCAAGGGTACGCGGACGCCGACGACCGGGCCCGGCCGCCCGAAGCGGTCGAACGCGAACGGGCGACCGAAGAACGGACGGTGCTCGAAGAAGAAGCCGCCGCCGCCGAAAACGAGCGTCAGCCCGAACGCCGGCCCGTAGCCGTACGGGAAGCCCGGATACCACCAGCCCGGCCCGAGATAGATCGGTTCCGGAACGGGACCCGCGTAGTGATACGGCGTGTCGATCTCGTTCGCGTCGAACTCGCCGCCGTTCGCGATACCGATAACGGTCACGTTCATGCCGGAGGCGAGCGTCAATCCGGTCGGGTTGATGATCGTTCCTTGGTGCAGTTCGACGTTGTCGACGAAGCCGCGATCGTCGCGCACGCTGATGTTGAAGGTGCCGTTGACCGAGATGATTCGCCCGTGGATCGTCTCGTCGCGATTAGGCTGCGCGTACGACGGAATGCCTTGCGCCGGCGCGATCGTTGGGAGTATGAGCCCCGCGACCGCCAGCGCGGTTGCCGCGAACCGCGGCGCGAAGCTCTTCAGGCTGATCATCGTCTTCTTCCTATTCCCCTCTCGGGGCAATATGTTCCGTACCGAGAACGAAAGAACGGGGCGTCACGTGCTGGGGACTTTGCCACCGACGGCGCTCCTCATTGTGTTCTAACGGGCTTCTCACCAAGAGCCAGGGCCGAAAGACTCAGCGCCGCGCCGGGCGCGCGAAAACCTTGCCGTCCGGTGGCGGTCGGGGCCAATGATGCTCTCGTTGGTTGCCGTATTCGCCTTGGGCTTCGTGGCGGGGCTGCGAACCCTGCTCGCTCCCGCCGCGCTGCTGCTGGTCCGCGGCGGAATCGCCGGCTACGTCGTCGCCGTCGCGTCGCTCGCCGAGCTCGGTATCGATCTCCATCCGAAGGCGCAATCGCGAACGCGGCCGATCGCACTGGCCGGGCGCCTCATCAGCGGCGGCGTCACCGGCTGGCTGTTCGTCAACTTCGCGCCCGCGATGCTGGTTTCGACGGGCGCGAACGGCACGACGTTTCTGCACGTCGCTCCGATCGTCGGATCCGCGGTCGGCGTCGTCGGAGCTCTCGCCGGAGCGTTCGGCGGCAAGGCCGCGCGTCTGTGGCTGATCGCGCGGATCGGGCGCGTGCAGGCGGCCGTGGCCGAAGACGTCGTCGCGATCGCGATCGCGTGGGTCGCGCTGGCACTCGCCGGTCCGCGATGACGCCTGCGCCGGCCGAGCACGTCGTCGAAACGGCGCGTCATCGGACGTTCTATCTCGAATCCGGTCCGCCGGATGGGCCGCTGATCGTGTTCGTGCACGGCTGGCCTGCGCTGGCGATCTCGTGGCGACCGCAGCTCGAGCATTTCGCGGCCCTCGGCTATTACTGCGTCGCACCCGATATGCGCGGCTACGGCGGCTCGAGCGCACCGCGAACGCGCGAGGCGTATGCGCTCGAGCAGATCGTCGGCGACATGGTGGAGTTGCAGCGCGCACTCGGCGCGGAGAGCGCGGTCTGGATCGGGCACGACTGGGGCGCGCCCGCCGTGTGGGAACTCGCGCGACATCATCCCGACCGGTGCCGCGGCGTCGCGGGCATGTGCGTTCCGTACACGGCCGACGGCTTTGGGCCCGCCAACCTGATCCCGCTCGTCGATCGCACGATCTATCCGGCCGACGAATATCCGGCCGGGCAGTGGGACTACATGCTGTTCTATCAGCACGAGTTCGAACGCGCGCAAGCGGCGTTCGAAGCCGACGTGCGGGCGACGATCAAGGCGATCTTCCGTTCCGGCAGCGCCAAACAGCTCGGCCGGCCCGCGCGCACGGCGACGATCACCCGTGACGGCGGCTGGTACGGCGGCATGGGACGCGCTCCGGATCTGCCGCTCGACACGGCGGTGCTCTCGGCGGACGATCTCGAACGCTACGTCGCGGCGTTCGAACGCACCGGCTTCTTCGGTCCCGACGCGTGGTACGTGAATTCCGAGCGCAACATGCAGTATGCCGCGGCGGCCGAGCGCGTCTTGTCGCTGCCGGCGCTGTTCCTCCATGCGCGCTACGACACGATCTGCGAGACGGTCGAATCGCGGCTGCCCGATGCAATGCGCCGCGATTGCATGAATCTCACCGAGCACGTTCTCGACACCGGTCACTGGATCGCGCAAGAACGTCCGGCGGAGGTCAATGCGGCGCTCGAGACGTGGCTGCGCCGCTGCGTCAGCCCTTGAGCCGGCGCTCCGCCAGATCGAGCGTCGTCAGCACCCGGCGCAGCACGGCATTGTCGATCTCGCCGCGCGCGCGCAACGCGATGAGCGCCTCGCGCTGCGCGGCGATCACGTCGCGCTCGGCTTGCCAGCGCTGCCGTTCCTCCGGCGGAACCGTGCCTGCGGCCAGTTTGTGCGAGACGAGCTTTTCATGTTCGTAGCGTCGCCGAAGGTCTTTGGCGTGCGCGGCGTCGACACGGCCGTCGCGCTCCAACGCATCGATGCGCGTCAACGCCGCTTGCGCGATCTCGGCGACCGCGCGCCGCAGGTCCTCGCCTTCCTCATCCTCGCCTCCGGCGGCGTTGAGCACGGTGATCAAACCGGGGAGCGTCAGACCGCCGCCGACCAGGGTCACCAGAATGACACTGAAGGTCAGGAAGATGACGAGATCGCGATGAGGAAACGGCGCGCCGCCCGCAATGGTGAGCGGTAGCGCGAGCGCCGCGGCGAGCGAGACGGCTCCGCGCAGACCCGACCACGCCACGATGAGCGCATGCTTCCAATCGCCGTCGGGATGTTCGGACGAGCCGCCGATGAGCGGTGCGTATTCGGTGCCGAGCACCCACGCAAAGCGCACGACGATGACTGTCGCGTTGACGGCAAGGGTATACCAAACGATGCTTTGCCACGAGTAAAGGTGGAGCACGTTCTCGGCAATACCGCGTAGCTGTAATCCGACGAGGAGAAACAGCAGCGCGTTGGCGACGAAAACGAACGTCTCCCAAAAACCGATCAACCGCAAACGCGACG
>Ga0182024_10011781_pt1 | contig 17465 bp, 16 predicted proteins | sample P32metaG_FD_120480 | JGI IMG/M metagenome (GOLD analysis project Ga0182024, IMG submission 120480) | Permafrost microbial communities from Stordalen Mire, Sweden - P3-2 metaG (Illumina Assembly) | ecosystem: Environmental > Terrestrial > Soil > Wetlands > Permafrost | place: Sweden: Stordalen... | reverse complement strand
CGACCGGGGGCAGCAGGTCGTCCAGCGAAGGTCCCCTGCTGCGACGCCAAAGTGGTGACCACAGCGCGCGAAAGGCAATACGACTCTCGTTGGCGTTGTGTCGGGACGAAAGAGTTCGGAATCGAACCAGGTCGCACTCGCCCAACTCGGTGAGCGCATCGGCCAGGTCCGTCATCGAGTCGCCCAATGATTCGAGCGACCCGTCCAGGTCGAGCCCCACTCGCAGCCGCGAATTAGTCATGGCGAAAGGACGCGCTGGCGCATCGAGCTCGTCCATCGCGGCCAGAGTTTCACGGCCCAGGGGCCGAAGGGCTCGGTACTGGTCGCCACCAGTCCAATTTGTTGGTCGACGTTGAGTAACATCATCGCGCCACTCTGGCCGAAGTGTCCGAAGCTCTCCGCCGGCCAGTCGCCCATCCAGTGCTCCTTGGTCCCACGAACTTCGGGTCCCAAACCCCAAGGGCACGGCGAGAATCGACCGAAGCCCGGCACGATGCCGCTCAACTCGGGAAGATAGGCCTTGATCTGACGATTTCGAGTCTGCGTGGTCACTGCGTCGGGACGCAACCAGGCCGCTGCCAACGTCGCGAGATCCTCCGTCGATCCGTACACGTCGGCGCACGGGCGGCCTCGGAGCTGCGTTGTCTCCATGCCCAAGGGAAGAAAGACACGCTCCTTCAGCCACTGCGCCGGGTCGCGGTCCTGGACCACCACGCTCACGGCGTGATCGATGCCGACATTGGAGTAGACGCGCTTGGTGGCGATCGCCACGGTGGGGTCACCTTCTTCGAGGCCTAGTCCACTGCTATGCGAAAGCAGGTTCGCCAACTTCGCGCCGTGGGGACCGAAGTTCTGCGTGAACTGGTGCAGGTCCAAATCAATCTCGACTCCGAAGGCCATCGCGACGGCCATCTTGGAAACGGAAGCCCACGATCGAACGACGTCGAGATCGCCCGCTTCGCCGAGGCGTTCAACGTTTCCGTCCTTTAGACGAAAGAGGACTACGGCCGGAGCGCCGGGCCAGCCTTCGACCAATTGGCTATCGCTCACAACACTCGATGTTATCCAAGGCCCCTAAGGTCTTGGTCGTGATAACGGTTCTCAGCGGCGGGGTGGGCGCCGCACGACTCCTCAGCGCGCTGAGCGGCGTGCTCGATCCCTCCGAGATAACGGCGATCGTGAACGTCGGTGACGATCTAGTACTTCACGGGTTGACCATCTGTCCCGATCTCGACACGATTGCCTACACCTTGGCCGGACTGAACAACGATGAGCTGGGCTGGGGTCTTAGCGGAGAGTCCTGGCGGGTAATGGATGAACTGGCCGACCTGGGTGGAGCGGACTGGTTCCGACTCGGGGACCGCGACCTCGCCACCCATCTGTACCGCAGCCAGCGGCTGAGCGAAGGAGCCACCAAGAGCGAGGTCACCCGAGAGCTTTGCCAACGCTGGGGCGTGAAGGTGCGACTACTGCCAGTGACTGACGACGACGTCGCCACCCAATTCGAGACCGAAATTGGGCTACTCAGTTTCCAGCAGTACTTCGTACAACATCATCACGACGTGAAGGTGCACGGGATCGAAGTCCTAGGGGCCAGTGCGGCCCACGCGACCCCCCAGGTGCTGGCCGCCCTCGAAGCGTGCACGCGCATCGTGATCGCCCCTTCCAACCCACTCATCTCCATTGACCCGATCCTGCAGATCCCCGGCGTTCGCGCGATCCTCGAGCGCCGTCATCACGACGTGGTGGCGGTCTCACCCATCGTCAACGGCGCCGCGGTCAAGGGTCCCGCCGACCGACTGCTCGGTGAACTCGGTCACGAAGTCTCGTGCGTGGGCGTGGCCGACTTCTACCGGGGCCTCTTGGGAACCTTGATCATTGATGAAGCCGACGCGCAGCTGAGCAACGTCATTCGAGGGCGCGGCATCAACGTGCGGGTGACCACCACGATCATGGCCGCGCCGGCCAATGCCCGGCGACTGGCCCACGAGGTGGTTCGATGAGAGAACTACGGATCATTCCAATTCTTGGCGTGGGCATGGTTCAAAAGGGTGACGATCTGGTGTCGCTCTTTCTGGAGGCCCTTCACGCCCAGGGTGAGTCGCTGGCCCATCACGACCTCATCGTCGTCACCAGCAAGGTCGTTTCCAAGTCCGAAGGTCAGGTGGTCGCGTTCGACGGCACCGAAGCGCACAAGGTCGCCCTCATTGAACAGGAGTCCACCCGAGTGCTTCGACGGCGCGGGCCGCTGCGCATCACCGAGACCCGCCACGGCTTCATCAACGCCAACGCCGGGGTCGACCTCTCCAATACCGCCGACGGCACGGCCGTCTTGCTACCCAAAGAACCGGACCGTTCGGCCCGACGATTCCGGGCCGAAGTGGGACGCCGGCGCGACGTCGACGTGGCCGTAGTGATCACCGACACGTTCGGGCGGGTCTGGCGTATCGGTGTCACCGACGTGGCCCTAGGCTCGGCCGGCCTCAAACCCGTACTTGATCTGCGCGGCACCACCGACGCCAACGGACGGACCCTCGAAGCGACCGAAGTAGCCATCGTCGACGAGATTGCCGGCGCGGCCAACCTGGTGTTGGGCAAGGCGCTGGGCACGCCCTTTGCCCTGCTGCGCGGACTCGATGAGTCGTACTTCGGCGAGGGATCGGTCGCGGACGATATCGTGCGCTCCAGAAACGACGATCTCTTTCGCTGACTACACGCCGCCCAGACGAACGTCACCGGACAGCTCTGATTCGGGAGCTACGTGCTCTTTGGCGCCCACCACGCAGGTCGCGCCCAGTTTCGAAAATCTACCGATTACCGCTTCGGGCCCAATGATAGAAAAACGGACCTCACAGCCTTCTTCGATGACGGCCCCCGGTAAAAGGACGACGTTCTCGAGGACCACGTTGGCACCCACGTGGCAATCACGGTCGACCACCGCATTGATCAGGGTGGCGCTCTTGGCCACCTTGCTGGAACGGTGGGACCACGATCCATTCACTATTTTCGCCACCGAATGACGAACGTCGCGCCCATTAAGAATGTCGAGATTGGCCTGCAAGTACGTATTGGGAAGTCCCGTATCGAGCCAGTAGGCGTCGTCGGGCATGGCGTAGAGCACGCCGGCGGCGGCGAGCGCGGGAAAGGTGTCGCGTTCAATACTGACCCGTCCGGTGGGCGCAATTCGGTCCAACACGCTCGGTTCAAAGATGTACGTTCCGGCGTTGATGAGATTGGTCGGCGCCTCGCCCGGAGGCGGCTTTTCCACGAACGCGATCACTCGGCCTTGGGGCGTGGTTGGCACCACGCCAAAGCGCGAAGGGTCCTCGACCGGATGAAGCGCAATGGTCGCTTCACCGCCCTTCGTTCGGTGAAAGGCCAGAAACTTGGTGACGTCTAGGTTGGTGAGCACGTCGCCGTTCACCACGAGGAAGGTCTCGTCAAGGCCAGCCTGCTCAGCGGCGAAACGGATTGCTCCGGCGGTGTCGAGCGGTTCCGATTCAACGGCGTAGGTGACGTTCACTCCCGCAATAATGCTGGAGGGATAGGCCTCCATGAAACGGTCGGGCAGGTAACCCAGGGAAAGAACGGCGTCGGTCACGCCGTGACTGGCCAGTTCTTCAAACACGCACTCGATCATGGGCACTCCCACCAAGGGCAGCATCTGCTTGGGCGTGTGGTACGTCAAAGGACGTAAACGCGTTCCCTCGCCGCCGACCAGAATGATCGACTTCAAGATCAGCCCTTAGAAGTCGTAGTGGTTGATAACGGAATGGTGGTCGTCGTCGAGGTGGTGGTGCCACCGGCCGCGGTCGTCGTGGTGACCGGAAGCGTGGTGGTGGTCGTCGCCGCGGCCGTGCCGGCCGACACCATCGCGTCCACCGTGGTGGTGCTGGGAGCCGTTGGGGTCACACCGGTTGGTTCGAAGGCCATGGTGACACGCATGTACTCCTTGAACTTAATCTTGGTGGGATCGGTCGTCAGGGTCGGCTTCTTTTGAGAGATCGAGGACCAGTAGGCGTAAACCACCTTGGCGGACTGACCGGAGTACTTCGACGTCGCGGGGCAGGTCTGACCGTTTCGGTAGGTGGTCTTGGTGTCGGCCTGGCCGTTCGAGGCCGGAACCGCCAGCTCGCTGCTGCTCACGGTCAAACCGGGGAACTCGTCGGCGAACTGCGAAACGGTGGCGTTGTTGCCAGCGTCGGCGGCCGTCGTGGGACTAATTCGGATGACGTTATTGGTCTGGAGAATGAACCCTCCGGCCGAAGTGGGGTCCGGGGTGAGGTCGCGCAGGGTCACGCCGCAAGCCTGAATCGAGAGCCCGGCGTACCAGGTGGTACCGATTGCGGGCGCAGTGGCGTGTTTAGCCTTGGCGGGATGTTGGTAGTCGTAGCGCGCCCAAACGGCGGCCAAAAGGCCCAGCACCACGATGACCACGAGCACTCCGTAGTAGTTGCCGGGACGGGACTTCTTGTAGGCCTTGCCGCCCCCGGTCGCCCCGACCCTACTAACCATTTTTCCCGTTGCACTCTTAGCCACGCGTGCCACGCTACTAAAGAATGCGAGTGCGGCACCAAACGCGTGCGAACGAAGCTCTTTGTATAGAAATGCGCGAAGTCGCAATTTTTTTAACGCGACGGGTGCGGACAAAGGCTGAAGGTCGCGGGGTTTCCGAGACACGTGCCGCGTAGGGGCGGAGGGACTCGAACCCTCACTGGAGGCGGTTTAAGCGCCTTGCCTCTGCCAATTGGGCTACGCCCCCACGCGGAACCGTCGCGTTGTAACCGTAACGCAATGCTACGAGTTCCAAAACTCCATTTTTCTTATGTTGACTAACTAGGCTGGTTTGATGATTCGCGTGCGTCGTCGGGGCACGACTCGATCAACTCCCCTCCTAGTTATTAGCGTGCTGGTGCTGAGCGGACTGCTGGTGCCCTCGGTCGCCGCGGACGGCTCCATCGCGACGACCAAGGCCCAAATTGCCCGGTTATCAACCACTCTTTCCCAGGAGGAACAGGTCAGCGAAACCACGGCCAACGAATACGACGCCGCCAAGGTGAATCTGGCCAATATCAACGCGGACATCGTGAACCTCAATACCAAAGAGGTACGCAAGCGCGCCGCCATCGTCGTGACGTCCCAGGCCCTGGTCAATGCGTTAGTCAACGCCTACGTCTTCGGCGCCGCCCAGTCCCAGATCATGTCGCTCTTCAACCAGGACGTGACTTCAAGCGACGCCACCAAGGTCTACGAAGATCAAGTCGTGGGCAATCTGAACAAAATCAGGAACGCCTACGAAGCGGCCAAGCATTCTCTTGACACTACGTTGAAGCAAGTCACGATTCAACGAAGCCAGTCGCGAACGCAGACCCAACACGTCGCCGCACTGCTCAACGAGAACATACAAAACGAAGACGCCACGCAGGCCACGCTCACCAAGGTCACCCGAGAGCTCAAGGCGCAAATAATTGCCTACGAGATCAGCGCCGGCGCGCAGGCGGCGCGCAACCGCAACATCGCCGGCGAAGAGGAGGCCGTCGCGGCCGCCTCGGCCGTGGGCGGAACCCCCGCGGCCAACGACGTGCTCGCGGCCATCGCGGCCGCCGCCCCGCCGATCATCACCGAGATTGCCGGCACGGCCCAGGGCGACCTGTCGCTGCACTGGGCCGAATCACAGCTGGGCGTGCCCTACGTCTGGGGAGGCGAGACGCCCGGGGTGGGCTTCGACTGCTCGGGGCTCGTGCAGTGGTCCTGGAGTAAGGCCGGAATCGCCATCCCACGCACCACCGAATCCGAATGGCCGGCGATGGTGCACGTCTCACTCAGCCAACTGCAACCGGGCGACCTGCTCTTTTACTACAACCTCGACGACGACCACGAAGTCGACCACGTCGTCATGTACGCGGGCAGTGGTCCCTACGGCACGAGCACGGTCATCGCCGCCGCCCACAGCGGCACCAACGTCAGCTACGAACCGCTCTTCACCTTCGGCCTGGTGGGTGCGGCCCGCCCCTAAGTTACGATTGAACCATCCGAAATTCCATCGTCATTCCCGCCTATAACGAGGCGCCCCGTCTCGCTTTTGGCTTCGAGCGACTGCGCCCGATCCTCGAGGAACTGGACCCCTCCGATACCGAAGTAATAGTCGTCGACGATGGTTCGAGTGACGACACCATGCAGGTGGCCCGCGATCTTTACGGGGCGCTGCCCTTCACGCAATTCGTGCAACAGCCGGTCAATCAAGGTAAGGGTGCGGCCGTTCGACTGGGCATCGCCGTGGCGCACGGCCAGTACGTCATCGCCGCGGACGCTGATATGTCGATCCACCCTCGCCACTTGGTTGAGATGGTGGCGGCCCTGGCGCACTCCGAACTGGTGCCGGGATCACGCGTTGATCACGGACATATTGATTACAAGTCTCCACTGCGCACGTGGGCGGGCGAGGTCTTCAGCCTTCTCGCGCGCCATTACAGCGGCACCACCCTTCGCGACACCCAGTGCGGCTGCAAGGGCTTCCAGCGAGGACCGGCCCGACTTTTGGGCCTGCTGGGAATGATCGACGGCTTCGCCTTCGACGCCGAGATGTTGTTTCTGGCCAAGCAACTGGGGCTCACCGTCACCCCGCTGAAAGTGACGTGGGATGACGTAAGTGGCTCTTCGGTGCGAATGGGCCGTGACACGCTGGCCATGGTCCGGGACCTTCGGGCCTTGCCGCGCACGCGCTACGTGAACCCGGTGGTGGAACTTGGTCACGACGTTCACGCACGCGACATCGATAACGCAGCCCGTCAGACGCGGGTCCGAGGTTTGGTCCTGGCGCGCGGCGCGCGCAACGCGCTGCTGGTGCTGCCTCGCGATGGCTCACTGGCGGGACTGGGAATCGCCGAAGCGCTGCGCGGCACGCTGCGCACGGCGGGGTTGGAAGAGCTGCGCGCACGCACCTACGAAGCGCTCTAGTTAGAGCGCGGCAAGATCCAGTTGGCGACCAGCTCGGGAGCGCGGTCGCCCCACTCTTCGGCGGTGATGGCGTAACGGGCGTGGTCCTCCCAAGCTCCGTCGATTTCGAGGTAGCGCTCGGCCACGCCTTCACTGCGCAGGCCCAGCTTTTCCACTACCCGTCTTGAAGGACCGTTTCGCGGGATGATGTTCACTTCAATCCGGTGCAGCCGCAACGACTCGAAGGAGTATTGAAGAATCGTCACCACCGCTTCGGGCATGAGGCCTTGTCCGGCCACCGCTTCGTCAATCCAGTAACCGATGAACGCTGACTGTAAGGGACCTCGTTGAATGGACGACAAGGTGATCTCGCCCACGAATCGTCCACCGAAGAAGATGCCGAATCCAAAGGCCGTGCCCATCTGGCGCTCGCGTTCGCGCACGGCGCAGCGACTGACGAAACTCCGTTGGTCTTCGGCGAGCGACGACGAATGGGCCGAACGAGGTTCCCATTTGACCAGCCAGTCGTGGCAGCGCACGCGCACCTCTCGCCAACCCTCGTAGTCCTGTTCGTTCATGGTGCGCAGTATCACGCGCCGGCTGTGCAGCGTTATGGGTGAATAGATTGAACTTTTGGTGGTCACCACGAACTACTCCTCACAGATACATCGTTACAGGTAACGGCGTCTCACGCACGTTGACCGTGCAGCAGCGAGGCCGTGATGCCGTCAAGAATATCGTTCTCGCTACTCAACAGTTCGGTGACCCCAAATCGCTCCATCACCGCGTCGAGCACGTAGAGACCCGCCACCAAGACGTCTTCGCGACCGACCATCATGCCCGGGTGCGTGAGGCGCACCTCGGGCGTTTCACTGGCCAATCGGTCTCGCCACCTAAGTACCGTCTCCCGGCTGAGATGACGGTGATGGACCGCGTCGCGGTCATAGTGAGCGAGTCCGGCGTCAAGCTGGGCCAGCGTGGCGACCGTTCCGGCCAGTCCCACCAGACGCACCTCGCTGTCCAAAGCGGCAAAGGCCGGCACCATCCCGAACGCGCGATCAAGTTCGAGGTCAATCATTTCTCGGGCGGCCGCCGCGCCCTCGGGGTTCACCACCCCGTGGCCGAGCGTGCGTTCGCTCACTCGCACGCAACCCAACTGCATGGAGTAGCTGAACATGGTGGAGCCCAACATCATGGCCATCTCCGTCGATCCTCCGCCGATGTCGAGCACCACCGTGGTGCGCACGTCGGGCGCCAAGCCCGACGTCGCGCCGTCGTACGAGAAGGCGGCCTCTTGGGCGCCACTGAGTATCTCCGCCGGCACCCCCGTGGTCCGACTGGCTTCGTCAAGAAACTCTTCGCCGTTGCTCGCATCACGCACCGCGGAGGTCGCGACCAGCAGACCGCGCTCGACGCCGGCTTCATCCATGAACCGCCGGTACTCGGCCAGTACCCGGTAGCTGCGCGCCAACGCTTCATCTTCTAGAGTGCCCGACGCGTCGACGCCCTGACTAAGACGCGTGATGCGCAACTCTCGACGCAGCACCTGGCCCTTGGCGTTCTCGATCAACAGACGGGTGGAGTTGCTGCCGCAGTCGAGGGCGGCCACTACCTCAGTCACGGGCGCTGCCCACCGTTACCTCGGGCACTTCGACGTGCGACGCCACCAGCGCCCCGACGGGATCATTGGCGCCCACCAAGTAGTTGGCCAAATGGGCGTGCAGGCACTTCACCCCCACCCGAGTTCCCCCCACTCCTCCGCCGGCCGCCACCAAGTCTGCGCGCACTACGGCTTCGCCGCGGCGTCGCGCGTATTCGTCGTGAGTTCGCGCGAGGTGCTCGGCGTCCACCAGTTGTTCAAAGCGATGCACGCCGCCACTTGCCTCGAGACGGCTCACGGCATCGCGCAGTTCGGCGTCGATCAGCCAGAAGAGGGTCGGCATGGGCGTGCCATCGCGCAGATGGGGTTCATTTTCAATTACCACCGGTCGCCCGTCGAGGCGGCGCACGACCACGGCGCACCGGCCGGCGACCGGTCGACCAAGCAGTTCCTCTATCGTAGCGAGATCGTCGGGCGACGCGTCACGAAAGGTGCTCAACGCCAGAACTCTAAGGTGCGCACGAATCGCGCCGCGAATCCGTTCAACAATCCGTGCTTCTTCGTTTGCGGGACCGCTCCGCTGCTGGCGAGCGAAGAGACCGACGAGGGCGACACGAGCGGTTGCAGACCGGGGTCGCCGGTGCTTTGAGAAACCTTGCCCGATCCGTCACCGGGCAGCACCTGGATCAGGCTCTGGCCGGGCGCCACCAGCTGATACTGCGCTCGAGCCAGCAGCGTGGCGGCCGCCTTCGAAGAGACTGACTTCGCCTGTAGCGTGAGCGACTGATCCTGTTGCTTGATGGCCGAGATTTGGGCCGCGGTAGTGTCAATTTCACTCTGTTGGTGCCAAAGGGCGCTGAGCGGGAACCAAAAAACCAAGGTAGCCATGGCCGTCACCACGGCCAGGGGCAGCATCCAGTGATTACGATCACGGTTGATGTAGTTATGTGTAGCTGTCACTTACCGCCCCCGACAAAGACGTTGCGCCTAGAAAACGAGCCTGATCCCCGAGTTGTTCCTCAAGTCTCAGCAATTGATTGTACTTCGCCACCCGCTCCGTACGTGCCGGCGCGCCACTCTTTATCTGACCGGCGTTGGTCGCCACCGCGAGATCGGCGATCGTCACGTCCTCAGTTTCGCCCGAACGATGCGAAATCACGGTGCTGTAGCGGTTCGCGTGCGCCAATCCAATGGTGTCCAGCGTCTCGGTCAGCGTGCCGATCTGATTCAGTTTGATGAGAATGGAGTTGGCCACTCCCCGGTCGATGCCTTTTTGCAGGAGTACGGAATTTGTGACGAAGTTGTCGTCGCCCACCAACTGAATCTTCTCGCCCAGTCGCGTGGTCAGGGCCGCCCAGCCATCCCAGTCCTCCTCGGACATGCCATCTTCCAGCGAGACAATCGGATAACGGCTCGCGAGATCGGCCCAGTAGTCAACCAATTCGAGGCTGGTCAAGACCCGACCTTCGCCGTCCAAGTGATAGGCCCCGTCACGGAAGAACTCGCTGGACGCCGGGTCCAGGGCAATCGCCACGTCACGGCCGGGCGTGCGGCCGGTCGCTTCGATTGCCTCGACCAGAATCTTTACCGCCGCCTCGTTGTTCTCGAGGTCCGGCGCGAATCCTCCCTCGTCGCCGACCGCGGTCGCGAGGCCGCGCTTGTCGAGCACGCTCTTTAACGAGTGATACGTCTCGGCCCCCCACTGAAGGGCTTCGGAGAAGGTGGCGGCGCCAATGGGCATCACCATAAACTCTTGAAAGTCAATCGAGTTCTTGGCGTGCACGCCGCCGTTGACGACGTTGAACATGGGCACGGGCAGCACGTGGGCGTTCACTCCCCCGATGTACTGGTACAACGGCAACTCGCTCTCCATCGCCGCGGCTTTAGCAACGGCCAGCGACACCGCGAGGAGGGCGTTCGCCCCGAGGCGGCCCTTGTTCTCCGTGCCGTCGAGGTCGATCATCGCGAAGTCCACCGCGCGCTGGTCGCCGGCGTCATAGCCTTCGAGCGCGTCGTGGATCTCGCCGTTGACGTGATGTACCGCGCCAAGTACGCCCTTGCCGCCCCATGCGTCGTCGCCGTCGCGAATTTCGACGGCCTCGTGCGATCCCGTCGAGGCGCCCGAAGGTGAAGCGGCCCGACCGAAGGCCCCCGACTCCAAATGCACTTCCGCTTCCACCGTGGGATTGCCCCGCGAATCCAATATTTGACGGCCGATGATGACTTCAATTGCACTCATGACATTTCTCCTAAAGATCTGTCCCAAGGTTACTTGGGGAGCAATTAGCCGGGTTGGTGTGACTCGGCGTCGCGAATCTCGTCGCGCAACAGTTGCGCCCGTTCTCGTAGCACGCCCTCAAGGTCGACGCCCGACCACAGCGCACAATTGACCAGCGCGCTCAACGCATCGCCCCACGCGTCGTCGACGCGCGACGTCGACTGCGCGTCGCTCGCGCATTGCGCGCTCAACGCTAACGCGCTAAGGGCGGCCAGGGCTCGGACTTTGGCGTCCTCGCCATTCTGCTGAGCCAGGTCGACCAGGGCGGCCTTGCGCAGCAATTTCGTGTAGAGGGTGAGCGCCGGCATCTGCCAGGCAATGCCATCGGTCACGCTCTGGCGACCCTTCTCATCACGTTTAAGGACTTCCCACCTCGAAGCGACGTCGTCCGAGCCGGTCACCTGCACGTCGCCAAAGACGTGAGGATGACGACCGATCAACTTCTCGCGCACCGCGTCGACTATTGAAGTGAAGTTGAAGAGATCCTCTTCGTCGCCTAGTTCGGCGTGAAAGACGATCTGGAACAGTAGGTCACCGAGTTCTTCTTGCACGTGCGCCGTCGCCCGCTCGAGACCGTCGCCGCTGGGTTCGACGCGCGAGAACGCCTCTAACGCGTCGAGGGCTTCGTACGCTTCTTCCAATAAATGGCGAGTGAGCGAGGCGTGATCCTGTTCTTGATCCCAGGGACATTCCCGCCGCAGACGACGCGCGAGATCCAACAGATCATCAATGGCGTCGCCAGCGGTGCGAAGTTCATCGATCCACAATGAGGTGAGGTGATCGGCCTGGCGGAAGGAGGTGAGTTCGTGCGCGTCGAGCGTAGTGATCACTTGGTCGTCCAGACCAAGGTGATGCAGCACCGTCACCCTGGTGGAGCCGGGCAAGCGACTGGCCACCGTCGCCAACACTTCCGGTGAATAGGTCTGCAGCACCAGCAGCGGTCCCGGCCCGCGCAGCGGCTCGCTGGATGAAAGTGCGTCGACCACGCGAAGAGCGTGGGCCATGGGATCGCGCCCCAGCGACGCGCTGGCCACGTCAATGATCGAGACCGCCGGTTCAAGAATCGTCGTGACGTCCGCTCGCCCCCGAAGCAGCTCGACGGTGCGTTCCGCCACGGCCGGTGAACCGGGCACCACGTAGAGCACCTCTGCGTTGGGCGATGACGCCGCCAACGTTATGAGGTCGTCGACGATAGCGACGTACAACTCTTCAAACGAGTGGGCCCGTTCGTACCAATCGTCGTAACTGACGATGTCCGTCAGTCCACCGGCGCCGGGATGGACCCTCGTGCGAAGGCGCGCCACCGGGGCCAGCGAAATCAGTTCCAGGGTGCGTTGGGTAATCAGTTCACTTCCGGCCGGGCCCAGACCGACTACCCGGACCACGGGCGGACTACTGATAGGAGGTGGCACTCGTCGTCAACGATTTGACCCGATTGACGTCGACCTTGGCGGGCAGGCTAGGGGCGAAGACCGATGGGCCGGTCGTATTGAGTCCCCATCGTCCGAAGGCGGGGTCGACCTCGATCGCGGCGCGATAGAGGATGGTCTCTTCCACCGTGTTGGCCGAGCTGGCGTTCTGGTTCTGCAAGTCGGCGAGCACCGCGCTCTGCGCCTGGGCGTAGGGCGTTGGCGTGCGCTTGGTCGGTGCGACGAAGAGCGCGTCGGTGGCGCCGTTATCGCTGATGTACTGCGGCGTGGTGGGAAACGTATTGAGCGCCGTCGTCGACACGTCGGAGCGAACACTGATGTACGACGTCGACGAGGGCGCGAAGCAGCCGGCCACTCCGCCGGCCGTTTTCGACGGATCGATCGAGAACTGCGTGGCCAGGGCCGCCACGGACTCGCCCCCCGCTTGGGCCACGGCGAAGGCGTTGACCTTGCTCAGCGGCACCACGGCGATGCTCACGCATAGGTCGTCGTAGCTAGAGGTGTGGCTGGCGTAGTACGTCTCCATTGATTTGGCGGTCAGAGGAATGGTGGTATCGAGCTTGCTCACGAGATAGAGCGAGGAAGCTTGCGAGGCTATCTCCGCGTTGCGCATTTCTGTCGGCATGGCGGCGAGCGCCGCGGCCGACGTTCCCGGACAGCTGTACTGCTTGGCGGCGGCCGCCTGCGTCAGCTCGCTTTCCAGAGAAGTCTCCGCTGCGGCCAAGGTCGCCGCGGTCGGGTGGTACTTCAAATGGGACTTCGCGTACTGGGTAATGGAAATCCCTTCGATGCGAAGGTTGGCCCAGGCCGCCGCTCCCGAGGCCGCCATCGTGTCATTGCCGCCACCAGTGGAGAAGCTCACGGGATCCAGCGCGGTCAGGTAGCACTGCAGCGCCGGCGTGGCGGTGATCGCCGCCAGTTCCGATCGAAACGTGTTGCCCGAGACCCGCGCGCCGTTGACGCCGAGCCCGGAAGAGGCACTGCTGAGGCCAAAAGCCGTGGCTCCAATGAGGGCTACTACCAGGAGGGCAACGAGACGACGCACTTCATCCATGCTAACGAGTCCCCACTACGGGGCTTTGGTCACCGCCACGAGTTCCCGCAACAATTGGAGCAACGCCTTGGGTGACGCGTCCTCGGAGGAGACCTCAATACGCAGTTCCTTGGTCGCTTCGACGTAGGCGCGCGAACCGTGAAGGCGCCGGAGTCGCATCTGCTGGCTCAGGGCCAGCTCCAGCGGGCCTAACTTGACGATCGGCTTTGATCGCACGCCCACCTTGGCCGGCATCACCACGACCGAACTGACCCCCAGCTCGAGACAGGTCAGCCGCAGCTGCGCCAATTCCAACAATCCCTGCGCGGCTCCGGGCAGCGGGCCGTAACGGTCCAGCCATTCACTCTGCAGATCGGCCAGCTCGTCCATAGTGGTAACGCCGGCGAGACGTCGGTACGCCTCGAGGCGGGCGTCGTCGGCTTCGACGTAGTCCTTGGGCAGGTGCGCCTCCCCGGGAACGTCGAGATTTATCGTGACCACTTCGGGCAGCACGAATCCCTTGGCGTCCGCGACCGCTTCGGCGACCAACTGCACGTACAGGTCGTAACCAACCGCGGCCACGGGACCGGACTGGTCGTGGCCCAGCAGATTGCCCGCCCCGCGTATCTCTAGGTCGCGCATGGCGATCTTGAAGCCGCTACCCAACGCGGTGTTGTCGCCAATGGTGCGCAGGCGCTCGTAGGCGGTTTCGGTGAGAACCTTGTCGGCCGGATGGAAGAGGTAGGCGTAGGCGCGCTGGGCGCTGCGTCCCACGCGACCGCGCAGCTGGTGCATCTGACCGAGACCCAGTCGTTCGGCACGGTCCACGATCAAGGTATTGACCGACGGCAAGTCAATGCCCGATTCGACGATGGTGGTGCAGACCAGTACGTCGAAGCGACGTTCCCAGAAGTCGACCATCACCCGCTCGAGCGTGCCCTCGTCCATCTGACCGTGGGCCACGGCGATGCGCGCGTCGGGGACCAGCTGGCCCAGCCTCTTGGCCGCTTGATCAATGTCGGCCACCCGATTGTGCACGAAGAAGACCTGACCCTCGCGAAGCAACTCGCGGCGAATGGCTTCGACCACCGCGGGCTCGCTGTACTCACCGACGTGGGTGAGGATGGGGCGGCGATCGGCTGGCGGCGTGGTGATCATCGAGAGGTCACGGATGCCAGCGAAGGCCATCTCCAGGGTGCGCGGAATGGGACTGGCGCTCAGCGTCAGCACGTCCACCCCGATGGAACGGGATTTGATCGACTCTTTGTGCGTGACGCCGAATCGCTGTTCTTCGTCGACGACCAGAAGTCCGAGATCCTTGAAGGACACGTTGTGCGACAAGAGCCGATGGGTTCCAATGACCACGTCGACCTTTCCGTCGTTGAGTCCCGCCAGCGTCTCTTTGGCTTCGCTGTCGTCCACGAACCGACTGAGCAGCGCCACCTTCACGGGAAAGCCGGCGAAACGGTCGGTCATGGTGGCGAAGTGTTGACTGGCCAGCAGCGTGGTGGGCACCAGCACGGCAGCCTGTTTGTTGTCCTGGACGGCTTTGAAGATGGCCCGCACGGCAACTTCGGTCTTGCCGAAACCGACGTCGGCGCAGATCAGACGATCCATGGGCCGCCCCAGTTCCATGTCGGCCTTCACGTCGTCGATGGCCTGGGCCTGATTGGCGGTGAGGGTGTAGGGAAAAAGCTCCTCCATCTCGCGCTGCCAAGTGGTGTCGGCACTAAAGGCGTGACCCACGGCGACCGTGCGGAGGCGGTAAAGGTCCACCAGTTCTTGGGCGACGAGATAGGCCGCGGCCCGGGCCTTGGCCCTCGTCTTTTGCCACTCCGCTCCGCCCATGCGTGACAGGGCCGGTGCGTCACCGCCGGAGTAGGGCGTGAGCGCGTCGATCTGCTCGGTCGGCCAGTAGCTACGACCGTCTTTGAACTGGAGAATGAGGTAGTCGCGGGTGGTGCCGTTGATGGCCCGCGTCGTCGTTCCCGAAAACCTGGCCACGCCGTGCTGGCGGTGCACCACGTAGTTGCCCACCGCCAGGTCGTCGAAGAAGCCGTCCACGTTCCTGGACCGCGTGCGAGCCACCCGGTGCACGGTGCGACGCCCGGTCAGGTCGCTTTCGCTCCAGACCACGATCTCGGGATCGTCGAGGCTGAAGCCCGAGGGCAGCGAGCTCTGCAGCACCGTGATGCGCACGTCGAGCACCTTGTCGGGATCGGTCGTGACCTCGAGTCCTTCGCCCCGTAACTGCTCGGACATCCGGTCGACGGCCTGCGCGTTCGAGGTCAGTACCACGCCACGCCGAGTGGTCGACCAACTGCGCACGTGCGCGGCGATGCGTGCGGCGTCGCCCTGTACCACGGGCGGTGAACCGAGACCGTTGGTGCTGGCCGACAGGGCGCCGACCGTGGCGTCGAGGGCTATGTCGATGCGACCCAACAGCACGCTCGACCACGGCGCGTGCAGCAGCGGAATCTCGGAGGTGGCCTGCCAGGTGGCGGCGACGGCGCTGGTCAGTTCTCGCTCTTCGTCGAGCAAATCGGTCAGTCGTTGTCGCACGCGCTCCGGCTCCACTACCACGCACGTCGCGCCCTCCACCTCGTCGAGCAAGGTAGTGGGCTCGTCGATGAACAGCGCCATCCAGCCTTCCATGCCGTCGAAGAGTTGGCCGGTCGCGAGGCGGTCAAAGTTAGAGCGGCCCCACGGGGCCGAGGAAACCAGTTCTTCGGCGCGCTTGCGGGTGGCCTCGTCAGGGATCCATTCGCGCGCCGCGGCAATGGTGGCTTCTTGAAGGTCGAGAATCGAACGCTGATTGGCTATGTCGAACGAGGTGAGCCGCTCGATCTCGTCGCCAAAGAAGTCGAGCCGCAATGGTTCGTCGCCCTGCGCCGGCCAGACGTCGACGATGCCGCCGCGCACCGCGAACTCCGCGCGATGCTCGACCAAGCTCTCGCGACGGTACCCCAGGGCCGCGAGTTGGCCAATGAAGCCGTCGCGGTCGAGTTCGCTCCCTCGGCGCACCACCAAGGGAGCCTGCATTGGTTCGGGCGCCAGCAGCTGGGCAATCGAACGGGCCGACGCCACCACGATGCGGGGCCGATCCTTTTGACGCAATTGCCAGCGCAGCAACGTCCGCGTCGCCATCACCGCGCTGTCCGGGCTCACCCGTTCGAGGGGATGGGTGTCCCAACCGGGCCACAAGACCACGGCTCCGTCGTCATCCATCAATGCCGACAGGGCGTCGCGCAGTTGTTCAGCCTCGGTCGAGGTGGCCGTGATCGCGATGACCAAGGGCGCCTCCAGCGCGAAGGCCCCCACCGTGAGCGGCGTGGCGTAGCTACTGGGCGTGAACGATCCCGCGGCATTGGCTTCGCGTAGCGACGGTCCTACCAGGTCAAGTACGCGCCTAAGTCCCCGCGACTCAGCCACGGGCGCCGTTCACGCGCCGCTGCGCGTCATCGAAGTCGTAATCCAGCAGCGCCTCGATCGCGTCGGCGGCGACGGAGACGTCGGCGGCCAGGGCCGCCTTACGGGCCCCGGTCGGACGTTGCAACACGTAGTCGGCCCCTTGTTCTTTTCGCACCGGCTTACCAATGCCAATGCGCAAGCGAGCGAATTCATTGGTGCCCAACGTCTGGGCGATCGAACGAAGTCCGTTATGTCCGGCCAATCCCCCGCCCAGCTTTAACTGCAGGCGACCGGGCTCGAGGTCAAGTTCGTCGTGGGCAATGACCAGTCGAGTGAGATCCTCCAGCGACGTGCGTCGCAGCAGCGGTGGCAGGGCGGCGCCCGATTCGTTCATGAACGTGGTGGGAACGGCCAGCGTGACGGGGCCGTTCGGTGTCGTTACGGTGACGGTGACGGCTCGCTGTCGACGTTCGAGCGAGAATCTAACTCCTCGGCGATCGGCGACCAGACGTACGGCGTCGCCGCCTACGTTGTGACGCGAACCGGCGTACTCGTCACCGGGATTGGCGAGGCCAACGATGACCAGGGTGCTCGGACTGCCTCGCCGAGCCTCTTCCCGCGAGCGCCGAAGCGCCACGACGAACTATTCCGCGGCGACGACGGGAGCAACGACGCTTTCCGCCGGCTTGGCGGTCAGCGCGACGCGTCCGGCGCGGGTGGTGACCACCGGTGTCGCCGGGTCGCCCACGGCCTCGACCCCTTTGGCCAGGACTACGT
>Ga0182024_10011780_pt1 | contig 17465 bp, 19 predicted proteins | sample P32metaG_FD_120480 | JGI IMG/M metagenome (GOLD analysis project Ga0182024, IMG submission 120480) | Permafrost microbial communities from Stordalen Mire, Sweden - P3-2 metaG (Illumina Assembly) | ecosystem: Environmental > Terrestrial > Soil > Wetlands > Permafrost | place: Sweden: Stordalen... | reverse complement strand
GCTCACATCTTCGGACTCCTTGCGACCGGCACGAGCGATAGCAATACGGCGCTGTTCTATACCGATACCAAAACGAACACGCTCCAAGAACTCGAGCAATAGAGAATCTTAGTCGCAAGAAAGTACTCCTGACTCCCGCCGGCGGAAAGGGAAGCCGCAGGGCGGCGAACAGGGCCCACGAGGGCCACGACCAAGCGCGGGTGAGCACATCGAACGGCACGCGTCACGTTTTGCGCGCGTGAAGCGTGACGTGAGAGCGCGATGAAGAGCGCGTTGGAACGGCCTGACGAACGGGTAAGAGTCTTGTGAAAGCGCTCCGGGATGCCTGAATTAGGCGCGTAAGAGCGGTCGTTCCGGGCTATAATTCGAGCATCCACTCCGGAAAGGAGAATTTATGCGAATCTCAAGATTACTTCCCGCACTTCTCGCGGCCGTTTTTATTATCGCTCTTCCCGCGCCGGCACCGGCACAGTTCGCGATAGGCGTCGGCGTCACGGTCGGCGTGCCCCCACCGCCTATACCCGTCTACACGATCGCCGTCGCCCCGGACCCTAACTACATGTATACGCCCGGTTACTGGGCCTGGGGAGGGGGCGGCTACTATTGGGTCCCCGGCGTGTGGCTGGCCGCACCCGCCGTCGGCGTCTACTGGACGCCGGGCTACTGGGGCTCCTATGGAGGCGCCTATCGCTGGAACGCCGGTTATTGGGGTCCCCGGGTCGGCTTCTACGGCGGCATTAACTACGGATTCGGTTACTTCGGCGCCGGTTTCGTCGGCGGAGTTTGGGCCGGCGGCGGCTTCCGCTATAACACCGCCGTGTGGCCGGTCAACCGGAACATCCACAACACCTACTACAATAAAACGATCGTCAACAACTACTACAACCATTCTCGCGTCAGCTACAACGGCGGGCGCGGTGGCATCTCGGCGCGCCCGACTCCGGCCGAACGCTCCGCATGGGCGAGCCGCCGCTACGGCGCAACGCCCGAGCAGGTGACTCACGCGCGATATGCCGCACAAGATCGCACTCTCTACGCGAAGACAAACGGCGGCCACCCACCAGTGACATCGACGACGCACGCCTACAACGCCAACAATCGTCCGGCGCACTATGGTACGGTCTCCCACGGAACGAGCGTCACCCATTACAACGGGACCACGCACACCGCGACGCATTACAATGGGACCACACACAGCGCGACGCATTATAATGGGACAACTCACACGGCAACGCATTACAACGGCACCACGCACACGACCACGCATTCCAACGGGACGACGCACGCGCAGCCTGCGTCGGCCGGCCATCCGAATCAGGGCAACGAAGGCCACAAGCCTCCAAAGCACTAGCCCCGGAATCGCAAAAGTCAACGGGGCCCCGCTCGGGGCCCCGTTGCCTATCTTGCGATCGGCAAGCCGCGCGAATCTAGCGGGACGCCGAGCATCAAACGAGTCACCTCGTCGTAGTTTGCAATGCCCGCTGCGATGCGATTGCTTTTTAGGTAAGCGTTATACGTGCGCCACGACCAATGCGCGAGCGCCACGTTGATGTGGCGCGCGTTGCGCCGCCGAATCGCCATAAAATCTTGCCAGACGAGCGGAACGAACTCGCGACGCGCATAGTGGCGTTTCTGCGGCAGATAGAGAAAGAGCGCGAACCACCCCGCGTACCTCACGGCCGGATCCTTAGAACGCAGACAGGTCACGATTGCGAGATAGTTCGCCTCGTCTTCGCGAGCGTAGGCCGCGACGTGACTCCACTCGTGCGCGTAATCGAAGGGGCGCTCGAACCAGAACAAATCTGAAGCGGTTGCCACGTTGAGCGTAAACGGGTTGATGAAGCCGTCCGTTCCGGTAGCAAGCATGAAGGGATCGGCCACGGTCGGCTTGGCTGCGCCGACGAGCGGAGCCCACGTGTCGCCGACGCGCTGCACCGCCGGCAGCCATGCGGCCCGCAGTGCCGCAAGATCGAGCGGCAGTCTCGCGCGCGCGTGTGCGGACGTTGCCAGCGCGTTCATCTGTGACATCGCGCGCCTTTGCAAAGCATCTGCAGCCTGCGGCGTCACCCGGGCCAGATCGTACCGCACTCGAGTCTCGAGCGGTGCGCGCGCGTAGTTCCAGGCCCAACTCAGCTCGAACCACACGGCGTAAAGGCCAACGATCGCGGCGCAATTCAAGAGCAGAGCGCCAACGTGCGCGCCACGACGCACGCGCCGTCGAGCGAAGAACACGATCTGCCAGACGATCGCAGCGACGCCGGCCAGCGCGGCCACATCGCCGAGCGACCACGGCAGCGAATTGGTGATGGGAAATGCGTTGCGTTCCCAAACGGGATAGGCGCCGTTGGCGTAGACGCGCTCGATCCAACCCGCCTGTGGTTGTACGAGCAATGCGATCGCGCCCAGCGCAATCGCCGCGACCTTGAGGCTACGCTTTAGCGTTTGCTGTATTGGAAACGTTTACGGGCACGCTTGCGGCCGTACTTTTTCGATTCCTTTTCGCGCGGATCGCGCGTGAGGAAGCCGTTCTTTCGCATCGTTTCTTTGAGCGACTCGTCCATTTCAACCAGCGCGCGAGCGATGCCGTGACGAATCGCGCCCGCTTGGCCCGTCACGCCTCCGCCTTCAGCCTTAACGCGGACGTCGAAGCGCGAAACGCTCTGCGTTGCTTCGAGCGGTTGGCGCACGATCTGCAGCAACTGGGGACGCGAAAAATATTCGTCGATCGGCTTGTTGTTGACGGTAATGATGCCTTGGCCGAGCATCAACTTGACGCGGGCGACGGCGCGTTTGCGGCGCCCGGTCGATTGAATTACTTCGATAGGCTCGTTCAAACAATGCTCCTACGGCAACGACGACGGCTGCTGTGCGTCGTGAGGATGCTCGGCGCCCGTATAAACGCTCAAACGGCGCAGCTGCACGTCGCGCATGCGATTGCCCGCGAGCATTCCACGCACGGCCTTCTCGACCAGCCGTTCCGGATGCTTGTCGGCGATTTCTCGCGCCGTTTGCACCCTCAGGCCGCCCGGATAGTTACTGTGGCGATAGTAAACCTTCTGATCCCACTTCTTCCCGCCCAGCTCGATCTTTTCGGCGTTGAGCACGATCACGTGGTCGCCATCATCGATGTGCGGCGTCCAGGTCGGCTTGTGTTTGCCCGAAAGCGCGCGCGCAATTCGCACGGCAAGCGTCCCGAGGCGCTGTCCCTCGGCATCGACGACATACCAACGATGCTCGGTCTCCGCGGTTTTCTGCTGGTACGTGCGCACAACCAACGAATCTTACGGGAAAGCCTGTTCTCCGTCAAGCGACGAGTTACGCCACGGGCGCCAGACAAGGCAAGCTGACGCCTGCTCGCGAAGGACCCAGGACCGGAGCCGGCCGCGGCTCATTGTGTTGCTCCGCGCGGCAAACACCCGGTTGCAGGCAACACGCAAGTGAGGTCGGTAAATTGTCGTGGTCTTTAAGGAGGTACGCTCATGAAAACCTTCGCGCCGATCAGGGATGCCGTTAGTAGCGCCGCATTTATGACGTTGGTTGTCGCGTGCGCCACCTTGCAGTCCCCGACGCGCCAACCCGCTATGATGCCGGCCATTGCCCAACCGTCGTCCGCGACCTATCACGTGCTGCACAGATTTGATCTTTTTCCAAAGCAGGGCGGAGCCGAAAATCCCGCCGGCCCTCTGGTCGACGTGGATGGAACCTTCTATGGCACGACGCACCTGGGCGGCCTGCACGGCGATGGGACCGTTTACAGCATTACCGCCAGCGGCGTGAAGAAGCGCCTTTATAGCTTCGGAACCAATAGCTCCGACGGCACAAAGCCGTCAGCGGGGCTGATCGTAGTGAACGGTACGCTGTACGGTGTAACCGCGTTCGGCGGCACGTGTGGCTCAAGCTCGACAGGGGCAGGGGGAACGGTTTTCAGCATAAGCACGACCGGTACGGAGAACGTGCTGCACAGCTTCTGTCAGAGTGACGGGGAAAATCCGGGGAGCGAATTGCTTGCCGTCGATGGAACGCTCTACGGCACGACGACGACGTTCGGAGGTTCGTCGGGCAACTCCGGCGGCACCGTCTTCAGTATGACCACCAGCGGTGGATTCAAGGTCTTGCATAGCTTCAACGGGGCCCTGGGCGATGGTTTTCAGCCGTCGGGGCCTTTGCTCGACGTAAAGGGGACGCTGTATGGCACGACCTCGGCCGGCGGGACCGACGACGGTTCCAGCTGCGGCTGCGGAACGTTTTACCGCATAACCACGGCCGGCAAAGAGAACGTGCTTTATAGCTTTCAGGGCCGCCAGCAAGGCTCCGATGGAGACACTCCCGGCGGCGCCCTGATCGATGTAAACGGGATCCTTTATGGAACCACGTTTTTGGGCGGCACGGGGTCGTGCTTTGAGAAGGGCGGCTGCGGAGTCGTCTACAGCATAACGACCAGCGGCGCGGAAACAGTGGTTTACCGCTTCAGCAGCGCTTCGCACGGCCAAAATCCGCGCGCAGGTTTGCTCGACGTAAACGGCACGCTCTACGGCACGACGGAATGGGGCGGCGGCGGCTCGTGCGAGTTGGACAGCACTCGTTTCCGCGGCTGCGGCACCATTTACAGCCTCGCCGCGAGCGGCGCGGAGCAGGTGTTGCACGCCTTCATCGGCGGCTCCGACGGGGCTCACCCGGAAGCGAGTCTGATCGACGTGAACGGAACACTGTACGGCACGACCAAGGAGGGCGGCTTCAAAACGAGCTGCGCCGGCAACGGCTGCGGAACGGTATTCGAGCTATCGCCGTAGCCGCGCCGCGAAAACGGGCGGCTCGGCGAACGAGTCGTAGCCGTCGTCATAGCGGACCCCGGCCAAATAGAGGCCGTGGGCGGGCGCGATCGGCCCCGCGGCCGAGCGATCGGCCGCCGCCAAGACCCCGGCCAGGTCGCCCGAGCAGCGCCCGCTGCCAACCTCCACCAGCGTCCCCACCAGCGAGCGGGCCATGCGGTAGAGGAAGCCGCTCGCGGCGATCTCGAGCCGGAGGAGCCCGCCACACGGCTCGATCGTCAAATGGTAGATGCTCCGCACGGTCGAGCGAGCCTCGTTTGATGGCCCCACGGGCAAGATCGAGCAGAACGACTGGAAATCGTGTTCGCCGACGACCTGGGCGGCGGCGGCGCGCATCGGGTCGAGTTCCAGCGCTCGAGGAAGGTGCCACGCGTAGCGAGCGGTCAGGGCGTCGCGCTGCGGCCGAGAGGCAATCGCATAGACGTAGGTCCGTTGCGAGGCGGAGAAGCGAGCCGAAAAGCCGGCATCCACGACGGCCGCCTCGCGCACCGAGCAATCGGCCGGAAGCACTGCGTTAAGGGCGACGGCAAGCCGCTCGAAGGGAAAGGCCGCAGCCGTTGCGAGCGAGACGACCTGGCCGCTGGCGTGCACGCCGCTGTCGGTCCTTCCCGCGGCCGTCACCTTGACGGGCTCGTCAAAGAGCGCAGAGAGCGCCTTTTCCAAGACGCCCGCCACCGTCCGGTCCGCGGGTTGCCATTGGAAGCCGCAAAACTCGCTTCCGTCGTACTCGATGGTCAGCCGAAGATGGGTGCGCGCGACGTCAGCCGTGCTGGCGTTGGAGCGGAAAGAGCAGGACGTCGCGAATCGAGCGCTGGCCGGTCAGTAGCATGACGAGACGATCGACGCCGATTCCGATTCCGGCCGTCGGCGGCATGCCGTATTCGAGGGCTCGCACGAAATCCCAATCGGGGTCGGGGATCTCTTCGTCTCCGGAGATGCGCTCGGCCACTTGCGCCTCGAAACGTGCGCGTTGATCGTCGGGATCGTTGAGTTCCGTGAAGGCGTTGGAGATCTCCATCCGCGCGCAAAAGAGCTCGTAGCGATCGGTGATCTCCCGGTCGCCGGCACGGCGCTTGGCCAGCGGGGAGATCGCGACGGGATATCCGGTAACGAAGGTCGGCGCGACGAGATGCGGTTCGAGCACGCGCTCGAAGATTTTGTCGAGTGCGTGACCGTGCGTCGGCGAGCGCGGCAATCCCAGCTCGTGCGCGATCGCCTGCGCGCCCGCCGGATCGAGCAGCACGTCGCGCGCGTACTTGCCGTCACTATACTGCGCCATCGCGTCGAGATACTCGACGCGCGCGAAGGGACGCGCGAACGAGATCGTTCCGTCGCCGTGCGGCAGATCGGTCCCGCCGCCGGTAACGGTAGAGACGAGATGCGCGATCAGCGCTTCGTTGAACTCCATCATGTCGGAGACGTCCCAGTACGCGGCGTAAAGCTCGAGCATCGTGAACTCGGGGTTGTGCGTCGTGTCGATCCCTTCGTTGCGGAAGATGCGGCCGATCTCGTAGACTCGCTCCATTCCGCCGACGATCAATCGCTTCAGATTCAGCTCCGTTGCGATGCGCAACTGCATCTCCTGATCGAGCGCGTTGCAGTGAGTTACGAAGGGCCTGGCGGCCGCGCCGCCTGCGACGTGCAGCAACGTCGGCGTCTCGACTTCGTAAAAACCACGTTCGTCGATGAAGCGGCGCATCTCCGCGATCAAACGGCTGCGCATGATCATCGTGTCCCGCACATCGGGGTTGACGATCATGTCGACGTAACGCTGGCGGTAGCGCTTCTCAACATCCTGCAGGCCGTGCCACTTATCGGGCAACGGCATCAACGCCTTACCGATCGCAACGAAGGAGCTCACGTGGAGCGTGAGCTCGCCCATCTTCGAGCGAAACATGTAGCCGCGCACGCCGAGCAGATCGCCTCGGTCGAGATCGGCCCAGTCGGCGAAGGCCTCGTCTCCAACGTCTTGTTTGCGGATATAAATTTGCAGGCGTCCCGTGCGATCCGCGAGGTCGGCGAATACGGTCTTGCCCATCGTGCGCTTGGAGAGAAGGCGTCCCGCTAGGCTCCAGCCCTCGGCCGACGCGTCTTGGCCCGGCACGAGAAACGCGTAGCGCGCGACCAGCTCCGCCGCAGTCGCGTCCACTTCACAACGGCGTTGCGCGAACGGATCTTTGTCCCGCGAACGCAAAGCGGCCAGATTCTCGCGTCTGGCCGCTACGAGTGCCGCTTCGGTCTTCCCGAACTCCTCCAAACTTACGATGCCTTCTTTGCGGCCTTCTTCGGTGCGCTGCTCTTGATCGACTCGATCTTGTATTTGACCAACCCGCGCGGTGTAGCGACGTCGACGGTCGTGCCTTTTTTGTGTCCCATGAGCGCGTGGCCCAATGGGGATTCGTTGGAGATTCGATGATTCGCCGGATCGGCCTCGGCCGACCCAACGATCGAAAACTCGTACGGCTCGTTCTTCTTGAGCTCTCGTACCTTGACGACCGCGCCGAGATGGACTTCATCGGCTACGTACTCGGACTCGTCGATGAGCCGGGCATTGCGGATCATCGCCTCGAGCTTGAGAATGCGCCCCTCGATGAACGCCTGCTCCTGTTTGGCGTCTTCGTATTCGGCGTTTTCGCTCAAATCGCCGTACTCTTTCGCTTGGCGAATGCGGTCGTTCACCTCGCGCCGATGGACGCTCCGCAGCTCATCGACCTCCTGCTCCAGCTTCGCCAGACCTTCGGGAGTTAACACGATCTCTTTGTCGTTCAACCTAGAACCTCACGGGGGCTCGTGACCCGAAACCCCACAGCAATTTCTTACGCTCTTGCGAACGCTGGCGCGGTTTGTTCTCAGCGGCTCGCTGGAAGGCCTTCTATACCCAGGCGGCCTCAGGACGACACGGAGGCCAGGCGCACGACGCGAGGCTTGAGCCGCAGCTCGTGCAGCAAGCCTTCATAATCGGCGGGAACGACGTCGCTCCAGGCCTTGCCGAGCAACGCTAATAGCGCCGCTTCCAGGACGTTGGTTCCGAACGATCGGCCCGCGATCTCCGGCGTCGTCGTGATCAGCATCTTGACGCCGCGCACCGCCAGATCTTCGACGTCGCCTGCCGTAACGGTGTTCGTCAGAACGATCTTTCCGTCGAGCCGGTCGGGCATGAATTGGCGCATGAAGTGAAAGTCGCCGGCGATAATCTCGGATTGTTCGTAATAGTGCGGATATTTTGGCTCCGGCGGCTTCTCTTGCTTCTTACCGGTCGGGTAGAAGAATTGAAACGGCAGCTTGCACGCGTCCGGAAGATACTTTTCGGCGAGCTCTTCAAACTCCGCAAGACCGCGCACCGGCATGTCCTTGTCGAGCGCGAAGATGAAGTCGCCGAAGAGCACGTCGGCACCGGCATCGACGAGCGCCTGCGCCATGCCGAAGCGATCCAGCGCGCTAACCATCAGCACCCGTTTCCCGCGCAGATCGATGCCGAGGTCGCGCTGCATGAAGGCGACGGCTTCGCGTTCCAGCGTATTCTTCAAGCCGCTTCCGTCGACGATCGGCGTGATCTTCGCGGCTTCGAGCAATCTTAATCCGTCGCGCAGCGCGTAACGATGGCGTCCGGCGTAAAGATAGACGTCGATGCCCCCCAAACCGATGGCATCGACGTGACCGTCGAGCTCGCGCACCATCGCAAGGGCGGCATCGAGCTTGCCGTCCGTTCCGACGCGCGAGATGTCGAACTCCTCACCGAGGAACGTTACGTTGGCGCGATGATCGCGGCTGCTCGAGCCGAGCGAGACCGAAACGACCCGCTTCACCCTTCGACTGCGCTCAGGGCAGGCTTGGAGGAAGCCGTTGCAGCGGCTGCACGGATGGCGGCGATCTTCTCGGGTGTGACCGCAGCATCGAAGGCGCGCATGTCCGCGAGCTCAAAACCACAGCGCGCCGCCATCGCCTCGATCTCGATCACCTTCTCGAGCTCGATGCCGCGCCCAAGCGTGTACGGCTCGAGCCTCCCTTCGAGCGCCAAAATCATCGTCTCGCTCATGCATGCCAGCGCCGTGCGTGCCGGCAGATTCAAATCGAACTCCGTTCCCGGCTCGCGGACGCGTTCGAAACGCGGGTTGCCGGGTACGCGCATGTTTCCGCCCTCGACCACGAGCACGTCGGGCCGCTCGGCGGCAACGCGGCGGCTTACGTCGTGCGGCAGCGAGAGCTCGCAGACCACCGCGCCGATTTGCAGATCTTCGGGCTCGATGACGTCTTGCGTCGAACTGGTCGCGGTAAGAATGAGCTGCGCTCGCCGCACCGCGCTTGCGACGTCGGTCGTGTACTCTGCCGCACATGGCAACGCGCTGCCGATTTGCTCGTAAAACTTCCGCAACCGGGTCTCGTTTCGCGCCACCAGAATGAGACGCTCCACGTTCGGTGAGATGAGCTGGACGCAGGCGGCGCCGATGGAACCGGTTGCGCCGATAACGGCCGCCGTGCACGAACGCGAATCGATGCCGAGCTCCTGCGCGCCGCGGAATAGACTCGCAACGCCGGCGGCAATCGTCAGAGAGTTTCCCGTTGTGACGGGGATCGGCGAACGCGCGTTGATCGTGATGCCGCCGTCGCCGACGACGCCGGTGAAGGCGCCTAAGCCCGCGACTTGTGCTCCTAGCCGGGCGCCGATTTCGATCGCGCCCAAAACGCGTTGATAGACCTTCTCGCGCGGAAACTCGACGATCTGTTCGGGCAACAGCGTCGCGGCAACGAACCAGCCTTCGGTTTCACGCCCGTCGGGCGTGCGAACGCCGGAAACGTGCACCGCAGCGTAGGGTGGCATCCACTCCATAATCTTGCGCAGGATCGGCTCCCCTTTGCCCTTTGCGCCGGGCTCGTAGCGGGCGATGTCCTCGAGCGAAAGCGGATGGATGACAAAACAGAACTTGTTCATTGCGGTTCTTGCTCGGCTTGCCGTTTGAGTGCGGCGAGCATCATCTCGCTGTTCTCGCGCACCTTCTTCTCCAAGGTCGGCCCAATGAGCTCGGCGAGGGTCGGCACGCCGAAATCAAAATCAACGCCGAGAACGACGTGCGTGCAGCCATCGCGGTACTCGAACGTCCACGCGCCTTCGAACTTGTCGAGATCGCCCTCCAGCAGCTTGTAGTCGATGCGCAGCGCGGCATCGTCGAAACGATCCTCCTCCGTCCACTCGATCGGCGCCTCTTCCACGAGCGTCTTCCAGCGCGAAATCGCACCGTCGGGGCGGCGTTCGAGAATCGTCACGGTTTCGACGTCGGGCATGAACTGGGGAAATCGCTCCTGATCTTTGGCCAGCTCGTACACGAGGCGGGCGGCCGCGTCAATCACGATCGTGCTTTCGACATACGGCATCGCTCGCAGAGACTACAGCGGGCCCAGTTTTGCAAGAGCGGTTGCAATGCCGCCGCGCAAAGCCTGCAGCGCCCGGTCGATCTCGCTTTCGCTCACGACCAGCGGCGGCTCGAGGCGAATGACGCGCTGCTGGTTGAGCGTCCACGCCGCGGTCACGCCGGCTTTGAGCATCTCGGGGATGATCCACCCGCCGTAACCCTCATGCGTCAGCTCCACGCCGACCAACAGTCCGAGGCCGCGCACCTCGCGCACGACCTGTGGAAACTCGCCCGCAATCGCGCGCGCCCCGGCGAGCAACTGCTCGCCACGCACGCGAGCCAGATCGGCAAGCCGTTCGTCTTCCAACACATTCATTGCCGCGAGCGCCGCCGCGCACGCGAGCTCTCCGCCGCCGAAGGTCGAGGTGTGCAGCAGCGGCGCGTGCCCGAACGCGCGGTGCCAAACACTCGGTCGCGCGATAAAGGCGCCCACCGGAACGACGCCTCCGGAAAGGCCCTTCGCAAGCGCTATGACGTCGGGTACGACGTCGTCGCGATTGCAGGCAAAACGATATCCGCAGCGCCCCAGTCCCGTCTGCACTTCGTCGGCGACAAAAATGGCGCCGCTGCGGTCGCATGCCTCGCGAACGGCGCGCAGATAACCCGGCGACGGCACGTTGACGCCGCCCTCTCCCTGCACCGGTTCGACGATAAACGCCGCCGCGCCGGCGAGCTCTTCCTCAAGCACGCTCGTTTCGCCATAGGGAATGCAGACCGAGTCGGCGAGCAACGGACGAAACGGCGACTGAAAAGTTTCGCGCCCGCTGACGGAGAGTGCGCCAAGCGTCTTGCCGTGATAGGCGTCGACCGTTCCGACGATCTTCGCGCGCCCGGTAGCGGCGCGTGCAAGTTTGATGGCTCCCTCGATCGCCTCGGTTCCACTGTTGCACCAAAAGGAAATCTCCAGATCGCCAGGCGCGAGCTCCGCGAGACGCCGCGATGCGCGTCCGAGCAAGACGTTGAACATCGTCTTGCCCGAGAGCGCGATGAGATCGAGCTGATTGCGCACAGCCTCGACAACGCGCGGATGCCGATGTCCCAGCGTGAAGACGCCGTAACCGCCGGCGAAATCGAGATACGCCTTTCCCGTCTGATCCCAGATCGTCGCGCCCTCCGCGCGCACTTCGACCGGCGATCCGGAGACCTTCATCACGCGCGCCAACGGCGGATTGACGAACCGTTTGTAGTTCTCGTACGTCTCCGCCGCAAGCTCTTGCGGCGACGCCGCACCATAAAGATCGTCGCGCTCCTCGATCACGCTGCGACCAGTGGCGTGGATTCGAGGCGTGAGATCGTCGCTTCGATCGTAGCGATCGTTTCATCCGCGCTCTCGATGCGCATGATTCGTTCGCGTAGCATCGCGGCGCCGGGGATTCCCTTGAGATAGAGGGCCAGGTGCTTGCGCATCTGGGGAACCGCGCGCGCCTCGCCGAGCTCCTCTACCATCGTGCGGTAATGCACGATCGCAAAGCGCAAACGATCGGGCGCACTCGGGAGCGCACGCGCATCGCGCCCTTCCATCAAATCTCGAATTTGTGAGATGAGCCACGGGTTACCGAGCGTCGCACGGCCGAGCATGACCGCGTCGACGCCGCTTTCGCGCATGCGCTCGATTGCCAGATACGGATCGTCGAGATCGCCGTTGCCGATCACCGGAATGTCGAGGCTGCGTTTGAGCCGCGCGATGTGTTCCCAATCGGCCTCGCCTCTATAAAACTGTTTTGCGGTGCGCGCGTGCAGCGTCACCGCCTGCACGCCGGCGCGTTGCGCGCGCTGCGCGACCTCGAGATAGACCAGCGCGTTCTCGCTCCAACCCAACCGCATCTTCACCGTCACCGGACAATCCACGGCCGCGACTACCGCGCGGACGATCGATTCACAACGATCCGGATCCCGCAGACAGGCCGATCCGCCGTTGGTCTTGGTCACCTTCGGCGCGGGGCAGCCGAAGTTGATGTCGACGATGTCGGCGCCGCACTCGCGCACGACCTTGGCTGCGCGCGCCATAGTCGCCGGGTCGTCGCCCCAGAGCTGCGTCGCGACGGGTTTTTCCAACCCGTGCTGGTCGATCATCTCCATCGTGCGCCGGTTCCCGTGCGCAAGCGCGTTGGACGACACAAACTCCGTCACGGTCAGGCCTAGGCCGAACGGGCGATAGAGGGCGCGCATCGTCCGATTCGTCACGCCGGACATCGGTGCGAGAATCAACGGCGGCCAGATCTCGATCGACCCAATCTGCAGCGGCTTGGGGCGCATGATCCTAGGTTATACCATCTTGCTCGTCGCGCCTCGCATCGCGTGCCGAGCGATGAAACAGATTTAGTCCGACGAGGCTCAAATAGGGATCGACTGCATCGACGACGGGCGTTTGCTTGGCGACCACGTCGGCGAGACCACCGGTTGCGATGACTTTGGCGCGTACGCCCATCTCCGCCCGGATCCGCTCGACGACCGCCTCCACCTGCCCGGTGAAACCGTAGACGATTCCGCTCTGCAGCGCCTCGTTGGTATTTCGGCCGATCGCCCGGCCCGGCGTCTCGAGCGCAATCTGAGGGAGTTTGGCCGTACGCCCGATCAACGCATCGATCGAGACGGCGATGCCCGGCGCGATCGCGACGCCGAGATATTCGCCGGCCGAAGAGATTGCGATGAACACCGTCGCCGTGCCGAAACTCACGACGATCAACGGCGCGCCGAAGCGCCGCACTCCACCGATCGCCGCGGCGACGAGATCGGCGCCGACTTCCGACGGATTCTCCGTCACAATGGCGATCAGCCGTTGCGTCTGCGGCTTCAGGAAGATCGGGATCGCTTTGAAGAAGCGGCCGCACGCGCTCTCCAGCACCGGATCGAGCTTCGGCACGACGCTGGCGATCGCCACGGCGCCGATCGCCTCGATGTCGATGCCGCCTGTGGCAAAGAGTTGCGTGAAAAAGACTCCGTACTCGTCGGGCGTACGGCGCAGTTCCGTCGTCACTCGCCAGGTTTGCTGCAGCTCGTCGTGCGAGAAGCAGCCGAGTTTGGTCTCGGTATTGCCGACGTCGATCGTCAAGAGCATCGTATCAGTTCCTCAACCGCGTCGAGCAATCTCGCCGCCAGCGCTTTCTTGTCGGATCGCCCGAGCTCGCGGCGTCCGTCATCGCCCCACAGGAGCACCAGCTCGTTATCGCCGGTGCCGAATCCACGTTCGCCACGCACGTCGTTGACGGCGATTGCATCGAGATGCTTCTCGCGAAGCTTCTTGCGGGCGCGCGTTTCGTGATCGTCGGTCTCCGCTGCGAAGCCGACCAAAAACGTCGAACCCTTGCGCTCGCCGAGCGCGGCGAGCACGTCGGGATTCGGCGCGAGCCGCACCGTCAAATCTTCTGCGCACTTAGAGAGTTTCGATTCGCGATGCTCGGCCGGGCGCCAGTCCGCTACCGCCGCCGTCGCAATGACGAGGTCGGCGCCGACCGCATGAATGAGTGCCGCCTCATAGAGCTCGCGAGCCGTCACGATCCGTACGACCGCGACGCCGGCCGGCGGCTCGAGCTGCGTCGGGCCGAGCAGCAGCGTCACGCTTGCACCTCGCAGCGCGGCTTCCCGCGCGAGCTCGATGCCGGTGGCACCGGTCGATGCGTTGCTGAGGAAACGCACCGGATCGAACGCCTCTCGGGTTGGACCGGCGGTGATGGCGACGCGCTTGCCTTTTAACGCCAGCCGCCGGCTCAACGCGCGGTCGAGTGCTTGGAGAATTCGTTCCTCACTGGCTAAGCGTCCGACGCCCAGCTCCCGTTCGGCCAGAAAGCCGCGTTCGGGATCGACGATCTCGTAGCCCCGCGCGCGCAACGCCGAAATATTTGCCTGCGTCGCCGGATCTTCGTACATCGCTTCGTTCATCGCCGGTGCGAGGATGCGCGGAATGCGCGCCGCAAGCAGCGCGGCCGTCAGCAGATCGTCGGCAATGCCCGCGGCAAGTTTAGCGATGAGGTTGGCCGTCGCCGGCACGACGAGCGCCACTTGCGCCTCGCGAACGAGGCGAATGTGCGGGATGCGTTCGGGAAGATCCCACAACGACGTGTAGGCCGGTCTCCCCGTCAACGACGCAAACGTTAGCGGAGTTACGAAACGTTCGGCCTCGGCCGTCATTACAACGTCCACGCCATCGCCGCGCTGCACGAGCGTGCTCGTCAGCGCTGCCGCTTTATAAGCAGCGATCCCGCCGCTTACGCCCAGAAAAATCCTTGTTCCGGCGGTCACCTTGGCACCCACAAATTGTCGATCAGGCGCGTCGTGCCAAAACGCGCCGCACCGATGACGAACGCCGGCGGGCGGAGCTCTTCGATCGGCTCGAGCGTTGCGGCATCGACGATCTCGAGGTAATCGAGGTGCGCGCGCGAGCTCAGCGCGGCGGCTCCGGCCTCGAGCGCATCCTTCTTACGGGCGCCGCCTTCGAGAGCGCGCAGGGTCGTGCAAAGCCCTTGGTAGAGCGTCGCCGCTTCGACGCGGCGGGTTGCATCCAAATAGCGGTTACGACTCGACATCGCGAGACCGTCGGGCTCGCGTACCGTCGGCACGACCTCGACTTCGACCGGAAAATCGAGATCGGCGATCATCTTCCGCAGCAAGACGGTTTGCTGCGCATCCTTTTGCCCGAGAAACAGCACGTCGGGCCGCACGACGTTAAGCAGCTTGGCGATGACCGTCGTTACGCCGCGAAAGTGTCCCGGCCGTTGCGCGCCTTCGAAAAGCGCCGCCAACGGCTCGACCGCGACGAAGGTCGAGAAGTTCGCGGGATACATCGCCGGCACGTCGGGCTCGAAGAGCGCGTCGACCCCCGCCGCGGCGAGCTTTTCGCGATCGTGCTGAAGATCGCGCGGATAGGTCGCAAGATCTTCGCTGGGCGCAAACTGCAACGGGTTGACGAAGATCGAGGCCACAACCGCCTCACATCGTTCGCGCGCGCGCCGCACCAACTCGAGATGCCCTTCGTGAAGCGCGCCCATCGTCGGAACGAATCCGAGAGGCCGCGGCAACGCAGATGAGAGCGCGCGCGCCCGCGCAACCGTAGCGGCGCTTTCCACGAGCTTAAGGCTACGCGCGCGTCACTCGCAGAAGGGTGCGGCCGACGACGAACGGCTCGCCCACCGGCAACGGAACGTCGCCGACAACGGGCTGACCGCCCAAGCGTGTCCCGTTGCGACTGCGAAGATCGGTTAGCCGGATCGAACTGCCGTCGATGAGCAGTCGTGCGTGCTGGCGAGAGACGTAACGGTCGAGCGAAAGGCAGGCATCCGCCAGCGCGTAATCGCGCCCGATCGTGATCTCCCGCTCGAACGGCCAGGTGGTGCCATCGAGCGGACCGCTAAGCACTTCGAGCAGGTACATGGCCGCCAGCCCTTCTCTAGGCGCTCCCGCGGCTTCCTGGCGCCGCGCGGCTAAGAAATCCACGGCGAGGGGACGATACTAGGGAAGACCATGGATGACCGACTCGATCAGCTCCTCCAGCTCATCGAAGCCGAGCCCGATGGATTGAGGGCCGCAGAGTTTCTTCAAGCTCGAGAGATTTTGCAGAGCCTCGTAGGTAAGACAGTAACCAGCGCCTCGGTCGAGGACACGCGCATTGCCATTTCGACCTCCGACGGTTGCTGCTATCACTTCTACGGCTTCTTAGGCCGCGCCGGGCCGCCTAACTAGGCGACTCGAGCGCGCGCGCGGCGAAGAGCGCGCCCAAAAAGGCATGCGAGGCGAGCACTCCGCCCTGCACGTACACTTCGTATGGCGGGCGCAGGGGCGCATCGCAGGAGAGTTCGATTGTGGCGCCACTTATGAAGGCCCCCGACGACATCAGCACGGGATCGGCATACCCCGGCACCGGGCCGGGCACCGGCGTGAAGCGCGCGTTGACCGGCATCGCTGCTTGTAAACCTGCGGCAAAACGTTCGAGCCTCCGCGCCGATCCTAGACGAATCGCCTGCACGATGTCGCTCCGTCGCGCGCCCGCGGACGGCTCGACGCCGTAGCCTAAGGCCTCGAACAGTGCGGCGATGAAATCCAAGCCGCGCAGGGTTTGCTCGACGACGAGCGGTGCGAGAAAGAGACCTTGCATAAACGCTCGGCCGAAGCCTAACGTCGGGCCAAGCGCCGCTCCTAACCCGGGCGCGTAAAGGCGAGCCGCGACGCGCTCGACCAGCTCGGCGCGCCCCGCGACGTAGGCGCCCGCCGGGGCAATGGATCCGCCGAGATTTTTAATCAACGATCCCATGATCAAATCGGCGCCGGCCTCCGCCGGCTCGCGTTCTTCGACCAGTTCTCCGTAGCAGTTATCCACCAGCACCAGCGCATCCGGAGCCGCCGTTTTGACCGTTGCGTACGCGGCTTCGCACTCCGCGACGCTCAGCGATCGCCGTGGCGCGTAGCCGCGCGAGCGCTGAATGAAGACGGTTACGTTTGCTGCGGCGCGCAGCTCTTTTTGCATGGCCGGCAGATCGATCGTCCCATCGTCACTCAGAGCGATCTCGCGGTACTCGATGCCCTCAGCTGCGAGGCAGTGCGGTGCGTCGCAGATTGCGTTTCGAAGCGTATCGTACGGCGGCCCGGAGATCGAGAGCAGGGTCGCGCCACGGGGGGTGCATGCCGCCAGCGCGGCGACGATTGCATGCGTGCCGCTCACGATCGAGAGCCGAGCGATGGCGCGCTCCGCGCCGAGGACGCGCGCGAGCAGCGACTCGTAACGCGCGCGCGCGGCGTCGTCGTAGCCGTACCCGGTAGTTCCGGCAAGATCGCTCTCGTCAATGCCCTCGTCGATGAAGGCGCCGAGGACCTTGAGCTGCACGCGTTGCTGGGCATCGTAGGTCAGCGTCGCGGTTTGACGTTGCGCCTCAAGCGCCGCCTCCTTGACGCGCCCGGTTATCCCGAACCGCTCGCACAGCTCTGAGATCACTTGCTCTCCAAGACGTGGCGCTCGTAGGCGCGCACGAACGGATAGTACATCGCCGTCGCAACCACGATGTTTAATGCGGCGAGTGCTATGGCTCGCAGATCCTGCGTGGCGACGTACGTCGAGATGAACGTCGGAACCGACGAAGGGACGTAAAACGCGGCTCGCGCGACGAGGCCGGTTGCGACGGCCGCGTAGGTAATCGTGGCGAGCACGATCGGCACGCCGACGAACGGCAGAACCAGATGAGGGTTGAAGACGACGGGGGCGGCAAAGAGCAGTGGTTCGTTGAGATTGAAGAGCGAGGGC